>Ga0265329_10000546_pt1 | contig 19394 bp, 13 predicted proteins | sample 41627metaG_FD_202091 | JGI IMG/M metagenome (GOLD analysis project Ga0265329, IMG submission 202091) | Rhizosphere microbial communities from Carex aquatilis grown in University of Washington, Seatle, WA, United States - 4-16-27 metaG | ecosystem: Host-associated > Plants > Roots > Rhizosphere...
GCCATCGCCGATCAGGCGCGCACCATCCGCATCCCGGTGCACATGATCGAGACCATCAACAAACTCATCCGCACCAGCCGCTACCTGGTGCAGGAGTTGGGCCGGGAAGCGACGCCGGAAGAGATTGCCGAGAAGATGGAGCTGCCGCTCGACAAGGTCCGCAAGGTGCTCAAGATCGCCAAGGAGCCCATCTCGCTCGAGACGCCGATTGGCGAAGAGGAAGACTCGCACCTCGGTGATTTCATCGAGGACAAGAGTATCATCTCACCCTCGGACGCGGTCATCTCGATGAACCTGGCGGACCAAACCCGCAAGGTGTTGGCCACGCTGACACCGCGGGAAGAGAAGGTGCTGCGCATGCGCTTCGGCATCGGAGAGAAGTCGGATCACACCTTGGAAGAGGTGGGTCAGGACTTCGAAGTCACGCGCGAGCGCATCCGTCAGATCGAGGCCAAGGCCTTGCGCAAGCTGCGCCATCCCTCACGCAGCAAGCGGCTGAAGAGTTTCATGGAGGGGTAGCGCAGGCCAGCCTTGAGGGGCTGAGGTCATCCAACTCGTCAGCCACCCGCCGTCGAGAACGCCGAGGTGGGAGGGGAGGCCACAGAGGCGGAGACATTCCGAATCTTTGCGGCTTGCGAAGAAGTTCGACCATAGCAGCGCCGGGCGCAGGGGCGTCGACTCGATCAGAACTGATACAGCAGTCCGGCCTGGACTGACAGGCGGTCGCCAAAGACGTTGATGCGCTGGCCACTGGCGAGAAGGGAACTCGGCTGGGCCAGCATGCCCCGGTACTCGACATGCAGTCCGACCAGGGCGCCTCGTCCGGCAGCCACGTCGAGCCCACCTGCGCCGAGGACAAGAGGACTGGTGGCGCGGAAGTCGCCTGGCTGATAGGCCGCCTCCGCGCTGTCGAAGTTCCCCAGCGCCAACCCCACTCCCGCTGCCGCCCAGGGCTGCACCCGACCGAGGTGCAGGGTGGCGGTTGCCAGCAGGGCAAAGTCGAAGTAGGTCAGGGAGCGTGTGGTTCGGTATGACTGAAACTGACCCCCGCCCATGTCGGCCTGTGCGGTCACCAGTTTCTGAAAGCGATCGAAGGTGAACTCCGCTCGCAAGCCGAGCGCGAGACGATCGGCCAAGCGCAGGTAGTCGTACTGGAAGAGCGGGCTGATCGAGTACCCGACCTTGGGGGAGACATCGCCTGAGAGCTGGAAATCTGCGCCGGCGCAGAAGCCGAACATCATTCGTGGCTCGGGTTGTGACAGCCCCGCCTGTGCTTGCTGCGGTTCGGGCTCCGGCGGCGCCAGCGTCGCAGGCGGGGGCTCAGGCGCGGGCTCTGCGCCGGCCGCAGGCTCCGCAGCCGGCGCGGGCGTCGCCTCGGCTTGGGGCTGGGCAGAGGGTTCGGCCGGCGCAGGCTCGGCTTGCGCCAGCAGGGCCAGCAGGATCGGTATTGGCAGCGTCGCCAGCACGGCAGCCTATAATGCTTCGATGTCACGCAGGCGAGCAACCAATCTTGTTTCCTCCGAGGGCGTTTCCGGCCAAGCCCGCGATTCCTCGGGCCGAGTCGTCCTGTGTCGCGGCAAGGCGCGGCCGCTTTGGTTCGGGCACCCGTGGGTCTACGCCAACGCGGTGGATCGCCTGGATGGTGAGGCCGCTGCCGGCGACATTGTGTCGCTGGTGGACCACGACGGCCACTTCATCGGCCGCGGCATTTTCAATCCGCGCTCGCAGATTCCGGTGCGGCTGCTCACTCGCAAGGACGAAGCCATCGACGCGGCGTTTTTCGTGGCGCGCCTGCGCGAAGCACGGGCCCTGCGAACCCGCCTCAGCCTCCCCAACCCCGACACCACGGCCTATCGACTGGTCAACAGCGAAGGCGATGGCCTGCCCGGCTTGGTGGTTGACGTGTTCGGCGATGCGACGGCGGTGCAGGTCACCACCCTGGGGCTGGCCCTGCGTAGGGAAGCCATCTTCGATGCGGTGGAAGCCACGCTTTCACCCCGCACGATCTACGAGGTCGCGGCGGGCAGCTACGCCGACTTGGAGGGTTTTGTGGCGCAGAATCGCGTGGTGCGGGGTGAGGCGCGCAACCTGGTGCCCTGTCTAGAGGACGGCCTGCGCTTCGAAGCCGAACCGCTGGTGGGCCAGAAGACGGGCATGTTCCTCGACCAGAGGCCCAACCGCATTCGCGTGGGCCAGTTGGCCGGCGTGGGCAAAGGCGTGCGCATGCTCGATTGCTATGCCTACGCAGGCGGCTTTGGGCTGCAGGCGGCCCGCGCCGGGGCCAGCGAAGTGACCGCCGTGGACAGTTCGCCGCGCGCCGTGGCCCGCATTGAGGCCCACGCCGCAGCCAACGGCGTCCCCGTGCGCGCCGTGGAGGCCGACGCCTTCCGCTTCCTGGAGACCGCCACGCCCATGTCCTACGATCTGGTGGTGGTCGATCCGCCCAAGTTCGCGCGGGCGCGCAAGGATCTCGAGGCCGCGACCAAGGGCTACGAGAGGCTCAATGCACTCGCGCTGACGGCCTGTGCCTCGGGCGCGCTGCTCGTGACCTGTTCCTGCTCGCAGAACGTCAGCGCGCAAGATTTCGAGCGCATCGTCGCGGCAGCAGCCAAGCAGGCCCGCCGCGAGGTTCGCATCGTCGAGGCCGGCGGTCCCGGCGGCGATCACCCTCTGCCGCCGGCGTTTACCGAGGGCCAGTATCTAAAGGTGTTGTTCGTCTATGTGGGTTAGCTGTTTCTCACCATAGGGGGCACATCGCAGCTTGACGGCCGCAATCAAAGGGATCAGTCCGGCCACGGCCACGGCCATGGCCACGGACTCTACGGCAGCGGCTTCACCCCGGTGGGCGAGGACTGCAGCATCACCAGGTAGTAAACCAGCATGGCCACGATCATGGCCAGCGAGAGCCATTCGAAGGGGATGCGGCCGAAGAGGAGCCAGCGTCGGCGGAAGAAGCGACCGCGCGAGCGGCGATTGATTTGTTGCTGGATGTCCGCCAAGAAGGAGTTGGGGGCGGCGGTCCGTTTCAGGCTGCCCAGCCCTCCCAAGGTGCGGCGGAAGCGTTCCAGGGAGGTGCGGCATTGGATGCAAGTGGACAGGTGGTGGTCCAGCGAGGCCTTTGCTTCGGGGGCAAGCTCGCCCTCGAGGTAGGCGGAGAAGGAGTCCACGGTCCGGGTATGGGAATCGCCTGCGCTCACTTGAATTTGTCCTCGAGCAGTTGCTTCAACGTCATGCGGGCGCGATGCAAGCGTGACTTGACCGTTCCCTCGGGCAAGCCCGTGATTTCCACGATCTCCTCGTAGGACAGCTCCTCCACGTCGCGGAGCACGACCAGGAGGCGTTGGTCGTCCTCCAGAGTGGCAATAGCTTGTTGCATGATGTCCTCGGTTTCGGCCGCCTCAAGCAAGACGTCGGGCCCGTGGATGTGCGACTGGGCCGGGGCTCTTCCTTCGTCGGCCAAATCGGCGCTGTCATTTCCGTTCGGCTCAGAACCCTGCTCCCGGCGGCGGGCCAGGTACTTGATGCGATTCTTGGCGTGGTTGGTGGCAATGCGCAGTAACCAGGTGGACAGCTTGGCTTCGCTGCGGAACGAATCGATGCTCTTGAATACCGTGACGAAGACTTCCTGAGCGATGTCCTCAGCCTCGGCGCGCGAGCCGACCATGCGCAAGACAAGGTTGAAGACACGATCGCCGTGCTGGCGAACCACTTCATTGAAGGCTTCCTCGTCCCTCTTGACCAGCCTGGCAACCAGAAGTCGTTCGGACAGACTCATCTGAAACGCAGGCCGCGGGCGCGCGGTGCGCAGCCGGCCGGGGTGGGAAGCCTGAGCTGCGATGGCCGTCGTCGGCGTGGGCGCGAGGGTAGCCTCCACATATCAATGGACAGCGTTGCAGCAGAAAAGTTCCGGGGACCAGGCGACAAGCAACCGCCAGTCTAGCGTGGAAAGGTTAGGGCGCGGGAACGAACAGCCGAGCACTGACGCCCACGAAGGTGCCTTTTCGGCCGCCTGAGATGTCTTGACGCAACGATGCGTCGAGTGCGCCGACGCCTGAAACAAAGGAAAAGCCGCCGCTCAAGTAGCCGTTCTGGTTGAGGCCGCCTCGCCCGCCGCCCAACCGGATCGCCAAGGTCTTGGCCTGGTACTCACCGCCGCCCATCACATAGTAGACACTGCTGCGCGTCTCTTGGGGATTGGCAGCGTCCTTGTTCACTCGCTCCAGTACGCTATCCACCAGAAGCAGAAGGCCAGGAATCAGGCTCAGGCAAGCGCCGCCGCCCACGGCCTGGGGTGCTGCGGAGCCTCCTGGATTGGTCAGGTTGTATCCGACGGCTGCCAGGGAAAGGAACTGCATCGGGCGGAGGGTTAGGCCCGCATCGACGGTGAACCCCTTCGTGGTGGAGTAGTGAAGGTACTTGCCGGTCACGCCAATGAACAGCACGTCGCCAAGGGGGAACGACAACGAAGCCCCACCCATCTGGCCGGTCTGGCCGACCCCGCCGGGCGAGGCCGCGTGATAGGTGTAGAATAGGGCACCTCCCAGATTCAGGCCTGAGGTGGAATCGACCACGGACACGTGACCGTCGTGGGTGGAATCCCGGCTTCCATATTGGTAGGCGCCCTCTGCTGTGTAGGCACGCACCAGGGACATGCCAGAAGGATTGAGCATGGGGCCGGCGTCGCCCGTGGCTGCTGCGCGCATGGTTCCGCCGGCGCCCAGGGCACGCGTCCCTGGCAGAGCCGTTCCGTCAGCCCAGGCCAGGGCGCTTGGCCAGACGCCAAGGGCCAGAGACGCCGTGGCTGCCATGATGGCGGTGGACCGCATGGTTGGATTGTAGGGCGCCGAATTCATCGGTCCAGAAACTGTGTCTCTTCACAGCCAGCCGCGGTCGGCGAAACTCACGTACCCTCCGGTCGCAACCACCACGTGGTCGAGCACGCCGATGCCACACAGCTCCCCCACTTGGCGTAGGCGCGCGGTCAGCTCCATGTCCTGGCGCGAGGGTGACGGGTCGCCTGACGGGTGGTTGTGGCAGAAGATCACCGACGCCGCAGCACTGCGGATGAGGGTGCGGAATACATCGCGTGGGTGGACCTCGACGCCAGTCAGCGAACCGCGCGCTACGCAGGATTCGAACAGGACACGGTGTCGCACATCGAGGGCCAGCATCCAGAATTCCTCGACGGGAGAAGGGGCCAGGCGGGCCCGATAATGCGTCCAGACATCGGCTGCGTTGCCCAGGAATCGGCCGCGCTCGGGTCGGGTTCCGGTCGCTCTCCGTCCCAGCTCAAGGGCTGCTTGGATCACGGCGGCTCGGGCCGGGCCGACCCCCGCCTGGGTGCGCAATGCGGCCTCCGCGGCATCGCCCAGGCCGCGCAGATCGCCGAGCCGAGCCAGCAAATCCTGAGCGATTTCGATGACATTTTGCCCCTGGCGGCCGCTTCCGAGAAGGATCGCAAGAAGCTCTGCGTCGGAGAGCGCGCTTGGCCCGCGAGCCAGCAGCCGTTCTCGAGGACGAGCATCAGGCGAAAGGGCAAGGAGAGCCGACACAGAGTGAGCTTCAGCACGTGATGTGCCATGGTGTTGGGACACGAGGAGAATTCTTGTTGCCCGAGGGAGAACGTGGTACTTTATGGGGGCGTTCCTGCAAGGCGGACTTTGCGTCCGTGCTGACGTCCAAGCGGTCGCGGTTGTACTGAGACCGGCCTCCTAACGGTCCCGCAACTAGGGCCGAGCCCGGGCACGATGGGTTGTTGGCGCAGGAATTCATACTTTGGCTACGTGACGTGAGTTCGGAGAGGAGTCGAGACTGAGTACCCCGTCTAACTGGGAGCCGGCTAAAGCCGCTGCTGCCAACGAGTCCCCGCGTGTCGATCGGCACGATGGCGAAGCTGGGCTCGTGGCTGCGCAGGATGAGGCCGAGCCGACCATCATCATCAAGAGTTCGGAGAGCGAGGCTAGGCCATTTCGCCTACGGGAAGCGCCTGTCCCGGTCGAGCTGCTCTCCCCGGCCGCCATTCCCACGGCGCGGGCCATGCCTGAATCGGAGTACTCTCCGGCCCTCAGGCAGGCGGTGGATCGCGCCCGGCCCATTCTGCGCATTCGCGAGTTGCGTCCTGGGCAGGCCGAGGTCATCGAGTCGGTCCTCAGTGGTCGCGACACCCTGGCCGTCATGCCCACGGGCAGCGGCAAGTCGTTGACCTATCAGCTGCCTGCTTTGTCGTTGCCTGGCCCAACCCTGGTGGTTTCGCCGCTCCTGGCGCTCATCGAGGACCAAGTCGGCAAGCTGAAAGCCGCGGGCGTGGCCGTGGCGCGCATCGATTCGACCCGCACCGCCAAGGAACGCGCCGCGGACTTGGAAGGTGTTCGCGAGGGCCGCATCAAGCTGATTCTCATCACCCCCGAATCGGTGTGCACACCCGCCGTGCAAGACGTGCTGCAGGGTGTGAAGTTTTCGCTCTTCTGCGTGGACGAAGCCCACTGCGTGTCTCAGTGGGGCCATGATTTTCGACCTTCGTATCTCGGCCTGCGGCGCGCGGCGGAGGTGCTGGGGCGGCCACCCATCCTGGGCCTCACCGCCACGGCCACGCCGGCCATCGCCGCGGACGTCATGGTCCAGTTGGGGATGAAAGATGCGTACACCTGCCGGGTGTCGTTCCACCGTCCCAACCTGGCATTCGACGTACGCAAGGTCGGCGGCGAGGCGGACAAGCTGCGCGTCTTGGGCAAGCTGATCCAACGCCTGCGGCGGCCGGGCATCGTCTATTGTGCGACGGTCAGGGCGGTCGACGAGCTCTACGTGGCCTTGCGCCACGGCAAGATTCCAGTCGAGCGCTACAACGGCAAGATGACGACGGAGGAGCGCGAGAAGGCGCAGGCGTCGTTCATGTCGTCCGGGCGCAAGGTGGTGATGATCGCCACCAACGCCTTCGGGCTTGGCGTGGACAAGCCCGACATCCGTTACATCATCCACTACCAGATGCCGGGATCGCCCGAGTCCTACGTGCAAGAGGCTGGGCGCGCTGGCCGCGACGGCAAGCCCGCTCGCTGTGTCTTGCTCTTCCAGCCAGACGACATCGCCATCCAGGAGCATTTCCTCAAAGAAGCACACCCGACCAAGACGCAGGCCCGGGCGGTGGCCGAGGGGCTGTACGCCTGGAGCGACGAAGGCAAAGAGGTTTCAGTGCGCGACCTGGCCTTGTCAATGGCCCTGCCTGAGCGCCGCGTGCGCGTGGTGCTCTCCGTGCTGGAGGCCATGGGGGTGGCCGTGGAAGTCAAGGCCGCGCGCTGGGCAGGGGTGGAGCCGCGTCCCACGCGCGAACAGATCGACAAGGCGGCTTCGGTGTTCGAGGCGCGGCGCATTTCCGACCGGCGGCGTTTGGCGGAGTTGCTGAAGTACATGAACACGCAGAGCTGCCGGGTGCAGATGATGCGCGCGTATTTCGGCGAGGAGAAAGGTGGAAAGTGTGGTCTGTGTGACTCGTGCGCAGGCCTGGACAGCGAGGTATTCGACCCGGGGGATGCCGACGCCCGCCATGGCTTGCACGCTGCGACCGATTTCCATAGCCGCTCACGCCGCCACCGGCGTCGCGGGGAAAAGCCGGCGGTGGCTCCGCGTCCCGCGCCGATCTTCCCCACGGCCATCCCCGATCTGCCGTCGCCCTCTGTCCCGCCGCCGTGGGTGGCTCCGCCCGACCGCGACGGAATCATCGACCCGAGCGTCTGGCAGGAGGCGCCGGTCTCCGGGGAACCCGCAGCCGGAGAAATCGTGCTGGAAGCGGGTGAGGCTGAAGCATTCTTGGGCGAAGCTGCCCCATCTGAGATCCGCACAGAAGAAGCCGCGCCTGACTTCGCAGCCGGCTGGGCGGCAATTCGCGATGCCAACATTCGACCCTACGTGGAGTGGGTGACGCCGCCGCCGTTGTCGCTGCCGGTGGCTGCCCCAGCGCGTGGAGGGCCGGGTCGGCCGCAGCCCAGCGGGCAGAACCCGAGCGGGCAGAACCCCAACAACGGGCGTGGCGGAAATGATTCGGGCGGCGGGCGTAGGAGTCGCAGGCGTTCACGGCACGGCCGCAACCGCCACGGGCGTGACGGGGGCGAGCGGCGCGGACCGCGCTTGCCGGGTGTGTACAACCCCGGCGGCGATTAACCGGAGGCTATTTTTTTCCCTTCCCGCCGAAGATCCGTCGGAGCAGGGACTTCTTCGGGGCGGCCTTCTTCTTGAGCGTGACTCTGACCTTCTGATTCTTCCGGCCGGACACCGTGAAACGCTTGCTCGCGTTCTGATAGCTCTTCTTGATGAAGGTCAATTCATAGGCGATTCCGGGCCGAAAGCGTAGGTTGAGTGGCGACCGTCCGAAGACGCGATTCTTGAGCTTGACCACAGCACCCTTGGGTTGGCTCTCGATGTAGACCGAGACACTCTCGGGGAGCGGGTGCTCCGGCTTGGCCGAGTGGCCGCGCTTGGCCGCAGGAGGCTTGACTGGCCCTTCGCCCTCGTCTTCGCCGAGAACTTGGTCAGAGGCGGCCGGCTCGCTATGCTGGAGCAGAGCCTCTTCATCGTCTTCTGCCGTGGGTGGCAGTGGTGGGTGCGCATCTGGAGGCGAGGCCGCCTGGGCGCTGGGGGCGGGCGTCTGCGCCGCTTGCGGAGGCGTTGAAGCACGCGGCGGCGGAATTGGTGCCGCTGGCGGCGGGACCGCCGGGCGTGGCGCAGGCGACGAGCGCGTCGCCAGACGGGAGCGCCGCGGAGGTTCGCGTAGTCCGAGCCACGCCAGCAACGCAGCCATCCCGCCCACAAAGAACACGATGGCCAATCGTCGCGAGGTTTTCGACTGCTGCCTCGCAGGTGGCGTGAGGGCCGGCGTGGTGACGTGCACCGTGGGCTGAAGCGCCGGTGCGGCGGCCATGGTGGGTTGCGTGGGGCGGACCGGACCTTCCTCCGGTTGCCAGAGCTCGGAAGAATCGTCGAATACGAGGTCCTCACTGTCGGCGAGCAGCAGTGCTTGGGAATCGTCCAGCGCAGGTGTCTGACTGGCCGCCTTTGAGATGGTGGGCGCGCCATCTAGCCGCTGCAGGTCCGTCAGCCAGCGCTTGAGCTCGGTCTGGCCCGCGGGCTTGAGGGCAGAACGCTGCACGGTCTCGATGTCGACCAGCATCTCCTCTGCGCTTTGGTAGCGGTTCGCCGGAACGGCCTGCATGGCGCGCAGGGTGATGCGGGCAAACTCGGGCGAGATGTTGGGCGCGACTTGAGCGGGCGGGACGAACTGGCACTGCCGCACGCGCACCAGGGCTTCGAGATCGGTGGGGGCGTCGAAGGGTCGATGTCCCGTGCCCAGCACGTACAGCACAGTGCCGAGAGAGAAGAGGTCCGAGCGTCCGTCCACCGGTGAGCCCGAAGCCTGCTCGGGCGACATGAAGGCCAGCTTGCCTTTGATCACACCATGTCCGGTGTGCTCGCGCCGGCCCATAGCCTTGGCGATGCCGAAGTCGGTGAGTTTGACCTCGCCCTGCTCGCTGACGAGCACGTTGTGTGGGCTCACGTCGCGGTGAACGATACCCAGAGGCTGCCCGTCGCGTGTCTTGGCGTGGGCGTAGCCCAGCGCCCGGCAAACCTCAGCGACGAGGTAGAGTGACAGCTCAGGCAGAAGGGGAAATGAGGCCGCGCGAGCCCGATTCAGGATTTGGTTGAGGTCCCAGCCCTCCACCAGTTCCAGCACGAGAAAATAGCGGCCGCGCGCGTGGCCGAGATCCAGCACCTGAACAATGTTGCTGTGGTTGAGGCTCATGGCGACATGAGCCTCGTCGATCATCTGGTTGCGGAATTGCGGATCGGCCAGCAGCGACGCCAGAATGCGCTTGAGCACCACCGGTCGTTCAAAGCCTTCGACCCCGCGCTGGGTGCCGAGAAAGATTTCGGCCATGCCGCCGTCAGCGATCTTGCGCGAGATATGGTAGCGGCCAGGTCCAGGCATCGACGGGCCATTCTACTTCTCGAACACGACTCCCGCGGAAACGATCTTGATCCGGCTGGCAGAAAAGCGAAGCGGGAACCCTTCGATGGCCTTGTCTCGCTCAAGCACCTCGGCGGGAGTGTCCTTGGTGTCATAGCTCATGGGCGTGGGCTTGCCGGAGGCCAACTCGGCGCGCAGGGTTTTGACGTTTTCGCTGACGATAGCCACGGTCAGGCGTTTGGGATCGAGATACTTCCGGATGGCGCGATCGACCTGCACCTTGGTCATGGTCGGGAGCCGCGCCTTCAGCTCAGCCACGATGTCCTTGCCGTAGATGAGACTGTCGATGGCGTAGCCCAGGCGGCGTGACGGGTCCTGCGCCCACAGGTCCAGGTAGTGCAACAGAAACTCACGTGTAGCTTGGAAGCCCTCGGCCGGGATGCCCTCGCGCACCAGCTTGTCCAGTTCGAAGAGGGCGCCGCGAAGGGCAAACACCGTGGTCTGCGGTGGCACCGGACGCAACCAGATTTCGAAATGCTGCTGGCGGCGCGTGATGTTGGTCAGCGGAAAGGTTGTGGGGCCGTCTTGTATGAAATTCTCGACGTAGGCGTAGTCGCCGTAATTCAGGCCGCGTTTTTGCCTCAGCTCGACCATGAGCAGGCCGTTGAAGGTGCGGTGTTCGCCCAAGTACGAGCCGGCCAAGTACAGAGGATAGAAGTCGCCGTCAGCGCGGGTGATGGTGAGCGGGTGGCCCAGGGACACGGCGTTGGCGCGAGCTTCTTTCTCGACGATGACGACCTCGCCGTTGTGGGCTGGCGGTGGGGAAAGCCTACGGCGCGGCTTGCCCTTGGCAGGCAGTGCAGAGAATCGCGCCAGCAAGCTTTCGGGAAAGCCATCAGGGTACCCGCCGGCCACGCCGACGATCAATCGATCCTGACTGAACATGGTGGCGTAGAAACGGCGGACGTCCGCCAGGGTGATGGCTTTCAGTCCGGCCACCGTGCCGGCCGTGGGATGGCCGTAGGGATGGCCTTTGAACATGAGCGCGGCTAGGGACTGTTTGCCGAGGTCCTCATCGTCGTTGCCCCGCAGAGTCTTGCTGATGTAGTCGAGGGCGTCCTGGCGGTGGCGCGTGAAATCCTCCTTCGCGAAGCGCGGGGTCAGGATCTGCTCAGCCAGGAGATCGGCGAAGGCCACCAGGTTGTCGCGATGAACTGTGCCCTCGAAGACGAAAGTATCCTTGTCGCCGTAGGTCTGAATGTCGGCCGCCATGGGATAGAGCGCGTCCAGGACTTCTGACCAGGAACGGCGCTGGGTTGAGGCGGCGCCGAGCATGGCCGCGGTCAAGGCGGCAAGCCCCTCCTTGCCCGCGGGATCGTCGGCTGCGCCCACCTGGAAAAGCAAGCGAATGGCGACCAGGGGATTGTCAGGCGAGGGCAGCTTCACGCTGCGCGGACCTTGAGGCAGCGAGGCCGCTTTACGCGAGGGGGCCGCGGCGGGGCGGCGGGAGGCGAGGGTGCCCGCCGCCGCGAGGGCGATGGAAAGCAACATGATGGGGGTTCTCCGTCGGTTCACGGGGTTTCCGGTTGCAAGGTCACCACGGTGCGGTTGTGCGGGGTGAAGTATGTGCGTGCCACGCGCTGCACGTCGGCGCCTTTCACCTGACCCAGTTGGGAGAAATACGCGTCGATGGCGGACAGGTGCCCGTCCAAGGCCAAGAACTCGGCCCCCACCAGGGCGACATGGTCGGGCGTCGCAAGCTGGGCGGCGAAAGCGTAGCGCGCATGCGAGAGCACCTCGCCCAGGGTCTTCTCATCCACGCCCTGGGCCGCGATGCGGGCAATTTCCTTGTCGATGGTGGCTTCGACATAGGCCATGTCCTTGGCCTGCTTCACCCGGGCCAGCACGAGAAAAAGGTTGGGATCCACGTGTTTCCCGTCGCCGCCCTCCAGGGTTTCCACTTTCTGTTCGTCGAGCACGAGCTGCTTGTGCAGGCGCGATCGCTCGGCGAAAAGCAGCTCGCCCAGAACCTCGAGTGCGGGTCCGTCGACCGACTTGGTGGAAAAGGCGGGCGTGTGATAGCCGACAAACAGCATGGGCAGGCTGGCGCCCTTCCAGGGAACCGTCACGCGCTGTTCGTGCATCTGCGGTGGTTCAACCGGAACCGGCGGCCGCGCCGGGCCCTTGCTCCACGTGCCGTACGCCTTTTCGACCAGCTTGAGAACTTCATCGGAACTGACGTCGCCGACCACCAACAGGATCACGTTGTCGGGCCGATAGTAGCGGTCGAAGAACTGGCGCGAGTAGGCGAACTGGTGAGGCATGTCCTCGATGTCGCGCACAAACCCGATGGTGGTGTGTTTGTAGCTGTGCACCGCAAAGGCGTGGTCGTGCAGCGCCTCGTCCATTTTCTGCAACGGATCCGACGAGCCCTTGTTGTACTCGCCCAGAACGGCACGGGCTTCCTTCTGGAATGAAGCCTCGTCGTATTTCAGATTGAGAAAGCGGTCAGCCTCGATTTCGACCACCTTGGCCAGCGCGGACTTGCCGGCGAGGATGTGGTACACGGTCATGTCCTCGGCGGTGAATGCATTGGAGTCCGCGCCCATGGCCTTGATCTCGGCGTTGTAGCGCTCGGTTGAATAGCGTTCGGTCCCGCGGAACATCATGTGCTCGAAGAAATGCGCGAAGCCGGACTTGCCCGCTTCGACCTCGTTGCGACTGCCCGTGCGCACCACTGAGTAGTAGGCCACCAGGCCGGGTGAGTCGTAGGGCACAACGAAGATGCGCAGGCCGTTGGCCAAGACCTTCTCGGAAAAGGCGAAGGGGAAAGCCGATTTCTGCGAGGTCAAGCGAATACCTCCTAGCCGCGGCGTAGGCCCGGCACCGGTGGAAGAAGCGACGAACGTGGCGGCCGCCACGAGGGGCACGAAGTATTTCATGATTGGCACAATCAAGTCAGCGATCGAAGCACATAGGGCAGGATGCCACCATGCTGGTAATAGACCGACTCTTGTTGCGTGTCGATGCGCACGCGCACGGCAAAGTGGTCTTGCGATCCGTCGGGCCGGGTTATGCGCATGGCGATCTGGCGGTGGGCCGGCGGTGCCTCGAGGAAGTGGGGCAGGCCCAGGGTTTCAAAGATCTCCTCGCCGTCGAGGCCCAGGCTGTGCGCGCTGTCGCCGGGCAAGAACTCCAGCGGCACCACGCCCATGCCCACCAGGTTCGATCGATGGATGCGCTCGAAGCTTTCGGCCAGCACCGCGCGCACGCCCAGCAGGCGCGTGCCCTTGGCCGCCCAGTCGCGCGACGAGCCGCAGCCGTAGTCGCGACCGGCCAGCACCAGCAGCGGCACCTGGTCAGCTTGGTACTTCATGGCCGCATCGTAGATGGGCATGACTTCGCGGCCGGGCAGGTAGCGCGTGAGGCCGCCCTCGGTCCCGCGCGCCAGCAGGTTCTTGATACGAATGTTGGCGAAAGTCCCGCGCACCATGACCTCGTGGTTGCCGCGACGGGAGCCGTAGGAATTGAAGTCCTTGGGCTGGATACCGAGGCCCACGAGGTAGCGCCCGGCTGGGCTATCGGGTTTGATCGAGCCAGCGGGTGAAATGTGATCGGTGGTGATGCTGTCGCCCAACACGGCCAACACGCGCATGCCGCCAAGCTCGCTGGTCGCGGCGGGCTTGGCGGGCATGTCCACGAAATAGGGCGGATGCTTGACGTAGCTAGAGCCCTCGTCCCATGCGTAGGTCGCCGCTTGCGGAATCTGGATGCCGCGCCAGCGGGCGTCGCCTTCGAACACAGTGGCGTAGGCCTGCTTGAACATGGCGGGCTTGACGGCTGCCAGCGCGGCTCGGATCTCGGCCTGCGACGGCCAGATGTCGCGCAGGAAGACCGGCTGGCCGTCGCGGTCCTTGCCCAAAGGCTCCTCGTCGAGATTGATGTCCACTCGACCAGCCAGGGCAAAGGCCACCACCAGCGGGGGCGAAGCCAGGTAGTTGGCGCGCACTTCGGGATGCACGCGGCCTTCGAAGTTGCGGTTGCCAGACAGGACCGACGCCACCACCAGCGAGCGTTCCTCGATGGCCTGTGAGATGAGCGCTGCCAGCGGTCCCGAGTTGCCGATGCACGTGGTGCATCCGTAGGCGACCACATTGAAGCCAAGAGTTTCGAGGTAGGGCAGCAGGCCGGACGCCGCGAGGTAGGCGGTGACCACCTGCGATCCCGGCGCCAGCGACGTTTTCACCCAGGGCTGGCTGGCCAGGCCGCGCTCCACCGCCTTCTTGGCCAGCAGGCCGGCGGCCATCAGCACCGACGGGTTGGACGTGTTGGTGCAACTGGTGATGGCAGCCAGCACCAGCGAGCCGTGTTTCAGGGTCGGGTGAGCGGCGGCGGCCGAGGCGGTCTGGGCGGAGTCCGACTTCTTGGGCCTTATCAACGAAGGCAGGGCGGCTTCAAACGACTTCTTGATCTGGGGCAGGGGCACGCGTTCCTGCGGCCGGCGCGGCCCGGCCACGCAGGGCTCGATGCTGGCCATGTCGAGCTCGACGACCTTGGTGTACTGGGCCTCGGGCGCGTCGGCTGTGGCGAACAGGCCCTGCTCGCGGCAGTAGGCCTCCACCAGGGCGATGGATTCGCCGGCCCGGCCCGAGAAACGCAAGTAGGCCAGAGTTTCTTCGTCGATGGGAAACATCGCGCAGGTGGCGCCAAATTCGGGCGCCATGTTGGCAATAGTCGCGCGATCCGCGAGCGGCAGTTTCGCGATGCCGGGGCCGAAGAATTCGACGAACTTTCCCACCACGCCCAGCTTGCGCAAGATCTCGGTCACCGTGAGCACGAGATCCGTGGCCGTGGCCCCGGCGCGCAGCGAGCCCGTCAGCCGGACGCCGAGCACCTGGGGAATCAGCAGTGGAATGGGTTGCCCCAGCATGGCGGCCTCGGCTTCGATGCCGCCCACGCCCCAGCCCAGGACGCCCAAGCCGTTGATCATGGTGGTGTGCGAGTCGGTACCCACCAGCGTGTCGGGATAGGCCTGCATGACGTCGGGGCGCTTGGGATCGGCAGCGGCGAACACCACGCGCGCCAGGTGCTCGAGGTTGACCTGGTGGACGATGCCGGTGTCAGGCGGCACCACGGCGAGATTGCGAAAGGCGGATTGGCCCCAGCGCAGGAAGGCGTAGCGCTCATGATTGCGGGAGAATTCCATTTCGTTGTTGCGCGCCAGGGCTTGCGCATGGCCGTACTCGTCCACCTGCACCGAGTGATCGATGACCAGTTCCGCCGGCAAGAGCGGATTGATGCGGGTAGGGTCGCCGCCCATGCGTTGGGTGGCGGTGCGCATGGCGGCCAGGTCCACCACCGCAGGCACGCCGGTGAAGTCCTGCATGATCACCCGAGCCGGCATGAACGCGATTTCGTGTGCCGGCTCGGCGTCTGGTTGCCAGCGCGCCACAGCCTCGATTTGCTGGCGGGTGACCGAGGTGCCGTCCTCGCGTCGCAACAGGTTTTCGAGAAGGATCTTCAGCGAGAAAGGCAGGCGATCGAGGGGCCATCCGGCTGCCTGCAGCGCCGACAAGCGGAAGATCTCGAAAGTGCGGTTGCCGACGCGCAAAGCCGAGCGAGAGCCGAATGAATCAGCCATGGCTTAGTGCTAGCAGGGCTGTGCGCCGGCGTCGATAGCCCGGCGCTCTAGCCCGTGTTCTTTGGCGCATCTCCCTCGCCATCTAGCTTGGGCGTGGCCGCGTACTCTTCCAGCTTTCGGTACAGGGTCTTGCGGTCCAGTCCGAGACGCAAAGCCGCGCGCGTCTTGTTGCCGCCCTCGGATTCGAGCACGCGCTCGATGTATTGACGTTCCAGCTGGTCCAGGGTCAGCCCCTGCGCGACCGCCGCGGCCAGCCGGTCCTGGCTCTTGCGCTCGCGCATGACCGGGGGCAGATCGTCGGGGCCAACCAGCTCGCCCTCGGCCAGCGCCACCGCGCGTTCCACCATATTCTCTAGCTCGCGCACGTTGCCGGGAAAGCTGTAGCCGAGCATGATCTTCTTGGCGCTCTCGGAAAAGCCGCGCAAGGGTTTGCCCGCCCGTGCGGCCGAGAGCGCCAGGAAGTGCTCGGCCAGGGGCAGCACATCCTCGCTGCGGGCGCGCAGCGGAGGCAGATGGATCTGCACGACGTTGAGTCGGTAGTAGAGATCTTCGCGCAGGTGGCCCTCGCGCAAGTGCGCCGCCAGATCGCGATTGGTGGCGGCTATCACCCGCACGTCCACGCGCTCGACTTTGTTGGTGCCGAGCGGTCGCACCTCGCCGTCCTGCAGGACGCGCAGCAACTTGGGTTGCAGCCGCAGCGGCATCTCGGCGATTTCATCAAGGAACAGAGTGCCGCCGTCAGCCTCGACGAAGAGACCCTGGCGGTCCGTGTTCGCGGTGGAATGGGCGCCGCGCGCGTAGCCGAAGAGCTCGCTCTCCAGCAGGGTTTCGGGGATGGCCGAGCAGTTCATGGCCACGAAGGGGCGAGCCTTGCGCGGACCATGGGCGTGGATGGCGCGCGCCACCAGCTCCTTGCCCGTGCCCGAATCACCGGTGACCAGCACACTGGCTTGCGAGCCGGCCATGCGACGGATGAGATCAAAAACCTCCTGCATGGCGGGCGAGTGACCAATGATGTTGCCCAGTCGCTCGCGCCGGCTGACCTCTTCACGCAAACGTACGTTCTCCGAGCGCAGCGCGCGCTCGCCCAGCGCCCTGTCGATGAGGAGCAGGAGGTGGTCGGTCTCGAACGGCTTGGGCAGATAGTCGTAGGCGCCCAGCTTGACCGCACGGATGGCCGTGTCGATCGACCCGAATCCGGTGATGATGATGACACAGAGAGAGGGATCGACGGCGCGAACCTCGCTCAACAGATCCAGCCCATCGAGATCAGGCATCTTTATGTCGGACACCACCAAGTCGATGCCGCCCCGCCTGACGCGCTCCAAGCCGGCCCGGCCCCCGGCGGCGAGTTCGACGGCGAAGCCTTCGTGTTCCAGATCGTCCTTAAGAGATGCGCGCTGGTCCGCATCGTCGTCGACTACCAGGATCACGGCCCGGGCCTTCCTGGGGGTTGTGGAAGCGTCGTCGTTGGTGATTGAAGGGCTGGCCATGCTGTGCTGGGCGTTCCGTCAGGCGGAAGCCCGACCCGGCAATCCTTGCCCATCCACGGGCGTGGAGCAAGCGTGCTTATTGGCGCGTCGTCGTGGAAGGCCAAGCGCAACTAGCAAGACCCGTTTCCGTCGCGCGAAGCCCCTCCCATCTGGTGAGCCGTTCTCGGGAAGGGTGCTACTGTAAATAGCAGATCGCCAGGAGTTGCATTTGACGATCCCTTTGAGCTCTGAAATCCGCTGTTGCCCTTGTTTCTTGGCCGCCCTTTTCATTGTCGGGGCCGGGTGCTCGAATGGGTCCGGCACCACCGGCACCTCAAGTTCGGGCGGCGCCGGGACCAAGACCGGCGGCGTCACAAGCGCGGTGGGTGGAGGCACCGCGAGTTCGGGCGGTGCCGTGACGGCAACTGGCGGCGTCACAATTGTGAGCGGCGGTACGACAGTCGGCGCGACGACCGTACCAGCCATCGGGGGGCAGGGCGGGAGCGGCGCTGACGGTGGGAGCGTTGCTCAAGGTGGGAGCGGTGCCTCAGGTGGGACGACTGGGCAGGGCGGGACTACCGCGGGAGGCGGGTCTGGCGGGCAGGGGATTCGCGACGCGGGCGCTATCGACGCCGCGCCAAATGCCTCGGTCGGTCCCGGGGCCGCTCCACCCGTCTACAATGGCCTCCGAGGCCAGGACTTCAACAGTGGTTGGAAGTTCAACCGGGGCGACGTCACCAACGGCCAAAACGCCACTTTTGATGACTCGACCTGGCGCAATCTGAGCGTGCCGCATGACTGGAGCATCGAACTAGCTTTCAATCAAAAATCCCCCGCCGGCAGTGGAGGTGGCTTCTTGGATGGCGGAGTCGGCTGGTACCGCAAGACATTCACCCTGGATCAAGCGTATTCCGGGAAGAAGATCCTGATCCAATTCGACGGAGTCTACATGAATAGCCAGGTGTGGCTCAACGGCACATCCCTGGGCACAAGGCCGTATGGCTACTCCAGTTTCGAGTACGATCTCACGCCGTACGCGAAGTTTGGCAGCACCAGCAATATCATTGCCGTGCGCGTGAACAACAACCAGCCCACCAGCCGCTGGTATTCCGGTAGTGGCATCTACCGCAATGTCTGGCTGACGGTGGTCAATCCCCTCCACATCACCAACAGCGGCGTGTTCGTCAGTACGCCAACCGTCAGCAGCAGTTCCGCCAGCGTGTCGGTCAGCACCGAAGTGCAGAACCAATTAACCAGTTCCCAGTCGGTGACAGTCACAACCACCGTCTTTGATCCCAGCGGCGCGTCGGTGGCCAGCGACACCAGCCCGGCCAGCAACGTCGGCGCCAATTCCACGGCCACTGTGAGCCAGAGCCTCACGGTCACCAATCCCCAGCTTTGGTCCACGACTTCTCCCAACCTCTACCAGGTAAAGGTTGAGCTCAACGCGGGCGGCGCCACGGTGGACACCTATCTGGCCCCCTTGGGCATACGGACCGCCACTTTCAGTTCTACCACCGGGTTCTCCCTGAACGGGCAAAACACGAAACTCCGTGGGGTTTGTCTGCACAACGACCTGGGTGCCCTGGGCTCGGCCATCAACTATCGGGCGCTTGAGCGCCAGGTGGAGATCATGAAGGCCATGGGGGTCAACGCTATCCGCACCTCGCACAACCCGCCGGCGCCGGAGCTGCTGGACATCTGCGATCGCGAAGGCATCTTGGTCATGGACGAAGCCTTCGATTGTTGGGAGTCAGCGAAAGTCTCCAATGACTATCACCTGTATTTCACCCAATGGGCTCAGACCGACCTTCAAGCCCTGGTGCGCCGTGACCGCAACCATCCCAGTGTGATCATGTGGAGCGTGGGGAACGAAATCCCCAATCCCACGACTGCCACCGCCACCAATCTCAAGAACTGGGTGCTGGCTGTGGACTCTACCCGTCCGGTGACCTGGGCATCCGTAAATACATTGAACGCAAACAATCAAGCGGTAGCCGCCGTGCTTGACTTGCAGGGATACAACTACTCCGAGGGGCGCTACGACCAAGACCACACGGCCCATGCGACTTGGAAGCTCTTTGGCAGTGAAACGTCGTCGGCTGTGCGCAGCCGCGGGATCTACGAGACGCCTGCTTCCAAGAGCATCCTAACCAGCCCCGACACGCAGTGTTCGTCGTACGACAACAGCGTCGTCAGTTGGGGGTCCTCCGCCGAGAGTTCGTACAAGAATGATATCAGTCGCAGCTTTGTGGCCGGACAATTCATTTGGACCGGCTTCGACTACATTGGCGAGCCAACCCCCTATCCTTGGCCGGCCAAGAGTTCG
>Ga0265329_10000549_pt1 | contig 19371 bp, 12 predicted proteins | sample 41627metaG_FD_202091 | JGI IMG/M metagenome (GOLD analysis project Ga0265329, IMG submission 202091) | Rhizosphere microbial communities from Carex aquatilis grown in University of Washington, Seatle, WA, United States - 4-16-27 metaG | ecosystem: Host-associated > Plants > Roots > Rhizosphere...
TGCACAGGGACCGCCAACTGGCGCACCAGACGGCACGCACCTACCTGCAACGTTTTCCCGAGGGGAATCAAGCCCAACTCGCGCGCTCCGTTGTACAATTACCGGTCGAGTGACCGCTCTTCTTGCCACTTTGCTTTTTGCCGTCGCGCTTCCACCTGGCACCGCCCAGGCAGGTGCAGCCCCGGATTCGGGGGGCGCGGTGATCGCCGTGGCCATTCCCGATGGACAGAACAGCGCCATGCAAGAGGCTCTCAATCGCCTGCGCGGCGAAGCGCTGTCGGTGGGCTTCGAGGTGCGCTTCATCCACGCGGACACGCCCCTCACGCCCGCCGCGCAGCTCGAAACACTCGCGCCCGGACCGCGAACCGCCGCGGTCGTAGTCTTCGCCAACACGGCCGACGCGACGCCAGCGGAGGTTCCCGTCCACCAGCTCGATGTGTGGTTTCTCGATCGTTCAAGTAACAAGACCTCGGTTGCCCATCTGCACGTTTCCGACGAAGAAATGGATCGCGCTGATGTCGTCCTCGCCGTACGCGCTGTGGATTTCATTCGTGCGCGCATGTTCGATACCCTCGCAAACCGACTGGCAACGGCCGCCCCACCGCCCTCGCCCGCACCGCCACGGCCGGCGCCCGCAGCGCGAGATCGGGTTTTCTTGGCGGGCGGGTTGGCGGTTCTCGGCACATCGTCAGGCTTTTCGCCTGCGTTTCTGCCGTATCTGGAAGGCGGGTACCAACTGCGTTCTTGGGTGCGCGCCACAGTCAGCGCGTTCGGCTTAGGCACCCGCCCCACCCTGCAAGCCCAGGAAGGACTCGTGCGCATCGATCAGAGCTTCACCGGGCTGGGCCTGACTTTCACGCATTGGCCTTGGTGGCGACTTCTCCCCCACGCCGAGCTGGGCGCCGGCGCGTATCACCTAGTGGCCGAAGGAATCGCCAACACGGGCTTCCAGGGCCAGCGCATGACCGCGTGGTCGCTGGGCGGACGCGCGGCCCTGGGTGTCACGGCCTCGCTTTCCCGCCATTTCTTTCTCGACCTCACGGCAGGTATCTTGTGGCTCATGCCGGAACCACGGCTGTACAGTCTGAACACTCTGGTCGCGAGCACGGGCCGACCTTCCTGGATTGGCACTGCGCTTGTGGGAGCACGATTCTAATGAAACGCGCGGCCATCATCGTGCTGGGTCTTTGGCTTGGCTGTGACTCCCGAAATCTGGTTGTTATCACTTCAATGGAGCCCGACGCCGATAGCAACGAGCCCCCCGCCGATGCCGGCGGGTCCCCTGCTCATACGAACGGGCATTACCATATGGAGAACCTCGACCGTGGTCTGGTGGCGGTCGCCGTGCCAAATGGGGCGTTCCTGAGCTGGCGCATGTTTGGCTACGAATACGACGACCAGCAGCCAGAACGAATTGCCTATGCTGTCTACCGTGACGGCGCTCTGCTCGCGACCGTGAACGACAGCACAAACTATCTGGACGCCTACGTCAGCACAAATCCCCAGGGCAGCACAGATCCCCAGGGCAGCACAGATGTTCAATACTCGGTGGCGGCGATTATCGACGGTGAAACACAGGAACTTTCACCGGCGGTCAACGTCTGGCCGCAAAACTACTTGCGCATTCCTTTGCTGGTTCCCCCACCGGGCGTGACTCCGGCGAATTGCCCAACACCCAACGAACACTACAGCTACAGCGCCAGCGACGCTTCCGTCGGTGATCTTGATGGAGACGGCCGGTACGAAATCGTCTTGAAATGGGATCCATCAAACGCCAAAGACAACTCACAAGACGGTTGCACCGGCGACGTATTCCTGGATGCGTACAACCTGGACGGACAGCAGCTTTGGCGGATCGACCTGGGGCCCAACATTCGAGCCGGCGCACACTACACCCAACACCTGGTCTATGACTTCGATGGAGAAGATGGCAAGGCCGAAGTTGTGGTGAAAACCGCGCCCGGCACGATTGACGGGACCGGCACCAATCTGCAAACGGGAGCCGCCGCTCCCGACGACCAAACCGTTGTCTACCGCAATTCGTCCGGGTACATCCTGACCGGACCGGAATACCTGACCGTGTTCGACGGCGTCTCGGGTGCTGAGCTGGCCACCGTAGACTTCCAGCCGGCGCGCGGCGCGGTCGCGGACTGGGGCGACACGTATGGCAATCGCGTGGACAATTTCCTTTCGACGGCCGCGTTTGTTCGGGATCAAAGCGAGGAAACCGCCAGCGGTCGTCCGAGTATCATCGTGGGGCGGGGCTTCTACGCTCGCACCGCGATCAGCGCGTGGAATTGGCGAGACGGCGCGCTCACGTTGCTGTGGACCGCGGACAGCAGGCTGGGCACCGCCTACTCCGGGCAAGGCGCGCACAGCTGGGCGGTGGCCGACGTGGACAACGATGGCACCCAGGAAATCATTACCGGATCGTCCACCATCAATGGCGATGGCACCCGACGCTGTTCGACCAACCTGGGCTACGGGTTGGGATTGCACGTCGCCGATCTCATCCCCGGCCGGTCGGGCCTGGAAGTATTCGTGCCCCACATGAACAACGCGACGGCGTACGATGAGCATGACGCCAACACTTGCGCCGTCATCGTTCGCGGTCCCACGATCGCCGCCGGCACCACAGCTCGCGGCGTGGCCGACGACATCTACGACGGCGATGACGGGGGTGAACTCTGGACCAACAACTCAGGTTCACTGATATCGGCGACCACGGGGAAAAGCGTGGGCAGCCTGCCAAGTTCGAACAACTTCGTCATCTGGTGGGACGCGGACGAAGCCCGTGAACTGGAGGACCAGACCAGCATCACGAAATACGGCGGCGCCACGCCGCTCTTGACCTGCATTGAGTGTGGCTCGGACAACTCGAGCAAGGCCACACCCGTGCTCAGCGCGGACCTGTTGGGCGATTGGCGCGAAGAGATCATCTGGCGCGAGAAAGACAATTCGGCCCTGCGCCTCTACACCACGACGGACGTGACCACCCGGCGGATCTACACCCTGATGCACGATCCCCAGTACCGCATGCAGGTGTCTTCCGAGCAGGCTGGGTTCAATCAGCCTCCTCACCCCAGTTTCCACATCGGCCACAATATGCTCATGCCTCCCAAGCCCGACATCTTCGTGCGGCGCTAAGGAATGCGGCGGGACGACTGCGCTCATCGTCCTTGCCAGGCATCTCTCCGATGGGTAGAGAGATTCATTGAGCCGTGCGGGGGCGGCAACGCCACTGCGTAATCAAGACTCCGAGTCATGGGTTCGATTACCGGGAGGAACGCATGCAACGAGAGCACACTACGCAAGGTCAAGTAGTTCGCATTTTTGCGTCATTCTTGTACGCCGTCAGTCTGGGAATGCTGTTCCCTGCGTGCAGTTCATCGGGAGGCGGAGGCAGCGGGACTGGGCCAGGCGGCACACCATCAGGTGGAACAACCCAGGTTGGCGGGCAGACGAACCCAGGCGGTGTGACGACCGCAGGCGGCGACACGACGCCAGCGGGTGGAAACACGACGCCGACGGGGGGAAACACGACAGTCGCCCCGTCGGGAAGCGGCCACTACCAGATGGAGAACCTGGATCGCGGCGTGGTCGCGGTGAAGGTCACAGGCGGCGTCTATGTTGGTTGGCGCATGCTGGGCACTGAGTACGACACCACGGCCAGCAACGTCTCGTACAACCTCTACAAAGACGGAAGCAAGTTGCAAAATGTGACCGACAGCACCAATTTTCTGGACGCGGCCGGCACCGCCACCTCGAAATATACGGTGAGCGCCGTGATCAAAGGGGTCGAGGGCGCGCAGTCTGATCCAGTCACGCCCTGGGCACAGAACTACACGAGCATTCCGTTGACACCGCCGGGCGGATCCTACAGCGCAAACGATGGGAGCACGGGGGATCTCGATGGCGACGGCAAACTCGACATCGTGCTCAAGTGGGATCCCTCGGACTCGCATGACAATGCCCAGTCTGGCGTCACCAGCGATGTCTACATTGACGGATACACGCTGGCGGGCACCAAGCTTTTCCGCATCGACCTGGGACCGAACATTCGCGCTGGGGCACACTACACGCAGATGTCCGTGGGTGACTTCGACGGCGACGGAAAGGCGGAATTGGCGGTCAAGACCGCCCCGGGCACCAAGGACGGAACCGGCGCCTATCTGAGCACGGGCTCCGCGGCTGGCGCCGACAACAGCGCTGTGTACCGCAACGCCACCGGCTACATCCTGACCGGGCCGGAATGGATCACGGTCTTCCGAGGGACAGACGGCAAAGAACTGGCGACGGTCGACTACCCCGTGCCCCGCGGAGACGTGGGGGCTTGGGGCGACACCTACGGCAACCGCGTGGACCGCTTCAACGGCGGGATGGCGTTCGTGAAGGAAGGCGGCGTTGCCACCGGAAAGCCGAGCATTATCCAAGGCCGTGGCTATTACACGCGCCTGACGGTCTCTTCACTCACCTACCGGAATGGTGTGTTGGCCAAGAACTGGGTCTACGACAGCATAACCAATTGCCCTAATGGCGGTGGCGACCACTCCGAGATGGCGGCAGACACGGACAACGACGGTGGACAGGAGATAATCACCGGAACAAGAACCATCGACAGCGGCGGAACCTTGAAGTGCGATGCCCAAATGGGCCATGGCGATGCCATGCACATCAGCGAGCTGGTGGTTGGCAAGGGGATCTCAGTGTTCTCGGTTCACGAGACTCTAGGGGGCGGAGATTGTCATGACGGAGCCACCTGCAAAACGTACTTTGTCGTGACAGGAGGTGGGGACAACGGGCGTGGCGCCGCTGACTATGTCGGCGTGGGGGACGAGACTGCCGCATCCTGTTCGTCGAGCCACACCGGCAACCTCAATTGCGGAACCGGTGCCACCGTTACCCCCAATGCTGGGAGCAACTTCCTCATTTACTGGGACGACGATGAATGGCGTGAGCTGGAAAACGGCACGTCGATCACCAAGGTGGGCGGCGGCTCGTTGCTGAGCTGCTCCGACTGCGGGTCGAACAACAGTACCAAGTCCACCCCAACGCTCACCGCCGACCTGCTGGGCGATTGGCGCGAGGAACTGGTGCTTCGCGAATCGAGCAACGCGGCTTTGAAAGTATTCACGACCACAACCGTGACCAAGCGCCGCATCTACACGCTGATGCACGACCCGACCTACCGGGCGCAGGTCGCGTTCGAGAACTCGGCCTACAACCAGCCGCCGCATGTGGGATTCCACATCGGCGTTGGCATGGCTGATCCGCCCGTGCCTGACATCTACCTTGTGAAGTAGACGCTAGCGGCTAGCGAGGCCGTGGTTGCGGTTGGGTCGTCCCGGCCGCAGCCACGACTTCTTCACCGGGGCCGTACGAAGCTGGAAAAGGAGGGCGAGCCGTGCAGCGAGGCAAATCCAGTACGTCACCAGTGCTTGCGCCAGTCTTGTGCGCCGTCAGTGTGGGAATGCTGTTTGCAGCGTGCGGCTCCAAAGGTCTTCACCGACCCGGCTCTACAACGCCAGATGGAAGTTCATCCTCCAATGGAGGAACGGGCGGAACCAGCGGGCCGGGAACCGGTGCAACAACATCAGGTGGAACGACCCAACCCGGTGGCGTCGCCAGCTCAGGCGGCATCGCCAGCTCCGGCGGCGTCGCCAGCTCAAGTGGTGTGACTACCTCGGGCGGCGTGACAACCTCGGGCGGCGTGACAACCTCAGGCGGCATCGCCAGTTCAGGCGGTGTGACCACCGCCGGCGGCGGCGCCAGCTCAGGTGGCCTCACCGGGACCGGTGCTGTGACGAACACAGGCGGCGTCGCCAGATCAGGCGGCATCGCCAGCTCAGGCGGTGTGACCGGCTCCGGTGGCCTCACCAGCTCGGGCGGCATCGCCAGCTCAGGCGGTGTGACCACCGCCGGCGGCATTGTCACCTCCGGCGGTGTGACGGACACTGGCGGCGGGACCCGTTCTGGCGGGACGATGAGTTCCGGAGGCGTCACCAGCTCAGGCGGGGTCATAAGCTCCGGTGGCATGACTGAACGGCTCGGGCATTTCCAGATGGAAGACCTGGATCGCGGCGTGGTGGCAGTGACAGTCCCAGGCGGCGTCTATGTTGGCTGGCGCATGTTTGGCTACGAATACGACACCATGGCCAGCAATGTTTCGTACAACCTCTACCGGGACGGCATCAAGATCCAGAAGGTGTCCGACAGCACCAACTACTTGGACGCGGCTGGTACCGCCAGCTCGAGCTACACCGTGACCGCCGTGATCAAGGGGGCCGAGGGCGCACAGTCCCCTCCGGCCACGCCTTGGCCGCAGAACTACTTGAGCATCCCTCTTACCCCACCTGCCAGTGAGGCCTCTGGACCCAGTTATAGCCCCAACGACGGCAGCCCAGGGGATCTCGATGGCGACGGCCAATTGGACATCGTGCTCAAATGGGACCCGGATGTCCCGATGACCGATTCCGAGGCGCCGGTGATGTCGAATGTTCTTCTGGATGGGTATACGTTGGCCGGCAAACGACTCTGGCGCATCGACCTGGGACCAAATATTGTTTCCGGGCCGCAATACACGCAGTTCTCGGTGTACGACTTCGACGGCGACGGGAAGGCAGAAGTGGCGTGCAAGACAGCACCGGGAACAAAGGACGGAACCGGCGCGTATCTGAGCAAGGGCCCGGCTGCCAACGACGACGACAGCGCTGTGTACCGCAACTCAGTTGGCTACGTTCTCACAGGGCCCGAGTACATCACGGTGTTCGACGGGGCGACGGGCAAGGAACTAGCGACGATAGACTATCCCGTGCCCCGCGGCGACGTGTCCGCTTGGGGCGACGGCTACGGCAACCGAGCGGACCGCTTCAATGGCGGGGTGGCGTTCGTGAAGGATGGCGGCGTCGCCAACGGGCTGCCGAGCATCATCCAAAGCCGTGGGTACTACACGCGTGTGACGGTGTCTGCGCTAACCTTCCGCAGCGGGGTGTTGGCGCAGAACTGGATCTACGACAGCGTGACCAGTTTCGCGAATAGCGCGGGCGCAATCATCGGCGGTGGCGACCACTCAGAGACGGCAGCAGACACTGACGGCGACGGTGGACAAGAGATTGTCACCGGCCCACTCACCATCGACAGCGCCGGAACCTTGAAGTGCAACTCGGGAATGGGCCATGGCGATGCCATGGACGTGGGCGAGCTGGTTCCTGGCAAGGGGATTTCCGTGTTCTCGATCCACGAAGCTCTTGGGGGCATGGATGCTCATGACGGCGCCACCTGCAAGTCCTACTTCGCCATCACCAGCCCCGGTGTGGACACGGGTCGTGGCCGTGCCGAATATGTCGGCGCAGGTGACGAGAATGGCGCCTCGTGTTTTGCTTCTGGTATGAATAGCGTCTTGTGTGCCGACGGCTCCACCAGTGCCCCCAGTGCGGGGACCAACTTCGTGATCTACTGGGACGCCGACGAATGGCGTGAGCTTGAAGACGACACGTCGATCACCAAGGCCAACGGTGGCACCTTGCTGAGCGCGACCGGCTGCGCGTCGAACAACGGGACCAAGAAGACCCCGGTGCTGACCGCGGACCTGCTGGGCGATTGGCGCGAGGAGATCGTCTGGCGCGAAACCACCGACGCGGCCCTGCGGGTGTACACGACGACCGATGTGACCAAGCGTCGCATCTACACGCTCATGCACGATCCGACGTACCGGGCGCAGGTGTCGTTCGAGCAGTCAGGCTACAACCAGCCGCCCCACACCGGATTCCGCATCAGCCCCAACATGGCCGATCCGCCCAAGCCCGACATCTACGTGAGATAGTCCGCTCGAACGAGCAACCGGCTGTCGCGCCTGGCGACTCGGCACCTGGTCTTGTCTACGCGGGCATGCCCATAGCCTCGCGCACCACCATGAATTCCGGTGTGCGCCGGCCTTGGCCGTCGCGCACGACCAGCGGCGGCGGTCTGACCGGGGCGTCGGCCTGCGCCCCCGCAGTCATGGCAAAGACGACGAAGAGCGGGGCCTTGCCCTGGCGTGGGATCACGTCGCGCCAGTAGCTCAGCGCCAAGCCAGCCGCGCGCCCCGCGGGCTCGACGCGCTCGCGCTGGATCCACGCCTCGCACGCGACCAAAGGCGCGCCCGGTGCCAGCACGCGAGCGGCCGCCTCACAGTACGCCTCCACGCCGCCGTGATGCTCGAACCGGCAAGGGGCCCGCTGGATCCCATCGGACTGCGGACCGGTCCCGATGGGAAAGTACGGCGGCGTGCCGGTTACCAGATCGAAGGGCCGCTGCCCTGCCAGCAACGCCGAATCGCGGAAATCGCCGTCGCGAACTTCCACGCGATCGGCGGCGCCGTTCCAAGCCAGGCTGCGACGGGCCATGGCGGCCGAGATCGCTTGCACCTCCACACCCAGCCCGCGCGCCTGCGGAAACCGCCAAGCCATGAACAAGGCCACGCTACCGATGCCCGTGCCCAGATCGAGCCAGTGCTTGGGCGCCGGGTTGGCGGTGAGCGACGCGGCCAGGTGTGCCGTCACCAGATCGTCGAGCGAAGTGCGATGGCCATCGAGTCGCTGCAAGATGCGCCAGTTGCCTGCCAGCCAGCACAGATCCTCGTCCGGGCCGGGCCACAGATCCCCGGGATCGTCGGGCGTCCGAGGCGGCGGCCCCGCAGCGATCCAACCCGGGGGCCGGCGCGCCGCGCGCACGATGCCGCCGCGAGGAGAAAGGCTGTCTGTCGGACAAGGCTCGAACACAGCCTATATCTACTACCGCTATCCTCCCGCTTCGTCGAAGTGGTAGCCCGCTTCGCCATGATCCGCGTCGTCGAGACCCATTTCCTCGGAGTCAGCAGCCGGCCGCAGACCGATCACGGCCTTCACCAAGTAGGCGAGGATGAGGGTACCGGTCAGGGCGAGCGCGATGGTCAGGCCCATGGCCTTGAGCTGCTCCAGCCACAGGGTCTTGCCCACGATCTGCGCCAGGTTGGTGTTGAGGTTCGGGTTGGCTTCGGACGTGGCCAAGAAGCCGGTCAACAAAGCGCCCAAGGTCCCACCCACCCCGTGTACGCCGAAGGTGTCGAGCGCGTCGTCGTACTTGAGCCACAGTTTCAGCTTGGTGCACGCCAAGTAGGGGATGGTTCCGGCCAAGACACCGATGATCACAGCGCCCGTGGAGGTCACGAAGCCGGCCGCAGGGGTGATGACGACCAGGCCCGCCACAGCGCCAGAACAGAAGCCAAGGATCGTCGGCTTGCCACGCGTGATCCACTCGATGGCGGGCCACACCAAGCAAGCCACGGCGGTTGCCAGAGTGGTTGCGGTGAAGGCGTTGGCCGCGATCCCGTCCGCCGCGACCGCGCTGCCCGCGTTGAAGCCGTACCAGCCCACCCACAGCATACCGGTCCCCACCATGGTCAGCACCATGCTGTGGGGCATGAAAGGTCGGTGGCCCCAACCCTTGCGCCGGCCGAGGATGAGGGCCAGCAACAACGCCGACCAGCCCGATGACATATGCACCACGGTGCCACCGGCAAAATCGATGGCCTTGATGCTTGCTTTGGCGTTGGAGAGGCCATTCATCATCCCGTCGCTGCCCCACACCATGTGTGCCAGCGGGAAATACACCAGCAGCATCCACCCCACGATGAAGGCCATGATGGCCGAATACTTCATGCGCTCAGCGATGGCGCCCACGATGAGCGCGGGCGTGATGATGGCAAACATCATCTGGTACATGGAAAACACGTTGTGCGAAACCCATGCCCCGTAGTCCGGATTGGGCGCATTGCCCACGCCTTTCAGAAAGGCGAACTTGAGCGACCCCAGGATGGGCGAGCCGCTGCTGAAGCAGAGGCTGTAGCCGAAGGCCCACCACAAGATGGTGACCGCGCCCGCCGTCCCCAGACACTGTGCCATCACCGACAGCACATTCTTGCGACGGACCAGTCCCCCGTAAAACAGCGCCAAACCCGGCAAGGTCATGAAGAGAACCAATGCCGTCGAGGTCATCATCCAGGCGTTGTGGCCGGGGCCGGGTACGCTGAGAGCCTTGGGCGCGGTATTGCTCAGGTAGGCCTCCAGATCGGCCACGCGCGTGGCGAGGTCGGGGCCACCAGCCGCGGCCGGCGCTGCCGCCACTGCCGGCGAGGGCTCCTGGGCGCGCGCCCCTGATGGCGCCAACGCGTTCAGGGCCAACGCGACCACAACAGGAAGAAGCCAGTCACGTCCGCTTCGATTCGATTTCATGGAAGTTTGCCTTTCACATGGCAAGGTAAGAGCGTAACCAAATCGCGGCAAGGCTCTTCCCGCGCGGCTCATACGATTTAGCGATGGGGATACCGACGGCTTGCGGCCAGGATACCGGTAACTTTCCCCGAAGTAACTGCATGGAAACACCAGCGAAACAGGGGCCGGAGAACGGCAAGCGGCCCATGCGTGCTTGGATGGTGGTACGACAAGAGACATGACGATCCGCGAGCAACTGGAAGCCGACGAAGAAAAGGTGCTTTCGCCCTTCGCGCAGAAGAGCCGCCTCTCCCGCGGCCGCGATCGGCAGGAGCCGCCCGACGACACGCGACCCATCTTTCAGCATGACCGCGATCGCATCCTGCACTCGAAAACCTTCCGGCGCCTGGCTGGCAAGACCCAGGTTTTTTTCGCGCCCGCGGGCGATCACTACCGCACCCGCCTGACTCACACCCTGGAAGTGTCGCAGATCGCGCGCACCATCGCGCGCGCTCTGCGCCTCAACGAGTCGCTCACCGAGGCGATTGCTATGGGTCACGACCTGGGGCACACGCCTTTCGGCCACGCCGGCGAGCGCGCCCTGGCCAAACTGGTCCCGGGCGGGTTTCATCACGGCCAGCAATCGGTGCGCGTGGTGGAGGTGCTGGAACACGACGGGATGGGACTGAATCTGAGCTTCGAGGTGCGCGACGGCATTCTCAAGCACTCCAAGGGCAAAGGCCCCATCGTGTCGGACAATCCCGAGCTGTCGGCCGTCACCTTGGAGGGACAGATTGCCCGCATTGCGGACATTGCCGCCTACGTGAACCACGACCTCGACGACGCCATTCGCGGGCACATCCTGTCAGAACGCGACTTGCCCGCGGAGGTCGTGGCGGTGTTGGGCTCCACCCACAGCCAGCGCATCGGCCGTCTGGTCACCGACGCGGTGGTGGCCTCGCGCCTGGAGGAGAAATGTCAGATTCGGCTGAGCCCCGAGGTGCTACACGCCCTGGTCACTTTGCGCGACGTGCTTTTCGAACGCGTGTACGAACGCGCAGACATCCGCCAGGAGTTCGAGCGCGCCGAGAGGGTCATCAGCGAGCTGTGGGCCTATTTCCATCTCCACGCCGATGAATTCCACGCGCGCCACTGGCCCAAAGGCGTGCCCGACAGCGAGGATCTCTCGCGCGCGGTCGCTGATTTCATCACTGGGATGACCGACCGCTACGCCCTGCGCACCTACCAGGACTACTTTCTGCCGCAGCCGTGGACCGTGGTGAGTGGCTAGTACCGCATAGTGTTCATCTCAGTGCATCGGCACGAGGCGCATGAGGAAGCCACCGTAGGGTGCCATCTTGATGCCCTGAACGTCAGTGGCGTTGCGCTGCCGCTTGGTGACCCACAACTCGGTCGCGGAAGGACCGTCGGCCACAAGAACCATGTCGAAGAGGCCTGTGCCCAGAAGTTCCATGGGAACAGCGTGCATCTTGGCGACCGCGTCGCTGTTCAACCCGGCCACATACCAGGTTCGATCTTTGCGCCGGGCAATGATGACCGAGTGGCCAGGATCGCCATGGAGCAGGCGGGTTTCGTCCCAGGCGCTGGGCAAACCTGTCAGCAGGCTCACGGCCTCCTTGGGAAGGGCACCGTCGCTCTCGATGAAAGACCGCAGCCCCGATTCGAAAACCACAGTCAGCCCCAGTTCGTGACCCCAGGTCATGGACGAGGGTTGCGCCGGACTGCGGAAGGCGATTGGCATGGGTTCCATGGGGCCCACCACGTTGCGGGTAAAGGGATCAATGGCGTTCTGGCGCGCCTGGCTGGCCCCGTCGCGCTCAGGGGCGCCGCTCCGCCCGACGGTGGCAGACAGAAGATGTGGATAGGTGCGATCCCATCCCGCGCCTGGAATTCGGCCCTCGAACTGCACCAGCAAGTGGCGCTTCCCTGCCTCTTCCAGGATCGCCAGCAGGGATTCAACCACGTCGGGCTTGCCACTCGCCGAAACCGCGACCCGCACTCCCTTGAGTCCGGCGGTCGAGAACTCGGCGAGCGGCAGCCCGGCCGCGTCCCGAGGACCGATGAGCCAACCAACCTTCTTGCTGGCTGTGGCGCGGACCAACTTGCGCCACGTGCTTCCACCTCCTGACGGCCATTGAGCGGACAGCAGCGCGTAGCCCCAGCCCATGGAAGCCGCGAGATCCGCCAGGTGCACGCCCGGGCCAAGGCTGGCCCGCTCGAGTCCGCTCGCGCCTGGGTGTCGGACCACGTTGCCGGGCCGGACCCAATCCGCGGCGGCCGCGGCTGGCGCGCCCAGGTCAGTCACCAGACTCGACTCCACGATACCAGCCAGCCCGTCTGACACGATCAACACCCGCCAGGGCGTGGACCAGGGCAGACTCGATTTCGGCTGCACGTCTCCGCGCCCCGCTTCCTCGTCGGGATGTGGGAAACGAAAGCGATAGATCTCGCTGTCGGACTTGCCCGCCAGCCCGAGCGCCGCATGACCGGCGGCCAGCCCGGACTCGGCCAGCAAGGCCCAGCGCGCCCGGTCAGGCGAAGCGAAGAGGGCGGGCAACGCCCAGCGGGCTCCTGCCGGTGCGGCGCTACCCGCGGGCAAGTCGCTCATCCACTCAGCCGGGCCGCCCTGATCCGGACTCGCGCCGGGATCGTATTGGGGCAGCAAGATCGCCCGCGCACCCGGCATGAAACGAAAACCAGTGGCCTCACCGGTGATGGTGAACGGCCCGCGATTGGCTTCGGGGAAGTGATAGCGAAAAGCGAGTCCGTCGTCGTAAACGCGCACGACGAGATTCATGCGCGCTTTCTGGGGGGTTTCGAACGAGAGCACGTGTTCCACGCCGGCGTTGCTGAAGTGGCTGCGTTTTCCGCGCGGCAGGGTGTAGTCATCCGTCACCGGACGCTGGCTTTCGCCGAGATAGCGAAGATCATCGGTGAAATCCGCGTCCTTCCGGGTGATCCCGAGCGGTGACCAGCGCAGTATTTCGGTCTTGGCTTCGCCGCCGCCGAACGCGACTCGATAGTACAGGCGCGGCTGCGTGGGATAGTCGGGTGTCCCAGTCGGTGAGAAACGCCGGACCTCCATCGTCAGCAGCCCGCTCGGGGACGTAACCTTCCAACCCTGCGAGGGCACGACGGGCGCACCCTTTTTGATGGTCGGGGCACAGCTGCCGAGCCCGAGGAGAAGAGCCAGGACGGTCGGGGAGGAGAGGAAACGCCTCATTGTCGAACAATTACACCCGAAAGCCGGGCCAGCCTCAAGAAAGCTTGCGGCCGCAATCCAACTGGGCGACGTCGCGATTCAGCCCCGCACGGACCGCGGATCGAAGCTAGCTGTTTCACCACAGAGGATACATCACAGCCTGGGACCGATACCCGGATGGGCGGCGGCCCAGCGATAGGCGGCTGCCCACTCCACGGCGCGAGCAGCGGCCTGGTACTCGGCCAGGACCCGCTCGCGGGCTCGTCCGGCCATGTCGGTGCGCAGGGCGGGCGAAGCGGCCAGCCGCGCGAGAGCCCGCTGCCACTCATCAGCGCCCGTCGCCAACAGGCCGTCGTGCCCGTCCTGGATCGGGTCGTAGGGACCGCTGGTCGCAAGTCGGCTGGCGACGGTGACCGCTCCCACCAGTGAATGCTCGAGCCAGTGTAGCTCGGACTTGGCGCTGGCGAATTCGCTCGGCTGCAAGGGGGCAAGCCCGATATGCGGGCGGAGATTGGCGAGGACGGCCGCGAAGGCCGGGCCAGCCGCGACCGACGGGTGGGCTTCGTCGACCAGCGCATGCACCGCTGGGCTATCGCTGCCCAGCCAGACCCGACGCGCGCCCGGATGCGCGCGAACCGCGTCGTCGACTGCGTCCTTGCACAGGGCATAGTCGCGCCGACGCACGTCGGCTCCGTAGAAAAGGATGCGGGGCTCGCCTGCCGGCTGTGCGCAGCCCGCAGCGGCGGAATACCAGCTGGGCTCCACCGCATTCCGGATCACGTGCGTGCGTGGTGTAAAAGGTTGCAGCAGCTTGCGCAGGACCGGCGTGGACACGGTGACCAGATCCGCCCCTCGGATGAACAGTTCCACCAGATCCATTTCGCGCGCCAGCCCGGCGCCATGCCCCACCCACGCGGGCTGGTGAAACAAGTCGTCGTCCAGGTCGTACATGAGAGCACAGCGCCGCTTGGGGCCAGACAGCAGCGACGGAAGCAGCAGCCGAAGCAAAGGATCCATGCCAAGCGTGTCGTGGCCGCTGCAGCGGCCATGCTCGGACAACCCGGCAGGCGATGCGCACGCGGCGCCGCACACCGTGCATGCCGCATGCGTGTTCGACCAGCGCGAGAACAGCACCACCTGCGCGTGGGCCACTTCGCTCAAGTCAAGCTGGGCCACGCCGTCGCGAATAGCGTCGAACCAACGCCCCGCATAGGCCGGCGGATGCACCAGAGGCGGCGTCCAGGAAACCAGATCGACGCCCAAGTCCGCCAGCCGAGAGACATAGAGCGCGCGCCGGTAGACATCGCACGCCGCCGATCCCACGCCGCCGTAGACCAGGACGCGAACGCGTTCGCTCACGGGTCCTTCCTAGCCAAACTGTACCGAGCGCTTGGTGAACGCCCCGTCCATCCACCAGCCGGTGATGGGAAAGCTTGTTCGCGATCGCTGGTCGGCCACCGCACCAACGGCCAGCAAAACCGGCGCGTAGTGTTCCCAAGTCGGCAGCGCCATCTGGGCCGCCGGCGCGCGGGTCTGGAAATCCAAAAGCGCATCCACGTCAAAGCGCAAGAGTGCATCGGCTGCCCAGGCATCGAACTCCTTGGCCCACTGGGGAGTGCCCGGGCGGAACGCGTAGCGCATGTTGTGTGTGAGGAAGCCGCTACCGAACACCAGCACGCCCTCGTCGCGCAGCGGGGCCAGAGCCTGGCCCAGCTTGAAGAGTTCCCGGGCGTCCAGGGCTGGCATCGAGATCTGGAGCACGGGCACGTCGGCTTCGGGATACATAGCCACGAGCGGGACATAGGCCCCGTGGTCCAGCCCGCGTTCTGGGTCTTGGGCAACCGGCATGTCCTTGTGGCGCAGAAGCTCGCGCACGCGTGCGGCCAGATCGGGCGCGCCCGGAGCGGCGTACTGGGTCTGATAGTACGACTCGGGGAACCCGTAGAAATCGTAGATGAGCGGCACCGTCCGGGTCGCGCCCAGCGTGGTCGGCCGCTCTTCCCAGTGGGCCGAGACCATGAGGATGCTCTTGGGCCTCGGCATCGCCTTGGCCCACGCGGCGAGCTCGGCCATCCACATGACGTCGTCGAGCAACACGGGCGCGCCGTGCGCGGCGAAAATGACGGGCATCTGTTCGCGCGAACGCTCGGGCTCGGTGTGCGTCGTCATGGTCTCGCTCCTGCCGCGAACACGAGGCTGCCACGAGGGGCGACGCTTTGCCATGGAAGCGGGACGCGAAGGTCAGGGTTGACATCCCACGCTACTCCCACAGACTTTCTGGCTGCTTGCTATTGGAATAGCAGATGAAACGCAACGCGAGCACTGCTAGGACAAGACTGACGACCGTTCTGCTCGCATCGCTGGCCGCGACCGGCTGTGCGAAGACGACAACGGCGCGTCTCGGTCTGCCCGAGCTGCGGACTGTTCCGCGCGTGGATCTGCAGCGCTACCTGGGAACCTGGTACGACATCGCCAGCTTCCCGCAACGATTCCAGCTTGGCTGCACTGGCACGACCGCGACTTACACCATGCGCAGCGACGGAGACATTGCTGTGCTCAACCGTTGCCACAAGGGCTCGCTTACCGGCAAGGAGGATTCGGCCCAAGGACGCGCGCGCGTGGTCGACCGAACCAGCAACGCCAAGCTGGAAGTGAGCTTCTTCAGGCCTTTCTGGGGCGCCTATTGGATCATCGATCTCGGCGCAAGCTACGAGTACGCGGTCGTCGGTCATCCCAGCCGCGACTACCTGTGGATCCTTAGCCGCACGCCGACCATGGACGGCAGCGTCTATGAAGGGATACTTGGGCGGCTGCGCGAGCAGAGTTACGATGTGGCCCGGCTGAATCGGACGCTGCAGTAGGCAGCGGGCGCTCACCTCGCAACTCAGACGCCAACGACGCGCCGTGACATTTAGGACGTGGCCGCGAGTGATGGCAACTATCGCGAATTGTTGAAGAAATTCTCCCACCGCCGAAGAGATGACTAGATACTGGCGCGTCGGGATCCAGTGCTGCAATGTTTTCGATCACTTGCGCGACAAGATTCGCCTTTGGCGACGATTGATGGACAACTCTTGAGGACGATGGAACCGATTCGCATCAAGATGGCTGTTCTGCCTTCCACCTGAGAGGTCCCGACCCCATGATCGAAGAAGCCGACGAGCAACTGAACGACGACGGCCCGGACGACGAGGACGTCGAACCCGTCGGCAAGTTGGCGGCCAAGCGGGCCGTGTCGAGCAAAGAGAACCAACGCAAGCAGCGCGATCTCATCACCATCGGTAAGGCCAAGGGCTTCCTCACCTTCGACGAAGTCAACGATCACATGGTGGAGAGCATCGGCTCGTCCGACCACATTGATGATTGGCTGTCGACCCTGGGTGGCGAAGGCATCGAGATCGTGGAGTCTGCCTTCCACGTCAAGGACAGCGACAAGTCGCCCCCGAGAGAAGCGGCCCACGAGGAAGAAGCCGAGCCGGAGCCCGTGCGGCCCCTCGAGGCGGAAGAAGAGGACGAGGACGTCTACGCCAGGACCGACGATCCGGTGCGCATGTACCTGCGCAAGATGGGCTCGGTATCGCTGCTCACCCGCGAAGGCGAAGTGGAGATCGCCAAGCGCATGGAAGACGGCGAGCGCCGTGTGCTGCAGGTGGTGCTCAATTCCACCGTCGCCATCTCGGAGATCCTGGACCTGGGCGACAAACTGCGCCAGCGCAAGATTCGGGTCAAGGAGGTGGTCAGGGACGCGGATGAGGATGACAGCGAGTTCGACGAGGACTGGCACGTCGAGCGGGTGTGCAGGGTGATCGAAAAGGTGCGCCGGCTGCACAAGCAGGTGGAGAAGGTCGAGGGAAAGAAGACTGCGACCGAGTCCGCGCGCAAGAAAGTCAGAAGCCAGGTGGCAACCATCAAGCACCAGATGGTCGACGTCCTGCAGAACCTGCGCCTCAACAAGAAGCAGCTCGATCGCATCGTCGCTCGGCTCAAGGGTTTGGTATCGCGCATCGAAGCCGCCCAGCGCGAGATTGCCGACTACGAAGATCGAGCTGGCCTGCCCCAGCATGGGTTCCGCAAGGCCCTGCGCGAGATCCGTTCCTCGCCCTTGCGCCAGCGTGCGGTCGCCAAGAAGCTGGGTCTGCGCCCCGACGAGATCGAAGCGCTGGCCAAGCTCATCGACAGCGCCAGGAAGAAGGTCAAGCAGGTGGAGCACGAGGCCACCATGACCGAGCAGATCCTTCGCGAAACCGTGGGGGAGATCCAGGACGGCGAGCGCCAGGCCGAGCAGGCCAAGGCCGAGATGGTGGAGGCCAACCTGCGGCTGGTGGTTTCCATCGCCAAGAAGTACACCAACCGCAACCTGCAATTCCTCGACCTGATCCAGGAGGGCAACATCGGCCTGATGAAGGCGGTGGACAAGTTCGAATACAAGCGCGGCTACAAGTTTGCCACCTACGCCACCTGGTGGATTCGCCAGGCCATCACGCGCGCCATCGCGGACCAGGCGCGCACCATCCGCATCCCGGTGCACATGGTCGAGATCACCAACAAGCTCATCCGCACCAGCCGCTATCTGGTGCAGAAGCTGGGACGCGAGGCGACCCCGGAGGAGATCGCGGAAAAGATGGAGGTCTCGCTCGACAAGGTCCGCAATGTGCTCAACATCGCCAAGCAGCCCATTTCGCTGGAGACCCCCATCGGCGCGGAAGAGGATTCACACCTGTCGGACTTCATCGAGGACAAGAGCGTCATCTCGGCGGCCGACGCCGTGATCTCGATGAACCTGGCGGTGCAGACGCGCAAGGTGCTGGCCACGCTGACCCCGCGCGAAGAAAAGGTGCTACGCATGCGCTTCGGCATCGGCGAAAAGTCGGAGCACACCCTGGAAGAAGTGGGCCAGGATTTCGATGTCACGCGCGAGCGCATCCGCCAGATCGAGGCCAAAGCCCTGCTCAAGTTGCGCCACTCGTCGCGCAGCTTGCACCTGAAGAGCTTCATCGAGGAATAGCTCTCCGGCGTCGTGAAGTCGATCTTGCTGCTGCTGTTCGCCGTCGCTGCTGCGTGCAGTGGAGGCAGTGCTCGCAGCAGTCTTGGTGGCTTCGCGCCGACCGGCGACATGACCGTGGCCAGAGATGGCCACACCGCGACGCTGTTGCCCGACGGGACGGTCCTTATCGCGGGCGGAGCCAATTCCGGCGAGGTTCTCGCGAGCGCGGAACTGTACAACCCCACGACTAGGATATTCGTCGCCACTGGCAGCATGTCTGCGCAAAGGGTGTTGCACACAGCGACGCTGTTGCTCAATGGCAAGGTGCTGATCGCTGGCGGCAACTACTTCATTGGCGCAGCAGAGGCAATTCTTGCGAGCGCCGAGCTATACGACCCTGCAACCGGAACCTTCACGACAACAGGCAGCATGATGGCGGCCAGAGACGCGCACACCGCGACTCTGCTTCCCAACGGGACCGTGCTCGTCGCTGGCGGAGGGGCCGGAAGGGTCACTGTCACCGGCGCCGAGATCTACGACCCGGCAACCGGCACATTCACGGCAGCCGGCGACATATCGGTGGGAGAGGAGCGCCACACAGCAACGCTATTGGGCGACGGGACGGTCCTGCTGGCTGGTGGATACGGTGGTAAGGACCGACCCTTGGTCACGGACGCAGAGTTGTATGACCCTGCGACCGGCGCATTCACCGCCACTGGCAGCATGACCGTGGCAAGGTTGGACCACGCGGCGACCCTGTTGCCCGACGGAACAGCGCTCATCACGGGCGGATACCGCGGCAGCAGCAACCTTGCGAGCGCGGAAATCTACGACCCCTCGGCCGCGACATTCACTGCCACTGGCAACATGGCCTTGGCAAGACACGGCCACACGGCGACGCTGCTGCTCAGCGGGACCGTGCTCATCGCGGGCGG
>Ga0265329_10000551_pt1 | contig 19335 bp, 17 predicted proteins | sample 41627metaG_FD_202091 | JGI IMG/M metagenome (GOLD analysis project Ga0265329, IMG submission 202091) | Rhizosphere microbial communities from Carex aquatilis grown in University of Washington, Seatle, WA, United States - 4-16-27 metaG | ecosystem: Host-associated > Plants > Roots > Rhizosphere...
TCACGTGTAGCAGGGACTCGCGTCACCAATGCCTTTCGGCGTTTTCCCCACTGCTGACTCTAGTCACCATGTTCTACCGGGACCAAGTTGCGCTGTCACCAATGCCTTTCGGCGTTTTCCCCACTGCTGACTTGCATCATCGAAGACACTGAATCTCCGAAGCTCAAGGAGTCACCAATGCCTTTCGGCGTTTTCCCCACTGCTGACAGGAGATCCCGAAGTTGGTAGAACGGCATGGATTCAAGTCACCAATGCCTTTCGGCGTTTTCCCCACTGCTGACCCAACATAGATTGGACGACGGTTGATAGCGACGCTGTGGTCACCAATGCCTTTCGGCGTTTTCCCCACTGCTGACTTGCGGAAGTAATTGGTAAACAGAGATCAGTAAACAGTCACCAATGCCTTTCGGCGTTTTCCCCACTGCTGACAACAGCAGTGAGAGGAATGCCCCAAGGGCTAACCCGGTCACCAATGCCTTTCGGCGTTTTCCCCACTGCTGACCGCTGGGTCGACCACCAGTTCGAGTTCGATGAGGCCATCCGTCACCAATGCCTTTCGGCGTTTTCCCCACTGCTGACACGGACAACCACGAACATGATGGTTTTGCACGGCTGGTGTCACCAATGCCTTTCGGCGTTTTCCCCACTGCTGACGTTCATTTATGACCACATCGCCAATTCTGGGGTAGATATGTCACCAATGCCTTTCGGCGTTTTCCCCACTGCTGACTGCTGGACCTCTAGCTCATTGCGCCGCAGAGTGCAAGAGCATCCAAAGGTCCGAGGCCCAATCTAGCGGGGCATTTATGCTTCTACTTTGAGAGGCAGCGCCTGGTAAATTCTCGCTCAACCAGCTTGCTGCCAATGCGTTGGATGAAAAGTCAGAGGTCCCTGCTCTTGAGCGCTCCCAAGGCCCTGACCTGACGGGCGTGAAGGCTTTAGAGAACATAGTGGCTGCGCTTCTCAGAAACCCTCGCCAGGGCGCCGGCGCACCGCCGATGGCGAGCTGCGGTGGCGTCCAGGGTGTAGGCGAGCACCTGGTCTTCGTCAGCGTCGATGGTCTGTTGGAGGCGCTCCCAGAACTGCTCGAATCGATCCTCATCGAGCCAACATTCGAAGACGCTCTTTTGGACGCGCACGCCATAGTCCAGGCACACTTCGGCCACATGCCTAAGGCGGCGCGGGTTGGAAATGTCGTAAGCAATAATGCGAAGCATCTCATCAGCCCCGGGCGGGTGGACGTGATGTCGGTTCGGCAGCAGGTCGTCCCACCAGTCGGTTTCTGGGGAAGTGATCAATTGACGCGGAAGGGAACATAGTTTTCGGGCTGAGCCAGGGCGAGCTTGAATTGGACGGCTGTATTCTGGAGTTGTTGGCGAAGAGTGGTGCGGCAGCCGGCCTGCTCGGAGAGGAACTCACGCTGCATGCGCTGCTCGTAGTGTTGTATCAAGGTGCGCCGGCCCTCGCGGTTAAGCCACACACCACCTTGATGGGCCTCGAAATGCCGCTGCTGAAGGATTCGGTGCGAGAAGAGACGCAGTGTTAGGGCTTCGACGAGGGCCGGGCGAAAAGGCTCCATGAGGTCCAGAGGCAGAGACCAGCGGCCGTCCTCGGGCTGATGCAGACAGCCAAGCGCTGGGTCGAGCCCACGCACGACGCAAGCGGTCAAAAGCTCGCCGTAGACCAAGGCGCCGATATAGGAAATGCAGGCATTGACTGGATTGGCTGGAGGGCGCGTTGAACGATGGCCGAAGGGAAATTCCGTTGGCAGGAACCTGGACCAGCATTGATAGAACAGGGCGGCAGCCGCGCCTTCGGTGCCGAGCAGTGACGGGACATCGGCGGGTTTGGCGGCATCTCTCTCCCGGGCTTCCAACGCGTCGAGCGCGCCGGTCTCCAGGCGATGATGGTTGGAATCCAGGCGCTGCAGAAGACGGCGGCCATTAGAGATTTTCGCTTGAACGAGCTTCGTGGCGATGGTGAGGTTGCCCGCCGGAGCGGAGACGAGTTGGTACTGGAGCATCCTAGATGCGCCGCGTGATGGTCCAGGCGGCTCGAACGAGCCCAACAATCGCCCGTTCCACTCGAGGAATGTGACCGGGATCTGTCTTCGCAGGAGTTCACAGATGGCGGGCGCGGATACGAGGACGCCCTCGGCGAAGACCACTCGTTCCAGTTCACCCAACGGGACTTCGGACTTAAGGTCGGCTGCGCCGTCGCCAGGTTGAAGGACGGTCAATCGTTCGGAGTGAAGCGAAACCTGGGCACGGGGAGTTTGGACGCTGAGGACAGGCATAATCAGAATCTGAGGTTGATGCGGTGCCGGCCGATGCAGAGGCGAACGGCCGGGTGGCCGCCACGGTCAAGATCATACTCGATGTGCCACCAGCGTGCCCTCGCGGCACGGGTTAACAAACACTTAAGGCTTTCCAGCCAGTCGATGCCATCGCCGAATAAGGAGTCATCGTGAAGATGACCGGAGTAATCGACATGGTCGGCGCTGCTCACGTTGGCTCGAATGCTGTCCCAAGTGAGGTCTGTGGGCAGGGAGAAACCAGGGAAACGGGTGCGCCACTGCTCGGCAATGCGCTCGGCGAGCTCGCGCAATCGGGCTTCGTCATGCGGTGTGTAGAAATAAGCTAACCAACTGCGCAGAAGAGCGGCACTTTCTTTGGCGATGGATTGAGGTTCGGCGCCGCTGGTTTGAAGAATCCGAGTGATGGCGCCCTCGATTTCCGCGAGTGATTCCGGGCTGACGGTGCGGAGGGGTGGAGAACCATTGGTGGATTTAAAGGCAAAGCCAAGAAAACGTGCATCGGCATAATGGGTAAGCCGCGTTTTACGCTGGTTGATCCGCAGATCGAGTGCAGCGAGCGTCTCGCATGCGGCGGATTGCGCGGCGCGGGCTTCTGCCTCCGAAGGCAGAAGAATAACGCAGTCGTCGGCGTATCGAGCGAATTCCCACCTGCGTGCAGTTAGAGAACTATCCAGTCGGTGCAGGACCACATTGGCGAGCAGGGGTGATAGCGGGCTTCCTTGAGCCAGGCCGACGGTGGTTGGACGCACCAGGCCATTTTCATAGACACCGCATTTTAGGGTACCTTCGATCAGCCGAGCGAAACGGGGGTCTGAGAGTTCGCCGTGGATCGCCGAAAGGGCGACCGAGTGCGGAACGGAATCGAAGAAGCTCTCAATGTCGAGGTGGAGTACCCACGGTGCGCCGTGAGCCAGGCCCCGCTCCACGGCGGCGAGGGCGTCGCGCGTGCCGCGTCCGGGACGATACGCGAAGCTGCGCGGGGAGAATCGCGGCTCCCAACACGGCGAGAGGACTTGAGTGGTGGCTTGCTGAACGACTCGATCGAGAACGGAAGGGATTCCCAGGAGCCTTTCGCCGCCGGTTGGTTTGGGAATGCGCACTCGTAAAAGTGGCTGCGGGCGATAGTCGCCCGAGATCATGGCGCGTGACGTTTGAAGCCATTGCTGGTCGAAGTGCGGCTCGAGTTCTTCGATGCTCACCCCATCGACCCCCGGACAGCCATGATTTCGGCGGACACGGTCCCAGGCGGCCTCAGCGTTTTTGGGGGTCAGGAGCGTTTCTAGTGTTGGCGCAGACATCTTGAGCGGGTTGATGGTTGCGATTTGAAGTGCCGGCACTGCGTTCGACTGGTCTGGATGCCGATGGCCCATGTCTGACAGGCATCCCGGGATAGGGCCGGAATGACGGCAGCGCCGGGCAGCATCTGCCCAGCTGACCCGGTCTCGGCTGGGCGGCTGAGGCGCCACCAAGCCTGCCGGGGCGCGGCTGGCCGGCGCAGGGCTACGCCGCACCGGCGCCCGGCGGTCGGTAGGTGGACCCGCGGTCAGGGCGGCTCTGCCGGCGGAACCACCAGAGGAGGGCCAGGGCGAGCAGGATGAGCCCGGGGAGGGCGACCAGGACGAGTTCAAGGACGGGTTTGAGAAGCATGAGGATTGTTTTCATGGTTTATATTTTGGATTATTGGATTGGTTCTTGCACGGTTCAGGACGTCCGCTGACAGCCGGGTCGGGACCCTATCGCCTATAGCCCCCACCGGAGAAGCGCCCGCCGCCGGCCGGCCTGGAGGCTCCGCCCGATTGGTGCTGATAAACGGGGCGATAGGTGTAAAAAGGCCGAGTCGGCGGGTAATTTGACTGTGGGCAGTAGGTTCGGGGTGATGCGTAGGGGCGCGTCGTGTAAACGACTACGGGCGGCGCAGGAGCGGCAAACGACACCGCACGCGGCGGGGCGATATAAACGAAACTGGCTGATTGCTGAACGGGCGCGCTGACTACGGGAGGGAGACCGCCAGGTACGGCCATTGATTCGATAGCGAAAGGCGCGGGGTTGGCAAGGGACATCGCGGCCTCGTGGATCGGTTGAGCTTCAGCGGCCGATTGAGGTTCAGCAGAAGTGGCATTGCAGAGAAAGATGGTCCACAGAGGCGCCCACTGGCCGTTGCTGTGCGCGGCGCCCCCGAGCTTGATGTCCGCGACGGTGGCGCAAAGGCGCAGTTCGCCGCCCATGGCGAAATGGAAGCTCGCTTCCGGAGTCAGAGTAGCAACGACCTGGCAATGGGCGCTTTCGCAAGTGGTAACAGCGAAGGTGATCTGACGAGTGCTTTGCTGGAAACGCAGTGTTGTCCCGACAAAGCGGAATCGGCGAAATTGATAGCCATCGGAGAACACGTCCGAGTGAAAGATCGGCGGATTCACGTTGGGGCGGATGCGACTGATGACTTCGCAGGGTTCCAGCCAGGCGAGAGAAGTGGCTGGAGCGGTGGCTTCACGAGCGCGTCGATCAAGGACCATTTGGCGACGGCTGGCTGCATCGGCTGGCGGAGTCGATTGCCAGGCAGGCTGTGCGGCTGGAATCGAACTAGTCGCGACACGCTTTGCCTCCAAGATCTTGGCCTCCGCTTCCCGGCGTGCGTTTTCGGCCGCATCGCGGCGCGCTTGCTGCTCAGCCTCGGCGGCCTTTTGCTCGGCTTCCCGGTGCATCCGCTCGTCACGGGCGCAGGCTGCGGCGGTTTCGTTTTCGTACCGGGCGGCTTCGGCTCGGGAATGCTCGATTTCGAACAGGCGCTGCTGTTCAGCGGCGCGGCGGGCTTGGGCCTCACGCTGGACCAGGGCGTCGCGAGCGGCGCGGGCTTCGGCCTCAGCTTTTAGTTTGGTCTGCTCCTGTTCCCATTGCTTGCGAATCGGAAGGGTTACGGGCTGTGGTTGGCTGCCGTAGCGCGGATCGACCCCGGACCGGCGGAAGAAATCGAGTTTGCCGTCGGGACGGGCACTCCACCACAGCAGGGGTTGTCCAGTGATCCCGAACCAGTCGTTGGTGGCAGCATCAACGGAGATGAACGGCTCAGTTTCGCGGCCTCGAAGAATGAGGTACTCCTGCGAGGCGGGTCGCAAGGGCTGGGCGGTAATTCGGTTGAGCCCAGGTGTGGTCTGCCGATGCGTGGTCCCGTCCGGATTCAAGCCCCAATAAAAGAGAGGTTTGCCTTCGCGGTCGAAGAGATCGTTGCGAGTGTACCACGCGTGGAGGCCCCAATAAGCGGCAAAGCAAGCGATCAGCACTATCAGAATCAATCCGCGGTTTTTCGAACGCAAGCGAACCGCTGATTCTACAAGATACGAAACGCCGAACACCGCAACGAGTATAACTGGCCAACCGAGGTCTCGGCTCAAGCCGCTGACGGTGACCAACTCCTGCATGTAATCCTGGACGTAGCTCGGAACAATCAGCCAAGTGAATGCCATGCGGGCGATCCAGAGGAGCAGAATCAGGATACCGACAACCATCAGCGCCACAATGATGAGATTGACTAGCCGTGTTAAGAGGGTGGGCTTGGAGCCGGTTGCGGAATTTAAGTCGATCGTCATGGTTTAGGGTGCGTTGAGATTTAATTAAGCCATGGGTTGGGGGGCGGGTCGCTCATGCAGACGTCCGCGGACGACCGTAACGGTTTGGAGGGGTCCGAAGCGGGAAAGGGTTGATCGGTGAACTTGGCCCACCAGGTGCGGGCGCTAGGAAAACCGCGACTCTTCTCAGCCAAGAACCAATGGACGATGAGGGCGACCAGGATCTCGGCGATCAACCACAGAGCGAAATTGCGCGCGCGCTTCACGAGGGTGAAGCTCGCATGAGGGAGGGCTGGAGAAAAGACAGCGGACGTCGGCCCAACGTCACTGGGTCCCGGAAAAGCGGAATGGGAAGAGGCGGAGGTCTCGCTCTGGAATCTTCCAAGGGCAGCCCAGCTTTCTCAATGCCACCCGCAGCCAGCTCAACGGCCGCTTGATGTCCTCGCTTGAGGCTCCGGCAATCCACGGTTCGCCAGGGGTCAGGCGGCGCTCCTCGAAGGTCTGTTGGGCCACTTTCCGCAATGCCGGGCGCACTCTTTCCAGAGTCGGCTGGTAGCCGTGGCATGCTTTAAACAATTCAGCCGCCTCGACTTGATCCCTCACCAGCCAGTCACGTTGATTGGCTATGAGGATAAATTCCACCACGCGAAGTTGCCGTTCGCTCTCGAACTCCACTTTCACACCATCCACGATTGCGCGGGGAGGATCGCGCCGCAGTTCGATTAAGGCTGGTTTGCTGGCGTCCCGAGCCCAGGTTGCCACATAGGTTTGAACCAGATCGCGAAACCGTGAGGGAATTTTGGCGATATCGGGGAACCGCAAGCGCATGGGCGCAAAGGGAACATCGGCGAGGTCAAGTCGTGCTTGCCTGGCCTCGAAGGTTCGGCCATCGCGCGTCAGAGATTGATGCGGCTGGGTCGGGTAGAAGAAGAGCGGGTTGCGCTCGCTGTCGTAGAGGCTGTCGTAGGGCTCGCTCACAAGGATATGGGTAAGCCGATCTTGTGGCCTGGCGAGGTGGCTGAAGGCCGCGTGGAGGAGCGCTCCCATGGTTTTTCTGCCTCCTGCGATAGAAGCTATTAGCCTCTCGTCATCCGCGTCCGTGTGGTCCCGAACGGCCTTTAGAATATGTTCCGCCGCCGCCATATTGTGCGAGCGGTCTTTGATATCAGCCAACTTCTCAGTTCCACCGGTGGCTGGATCGGGGCGCTCTATTACGCTGATCCGCAAGGTCAAGCGTTCCTCGCCGGGCGATGCCCCGCCAAGCAGTTCTTCGCGAAGGGTCTGCCACACGGTTCGGCCGTTGAAGTTCGGCGATGGCGTTTGCAGGCACCTCCCGATTGCGTCCTGTCCCCGCAAGGTCGTGATCGCTATTACGTCGTCGGGAGTCACTGGTGCACCCCCGTCTGCTGGGTTTGCGAGCGCCCAAACCGTCTCGCTCAGGATGGCCGGGGAAACACCGACAACCGCCAGGAGTGTGACCCGAGGCTCGCGGCCCCTCGCCGTTGGCTGGTCGCCGCCGGTCGGACTGAGTTCTGCTTTTCTCGATTCGCGCTTTTTCATAAGGGAGTATCTGACATGCTCGATGCGTCATCAACGGATGGGATTATCGAGCGACGGCCCCGAGAGTCCGAGCCGTACTCGCCGTGGTCGACGCAGAAGGCGGCTGGCATCGCGTGCTCTTCCCCGCTCCAGCGATAGCACGCGAGGCCGCGCCCACCGGTGACCCCGAGGTCAATGCAGACCAAGTTTGGGAGCAGCGGCTCGGGCCGTATCTCGAGAGAGTAATGGCCGATGAACAGCAGCGGCTCGGAAGACCTGTAGCCCTGATACTTCGGCCACAGATTCTCAGGGAAGGGATATTCGGGAATGCGATGCTTATCTTTGACCGCCATCTGGCAACAAGTCTTATCCCGCGCGTCGCGCCACCATGCTACTCGCAGCTCGTTACGGTTGTGGCCTGACTTGTCCCGATACGATAAACCCTCAACAGGAACCTCGTGCCCTTTGCACAAGAGCTTCATCGCCTCTGCCTGCGCTCCCCCTAGAACTTCCCCGGTCAGAGGCCCGAGGGACGCCATCATCGGCGTGGACTGAAGCGTGGCGATCGCCCTGGCGTCCCAACACGCGTGCGCCACCCTAATGCCCGGAAGTTCCAGCCAGAGCGGAAGTTCCTTAAACCAGGAAATGTAATCCATTAGCGCTGGAAGCTCGGAGCCAAATGATGCAAGCGTCGCCTCGTGTTGACGCAGGTTCTTTGGGTTTTTTTGAGATCGCAAATGCCCGCCGGCGCCATCGGGCGTGTGAAAGCACACAGCGTTAAACTCGTGATTACCCAACACAGCCAATGCCGCGTCGTTCTCGACCATCGCGCGCACGATTTCCAGAACCTCCTTCGAACCCGGTCCGTAATCAATGAAGTCTCCCAGGAAAATCGCCGTGCGCTCCGGGTTCTGGTAACTCCCGTGAACCCGCTCGTACCCCAGTGCGCGAAGCAGTCCGATGAGCGGCGCGGCATAACCGTGGATGTCGCCAATGATATCGTAGTGCATGGCAGTGTGGCCGATTCAGGCCTGAAATAGCTGAGGCGTGACGAGCGCCTCCACCCGCAAAGCGGCCGCGTGCGCTTGAGAGCGGCTAATGGCGACGCCACGCGGCGATCCGCCGATAGTCTCGCGTCCACCCCACCCCGGCGGTTCGAGGGTTGGAAATACACGTCGCAGGCCGAAGGGCCCGAAGATCCGCTGGGCCGTTGCAGAGTCGCGACAGCCGATAGAAACCCGACCTTGGCCCGCCTGATAAGCCACGATCACCGGCCTCAGTTCGGCATACCAGACATCGTAGCCCCACACCTCTGACTCCACTAAGGCGACGTGCGGCCCAATGGTTTCCGACTTGGCTGCGCGCGCATCCGTCACACGCCGTTGCTCTTCCGCCCCGACGGCGTCAAGCAATGCCACCGGCGGGTTGGGTCCTAGCAGGATGCGCCACCGGTCGATCCCGGCGTAAAAGCTTGTCGCGTCCTGCGCGCCGCTCGAGAGGCGCTTGAACAGAAGCAACTTGCGGCCATCGTTACACTCCCCAAGTCGGAGACCGATAGGGTCAGTGTCGGCCCGGTTGATCAGGGCTGCCAACCCGCTTAAGGTCCCGGTGTCCGGGCGTGTGCCGGGTTGGGGCAGCATCCCCGCGAGCGCGGCCATGGCGAATGTCGCATCCGCATCCGCCGCACCGGTGACCGCGAATCGTGGATCCGAAGCGCGCGCACCGAGGTGGTCCCGGTACGCCCGAACGGCCACGCCTTCCAGATGGGAAAGGGAGCCGTGGTGATCCATTCGAAGATCGTCCACGACCGAAGCCTCGCCAAAGGAACATTCGACCGGGCAGAAACCCGCCGCAAGGAAGTGCTGAGCCTCCCCAGGGGTGGCGACATGAGTGATTGTCAATTGTGCTTTCACACTTGATCTGCCCGAGGCCCTGGCTGTCCAAGCGCTTCCAAGCGTAGCGGCCCAGAGGCGTTAGGCGCAGTTTTCGATTTTTGGGGCGGCAGTCCAAATTTCTCAGGAGACCGGGCAATCTGGTTCAAGTCGCCGCCCCGGATCAGGGTGATTCGGAAATCTCGGATGCGAGATTGATTTACAGCGCTGATTTGCGCGGCTCCACTGAACACCCAATAGGATCGGCCGAACGGACCACCAAAAGACTGCTGCACCTGGGACAACTTATACAGATCGAAGAGGATATCGTCTTTCATTCGATCCAGGTCCGCTTGTTTTACGAAACCTTTCTTCACGGCCTCGCTCGTTAGTTTTAGTCGTTTGCATTCAAACGCGAACAACTGGTAGAAGCGAATTCCGATCGCGTCATATTCTGCCATTATGGCCGCGGTGGTTGGTGCAGAGCCATCAAACAGAGATATGCTTGGCCATACACTCCAATCGAGTTTTTGGAGCTGCTTGTACAGCTCACCTTCCTGCCCCGTCCTCGGCGTGCCGACGGAAATTGCTCGCCCGTGCAACGCGAAGTACGTGTCCAGGTCAATGACTCCCTTGAATGGATGCTCGGTTACTGTCCAATCTGGGGACACCTGCAACGTCAGATTCCGCGGCGTCTCGACATAGAAGATCGGGCGGCCTTTATCGCGGAACACTTCGACAGCCGGCGAGGACATCAATTTTGTGCCGCCCGTCATGTTCAACGACCATTCGTCATTTGCATACTGCCTGAGAAGGTTCTCGCACTTTTGGCCGATATCCTGCGCGTCATACGCACTGACAACTTCGACACCATGAAGTTGGAGGTTAGGAAACCTTCGCTGGAGCACGTCTTTCAACAGCTTCCAACGTTCGTTCATCACTCGATCTCGCGGCGTAAACACCGCGTGCAGCGCCTCCGGCCGTGTTGTTTCTTCGTTGACCGTGATGAAGTTGGGCAACAGTTGTTGGCTGATGAAGCAGAGCATCCTTTTCATAACGTGAGGTTGTCCTCCCTAGGGAGATTAGTTTCGGCTGTGTTCGATTATGGATTGAGTTAGGCGAGAGTATCGTTGGTGAGGCAGATTTGCGTGTTTGGAGGACGAACGGGTTGGAATCACTGGGAGGCCAAGAGGAGCGCTCAAATTGCCTGGCGGCACGGGATATGACGGGCCGTCCCGGATGGGGCGGATCGGTCAAATCGGCTGGGGCGGCTAGACGATTCAGGTGTAGGGTTCATGACTGCGGCTCTGTCCGTGGCGGCGTGTCGCGTTCGAACTCGTGGATTTTCCGGGCTAGCGTCTCGACGGTCTGGCCGGCGAATAACCGTTCTCGTAAAGCCCGGTAACCCGCGCCCGAGATCAGGCGAGCGGCCAGGAACTTGGCGACCTTGGCCGGATCCAAATAATCGAGCAACACGGTCATCGCCTCGTGAATTACGGACTGTTCGTCGAGGGCTTCGGTTTTCATGCGGACTCACTGAGCTTGGCTAGTATGCGACATATTGCCTTTCGGGCCCGATGCGCTGGGTGGGTCGGGTTTGTCGGGAGCGCTCATGGGAATGCCTTCAGCCGCCTGTCTTTCTTCATCTCCTCGTAAAGGTCCAGCGAGACATCCCTCGGCCCGCCGTTGAGAAAGACCCTTCTGGGCCGTCCAGTGGTGGGGTCACTGGGCCACTTATGGGCTTCCACAAAGATGACCAAAGCATGCCAACCGCCGCTTGCGTCGCGATGGGGGCGAAGAAGAACGGGGGAAGCGAAGCGACCTTTTGTCTGCTTGCCGGGCGGGGGAAGCTCGGTATTCCATTTCCCGTATTTTGTAAGAAGGGGCATCCCAAGCATCGGCCGGTAACCAGGCCCAAGATGGAACTCGTCCGCGAAGTGGTCGCTCTGCGCAAAACGGAAGCCCGGCGAAGCGCGCTCCGCATCGTTGAGCCCTGTCCGCCCGTGGGCGCGCCACGAACGGAGCCATTCGGCCAATGGATCAACGATGTCCGCCAGAGGATCTACAAGGGTCATCCGGGCCTGTTGTGTGACACTTGGAAGTTGAAGCTCCATTACTGCGACGGGTTGCTGCTTTGGCGGCGCGCTGGAAGCGTGGCCAAACCTTTTCAACGACTCGGCCAAAGGGTACGGAAAGTCCGTGAAGGCCAACGCGCCCATCGCGCGACGGGAACGAAACCCCAGTGCGCCCAGGTGGCCGAAAACAGCGACCAATGCTGCTATATCGTCGTTGAGACTAGCCGCTCCACGCCAAGCTAGATCTAGAATAAACTGAGGGAACGGGGCAGCGTTGTTTTCCTTTTTGATGACCGCCCGATCTCGCAGCCTCTCGCCTGGCTGGCCTTTCCTCTCGGGACGTAACGGAAAAAGAACGTAGCCTCTCTTAGAGGCCGGTGGCGCCCCCATTTCCTCGTCGTCCACTACCGCTTGCTTCCCAATAATGTCTCTCACTCGTACCATCAGTTTTCCCGCGTGGCCTTCGCCCCCCGAAGCCGACCCGAATATCAGGTCCTCCTGTTGCCGGACGCTCATCTTCTGGGCCGCCAGGGACTGGAATCCACCCAGCGTCCGAAACCACCAACGAAGCTGGCCGCGGATGGCTGGAGCACGAATCTCAGCAAAGCGGTCTGGCTGCGCGCCACCACTAAAGCACGGTGTAATAATCTCCATTTGATAGCATTGGCGAATCATAGCGAAGATTTAGGATGGGAGGCTTCGTCCGTTCTTGGCGGCAATCTTAGCAAGTCCCTGAAGCATTTTTGATTTCCGGTCACCCTTGACTTGGTTGTAAAGCGCCGGGCTGACCTCGGTCAGAAAAACGAATAGGCTGAGTTGGTACGGCGCTGCAGCTTCTTCTCCCGTGGGCCAAAACTTTTCATCGTAACAAAACTTATTAATTAAGCTGCGGATGTCATTTTCGTTCAGCTTGGCAAACCGCTCAATTAACGCCGCATCGGGTTTGACAGGAGGCATTAGATCTGATGGCGGATGCGTTGGATCTGCACTGGGAGTCCTCGCTCGATCACGAGCAGCTTCCGCCAGTTTCTTCGTCTCCGCAATAGCTGTGTTCTGACGCGCGAGCGCTTCATCGGCGTACTCTTCAAGAACGAACCAGCCGTAGCCCGCATTTGTCTTGGCCCCGATGCCAAAAGCTTCGACGCCGACGGCCAACCATCCGCGTGCGGCAGCAAGATCGCCCTCTCGTGCCCTTGGCGTCTCCGCCATGACAAACACGAACCTTGGTTGCTCCTTCGCGCTTACGGCGGGAAAGACGACTGGATTAGGCTCCTCCGTGTCAGGCGCTGATCCCCACTCCTGTTCCCATTTCGCAAGCTCGCCCTTCCATTTCTGCCGTTTCGGGTCGTTTTGCGAGACTCCCTTAGGTTCAGCCGGCTCTTGATAATAATTGCCGTGGTGGCCGGTGACTACGTCAAGCTCGATTCCCGGGTCTTTCTCCCACGGATAGGCGGGCAGAAATACGATATCTCCGGCGAAATGTGGCAGATGTTCCCAAACTTTTTGGCCCCCGTTTGAGCCAAGGCCCAGCCGCGCTGCTAGCTCGGAAGCAACGCGCTTGCGCAGTTCCGGCCACGCATCGCCACAAGCAAAAGCGAAGTCCGATTCCGCCGAGTCTTTCCATTCTACGTCACTCCACCCGAATACCCACGCAAGCGTCTCGAACAGCGAAGCCTTCGCTTCGAGGTTGGTCGCGTCGCGAAGCTCAGCTAACGCCGTCCGGCGGGCGCACCCCTTCACCGCTGAACCTGGGATGTAAGGCACACCCGATGTGCGATCCAGGCAAAGCCCCCCATTCTCAAGCACCCCTCCCGCCATGTTCACCATCAACCTGCTCTGAAGCCTCGCCATCAAAATCTTTGGAGACTTAAGGTCCTGTTGACAGAGTGAAAAGACAAACTCGCGCCATGCCGCGAGTTTCGCACCAGCCCTAATCGCCCCGTCTCGTATAGCCTCGCACGTCAAACGACGATAATCGTCTTTCAACTCTACAGGGTCGTCCTCATGAGGCAAATGGACGTAATGTTCTGAAGCAAGCGTGCGCGCAACGACTCTTCTAAGTTTACGGAAGGGCACCTCGAAATCCTGACCCCCTCGACGTACGATCCGACTCGCCGTCTCGGTTACCAATGCCTCTGCTCCCGAGTAAATCATAAACTCTTAGCCTAACGATTTCGCAAACCGCTTTAGGTAACTAAGGAAGGCCAACGACTCGTCCGTAGCGCGACGGAGCGTGATTGAGTCGCTCCGCATCAGGGCGTCCCGCAGCGATTTAGCGGCTGGTTGCCCTTCCCCTCTTTGAGGCACGGTGCCCAACCGGTTTAAGTGATAGGCGAGCGCGTCGGCCACGCGCCCGTGCTGTCCCTTCTTCTCTATGCTAAACGCCAGAGCACTGAGGATCCCGTTGGTAATAATCAACGATGGGTACCCACTGAGGCAGTCCCCTTCGCCGTCTTTCTTGCGACAATCGTTCGCCCTGTCATCGGCGTGCGTGGCGCGAATTTGTTCAAGGTTCTGAGTCATAGGTCTTCTCTCAAGTTTGGCTAGCAAGTCGAGTCGAGCAGAATCCGTGGCCGGTAGTGGCGTCGCCACCAATCTGAAGCACTGCCGGTACTGAAAGCAGCGCCAGTTTTCCGGCTCTCAGCTCGGAGATAACAGCATAGAACAGTGTTTCCGCTGGGACGTTCTCCTGGTTGAACAGAGCTTTGTCCGCCGCGGTTCCTGCCTGGTCGTCGATTTTGACATGAGGGGCAATTTCGCACGCATTTCTAGCAAAGTGGGACATCATATCGTCGCTGATGACACAGAAATGTTGTGCACATAGGCTGCCCCAGAGCGTATCTCGCTGACGTGCTGCTGCATCTCCAGCCGCTCCATCGGGCGGGGCCTCGGGCGTTAGCAGACCTGCCAAGTTTGCCGCATCGTCAAAATCCCCTATGTGTTTGAAAACGTAATCCTCGAGTACAATCTGATTCGGATCAGCTGTTTCATCCTGCCCGTCCGTTTGGTTCTCGGATAGAGCCAACGTCGATGCATCGCCGTATATCTCCAGATCTTTTGGTTCCGGGTTGGGCATGTTGACGTCTAATATCGACGCAACATCCCGCTTCCAGCGCTGAAGGATGAGGGGACTGGTAACCCACGCGAAACAACCCTTGGCAGAGCGCACTGGAAAGGCAAAGAGCTTGGCCTCACTAAAGGCGAGGGAGCCGGACGTGGCAGATTCGTCCTCCGGCATTTCGTGCCCGAAAAGGTCCCGACCAATCTCCGTTCTCGTTCCGCTTCTTCGCTCCGCGAGGTAGCCGCTTCCATCGGCAAGCACTCCTTTAACTGCAGAGCCGGGAATGACCGGAAAGCCAGTGTGTTTTTCGCGCGCCACGGGCTGGTCGATGGCGCCGACGGTGTTGCCCGTGCCGACATGCAAGGGTGTGCGGGTGAACAGGTAAAGTATCTTTTGTTGCATGGGTGGTTGAATAGGTTAGTTTTCCGAAGATTTCGTTAGGCGGCCGTGGCGGGTACTGATAAGTCCAGCGGTTCCCAGATTCCGCAGACGCCAAGGCCGAAGCTTTTCTCCCCCATAAGGGTGGACCGGCGGTTCTGTACAGAGTTACCCGCGCCCTTGCCGTGCCAATTGAGCTGGTCCGCCAGCGCTTTGGCTTCGTCTGCGTCAGAGCACTCGAAGTAATAAACTGAGCCGGCCGGCGCCGCTAGATAGGTAGGCTTGGGCCCCGCGGCGCGCTTGGATTCATCGGACGGATCGATATGGAGATCATCCGACCAGCCGGTTACCACTTGGTACTTCGGCACACGAGCGGCAATAAGACGGGTCTTTTCTGAGAAGGCGGTCGCTGAATAGACCCGCTCTCGCCACGCGGCCCGTGACTCGCCCGCATGCCGCTTGGTATCCCCTCGTTTAAGAAGAACACGGCCCGTCGTTGGACAGATCCAATTTGGCAACCATCCTCCGTGATGAGCTACAATCGGCTTACCCTGACGGTCCAGCCGAGGCTGGTCGCGGGATGTAGAGTCGCTAATTCTAGGCCAAATAGCTGGACTAAGCATGGTCCATTTCAGGCAGGGCTTTGTGATCTTGGTGCCCTGGAGGCCCATAGGCAGTGCGTCAGAAGGGATCATCCCGGGCTGGGAGTGAACAGTGCATATCCGCTGTTGCCCTCCCACGGCGATACACCCTTTGCCATTGAAAAGCCACTCCATTCCTTCGGTCTCGGAACGTGGCAGTGCGAGTGTTGCATGCAGGCCAAAGCGAACGCCGTCACGCAGCCGGAGGTACTCCGCGCTGTAAATTCTCTCGCCGTCCTGCTTGCCGGTGTTCGCATCCATCCCGATGCCCGTTGTCCATTCCGAGTCGAAGAGTTCGTTGGCGGAGTGAAGACCTACGGCAGGCACGTTTCCCAGAAGATAGCTCTCTACCGCGGCCTTGTTCCACCAGGCTGCCGGGGTGTCTTTAGTCGGCGGCGACAGACTCGCTAGTGGGCGCAACCAAGAGGCGGGAAGGTTGCATCGCCCCGAATCGCCAACAAGTGGTTTGAGCACGTCAAGCACCAAGGAGTCGACCCGGGTCACATCGCTAGGACATGGAAATAGCCATTGACCATCAAGAACCGGAAACGGACCGACCGTCGAGAGGCCTCCAAAGCGTTTCGAGGGTTCGCGGTGAGGATCGCGGTTCGCGCTTCGGCCAAAGCGATGACGATTCTCCCAAGGCTCTGGGTTTGGGAATGCCCTCCAAAGCGCGGCGTGGATGGCATCGAAGAATGGCGCCGGAGCGGGCCATCGACCGCCATGCCCACCTGAGCCAATACTGGATTCCATTGGCCGGCTGTCGCGAAAGAATAGCAAATCCTGTGGAGTAATGTGGTAGAGAGGCATGGATCAATCTCCCTGCCGGGCTACGAACGCCTCGGTAGTGAATAGGTGCAGGAATTCCGTGATTGGGCGACGGTTAACCGCCAAAGAGTCGAGGTAGGCGGTGCAAAGCTCTAATAATTCGCTTCGGACCCCGGCGAGCGTCGCTGCGTCGGCAATACCACGCCCGATCTGCGTTTGCTGGGTGATTACTGTATTCAGCTCCTTAAGTATGATACCCTTGTTTTTTGGATTGAGACATGCTGTGCCATACCGCATCAGGAGCTCGGCTAAAGAGTGAGGAAAGCGACCGGTGATGGGTGGAAGGGCCTCGCTGGTATCCAAACTGGGGCGGGAATGCCGTTGGTAGAAGGAGAGAAGTTGCCAAGCGGGTGAGCCGGATTTAGCCCCCCATTCCACAATTTCGCCGCTGCGTTTAAATAGGGTAACAGCTACTGCGTCGCGCCCGAAACCCCGATCTTGGCGCGGAACTTTGGCAACGCGCTGGTTCGCTTGAGCAGGGTCCGCCAGAGCTTGTGGCCAGTCCCAAGGATCGTCCTCCTCGCTCCACGTTCTACCGTTCAATTCGCTATTCCGTTTGGCCGCCTTCTCCGCGTTCTGGGCGGCCTCGATCATGTCTTGCAGGGGAGCTTTAATGTGGCCAATAGCGACGCCGGCGGAGGCGGTGAGATTGCCGCCCTGGACTTCAATTCTTCGAAATGCATCAAGGAGCGCCTTGACGCAGGAGAGCGCCTCAGTGGCGGGAACCATCGCTAGGACGTCATCGCCGCCGGAGTAGATCAGAACACCATTGTGTTCCTCGACAAAAGCTCGGGCATCGTTCAGGGCAAATTGGGAGAGTTTAGCGCTGAATTCCTGGTGACGTTGTTTCGTGGTGCCGCCTGTTTTTTCGCCTGAAACCCAACGTCCCATGTCATCCCCGTCCAATGCCACGACCGCATAGTAGCGGCCCGGTTCGCGAAGTTTCAGCTCGTGAATCATGGCTCGCATGTTCAGATGCACCGCATCGGCTCTTCGTTGGTCGTCGGGCGAGAGTGTTCCCGATGAAAAGTCCCAAGTGGACTCATTGAAGATACTCTGGTCTACGCCTGCTAGCCACGTGTCTACGGCTTGATCGGTCGGGATCGGAACTCTGGATCGCAGTTCCGGCTCCAGCAGGTCGCGGGCGTTTGCCACGGCGTTTTGAAACGCGCGTACCGTCTCGAAGGTCGTACGCGAATGACCAAGCAGGTCAACGATACTTTGCCGAAATGGCGCGGCGGCCACGTCAGGGACTGAGTCGAAAGCGAGTCGTGTCCGCCGAAGATGCTTCACCCTATCAAGGTAAGCCTTGTGCCATACGCGCTTGATCAGATTATTAGCACCGAGGGCGTCGTCGGCGCGGAACAAGAAGCGCAGCCCGCGATCGTCTCGTGTGCCACGCGCGACGTTGATCCAATCCCTATCTACGATGGCTTCGTCCCGGCCCGAAAAATGGTCCTTGTGGACTGTTGCCCAGCCCTCCCACGCAAGAAAGTCCCGGGTCTGGCGACGGGCGTCTAGGCGATGACTGACAAGTTGGTAGTTCTCGTTCCAGGCATCCCCCGATTTAGGCGAGTTGTGCAACATTGGGACATGTTTGGACAGACCCTCAAGCCGTTGCCCGTGTGACTCCCAAGGCCAGACCTGCCAGGTGACATGCCACATTCGGGAAACCTGGAGGGCCCAGCGATCGAGTTGATCCGGATTGAAAGAAGTGCCGTTTTCGTTGAGGAATCTAAGGGACTCCGCCGCAATTTTACCCCATTCTCCGACGGCAGGGTCGGGATCGAAAACCCGTTCCGCTTCTTTAGCAAGAGCTTGCGATGCATTCTCATCGCAGGGCAGCCATGCCAGGAAGAGGTTGGGCAGATTCGGTGTAAGGACCTGCTCGTCGGTATCGGTCAGATGCCGGCGGCTTTCGAGAAACCGCAGCAGTGGCTGAGCTGAAACATCCGGGAAAATCAACTCCACGTCCGGGCGGTTTTGCCAGACAACTTGGATCGCGTGCCCGATCAACCAAGACAGCAGGTAGCTGCCGCTCCATAGGTCACGCGTGCTACGTGCTTGGGCGATGAACTCCTGGACCGGACCGATCTGAAGTTTTAGAAGCGTCGAGCTCATAGTGGGGAAGGAAAGAGGGGCAACAGGCAGCATGATCCAGAGCCGCGTTCGAGGAATATCGTGCTCTCCGGGGGGTCATGCTGCCCTGCCCTCTTCGGTCATGGTTTCTACCGCGTTCGTCTTCATCGATCACGCACCCTACACCGAGTCGCCGAAGACCCAAGAACTCCGACGTCCGCGAACGTCCCGACTCTCCAGCTTTGCTTGGTTTCTCTGGCGTCAGGTTTTTTGATACGCCCGCCCCCCGGTGTTGACAAGTACTATTTCAAACCGAGCGTCTCCGAGATCGGCGAGTTGGGCCGTGCGGATGCCGATGTGCTGCGCTTCCTGTGAAAATTCATCCCGCCGGACATGGGACGGATGGGGCAGATGAACCAAATCGTGTCAACCTAGTGTGATCCACGGTCCCCCCCCAATAGATCGATGGGGATGCGGTAGGGCGCGGAGGGCTTTTTTGAGACTCGGGAGATATGCCCCTGAGTCACAAAACCAAGGGGCCGATTCGAGAACGGCGGCACGCCTGGCAGGATGATTGCCAACACTTATGGTCTGGAGCAGTTCCATGCGCCGATGACAAACGATCGGCGACGCTGCTGGCTCACTCGGGAAAAGCTCATCGGATTTGGTCGCTATGCTTGGTTCATCCCGCCCGTCATTGGGGTGGGCTGTGCACTCATCAATATCGAATTGAATTGGCGAATCAGCCAAGTTGCCGGATACCTTCAGCGCATCGAGAAAGCTGCCTTCGGCGACGATAAGGAAGCCCCGGGGTGGGAGCACTACAAGCGTTCCCATCGTTCCGGCGATCTCTTCGGAAACATCCTTGGAATTGCGCTTTGGCTTCTGGCATTTGCGGGCTCCGTGTGGCTCTCATGGTATTGTTACACCTTGCCGCCTTTGCTTTTAGCACCAAAATAGGCCGACCCGCCCCATTTGGCAATCAC
>Ga0265329_10000553_pt1 | contig 19321 bp, 16 predicted proteins | sample 41627metaG_FD_202091 | JGI IMG/M metagenome (GOLD analysis project Ga0265329, IMG submission 202091) | Rhizosphere microbial communities from Carex aquatilis grown in University of Washington, Seatle, WA, United States - 4-16-27 metaG | ecosystem: Host-associated > Plants > Roots > Rhizosphere...
GCGCCTGCCGCTCCGCTTCGAACCGCGCCACCACCTGCTTGGTATCCATCCCCAGCTTGATGACTTTTAGCGCCACGCGCCGGCGCACCGGCTCGGTTTGCTCGGCGACATACACCACGCCGCACCCCCCTTCACCGACGCGCTCCAAAAGTTTGTAGCGCCCCAGCGTCTGGCCCACGGCTTCGTCGGGAGCATCGGCGAGGTCGAGCCTGATCGTGGGCCGGGCTTGTCGCGCCGAAGCCTCCTCCGAAGCCTTGGGGAAGGAGGAGGCGCCTTCGCGTGGGCGGACGTCTTCCGCCTGTGTCGCCAGCCGCGTCTCCGTCTGTTCCTCCCCGGCCAGCAGTGCTTCGACGCGCTCACGCAACGCGGCGTCTCCCGCGCACGCCCCTTCCAGGAAGGCGGCGCGTTCCGCAGCCGGGCGCCCCCTCGCCTGCTGAAGTATCCACTCTTCTTTCGTGCCAGGAGGAATCATGAAAACTGTTCGGGAAACTATTGCCTCATCCAGGCACAATTGGAAGGACGCAGAATCCACCGGCACCATTTTCCGCAAATACCCTCCACCATGGCCCAAGCTCCCGTATCTTAATCGTAAACTGCCCACTGCCCCCCCCGATCCCTATCTCGTCATGCCCGAAGGGAGCGGTCGAAAATCCGAAACGTGAAAGCCCAGGCCGCAAGCCTCCGAAGGCTCGAGGGCTGGATAGACATCCCACCCTAGCGATCTTGGGACCCTTAAGTGCGTCGCCACGCCTGAGCCAGCGTGCGAGAAAGAAGTTGCGCCGCGGCCAAAAATGACGCATCAATGGGGTGACCTATAGGTCCGATTTATGGACCTAATGACCTGCGATCAGCAGATCAGGGAGTGCCCCCCGGTAGTTTCGAGCACGGTAGGTCCATCGCAAATTGAACTTTTAGTTTATGCTTAGAGCTGGAATCGTCGGCTTGCCCAACGTAGGCAAGTCCACCTTGTTTAACGCCGTTACCCGCACCCGCAAGGCGGAGGCGGCCAATTACCCATTTTGTACCATTGATCCCAACGTCGGCGTCGTGACGGTGCCGGACGAGCGCGCAACGGTGCTGTCCGGGATCGCTCGCACCTCCGTGATCATCCCGGCGGCGGTGGAATTTGTGGATATCGCCGGGCTCGTGAAGGGAGCGGCACAGGGCGAGGGGTTGGGCAACAAGTTCCTGACTCATATCCGCGAAGTCGATGCCATTGTGCAGGTGGTGCGCTGTTTCGAAGATGCGGACATCCATCACGTGGCGGGCGACATCGACCCCATCCGCGACATCGAGACCATCCTTACCGAATTGGTCCTCGCGGACTTGGAGTCGGCGCAAAAGCGTCGCGACAAGGTGGCCAAGGACGCCAAACGGGGCGACAAAACCGCCCTTGCTGAGGCCGAAGTGCTCGACCTGCTGGTCCCTCATCTCGATGCGGGCAAGCCCGCCATTACCCTCAAGCTGACGCCGGAGCAAAAGGGCATCGCCAAAGGTTTTTTCCTGCTCACCGACAAGCCGACCATTTTCGCCGCTAACGTCAAAGAGGGTGATCTCGCCACCGCCGACTCCAATCCCCACGTCCAGAAGGTGCGCGAATACGCGCAAACGCACATCGCCTGCGAGACCGTGGTTATCAGCGCCCAGATTGAAAGCGACCTCATCGATCTCACCCCGGCGGAAGCCCGGGAGTTTCTCCAGTCCCTCGGCGTCCAGGAATCAGGCATCGGCGCCCTGATCCGCAGCACCTACCACCTCTTGGGCCTTCGCACTTATTTCACCGCCGGTGAGAAGGAAGTCCGTGCCTGGACGATCTCTGCCGGCGACACTGCGCCCAAAGCCGCAGGGGCCATTCACAGCGATTTCGAGCGTGGGTTCATTAAAGCGGAAACGGTCGCTTACGATGATTTGGTCAAATGCGGCTCGGTGGCGGCGGCGCGGGAAAAGGGGCTCTACCGCATCGAGGGCAGAGAGTATGTCGTGCAGGACGGGGATGTGCTGCTCTTCAAATTCAACGTCTAACGGCGCGCAGTAAAAATCGCGACCCGGCCAGGCAGCGCACTGGGCATGGCCGGGGCTGACGGCGATACTTTCGCTGATCCTCGTTACAGTGCGTACCCTTCCCGGTACGGAGGATTCACGAATGCATCCGCCTCTGGGCAATTGGGGAACTTCATGTTCACCGCGTCCCAATCGAGCTTCTGGTTCATGCGGATGGCGATGTTCCCGAGCAGGACCACTTCGGCCAGGTGAGCAGCGTGGGTCGCGAAATTCGAGCCCGCTGGTTTGCCTCCCCGGCAGGCGTCCAGGAACTCCTTCCAATGCCCGGGCGACCGCGGCAGCTTCTGCGGCGGCAGACCGAACTCCTTCCGCCGGCTCTCGGGAATCAACCGGTCGCGCAGCATGATCCCTTTGTCTCCCACATACATCGTGCCATCGTTGACGGCAAACTCGGCATCCGGATCCAGGGCCTCCGGACGGGGCGGGCGCATGCCCCCGTCGTACCAGAAAATGCTCAGTGGGCCGTGGGTGTCGCTGGCCGCGAACTTGTAATGGGTGATTGACGCCAGCGGGGCCGTCTCGCTGCTGATTTCCTTGGGCCGCTGCCAGTTGGTCGAGCAGGCCTCGACGCTGACTGGGTCGCCAATCTTCATCGCCTTGAAAATGCCCGAGAGCTCATGGCAGCCGATGTCGCCCAGCACACCGGTTCCGAAATCCCACCAGCCTCGCCAGGCAAAGGGGTGGTAGCTGGGATGGTAGGGGCGCATCGGAGCGGGTCCCACCCACTGATCCCAGTCCAGGTATGCCGGGCAGGGCGGGGTATCTTTGGGTCGCGGCACCCCTCGCGGGGAAATGTCCGGATTCCGATTCGACCACGCATGCACTTCTTTGAGCGTGCCGATTGCTCCCGCCCAGATCAGCTCCGCCACCCGACGCGGCTCTTCACCGGCCTGGCCGAAATTGCCCATCTGGGTGGCCACCTTGGTCTCCCGGGCGAGCTTCCCGATCATCCTGGCCTCGTAAACACTGTGCGTGAGCGGTTTCTGGCAGTGGACGTGTTTGCCGAGCTTCAGGGCCATGGACGTCACCACCGCATGGACGTGGTCGGGCGTGGCGATGGTTACGGCGTCGATGTCCTTCTGCGTCTCGAGCATCTTGCGGAAGTCGCTGTAGAGCTTGGCCCCCGGGTATTTCTTGGCGTTGGCGGCCAGGTGGTTGCTGTCGGGATCGCAGAGGGCGACGATGTTCTCGCCCGCCTGCGCGCATGAAGCCACATCGCCCGACCCCATGCCGCCGACCCCAATCGAGGCGATGTTCAGTTTCTGTGACGGCGGCGTTTGGCCCTGCCCAAGGACATGACGCGGGATCACGGTGATCGCCGTGGCAGCGACCGACGCGGTTCTCAGGAAGTTCCGGCGGGAGGAGGAATCCTTTTTCATGGGGTTATGATTTGTTTCGGGGTCGGATTAGTACATTCCAAGCTTAGGCTCGTGCCACTGGAGGTCAAACCTGTTCTCACCTCGTGCGGTAATCCGGCCGCCTCCTCGTCGGTCCTTGGCGATCACGCCTGGACACAGTAAGTTCAGACTATGAGCGCCGCCACCGTTTTGCGTTTTCCCGCCCTTGCGGCGCTCCTATCCAGCAGCCTCATCTCCACCGTCGCCGCGACGCTTTGGATCGACAGCTTCGAAACTCCAAACGCGCCGGCCCCGTGGACATTCAGCAACGGGCCGGAGTTTCCTGGAGCAACGGGCTCGCTCACGCGCGGGGCGGGCCACACCGGGCAATGCGCCCACTTGGCTTACGATTTATCCAAAGGCGGACACTACGTCGGCGCTCTTCGCACTCTGCCCTCTCCAGTGAATGCAAAGGCCATCGCATTCTGGGCCAAATCTCCCGCCGGTATCCATGTGGTGCTGCGAGTCGGCGATCAGACCGGCCAAACCCTTCAGTTCAGTCTGATGCGGCCTCCAACCGCCATGGACGCTAGCCAGTGGTACCACCAGGTGATCCCGCTCGAATCGGCCACCGGTTGGTGGGGCGGCGCCAACGACGGCACACTCCATCCGCCGGTTCGAAATCTCTCGATTCTTGCCGCCGATCCGTGGACCACCAACGTGGTGGGCGCCATCGACATCGACGAGGTATCCGCCCTGGATTCAATCACCCTGGCACTGGACCCAGCCAATCAGCCTCTCGCGCCACCGCCGCCCGGCAGCCCTACGCTGCAGTCGCGCTGGGGTGTGAACATTCACTTTACCAGCGATAACCGCGCCTTGGACTTGGCGCGCGGCGCCGGATTGACCTGGATTCGCATGGACCTGATCTGGTCGAGTGTCGAGACCCGCAAAGGCACCTACGACTGGTCAGCCTACGACGCGCTGGTGAAATCGATCGAAGCGCGAGCCATGCGCACCTTGTTCATCCTGGACTACGGAAACGCCCTCTATAGCGCCGGGGCGCGGCCGCCAACCGACCTCGACTCGATCCAGGCCTTTGCGCGTTTCTCTCAATCCGCCGCCAGCCACTTTGCCGGTCATGACGTGTCCTTCGAGATTTGGAACGAGCCGAACATCTCGGTCTTTTGGCCGCCCAATCCGGATCCAAGCCAATACGCTGTTCTCGCCCGGCAGACCATCGCCGCGGTACACCAAGGCAACCCCGCGGCCATGGTCACAACCGGCGGTCTTTCGACTTTTGACCAGGCGTTCGCGGCGGGTTTCCTGGCTCTTGGCGGGGGGACAGGCGCCGATGCCGTCGGAATTCATCCCTACTTGGGTGCGCCGGAGGACATGCCTGACGACCTGGTATTGCTGCGGTCAATTGTGACTCAGTCGTTGAGCAACGCCCCGCCTGTATGGAGTACCGAATGGGGCTATTCCTCCGCCAACTACGGGGATGGCCATTCTCCAGAAGCCCGCCGCCGCCAGGCGATCCTGGCCACGCGCGAAATGTTTTGCTGCTGGGCCGCCGGCTTCCCTATCGCCATTTACTACGATATCCGCGACGACGGGACGGTTTCCACCAACACCGAGCACAATTTCGGTCTGTTGGCTCACGACTATACCGACAAGCCGGCCATGCAGGCCCTGCGCACACTCAATGCCGTCGCGAGCGGACGCACGCTGGCGGGCTTTCCGCTGACTGAACCGTCCACGGTAGCCGCCCTGCGCATGGACGGCCTGTCCAACATCGTGGTTGCCCTTTGGATGCCGAGCGCTGGAGCCTCGGTGAACGTCACCGTGCCAACTAACACCACCGCCATGGATTTCCTGGGCAATCCCTTGCCACTGGGCCTCAGCGGAAGCTGGGCGCTGCTCACCGTCAGTGAATCGGACGGGCCGGTCTACCTGACCTTTCCCACCTCGATCGACGGAGAGATTCCGCGGCTGCAATACCTCATCGCGAACCGTTCGATCACGCTTTCATGGCCGCTTTGGGGCAGTGACTTTCGACTCGAAACCACCAAGGCCGCCGACTCGTGGGTTTGGTCCGCGGTGACCAACGCGCCCACCTACTATACCAATGCCTGGGAGATTCTAACGCTCCCCATGGAGACGGGTGGTGGTGCTTATTTCCGCCTCGCCAGGCCCTAAAATTATTTCTGCTCGGATGTCGAAATGGGCACCTCTCGCCCGTCATCCATGTGAAGCTGCGGAAGATTCCGCGGCGCGAGAAACGAAAAACGAGACACGATTATGAAATACGCACTACTTGTCTTCCAGCCACAGGAACAATTCGAACGCCGCGATAGCGCCATGGCCGCGGCCGGCAGAGCCTACGGCGAAGCGCTCCGCGCCGCCGGCGTTGTTGTCACCGCCGCGGGCTTGCAGGCGCCGCATTTGGCGACGATGGTTTCAGTGCGCGACGGCAAGCGGCAGGTTCACGACGGGCCATACGCTGAGACCAAGGAATTCCTCGGCGGCTTCGTCATTATTGACGTGCCAGACCTCGACGCCGCGCTGGAATGGGCCGCGCGCCACCCTGCCGCGGCTCATTCCGCGGTTGAAGTGCGTCCCCTCTTTGCCTATTCCTGAGGCAGGGCGACCACAGAAAAACTGGCCATAGCGATTGAGCCAAGACTATGAACAACACTAAGAGCAATCAGAAAGGGCTATCACCTGAACAACGTGAGGAACTTCTGCGAACGTTGAAAGGCCGTTTTGAGAAGAACATGAACCGTCACGGACAGCTTGATTGGGGGAAACTACAAGCAAGGCTGGAAGCGAATGCCGAAAAACTGCGGTCGCTCAATGAAATGGAAAGAACCGGCGGTGAACCCGATGTGGTCGGTCATGATAAAAAGACCGGCGAATACATCTTCTTCGATTGTTCTGCGGAAAGTCCCAAAGGCCGCACCAGCCTTTGTTACGATCGTGAGGCATTGGATTCGAGGAAGGAGCATAAACCGAGAAACAGCGCCGAGGACCTGGCCGCGGCCATGGGCATTGAGCTATTGACCGAAGACCAATACTTGGAGCTCCAGAAACTTGGAGAGTTCGATACGAGGTCCTCGAGCTGGGTGAAAACCCCTCCGGCTATGCGAAAGCTCGGCGGTGCGCTGTTCGGTGATCGACGCTTCGGCCGGATCTTCTTTTATCACAACGGCGCTGAGTCTTATTATAGCGGACGAGGCTTCCGTGGCTGGTTAAGGGTGTAATTCAGCCGGATGAGCGAATCCGCCACCCATGATGCGATCGAAGCTGTTGCGCGAGATTCCTACGGGCGATTGGTAGCCTACCTCGCCTCGCGAACGGGCGACATCTCCGATGCGCAGGATGCGTTGAGCGAGGCGCTCGTTGCTGCCCTCGAGACCTGGCCGGCCACCGGAGTCCCAGACAAGCCCGAGGCGTGGCTTATGCGCGTGGCGCACAACCGGGCGATCGACGCCTCCCGTCGGCAACAGACGCGGCGAGATGCTGAGCCGTTGCTGCAACAACTCGCGGAGGATGCTGGCACCACGACCGCGGCGCACGAGTCATTCCCAGACGACCGGCTGAAGCTGCTTTTCGTGTGTGCGCATCCCGCCATTGATGTCGCGGCACGCACCCCGCTCATGCTCCAGGTGGTGCTTGGGATCGACGCGGCCAAGATTGCCTCCGCTTTCTTGGTGTCTCCGGCTGCCATGAGTCAGAGACTCGTGCGGGCCAAAACCAAGATTCGCGATGCCCACATTCCGTTTCGCGTGCCTGACCCGCCGGAATTGAGCGAGCGGCTTTCGTTCGTTCTGGATGCCATCTACGCCGCATACACGACTGGCTGGCACAGCCTGCCGGACTCCGCGTCAACGCACCGCGCCCTAGCCTCGGAAGCCATTGCGCTCGGGCGCGTTCTCGTTGACTTGATGCCCGCTGAGCCGGAAACCTTGGGTTTGCTGGCCTTGATGCTGCACTGCGAGGCCAGGCGTGAGGCGCGGTTTTCCAGTGCCGGCGAATTCATCCCGCTCGACCAGCAAGACACCACGCGCTGGCTGGGGAAGCTAATGGAAGAAGCCGAAATGCTCTTGCGAACGGCCGCTGCGTTTGGCCGGACCGGGCATTACCAACTGGAGGCCGCAATCCAATCCATCCACGCGGCTCGCATTAAGTCGGGGAGGATTGATTGGCAGGAAATCGCTCTGCTCTACGAAGGTCTCGTCCGGTTGGCGCCAAGCATCGGCGCGTCGGTAGGTCGTGCAGTGGCCCTGGCGCAAATTGGCAATGCATCCGCTGGGCTGGATGCACTCGATGCCCTGCCTCAAAACAGCGTCGTTAACTATCAACCGTTCTGGGCTGCGCGTGGGCATCTGCTGCGGTTGCTGAATCGAAACCAGGAAGCCCACGAAGCGCTCACTCGCGCTGCGGGCCTTACGGACGATCCGGCACTGCGTGCGTATCTCTTCAAGCGAGCGACCGGTGGTTTGGTTTGACGGCCGGTCACAGACTCGCGCCCCGGCGTTAACGGGCGGGAGCGCGGCTCTATGAGCCGCAGCAACGTTGTAACCTCAAGAGGCCTTACTTCACCGCCCACGCGTTTCGATCGCGCAATCCGCTGCGAGTCACAGACTCGCGCCCCGGCCCTGACGGACCGCGGCTCTGAGCCGCAGCAGCGTTGGAATGTCACTACCTCTCGCCTCACTCGGCGCGTGTTCGCCTCGGTTTACTCTGGCTTTCTGTTCCGTTTTCCCTAGCCAGTCGGACTACCTTACTGAAGCACTTGGATCTCGGGGTAAAGCGTAGACGACATCTCCGGCGGCGAAACACCGGAACCTTTGAGGTAAGCGTCGAAAAAACCGCGCACACAGAACCTCGTAACCTCGAGCTGGCGACGTCCGTCGATGCCAAGGACTCCTAATCTGCGCAGCGTCCCCAGCACGATGTGGCTCTTCAGCAGCCCGCCGTCGTCGCTAAAGAAAAAATGGTTCGCACCACGGATTTTGACCAGCGACCTTCGAGTCGCGGGCAGACGATCGTAGATGGATCGAATGTCGGCCATAACCTGGCGGCCTTCGGCATCCGACGTGTTTTGGTCGCTGAGGAGGAACATGAAGGGTTGACGCAGGCCGGCCTTGACCACGCTGCCAAGCGGACGACCGTCGATATCAATGCCGGCCTTGCATCGGGAATCCAGGGAACAGAATTGTGCCGCTTGCGCCCCGCCAAAGGAATGACCAAAGACGCCCACGCGCGTCATGTCGAGCCGGCCGGTGAACTTGCCCGATGGGTCGGACTCATTGAGCCGTTCGAGCCGATCAAGGACGAATCCGACGTCGTCGGTCCACGCGGTGAGCAGCTCATTGAGGCGGCCTGCCTGCGGTTGCCCTTCAAAGAATTCCGGGTTGTTCTCCGGCGTCCTTTCAACCAACCGGCCGTCAGGAAAGGCCACGGCCCTGGTGCGATAGGGCGCGTCGAAGCCGGCCACGATGTAACCATGGCTGGCGAGGTCCTCGGCGAGCGTAGAGTAGCTCAGCACCCCTAGAGACGCACCGGTTCGCATGACCACCACTGGGTAGGCTCGCTCCTGCGAAGACACAGCGGCGTTCGCCTTGGTGTGCGAATGCACCCTCGACAAATCTCGCGTCAGCAGCATGAGAATCGCAGAACTGGGAGGCGCTCCAGCCGCTCGAAGTTGGGCCGGAACGTAGTCGCCCTCCTTGGCCGGTTGCCCAGGCGACGACGGGTACCATATCCAGACCAAGAGCTCGCGTTTGGTCATGGGAGTTGGTGCCATCTTGTCCAGGTTTGTCGCGTCGGTCCAATCGAAGACCTCGCGGCCAACCGCGAATGTACCTGTGGGTGCCGGGAGTGTGAGACCGGTTCGACGCTCCACCCACAGCGACCCCAACAACAGCCCAAACCCGAGAAGAACGAACAACACCATTACGGCAACGCCCTTGAAAATCCAACGGCTCCACCGCCCTTTAAACCACCTGCCGGATGGGAATGCCGCAAGGATGCCCAGCAATCCTTTCCCGCCTGCGCCGTCGGAGCGGCCCATCCCTGCTGTGGGTTCGGCGTTCATGTTCGTGATTTCCGGATTCACTTTGTAATACAAAGTGATCCCCGTCAATCCAGAACATCTGTCCAAAAAGGCGGCTTCCTCCTCTTCGATCCCCTCATGGTGGACCCTTCTGCCTGTCCAGGAGTGTTGATTCAAGATAGAGTTGGCCGCGTCTCTGTAAGACGACCTCATCCCCACCACCTCGAGTGGAAAACAGGCCGTCCGCGCCCGCTCGGGACTAATTTCCCGTTTTCTTTAGCCTGCTGGTTGTGTCGCCGTTGCTACTCGAGCTATTCGCCCGGGGACCCTCGGGGCACAAAACTGAGCCGTGCATCGCGCCTATAAATCGACTGCCAGGTGCCACCTAATCCCTTTCGCCTGTGCTTGCTGGAGGACGCTCTCAAACTCCAGAAGGTCGGCTTTTACGGCTTCAAGGTCCGTGATGTTCTCGACCTCGCCCAGGATGGTTTGGACCGTGTGAAGTCCGTCCTCGGCGGAGAACCACTGCTCCTCTGGGACCTCAATGTCGCTCAATCCTTCGCTATTCAAGAACTCGCGGGACTCATCTGGATTGATACTGAAAAACTCCATCAACGGTCGCACTCCAAGCCGGCCAGCTATCTCGGCGAGGCGGTTCTCCGACTGGCCAAGCACCTTGCCATTCACGAAGGGGTCGAAGCCCGGAGCCTTGTTTTCGAGCACGATGTACAGGGCCATTGCTGTTCCTTTCTAGTAGCGGGGCGTCATTGCATGACGGCCGTCGGTCAATGCAATCCGTTGGTTAGATGAACCCATTCCTGGATCATTTTCATCTTCCTGAATTGCGCAAGTTGGATCTCATTTCATCGCCAAATACATCGGCTGACTGTAGGTGTGTGCAACCCGATCGCGGCTCGAACGCGGAAACTTTTCGCCGATCTGGCGGATCGCACACCCTTGCTCGAGTCGACTATCTAGAACCTGCTCTGCCAAGCCGTATGCGAAATGCTCGATCTCGCGGCAGAGTGCTTCCCACTCCGCGAAGTCCTCCCGTGTGGCATTCGGAAACGCTTCGGTCCAACGCTCGCGAACTGGGACACACCGGCGGGGTCCGAACTCCTGGAATATCTCCAGCGCTTTGTTGAGCTCGGCATCGCTGAGTCTCACGCGGGCTGTCCTGATAGTGAAAAGCGATCAGGGGACCTATGCCCGGCCGCTGAAGCCCAGTTTGAGGGGTGACTAACTCCCGGTGCCGCCCGATCCGAACTATTAAGCCCGGCAGTCATAGGTATTAAGGAGGAAGACGGCGTTTTCCGGGTACAAACGATCTCCATGCCTCCTGTGCAAACGCCCCCAACGAGACGATAGCAATCAAAGGAAAAAACCATCGCGAATCGAGGGTCGCCCATCCCGTTTGGGAAACAATGTAAAAGCGATAGGCAAAGACGAACGCGAAGAGTAGCTGCCCAAGAGCAAGCAGACTAAAGACAACGCCGCGGAAGATTCGAGGCCGTTCTGCTGGCTCGATGTCAACGTGGCCGGTTGGCATAGCTGGTGACATAAATCCGATGATCCGAGGAGCGGTTTGTCAATTCCGGAAGACCTGCGCGGCGGTTTTGAGAAACAGGTCGCGGGCGGCCCATTGGTCCCCGCTGGTGCATTGAATCATGAAGATGGCCACCATCCCCGTCGTCGGGTTGACCGACAAATCGGTCCCATACGCCCCGTCGTGGCCAAACATGCCGTTGCGTAAGTGGTAACCCAGGCTGTAATTGACCTTGGTCGCGCCGGTCTGTTCTTTCCGCAACTCATCCATCGCCGCATGCGAAAGGTAGCGCCTGCCGTCCAACTCGCCGTCGTTCGCCAGCATGAGACCGTAGCGCAAGATGTCGTGCGTGGTGGAGAACAAACCCCCGCCTGCCTCCGGAAATCGGTGAACCCGATCGCTGAACGGTTTGGTCAGGAACCCGATTCCACCCCGGGCGTAACCGTTTTTTTCCTTATTCGGGCCGTAGGCGCCGGCCAGGCGGGCGATTTGGGCGTCACTGGGCCAAAAGGTCGTTTCGGTCATTCCCAGCGGGTCAAAAAAGCGCTTCTGCAAAAACTCTTCGTAAGGCAGGCCGCTCACAATCTCTACGATGCGCGCGGCGATGTTCATGCCCTGGTTGCCGTAGGCGTACTTGTCGCCGGGCTGCCATTGGAGCGGGCCAGTCACTGAACTGAGCGCGCGGGCTTTTAGCGGGGTGCTGTCCGCGCCGGTGATTTGCTGAAGTTCGGACATGCCGGTGAGGCCGCTGGTGTGGCTCAACACGTGCCGGACGGTCACGGGGCGAACCAGTGGTTTAAGCAGGACATGCCCCTCGTCTTTCTCTTCAACGACCATCCACTTTTCAAGCTGCGGGATGAACCGCGTCACCGGATTGTCCAAGCTGATTTTGCCCTCGTCGGCCAACATCATGATAGAGGCGCCGGCGAACATTTTGGTCATCGAAGCTATCCAGAATACGTTGTCCTCGGTCATTGGTTTCTTTGCCTCAACGTCCGCATAGCCCAGGATGTTCCTGTAGCGGACCTTGCCGGACTTGTCGGCAATGACACCGATGAAGCCGGCCAGTTTGTAGCTGTCCAAGTAGGGCTGCATGGCTGCCGACACTTCGGGGCTGGCGGGGGGCTCGCTTCCAGTCCCTAGGCCGGCTGCGGACGCGAACACAGTGGCCAGCAGCAAGAGGAATCGCGCGCAAGGTGGATGCGTTTTCATGCTCGCCATTGAAATAGACCCGGATTTGGCAGACGAACAAGAGAATTCCCCACATACCGTTCTGCCCTTTATCTCGCATTTTGCCTGGGCTGTGCTAGAGTTGCCGGTGCCCAATCCCGATCCTGCTGTCGTCCCGCTTTCAGCCTGTCCCCCAGCCGTCTTTGCGACGACTCATTGGAGCGTAGTGCTCGCGGCCGGGAATAGTTCGGTTCCGGGCGCGGAGGAGGCGCTCGAAGAGCTCTGCCGCGCTTACTGGTATCCGCTTTACGTCTACGTTCGCCGGCTGGGGCGAAGTCCGCATGATGCTCAGGACTTGACCCAGGAATTTTTCGCGCGTCTGCTGGAAAAGAAGTACCTGCGCTTGGCCGATCCAGACCGGGGCAAGTTCCGCGCATTCCTGTTGAAGTCGCTCAAGCATTTCCTGGTGAACGAGTGGGAGAAGGCGCGGACCCAGAAGCGAGGCGGCGGGCAGTCTTTCATTCACCTGGACGCTGAAATCGCGGAAAGCCGTTACGCGGCGGAACCAGTTCAGGCGCTGAGTCTGGACCAGGTTTACGAGAAACGCTGGGCGCTCACGCTGATTGAAGCCGTGCTCACCCGTTTGCGCGAGAGCTACGCGGCCTCAGAGCAACTGCCTGTTTTTGAGACCCTGAAAGTTTTCATCTGGGGTGAGCAGACCACGCTTTCTTACGCCGAAGTGGCCCCGCCGTTGGGATTGACGGAGGGGGCGGTGAAGGTCGCGGTGCATCGCCTCCGCGGCCGCTACCGCGACCTCCTGCGCGCGGAAATAGCCCAAACCGTCGCGACTCCGGGAGAAGTGGACGAGGAATTGCGGCATTTAATTGCGGTGCTGAGCGCGTAGTCTGCCCGGTCCAGTGGACTCCGCAGTAACCTGCTCCTGGAAGTGCTGTAGTAAAGAGCGGAAGCATTCGTTGAAACGAAACAACCCTTCATGGCTGAGCCTCGTCATTGCGCCCAGTGCGGCGCGGTATTGAGCGTCTACGCTCTGGAAGGGGTGTGTGGCATCTGTCTGCTCAAGGCGGGGCTCGAGCCGATACCGGAAGCCCTCGACGATCCGGCAAACGAATCGCATCTCCCCGCTTTGAGAGCTCAAACCAACCCCTCTGCCAATACTGAAGCAGTCGGTCGCTTTGGTGATTACGAGCTGTTGGAGGAAATCGCACGAGGCGGGATGGGTATCGTCTATCGCGCCCGGCAGGTGAGCTTGGACCGGATCGTCGCGGTGAAGATGCTGTTGGCGGGGCCGTTGGCAGGAAAGGATTTCGTCCAACGGTTCCGCACCGAAGCGGCCGCCGCCGCGAGTCTGCAACACCCGAACATCGTCGCCATTCACGAAGTCGGGTTCGCCCAAGGCCAGCACTTCTTCGCGATGGATTTCGTGGAGGGACTGACGCTCGGGCAACTGGCTGCCAAAGGCCCGCTGTCGGCCGGGAAGGCGGCTACGTATCTCAAAACCATTGCCGAGGCGATCCACTTTGCCCACGAACGGAATGTGCTCCATCGGGATCTCAAACCTTCCAACGTACTCGTCGATTCGGCGACCGATCAGCCGCGGGTGACGGATTTTGGTTTGGCCAAACGACTCGAAGCGGAAACGGACCTGACCCTCAGCGGTCAGTTGCTCGGTTCGCCCAACTACATGTCGCCGGAGCAGGCGAAGGCCAAACGTGGCACGGTGGGCAAGTACAGCGATGTTTATTCGCTCGGCGCGATCCTCTACCATCTGCTGACGGGCCGTCCGCCCTTTCAAGGCGAGACGCTGACCGAAGTGTTGCGCCAGTTGGCGGACGAGGATCCGCTCGCACCGCACCTTCTTACACCACGAGTCCCGCCCGATCTGGAAACGATTTGCGTCAAGTGCCTCGAAAAGGAGCCAGCCAAACGCTACGCCAGCGCTCTGGAATTGGCGGAGGAACTCGGTCGCTTCCTGCGCCACGAACCGATCCATGCGCGTCCCATCACCCGTGCGGAACGCGCGTGGCGGTGGTGCCGGCGCAAACCCGCCCTGGCGGGCGTCCTCTTGGCCCTGCACGTGGTGCTCGCTCTCGGTGTTTTAGGAGTTCTCTGGCAATGGCGACGCGCGACGGCGAGCGAAACCATGATCCGTCGAAACCTTTACACCGCAGATATGAACCTGGCACACCAAGCCTGGAACGAAGGGAGCCTGCAGCGTGCTCAGAAGTTACTCCGGGTGCATTTGCCTCAGGCAGGCATACAAGACCTGCGCGGCTTTGAGTGGCGTTACCTGTGGAGGCTTTGCCAGGATGAAAGTCGCGTCACCTTTACGAACGTCCACTTCGCCGGCAATAGCCATGGTCTGGCGCTGGCCGCCGACGGTCAGACGGTGATCGCCGCCAGTGGTGATTCACTCAAGTGGCTGGACCGGCACAAGCAGCGCGAGGTGCAGACTCTAACCGTCGGCACGAACGCCATTGACGGGCTATCCATGTCCGGACACCAGCCGGGCCTGGTCGCGTACCACACAGACAGAATCAAAGCTCTCTCGCCCGGCGGGGAGGAGTTGTTGGGCGGCGGATTGGCCCCCGGGCTTGGTGGCGAGGCATTTGCGCTCTCGTGGGACGGGACGATGCTCGCCGCCTCGGACAATAACAGTAAGCTCAGTACGGTCCGGATCTTCGCCATGAGGACTGGCACGCCGGTTGGCTCCGCATTCAGCGTCGGTGAGAACGAGGATATTACAAGTCTCGCCTTCAGTCCGGACGCGAAGTATTTGGCGTGCGGCACCTCCGAAACTAAGATTCACATTCTCGAAGTCCCGAGTCTGAAACCCATCGACGTGTTCACGGGTCATGCGGCGGCCGTTGCTTTCCTGGCCTTCGACCGTTCCGGACGCAAACTTGCCTCCCGAGGCGGCGACGCTCACATCCGGGTGTGGAGTTTCCCCGACGGTGGACGGTTCGCCGACCTTCCTGACCGGGGCGGGGGATACGGTGATTTGGCACTCTCTCCCGATGGCCTGCTGCTGGCCAGCGGGCAAACCGATCACACCGTCCGGCTCTGGAACCTGGCCAGGTTGGAAATGGGCCCCAGCTATTTGCATGGCCATACAAACACCGTGAGGTCGCTGCTGTTTTCCAGAGATGGGACCGAACTCTACACCGGGAGTGTCGACGGGACCGTGAAAGTTTTTGACGTTTCCTCGAAAGGATCGACCAATATCCTGAACCACACGAATTGGACGGACGAAGTGTCCTTCTCGCCTGACGGCAGGCTTCTCGCTGTTGCTCACTTTAAGGGCCGAACGGCGGTCTTGTGGGATGTAGCGAGCCAACAGCGGGTTGGAAACGTCGGTGAGCACTTGGGGGCCTGCCGCGGAGTGAAGTTTTCCCCGGATGGCAAGGTTATCGCTACCGCTGGAAACGATGGCAGCGTTCAAATCTCGGACGTTTCTACGCGAAAGAGAATCCATCTCCTTCCCATTATGGCCGACGCCAGTAAGGCCTCGCTCGCATTTCATCCCTCGAAGGCCATCTTGGCCACCGCCCGCCACGATCTTCGCTTTTTCGATTTGCAGAACGGCAAGCAACTAGACCTTCTGGCGGCTGGCCCGACCAACGACGTGCAGAGCGTGGTCTTCTCCCCCGACGGGAACCGGTTGGCTCTGGGAATGGAGAACGGCCAGGTATCGATCTGGGATTTTGTCACCGGGAACCTGCTACGGCGTTTCCAGCAGCATTCGGCTTCGGCCAGAATCAAGGTGCTCTGCTTTTCTCATGACGGACTTTTGCTTGCTTCCGGAGGGTTCGATGGCCTGGTCGTGCTCTACGACGTGGGGAAGGGTATGTGCACGCGGTTGGAGGGCCATACGGATCGGGTATTTGGATTGGCTTTCGCGCCAGATGACAAGACGCTCGTTTCGACGAGTTGGGATGGGAGCATCCGTTTTTGGTCCCTAGCGAACTACCAGGTGGCATTGGTGCTGACTCCTGAGGGCGGAGCGGACAATTCGGTGGCCTTCTCTCCGGACGGGAACCTCATGGCTACCTGCGGCGCCGACGGAACGGCCAGGCTGTGGCCCGCTGCGAGATTTGGGGATATTGATGCCCCCGAAAACGCGAAGAATACAAAGTGAAAATGAGATCCGCGTTCAGGTCGGCCTCGATCTTTGGAGCGGCCTCTCGTGAAACCACAGCACTTGATCACTAAAAGGCTAACGGCACGCTCACGAGTCGGCGCCCTAAACGGGCATTCACGCTCATCGGGTTGGTAGTCGTCATCGCGATCATCGCCCTTTCCGCGTGCCGCGGCAGGCGCTAATTCAGTCTGGCCGGCGACCTCCAGCGTGCTCGGGGCTCTGGTCGCTCGCGTACCTCCTACCAGGCGAGAAGCCATTGTTTGCGAGGTGGCACGGCTCCGCCATGGCTTTCGTCGGTTTTTGGAAAGCGCGCTGTCCTGTGTGCCGCGCCTAGAGGGGCTTGATGTCATTTCTGTCCGGTTGCGTCGCGTTGATATAGACACGTCGCCCAGACCGGAGCTCCCAAGCCCCAGATGAATCGCAGGCATCCAAAGCTTGCGCGGTCTGAGCCGTGCGCGCGCCAGGCGTTCGTGCGCACGCGATATCCGCCCTGGGCCTGTAACCCTGCCCACGCGCTCCTGTAGTAACCAATGAACCGTAAACCGGTCCGGCGTGGGCGACTGGCGCGGCAATCAAAAGCACAACAAGAAGAGGAAAAAGATCTAATCAAAGATTCTGGAAAGAGCACATGAAGAGACAAATACAACGCAACCTTGCGGCCGTTTTCATCTGCATGGCGACTTTAAACGTGGCCTTAGCTCAACCCCACATCACAACGCAGCCCGCAGACCACTCCGTGAGCCTGGGCCCCAATGTAACCAACCTCGTCGTTGCCACCGGGGTCGCACCGCTTGCTTACCAGTGGCGCTTCAACGAGGCGGAGATTGCGGGTGCGACCACGCGTGTCCTCATTTTGACCAACGTCCAGTTGGCTAACGCAGGCGGCTACTCGATTGTGGTGACAAATGGTTCCGGTTCCGTGACCAGCAGGGTGGCGCGTCTGGAAGTGGACCCCACTTTCACGATGATCACCGCGGATCCGATCGTCACCACCGCCGGCACTGCGGTTGGCGTGGCCTGGGGCGATTACGATAACGATGGCTTTCAGGATCTGCTTGTCGGCAATACAACCACGCTGACCGATTACCTCTATCGAAATAAGGGCGACGGTACTTTTGAGCGGGCTGTTACCAACATTATCGGCGGATTCGGTTACGGTGCTGGTGCGTGGGGAGACTATGACAACGACGGTCTTTTGGACCTCTATACGGTTAGCGCACGCGATCTTGGGGTCCGTCTCTTTCACAACGAAGGGAACGGCACCTTGCTTCGCCTGACCAACGCGACGGCGATCGGCACCATCATCACGAATCACTCCGATTCGGGCAGTCTGGCTTGGGGAGACTACGACAACGACGGGTTTTTGGACGTCTTCGTCGCTAACGGCACTTTTGCCGGGGATATCAAAAACTTCCTTTATCATAATCAAGGCAACGGGACGTTTACCCAAGTCACGACCGGCAGCATTGTCAACGATGTTCAAGATTCCTGGGTGGGTGCGTGGGCAGATTACGATGACGACGGTCGCCTCGATCTTTTCGTGTCCAACACCATCGGAGAAGTCAACCAATTGTACCACAACGATGGCCCGGCCGGCTTTACCAAGCTCACGGCAGCTCAGGCGGGGCCGGTTGTAAGCGACCACGGCACACCAAATCAGTCTTCACATGGCTGCGCGTGGGGAGACTACGATAATGACGGCTATCTGGACCTGTTCGTGGCGGGCGCAATAAATCGGCTCTACCACAATACGGGGACTGGCAGGTTCGAAACCGTCACCAATTCTGGCATGATTACCCAGAACACCCTTGAAACAGAAGGCTGCACATGGGTGGACTATGACAACGATGGCTATCTCGATCTGTTTGTGGTCCAAGTAGATGATAACAACTTCCTCTACCACAATAATGGGAATGGGACTTTCACCAGGATTATGGCGGGCAGTCTGGTCAATGACGGTGCCCGCGTCTCGATCGATTGTGCATGGGCGGATTACGACAATGATGGTTTCATGGATCTCGTCATCGCCAACGAAGACACCTGTAGCTTGTTCCACAACAACGGCAACACCAACCATTGGATCAATTTCAAGCTGGTGGGCACCGCTTCGAACCGTTCGGCCATTGGGGCGAAGGTGCGGGTAAAAGCAACCATCGGGGGCAAAACCTTCTGGCAACGACGTGACGTCGGCTGTAGTGGCAGTCAGGAGGGTCAATCGGATATCCGCGCCAGCTTCGGTCTAGGCGATGCCACGAACATCGACACGGTGCGCATCGAGTGGCCCTCGGGGACCGTTCAGGAACTGCACAACGTCTCGAGCAAACAGTTTCTCACCCTAACCGAACCAGCGCGCCTGAAGGGCAGTTTGATAGGCGGTCAATACCAACTGGTCCTCAACGGCGGCATCGGATTCGCCTACGACGTGCAAGCTTCCACCAACCTGTTCGATTGGACTTCGCTCGCCAATATCCTGACCACGAACATGACCATGCCAGTGATCACGCTCGATGCGGCACAAACGACGCAACAGTACTTTCGCGCAGTGCGCCAGTGAGACTCGGGGAACCTCCCACCCGGATCAGCACCTGGCTTCCTTCTCCCTCAGGTTCTTGACCAACCTGCCTGACGCTGGCGTATAGGCCATCAGAATTGGCGTATCGTCGTACCGCCTTCCGCCTGGCTCAGGGAGGCGACCGGATCACCCAAAGCTCAAAAAAACCGTAATACAGTCCATATAGTCCAAGCAGTCTTTGCACCCCTTTCGGGCCAGCGCGATATTGCCACCATAAAAAACGAAAACCGCACAGCATGACATGAAACCGAACCCTCCTCGGCGGCTCTGCCCGTCATCGTCCCCCGCATCCTAATCCCGATCTTACTCCTAAGAGCGTGTTTTAAAAATAGGTCGGCAAGGGATTGCGAGCGCGGCGGGGCGGATGGCTAGACGCAACGAAGGCGCATATTCGTTAGAAATCTGTAACTGAGGA
>Ga0265329_10000561_pt1 | contig 19229 bp, 9 predicted proteins | sample 41627metaG_FD_202091 | JGI IMG/M metagenome (GOLD analysis project Ga0265329, IMG submission 202091) | Rhizosphere microbial communities from Carex aquatilis grown in University of Washington, Seatle, WA, United States - 4-16-27 metaG | ecosystem: Host-associated > Plants > Roots > Rhizosphere >...
ACGCCGATCCTGCGCAGGAGGCACTGCAATCGCTCCGCAACAGTATTGTCGCAAATATCGCCCTTGCCAGCGATTGGGTTCTTTGTGCAAGGATGCGCGCTGCTTGCCGCGATGGCGATCTTGGGCAGCGAAACCGTGCCGGCGTCGCCGTCGTTCAGGTTCTTGGGCAGACGGGTGAGGGTGGCTGGAAGATCGTTCTCCTGGCAGGCAGTTACCGTCGGGATCTTCACCTGACGGCGCCACTTTCCAAGCTGGAAGACGATGGGAATATTGGTTCCATTCGGGACATTAGTCAGCGTGAAGCTGCCGTCGGCAGCCGACAAGGCGATTGCAATGGGGTCGCCAGAGGGTGTGGCACACTGGTCGCAAGTTGGGCCGTGCGTGATGGGATCGAGGGTTGTGTTGGGAATATAGACGATGACATTGTAGAGCGGGTTCACGCCCGCGGGGTCGTACACGATGCCCTTGACGGTGGTCGCGCCACCGGTCGGGCAGCTTGCGATTTGGCAGATGAGGCTGCCATCGCAGGCGCAAACATTATTGCTGCAAATTGTGTGGTTGGGACACGGATCGGTGCAGGTGACGGACTCACCGCAGCCGTCGCCGATCGCTCCACCACAATATTGGCCACCGCCGTCTGTCTTGCACTTCACCGGAACACAGGTGGCGTCGCCCTTGCACACACTTTTTGCGGTATTGCAAACCTTGCCATCACCACAGGTCGTGGTGCCGCAGGACAGACTGCCACCGCAGCCATCGCCGATGGTGCCGCAGTAGTTGAAAGGTGTCCCGTTGGTGCACACTGACACCGGCGTGCAGGTATTGTCGCCTTTGCACAATCCCGTGGTGGGGTCACAGATCTTTCCGGTGCCACAATTGCTGCTGCATACGAGAGCGCCACCGCAGCCATCACCGACGGTCCCGCAGTATTTGTATGGAGTCCCATTGTCGCAGGTCATGGGAACGCAGGTGGAATCGCCCTTGCAAAGACTGTCCACGCCACACACCTGGTTAGCTGCGCACTTGGTTCCGCAGGGCAAACTGCCGCCACAGCCATCACCGATGTCTCCGCAGTAATTGAAAGGCGTGCCGTTCTTGCAGGTGCGGGGGACGCAGCTTGAGTCACCCTTGCAGATCCCGTCCGAGCCGCAAACCTGCTTGGCGGCGCAGTCGTCGCCGCAGTGGAGGGCGCGGCCGCAGCCATCGCCAGTATCTCCGCAGTACTTGAACGGGCTGCCGTTGTCGCACGCCACGGGCACGCAGTCCATGTCGCCCTTGCACAGACCGGTCGTGGCGTCACAGACCTGGCCGACGGCGCAGTCGTTGCCGCACTGGAGGGTGCCGCCGCAGCCATCGCCAACGTCGCCGCAGTAGTTGAACAACGTGCCGTTGCTGCAGGTGGCCGGGATGCAGGTCGCATCGCCCTTGCACAGACCGGTCTTGGTGTCACAGATCTGACCGGCGGCACAGTCGCTGCCGCAGTGGAGGATGCCGCCGCAACCGTCGCCGACATCGCCACAAGAGTTGAAGGGAGTGCCGTTGGTGCAGGCGGTGAGCCGTGGGCAGGTCAAGCCGCCCACGCAAAGGTGATCGACACAGTTCCAGCCCGCCGGGCAGGCCGCGATGCAGTTGAGTACGGCGCCGCAGCCGTCGCCAACCTGGCCGCCGCAGTACTGGCCGCCGGTCGGGTTGCAAGTCAGAGGCGCACAGCTCGCGGGCAAGCACTGGTTGTTCTTGCAGACCTCACCGGCGATGCAGGCGCCGCAATCGCTGCTGCCGCCGCAGCCATCGCCGATGGTGCCGCAGTACTTGCCCGCCCCGACTCCGCAAGCAACGTGGGGACACGCGGCGCCGCCTTTGCACAGGTGATCCTGACAAGTCCAGCCGGGCGTAGTGCAATCGCCACAGGTGATGGATCCGCCGCAGCCGTTGCCGAGCAGGCCACCGCAGTATTGCCCGCCGGCAGGCGTGCAGGTCGCGGCTATGCAGCCCGTGGCTGGGACGCACTGATTGTTGGTGCAGACTTGGTCGGCGGCGCAGACGCCGCAGTCCTTGGCGTGGCCGCAGTCATCGCCGATGGTCCCGCAGTACTTGCTCGCTCCGGTTCCGCACGCGCGCTGGACGCACGTTGCAGGATCCCCGGTGCATAGGCCTTTCGTGCAGGACCAACCGGTCGGGCAGGCGCCACAGGACAGCTTTCCGCCGATGCCATCGCCGATGTCTCCACAGTAGGTTCCGCCGGTTACCTTGCAAGACGTGAGGGCGCCGGCATCAACGCCCGCGCCACCCGTGCAGACACCGCCTACGCACGAGAGGCCGGTTGGGCAGATGCCGCAGTCCAGGGTTCCCGAACAGTTGTTGCCGATGACACCGCAGTACTGCCCGCCCGCGACGTTGCAGCTCGTAAGGCAAGCGCCGCCTCCATCAATGGGAATAAAAACGCTGGTCTCGGGTAGCGACCAGGACGCGACGTCGCTCGTGCCGCCTGGTCCGGAGTCATCGGCCGGACCAGTGCCTACCGTGCCGCTGCTTGAGCAGCCGGAACCGAATGCCAGCATCGCGATCGACAAGGTTAAAGTGGCAAGCAAGGCTAGTGAGTCGTGCAATCTGATTTTCAACATGAACGCGCTCCTGCGCAGACTTTTGTGACGCTTCGAAAACCCATCCAGTCTACATGAAAAACAGCTGCGCTGGCTCGACTTGTGGCGCTTGCGCGGTCCGCGGTTTTGGCCGCGCGGCAGAGGTTCGCAGGCGGCGGCGCGTGTCAGGGAATGTAGGGCGGGGGCGTCGGTGGGGGAGGCGGTGGCGGCGGCGGCGCCGTGGCCGGCGGAGGCGGTGCTGGAGGTGGAGGAGCGGCAACCGGCGGCGGCGGCGGCGGTGGCGGTGGTACGGGCGGGGACGGTGGCGCGGGCGGGTTGGTCGCGGGCGGCGGCGGCGCGGGTGGCGCGGGAGCGGGCGGTGGCGGCGGCGCAGCGGGCGCGGTCGGCGGCGGCGGCGATGCTGGGGGTGCCGCGGGCGGGGCCGGCGCCGGTGGCGGAGCGGGCGGTGGCGGTGGCGCCGGAGCGGCTGGCGAGGAAGGCGGCGGTGGCGGCGGTGGCGGCGGCGGTGGCGGCGCGGCGGGGGGCGACACGACCACGACCGGCGGCGGCGGCAGGTTCACGTTGCTGATACACGAAGAGAGGTCGAAAATCATGAACTCGAGCGCCTTCTCCTGGGCGGTCAGGTTTCCAGCCGCGCAGCAAGCCGGGAAGGTCGTGGGCGTCGAGTTGCTCTGGTTGTCGCCTGGGTCGGAGGCAGTATCCGTGACGTGCAGCCCAGTGTAGACGAAGCGACCGCACTGATTCGCGGCAGTGGCACCAACCGGCGTGTTGAAACTGAAATAGTGCGTGTACTGGGCGCTTCCCGTCGGAGCTGCGGTACTCGTGGGCTCGTAGATCCACCGCTGAGAAGGTGGGTTGATTTGATCGATGGCGGTGGCTTTGACCTGGCTGGAAATCGTCAAGTGGCCGCTGGTTGTCGAGGCGTTTACGCTGAGCAGCCAGTCGGAGAATGCGATGCCCTTGGGAAACGACTTGTCGATGAGGGTGTCACGTGGGGTGCTGCCGATAGCGCCCGCGCCAGTAGAGCCCCAGGTAGCAACTTCGCCGAACGTCGAGGGGTAGCCGGTGAACGATCGGAGCCAGCCCCAATGGTAGTGTTCGGCGAAGACGCGGCCACCGGCATTGACGTAGGCTTTCATTCGGTCGGTCGCGCTAGTGGGGGTGCCAGTGTGTGAAACAAATGTATTGTTGTGGGTCGGGTCAGTGGCAGTTTCATTGCCGCCACAGTTGAGGACCAGCATGTCGTATTGATTGAGGTTGGTCTGGCTATTCCACAGGTTGTTGGTGGCGTCGGGATAGGTCGTGTTGTTTCCGTCATAGCCAACGCATCTTCCTGGGCTCTGCGACTCCTGATACATGCTGATGCTGCCGGTGCCGCCCGGGTTGGTGAACTCGATGGTGTCGACGCCCATGCGCCGCAACAGGCACTGCAAGCGATCCGCCAGGCCCGCGGCCAGAGCCATCTTGGGCAGCGAGACCGTTCCGGCGTCGCCGTCGGTCTGGTTCTTGGGCAGGCGGGTGAGACTGGCGGCCAGGACGTTGTTCTGGCACGCATTCACGGTGGGGATCTTGACTTGACGGCGCCACTTGCCGACCTGGAAGACGATGGGAATGTTGGTTCCGCTGGGGGCATTCGTCAGGGTGAAGCTGCCGTCGGTGCCCGTCAAGGCGGCCGCGATGGGTTGCCCGGACGGTGTGGCGCACTGGTCGCAGGTCGGGCCGTGGGTGATGGGGTCGAGCGTGGTGTTGGGGACGTAGACGATGATGTTGTAGAGCGGATTGACTCCCGCCGGGTCGTAAACTTTCCCCGAGATCGTGGTCGAACCGGCATCGCAGCGGGCGATCTGGCAGATCAGTCCACCGCTACAGACGCAGACGTTGTTGCTGCAGGTCGTGCCGCTTGGGCACGGGTCGGTGCATGTGATGGAACTGCCGCAGCCATCGCCAACCGTTCCGCCGCAATATTGGCCGCCGGTCGCTGGCTTGCATGCGAGTGGAACACAGGATGCGTCGCCTTTGCACAGCCCCTTGCTGGTATCGCATACCTTGCCCGTGCCGCAGTCGGTGGAACAGGCGACGCTGCCACCGCAGTTGTTTCCGATCTTGCCACAATAATTGAAGGGCGTGCCGTTGGTGCACGCGGTGATGGGTGTGCAGGATCCATCGCCTTTGCACAGGCCGGTGGTGGTGTCGCAGACCTGGCCGGCGGCGCAGTCAGCTCCACAGGCAAGACTGCCTCCACAGCCGTTGCCAATGGTGCCGCAGTAGTTGTATGCCGTACCGTTGGTGCACGAGGTGATCGGCGCGCAGGAGCTGTCGCCCTTGCACAGGCCGGTGGTGGTATCGCAGACCTTTCCCGCACCGCAATTGGTGCTGCAAGTGAGGCTGCCGCCGCAACCGTCGCCGATGACGCCACAGTAGTTGTAGGCCGTGCCATTGGTGCATGAAGTGATCGGGGTGCAAGTGGTATCGCCCTTACACACGCCTTTGGTTGTATCGCAGGTCTTGCCAGCACCGCAGCTGGTGCTGCACTCGAGGCTGCCGCCGCAGCCGTCGCCAATCTTGCCACAGTAGTTGAAAGCCGTGCCGTTGCTACAGGAGGTGATCGGGGTGCACGAGCTGTCGCCTTTGCACAGGCCGGTGGTGGCGTCGCAGGTCTTGCCGGTGCCGCAATTCGTGTCGCAGGTGAGGCTGCCGCCGCAGCCATCGCCGATCTTGCCGCAGTAGTGGTACTCGCTGCCGTTGTCGCACGAGGCGATGGGATGGCAGCTGCTATCGCCCTTGCACAGGGTGGTCTTGGCGTCGCACACCTTGCCCGTGCCGCAGTTGGTGCCGCACGAGAGCGCGCCGCCGCAACCGTCGCCTACGACGCCGCAGTACTTGAAGTCGGTGCCGTTGTCGCAAGTCTGGGGCACGCAGGTGCTGTCACCTTTGCACAGGCCTTCCGAGCCGCAGATCTGGTTGGCCTTGCAGCGGGTGCCGCACTTGACCGCGCCACCGCAGCCGTCGCCGATGTCGCCGCAGTAGGCGAACGGTGTGCCGTTGTCGCAAGTCTTGGGCACGCAGGTCGAGTCGCCTTTGCAGATCCCGTCGGCGCCGCACACCTGATGGTCGTCGCAGTCGTTTGCGCAATGAAGAGCGCCGCCACAGCCGTTGCCGTTCTCGCCGCAGTACTTGAAGGGCGTTCCGTTGTCGCATGCGACCGGGACGCAAGTCGTGTCGCCTTTGCACAGGCCGGTGGCGGCGTCGCAAACCTGGCCGGTGTCGCAGTCGCTGCCGCAGTGAAGGGTGCCACCGCAGCCATCGCCGACTTCGCCGCAGTAGTTGAAGAGCGAGCCGTTGTCACAGGTGGCGGGAATGCAGGTCGTGTCGCCTTTGCACAGGCCGGTAGCGGTGTCGCAAACCTGGCCGGCGGCACAGTCGTTGCCGCAGTGGAGGACGCCGCCGCAGTTGTCGCCCACATCACCACAATAGTTGAAGGGCGTGCCATTCGTGCAAGAAGTGACCTTGGTGCAGGTTGCATCGCCGACGCACAGGTGATCTTGGCAGGTCCAACCTGCAGGACAGGCCGCGTTGCAATCGAGCGCGCCGCCGCAACCGTCGCCGACCTGGCCCCCGCAGTACTGGCCGCCTTTGGGAGTGCAGGTCAGCTTTGTGCAGGCCGCCGGCATGCACTGGTTGTTTTTGCAGACCTCGCCGGCGATGCAGTCGCCACACGCGTTGCTGCCGCCGCAACCGTCGCCGATGGTGCCGCAGTACTTGCCCGCGCCGGTGCCGCAAGCGACACGGACGCACGAGGCGCCGCCCCTGCAGAGATGATCCTGGCAGGTCCACCCGAGCGTGGTGCAGTCGCCACAGGTGATGGCGCCACCGCAACCGTCACCAAGCTGGCCGCCGCAGTACTGTCCGCCGGTTGGTTTGCAGGTTGCGGCCACGCAACCGGCGGCTGGCACGCACTGATTGTTGGTGCAAACCTGATCGGCCGCGCAGCCACCGCAGTCCTTGGCGTGGCCGCAGTCATCGCCGATGGCGCCGCAGTATTTGTTGGCTCCGCTTCCGCACGTTCGTGGAGCGCAGGTGGCCGGGTCGCCGGTGCAGAGTCCATCGGTGCAGGTCCAGCCGGTGGGGCAAGCACCGCACGAAAGCTTGCCGCCCGCGCCGTTGCCGATGTCTCCGCAGTAGGTACCGCCGACGACCGTGCATGACGTGAGAACGCTGGCGTCGTAACCCAGGCCGGAGCCGCAGACACCGCCCGTGCATGATTGTCCCGCCGGGCAGACGCCGCAATTGAGTGTTCCCGTGCAGCCGTCGCCGATGATGCCGCAGTACTGTCCACCCGCGACCTTGCAGCTAGATTTGGGCTGGCAAATGCCGCCATCCCAAGACGGCCACCCGCCGCTATCTGGGAGGTTGACCATCGTGACTTCGGGTCCGGTGCCAGCCGAGTCGCGCTGGGTGACTGTTCCGGAATCGCCCGTGACTTTGGGTGCCACCGACCCGCCACTCTGGCAGCCAGCAGCGGACGCCAGCATCGCGATGGAGGACGCGATCGGGATGGCAAGCAATATCGGTGGACGATGCAATGTGCTTTTCGACATGAACCCGCTCCTGATCTAGGCGACGTTGAAGATTTAGTTGCACATATAGTGTACGTCAAAATACAATGCCACGTATTAAACAAATGTTAGTCGATGCGCTTTTAGGTGTAGGCTGAACGCACACCTCGACGGACACTCGTAGGTCTCGGACCTTCGAATCCATGCGTCGCTATCGGCGCGCTCAGGGGCTTTCTTGAGTGGGGCGAGTGGGAAACGAGTGCGGCGAGCGAGAAACCGTGCCGTCCTGGCGGGTGAGCTTGGTCACGACGCGAAAAGAGGACTAGCAATGTCGGAATTTAAGCAATGTTGCCTGCCTGCTGTATCTAACCCCGAAGAACTGACATCGAACACCGTGACCACCGAGTACTCGCGGGGGTCGCTAAAGGATGAAGAACCCCTGCATCGACACCAAGGAGGCAGCATGACGACACGTAGATCCCCACTCTTGGCCCTGTGCCTGCTCGCCATGGCGCTCACGGCCTGCAACAACACCATTCCATCGTCACCCAACTACGAGGCAATGGGTGGGAATGGTTCAGGTGGCAGCTCTAGCGCGGAGTCAGGAGGCGCTGGAGGCAGTGGGAGCGGTGGTAGTGCTGGAAACGGCGCCTCTGGCGGAAGCGGTTCGGGTGGCGTCGTGGGGACAGGCGGAAATGAGGAAACCGGCGGAAACTCGGAGACAGGCGGAAAAGCGGAAACAGGCGGAAGCGCCAGCACAGGCGGAAACGCGAGCATGGGCGGAAGTGCGGGCGCAAGCGGTTCCGGCGGAAGACCTGGTTCCGGAGGTCGTCCGGGCACGGGCGGAAACTCGATGGGGAGCGGTGGTAGCCAAATTGGCACGGGTGGCAGTACAGGCAATGGCGGAAGTTCCAGTACTGGCGGCTCCAGCGGCACAGGCGGCTCCAGCGGCACGGGCGGCTCCAGCGGCACAGGCGGCGGTTCGGGTTCGAGGGACGCGGGAACTCTTCGCGATTCCGGTAGCGGCTCTGCGGTGAGCTACTCCAAGCAAATCGCGCCGCTCATCAAGGCGAGCTGCTCCTGTCACGGAGCCTCGAACCCGCAGGCCGGCGTCAACCTGAGTACCTATGCCGGAGCGAAGGCCAATGCTGCCGCGGCCAACGACGTCATTCAGGGAGGGGCCATGCCTCCGTCGGGCCAACTCTCGGCTGCCGACATGGCGCTCTTTCAGGCTTGGGTTGATGCTGGAGAGCCCAACAACTGATGCGCGTTTCGTTCCTTCAAATCCCCTTGGCGTCGGCGAGAACTTGGCTGGCGTGCACGCCGGGATCGACGTCGAGGTAGGTCTTGGCGACCACGCCATTGCGGCCGAAAAGGAAGCTGATGCGCGAGTAAAACTTCCACACGCGCAGCGGAACTCCGAAGGCTTGACCCCAGCGACCCTCGCTGTCGGAGACGAGAGGGAACTTGAAGCCGTGTTCGCGGGAAAAGGCGGCTTGGTCGGCCACGCTGTCATGAGAGACGCCCACGACCTGCACGCCCGCGCTCTCATAGTGTAGCCAGGCGTCGCGAAAGGCGCAGGCTTCCTTGGTGCAACCCGGAGTCCCGGCCTTGGGATATAAGAAGACGAGCAAAGGTTTTCCCTGCAATGCCTTGAGGCGGACGGGTTGGCCGTTTTGATCGACGCCCATCAAATCGGGCAGGGCGCTTCCCACGGGCAAGGGTGCGTCCGGGCCTTTGGCGGCGCCCGAAGACGCGCACGCCACCAGCAACACAAGCGTGGCAGCGCCGAGCAGCCGCGCTTTCGAAGTTGAGTTGGACCTCATGGGGCGAAGTCTAGTGAGAAAAGAGGACCAAACCAGGAACATTTTGGAGTGGTCGTCCGGCGACCACCGCTGGGCACTAGAAAGCCACGGACAGGCCGGCACGCATGGACCGCCCGTAGCGCGGAATCAGACTCTGCGGATAGTCCACGCTGGTCGGGAAGCCCATCCTGGCGTCGCGCACGTCGAGCAGATTGAAGATGCCGGTGAAATAGCGCAGGTGGTACGCGCGGAATTCGCCGGAGAAGGTCACGTTCCACAGGAAGGCGTCGTCGACACGATCGTCGGCTGTTGGCTGGGTCGGATCGGTCGGGCGGAAACGCCGCCCAGAATCGACAACCAGCTCGCTACCCAGGCGCAGAACCTGACCGACCAGCGGACACAGCACGCGCGCCTTGACCAGGGTCTCGGGCGCATTGCGAAACGGCACTTTTCCTTCTAGGGTCAGTTCCTCCACGCGCTGCCGCGTGGCGGACAGCGAGACCAAGGTTCCGCCGCCCGGCTCCCAGCGCAGCTCGCCTTCGGCTCCCAGGCTGCGAACTCGGTTGGACTTGTTCTGGAAGACGGCGCCGACTATCGGATCGGGATCCTCGACCACGACGAGGAGATCGCTGATCCAGTTTGCAAAGACGGCACCGACGATACGCAGATCGTCGCTGAAGGCGTGAGCGTGTTCGATCTCCGCGCTGTAGATGATCTCTGGCCGCAAGTTGCCGTCGAGCGTGTTGGCGCGCTCGTTAGGCGAGGGCGCGCGGAAGGAACGTCCGAACAGGAGTTTCGTATTGCCGTGCAGATAGGGCTTTCCGATGATGGCAAGGCGTGGATTGATCGTCGTTCCGAAACTCTTGGTGTAGCTGTCGCTGCGCACGCCCAGATTCACGCCCAAGCGATCGGTCGCGCGGATATCGTCGACGAGATAGGCCGAGGCGATGAGATCCTTTTCGATCGGCGGGCCACCCGGAGCGACCGTGTCCAGCGCCAGTTGCTTCGCGACTTCCCCGCCCAGGGTGAGGCGCTGGTGCATCCAGGCTGGCAGCTCGACGCGCGCCTCGCCGGTGGTCCACTGCGCGCCGATTCTCTCGTCCGGATTTGGATCGCCCGTGTAGAAATAGCCGTGAAACCGGCTTGAGTCGTAGGCAGCGCGTGCAGCCACGTGGAAGTCGTGAATGCTCTTCTCAAAAAGAAGCTCGGCATAGGCGCGCCGATCATCCAGGTAACTGGTGGCGAGCAGTGGCTGGGTGCCGAAGGCACCGGTCGGCAGGTTCTTCTTCCGCTCATTGAAACCAGCGCGCAGAGAAAAGGCCCCAAGGTGTCCAACAAGGTCGGCGTGGATGGCCTTCTCACCGTCGCTGTCGAGGACGGTTTGTGGCACACCCGTGGTCGCATCGGCAGGACCTACAAAGCGAACGTCACCGTCCGAACTTAGGGCAGCGATACTGACCAGGACATCCGCGTCGCCTTTGCGCGCGCTTGCGGTGGCGCGTCCTGAAATCAGCCCCATGGTTCCAGCGGTGGTGTTGATGGCAGCGTGCGCCCCTTCCGCCGCGCGACGGGTGACCACGTTGATGACGCCGAAGAGAGCGCCGGTTCCATAGAGCACCGAACCTGGACCGCGCACGATCTCGATGCGGGCCACGTTGGCCAGATCCACGTCGAAATCGTGTCCCACATAGCCTTGGCCTGTAACCACATCGTTGACCGAGTGACCGTCGACCAGCACGAGCACGCGATTGGTGTAATCACCGGGTGGCGAGAAGCCGCGGAAGCCGATCGATTCGTAGCTGCGATCGTTCGAGGTGAAGATGCCGCGAACGGCGGTGAGCGCCTCGGTCAGCGTGGTGTAGCCGAAGGCCGCGATCTCGTCGGCGGTCACGATGCTGACCGAGGCTGGCGCCGATTCGGACGCGACGGCGGACTTGGTCGCCGCCGTGACCTCGGGGTCGGCGTGGCCCAGGTAGGCATCGACGAAGGCGCGGTCGCCCTTCTTGACGTCGACCGCGGCGCGGAACGGCTCGCGGGATTCCGCCAGAATCTCGACCTCGCGCAAGCCGGTGGGGACGCCGTCGATGACCGCCGGAGCAAAACCCGCTTCCTTGCCGTCGATACGAATGAGCGCGCCGGTGATGTTGGAGCGGACGACCAAAACGCCGGTGGCGGCCACGGCGGGCGACATGAGCACGTCCACCGGCACGCGAGCGTCGGGCAGCACGTTCACCGTCAGTCGTTCGGTCTGGTACCCAGGCGCTGACACGAACAGTACCAAGGGGCCGGGCACGAGCTTGACCGTTCCAGGGCCTTGGCGCAGCAGCTCGCCGTCGAGATAGTCGCGCCGGATCTCCGCCGTGTCTGGTACGCGCCGGAGCTCGATTTCGCCGTAGATGCGCTCTAGCGCGACGGAGAGCTTGATCTGCTTGCTTTGCTTCGTTTCGGCCGCGAGCTCGACAGGCCGGTAGCCTTCGTGGTCGAGGATGATCTTGGTCGGCCCTGGGCGCAGGGCCAGGTTCTTGGGCGTGGTACCGAGCGCGCCGAGATCGCGGCGCCCGGCATAGATCGTCGCGCCTGGGGGCGTGGATTCGAGCTCCAGCAGAGCGAGGTGGGGGCGCAATTGCTCGATGGCTTCCTGGGCTGCCTTCTGCTCCTTTTCCGGCAGCGTCTGATCGAGCAGCGAAGACCAGGCGCGGAAGGCCTCGTCGTAGCGGCCCAGCCGGTCCAGGCAGCGGGCGATGTTGAATTGCACGTTGCGATTGGCGACCAGGCGGTTGGACAGATAGTAGGAAGCAAGGGCGTCTTCGAAGCGCTTCTCCTGGTAGGCGCGGTTGCCGCGCAGAAAGTGGAACTGGGCTTCGTCGGCTTGGCCGGCGATCGGCAACGGCGCGGACGGATCGGCGGCGCTGGCCTGCGAAGACCAGATGAGACATGCAACGGCAAGCGGAACCAGGAACGCTGATCTCATGGCGGTCGTGGCTAGCGTTCTATCTGGATGTCGGACGAGGCGCCAGTGGGCGTGTTCGCGGCCCGCTTCCGTTTCGCGGAGGAAGTCGGCTTCGCTGCAATGGGCGTGGAGAATTTGGCACTGATGGTTAGCCCCTGGGCGGGCAAGGCGCGAATCTTTTCCGCCTCGAAGCCTTGCACGCGAAACGTGAATTCGATGGGTTCGCCGGTCTTGGCGGTCTTGAACTTGGTCGGGGTGGTGCCCACCAGAACGTCACCCACGAAGATGCTGGCACCGGTGGGCTCGCTGTCGAGTCCAATTTCGATAGGCAGCGGCGCCGCGGGTGCTGGGGGTGGGGTAGGCGCGATCGCGACCGGAGCGACTGGTGTTGGCGTGCGATTGGCCAGCGGTGCAGCCGGCTTGATGCCAAACGGTCCGAAAACATAGATGCCCACGAGCACGACGACGACCGCACCCGCCAAGACCAGCCACATCCGTGCGCTGCCCCGGGAATAGCCGGTCTTTCCTGTAACCAACTTGGACACCGCCGTGTCTCCCAGGGTCTTGATCTCGGGCAAGGTCGCTTGCCGCGAAGGCGACAGGGGAACCGGCCTTAGCCGTTCATGCCGGACGCGCATCAGCGCTTCGGAGCTGGCCGCGCTATTGCCTCTCGTCAGCTCTAGCTGCGAGAGCAAGACGGCCATCGATTCTTGGCGATCGGCGGGCGCCTTGGCCAGCGCCTGCATGATGATGGCTTCCAAGTCGCGCGGCAGATTCGGCCGATAGCTGGCTGGCGATACCGGCGGTTCGTTGATGTGCATGCTGATGACCGCGTACACGCCATCGCTGTCGAACGGCCGCCTGCCCGCGACCATTTCATAGAGGATCACCCCGAGCGAATAGATGTCCGTGCGGGTATCGATGTCCTTCTGGCTCATGCACTGCTCGGGCGACATGTAGAGAGGTGTTCCCAGCAGCGCGCCCGTGCGGGTCTTGTGCACCTGATTGAAGGTTCGGCGTTGCAGCTTAGCGATGCCGAAGTCGAGCACCTTGACCTGTTTCTTGCCGAGTCGGCGAGCATCCGCGATGAGGAACAAGTTCTCGGGTTTGAGATCGCGATGCACGACATCGTGGGCGTGCGCGGCGGCCAGCGCCTCGGCGACCTGGCAGCCCCAGTCGATGGCGTCGGCAAGCGGCAACGGCCCGCGGGCCAGGGCGTCCTTGAGTGTCTCGCCATCGAGAAACTCCATGACGATGTAGGGTGTGCCGCCGTCGAGCACCCCCGAGTCGTAGATATCCACGATGTTGGGGTGGCGGATGGAATTGGCCGCGCGCGCTTCGGTGATGAAGCGGCTGACGATCTGAGGATCTGCGGCGTCACTGGGGGTGAGCACCTTGACCGCGGCCTGGCGGCCGATGCCAGGGTGCTCGGCCAGGTACACCTTCCCCATGCCGCCCTCTCCGATGAGGCGCTGGATCTGGTAGTTGCCAATGCTCGTCCCGATCACGCTCAGCCGGTATTATCAGCGCGGATTTTGTGATGCGCAACACGTGATTGCCCGGCGCCTCTGGCCGTGCGGCGGTCCGGCAAGGCTGGCCGCGTCGCGCTCCATGTCTTGAAAGTGCCCCTCTGCTCGTCGAAAACCCAGCGGAATTTTGGGGTTTGTCGTACTATCGTTCTCTGCAGGAATAGTTCGCATGGCGGTGGTCGCAGGACAAAGTTTTGGCAATTTTCAAGTCGTGCGCCTAGTGGGCGAGGGCGGTTTTGGCGAGGTGTACGAGGCCGAGAATCCCTTCCTGCAGCGCCGCGCCGCGATCAAGGTCCTGCACACCGGGATGGTCCAGGATGCCGAGCTGGTTCGCCGCTTTCTCAACGAGGCGCGTGCGGCGAGCGCCATTCGCCATCCCAACATCATCGACGTCTTCGATGCCGGGGTGACCATCGCGGGTGAGCCCTACATCCTGATGGAATTTCTGGAGGGCGATTCTCTCCAGAAGATTCTCCTGGAACGGGGCCGCATTCCGCTGCGCACGGTGCAGGAGATCGCACGCCAAGCCGGGTCGGCGCTTTCGGCCGCGCACGCGGCGGACATCGTGCATCGCGATCTCAAGCCTGAAAACCTTTTTCTCATTCCCGACGAGGGGATGCCCATGGGTTTTCGGGTGAAGGTGCTCGATTTTGGCATCGCCAAGATCAAACATCGGGACGACCAGAACTCGACGCTGAAGACGCAAGCCGGTCTGCTGATGGGCAGCCCCGCCTATATGTCCCCCGAGCAGTGCCGCGACAGCTCCGAAGTGGATCTGCGCACGGATATCTACTCGCTCGCCATCCTGGTCTACGAGATGCTGGCCGGTGTGCCGCCGTTTGCTTCCACGTCAGCCACCGAAATGCTGGTCATGCAGATCACGGCCGACCCTCCGCCCTTGCATCAGCACGTTCCCGACGTGCCCGATTACGTCGAGCAGGCCGTGATGCGTGCGCTGGCCAAGGATCGTGAATTGCGCTACGGCAGCGTCGATTACTTCGTCGGTGCCGTGCATGGAACCTATCCAGCCCTGACCGCCCAGGGCAGCGCCGACTCGTCGGTCCTCGGTCTGGATGGACCGTCCGGCGGTTCGATCTACGCCAGCAACGGATTCGGCTATCAGCGTACCCCCGCGCCGGTCTTGGTTGGCAACTTCGCGAGCCGGGTCGGGCTTACGCCTGGGCCGGTGCCCGTGCCCAGTCCGACCATCACCACGCTTTCTCATGCGAGGGGAGAGGCCAGCCCGGCGCCGTTGCCGTCCGAGAGCGACTTCGGCCTCGATGACGCCAAAACGAAGCGCTGGCCGCTCTTGTTGGTCCTGGGCGCGGTGGCCGTGGCGGCTGCGCTGTTTTTCGTCTTTCGACCGACTGGTTCGCCAGAGGCAACGCAGGGTTCTGCCGCGAAAGCCCCGCCCCTAGCAAACGGGCCGGAATCGACCGTTCTGGTGCGCATCCAAAGCTCGCCCGCCGGTGCCAGCGTCCTCGACGAGAAAGACCAAAGCGTCGTGGGCGTGACCCCGCTAGAGAAGTCGTATGCGCGGGCCAAGGGCACGACGGGGTTGCTCCTGCGCCTGGCGGGCTACAAGGACCAATCCATCGTGGTCGCGCTCGACGAAAATTCGTTCGCGACGGTGGAGCTCGAGCGCGCGGAAGCTACCCCCACCGAGGTGGCCCCGAAACCCTCGGCGCCGCGTGCGGAACCGCGAAAGACCGGCGGCACTCGCAAGCCGCCCAAACCACAGCACAACGAGGAAGACGAATGGCGCGTTCACTGAGGGGAATTCTGCTCGGCATCTGCGTTGCGGTTTTCGCCGCAACCCTGCCATTCGTGGCCACGCCCGCGGCTGCCGCAGAGATGGACAAGAATGCAAAGGCCGATGCCAAGACGGCGATGCGACTCTACAAAGAAGGCAACTACGAGGACGCCGCCAAGATCTTCGTCAAACTGAGCGTTGCCTATCCCGACATGCTGGTGTTCGTGCGCAATCTCGGTGCCTGCTACTACTACATGCGCCGTTACGAGCCCGCGCTTTCCAATCTGCGCGACTACGAGCATCGCAAGAAGGACATCGCCCCAGACGATCGCGCCGAGATTGCCGGCTGGATTGGCGAGATGGAGCGGATGCGTGACCAAGCTGCCGCGGCAGCGGCACCGGCAGCAAACCCCACCCCGGCCGCCGCTTCAGTGCCTATTGTTGTTCCCGTCGCCCCCGTGCCCGCGCCCACACCGCCATCGCCTCCGGCCACGCCGCCTTCGGCCTCCGCCGAGCAGCCATCCGTCGCGGTCGAGCCGCCGATGCCTCCCACACCATCTTCCGGGCCGGCTTCCGCATCGTCTTCGCAACCCGTCGAGAATACCTCTCCGCAGCAAGGGACGTACGGCGTCCAGCCCACCTATCCGCAGGGCCAATACGGCGCGCAGCCCCAGCAACCCACCTACCCGCAGGGGCAATACGGCGCCCAACCCCAGCAACCTACCTATCCGCAGGGCCAATACGGCGCCCAGCCTCAGCCAACCTATCCTCAACCGGGACAATACGGCGCACCGCCAGCCTATCCAACCACGCAGTATCCACCGGTCGGCGGGGCCTATCCGCCTGCCTACCAACCGCAGCCCGCCGCCTATCCACCGGGGGGCTATGCTGCCGGCGGTGTGGCAACACCGGCGAACCCACCTCCAAGCAGCGGTGGTGGACGCAAGGCCGTGGCCTGGATCCTAGGGGTTGCAGGCGTCGGTGGTTTGGTGGCGGGTGGTGTCTGCACAGCCATGGCGCTAAGCAAGTTCTCGAAAGTGCAAACGAAGTACGATCCGGCCGCCGAGAAGCAGGGGAAGGACTTCGCTAAGTACCAATGGCTTGGCTACGGCGCTGGGGCGGCGTTGCTCACGACCGCAATCATCGTGGGCGCTTCGGGCGGAAGCTCCTCGGCCTCCGTGGCGCTGGCGCCGGTCGTTGGGCCAGGCGCTGCGGGGGCAACTTTGAGCGGAAGCTTCTAGTCGGGATCTTGCCATGAAATACAATCGACTTCTCGTTCTTATCGCCATCGCCGGGTGCCAACCCAAATACACCAGCGGCAAGACCGAATGCTCGGACAAGAAAGAGTGCCCAAGCGACTACAGTTGCTCCGATGACGGAACCAGTTCCAAACACTATTGCATCGATAACACCAAGCTGTCTTGCCCTTCGGGCAGCAGGTTCTATTGCTCTCAATCGAGCACGTGTTGGTCCCAGCCCGGCGCTTGCTCGACGGTCACCCTCTGTGGAACGGCGCAGAACCCCGGGAGTGTTATTTGCGCAACGCCTGGCTGGGTACCCGATTGCAACGGCAGCACGTGCAGTCCTGCCGGCAGCGCGGGAACAGGGGGAAGCAAGGACGCCGGTCTTCTTGGTGCTGGCGGCGCCTTGGGCACTGGCGGCATCAAGACCACGATCGTCAGCACGGGCGGCGCCTTTGGCACCGGTGGCAGCAAAGACGCCGGCGTTGGTACCGGCGGGGCCTTGGGCACCGGCGGCATCAAGACCACCATTGTAGGCACGGGTGGAATCTCGGGCGGTGGTGGCGGTGACGCTGGGGTCATCCGGGATGCCAGTGTCAATCGAGACGTCGCTGCGGCTGATGTCGCGCCTGATCTTGCCGGTCGCGATGCGGTCGCCCTCTGCGCTTTCCCGTGTCCGCTGGGACAGCAGTGCTACTCAGGGCAGTGTTGCGTGCCTCCGGCGGCAGGAGGCAATTGTACCGTCAACCCGTCCTGCGGCTGCCCCTCCGGCCAGGTTTGCTACCCTTCGTTGACCACAAAAACCATGGCGTGTTTTGCGGCCAACAACCTCGCGGAGGGTGCCGATTGCACTGACAACTTGTTGTGCCAGGCCGGATTTGGCTGTTTTGGAGGAATCTGCAAGCGCTATTGCAGCACCATCAGCGATTGTCCAACCGTGGGCGGGGTGAGGAGCTGTGACCAGGCCATCTGGTCGTCCGACAAGAGCGATATCTTGGGGGTGATGTTGTGCGAGCGGGTCTGTGACCCTGCCCATCCTCAGTCTCCCACGGCGCCGCTTCTGGCCTGCCCGACCGGCTTCAATTGCAGCTCGGATAGCACTGGCGTGAGCTATTGCTTCAAGGCGAGTCCATTGCCGGCCGGGTCGATTTGCTCGGGAGAAGCCGACTGTCCGGCGGGCTATTACTGCACGACTTCGGGCTCCTGCTCGCGCTATTGTCTGTCAAGCAGTGATTGCCCGGGCAGCACATGCCAATTCACGTGGAGTCCGAGCGAGTATGCCGGTTCCTACCTTGTTGGCTATTGCAAGTAGCTACCACTTGGCCCGCTTGGCCAGGCCGAGGGCGTAGTCGGGCCAGAACACGCCGGCGCGTGGGCCCTTGTTGCACGTACCGTCGGACTCGCCTGGCGGTTTGACCCAGAAGAAAGCGTCCACCAGCGGATTGCCCGTGTTGACGGTGGGGCGAATTCCCAGAGCCCGGCCACTGGGATTGCACCACGCGGATTCGCTGCCTGGGTTGCCCTCGGCCGGACCGTTGCCGTTGCGGCCGGTGTCGATGATGAAGTGTTTTCCGCCCACTAGGGCAGAAACAGCCGTGCCATAGGCGATGAGGGCTTCGGTGGCGCGGTAGTTCGACGTGTTGAGGGCGAAGCCACTGGCCTCGTCGATGCCGGCCAGCTTGAGGCGTTTGGCGATGTCCTCGGCGGGGAGCCAGGCTTCGTGGCCAGCGTCGATGTACACGGCCGCGCCGGGCGTGGATTCCAGTTCGTGAACGGCGTAGCGGATGAGTTCCAGGCGGGCCCGTTGATCTTGTGGCGACAGGCACTTGTCGAGCAGCCCGAGTGCATCGGGCTCAAGCACCGCCACCGCTCGCCGGGTGCCGATGCCCCTGCGCACGCCATCGATCCAGCGCTTGTAGCTTTCGCCGCTGGTGGCGCCGCCTTTCGAGTACTGGCCGCAGTCGCGGTTAGGAACATTGTAGAGCACGAAGACCGGCAGGGCGTCGATGCGTGCGTGGGCTTCCACGTACCTGGCCACGGCATTCTCGATCATGGGTGTCCAATCCCCGAACCAGGCCGCCGTGGGCTGATCCGCGATCTTCTTCAACAGGGCGGCATCAGCTGGGCGCGAGTCTTTCCAGCGCTCGACCTGGCGGCCGGCGTTGGAATCCGGATCGACCATGAAGTACACACCGGCGAACGGGTTTTCGCCCTTCTTGCGGGGCGAGTTCATGGATACCTTGGGCGAGCCGGCGATGCCGGTGCCGGGAACGGCGCGTGGGATGGGTAGGTTGAGACAGGCTGGCATCGCGGAGAAAACCATGATCAGAAGGAAAAATCGCAGTCGCATGCACCAAACCTACCACGGCGCGATTGTCCGCGGAGCGTGCCTGGATCCGATGCAGATCAGTCGGCCAACTCGGCCAGTTTCGCGCGCACCTGCTCGGCGTGCCCCGCGTGGTGAGCCACCGAAACCGTGCCGAATGTCGCGTTCTGTTGGCAACCAATATCGCCTCGCTGCCGACAACTCCTGCTGGTGCTTTCCACGCAACCAGCAGCAAGCTGTCACACCCGCGCGATTGTGGGCGCGTTCGAGCGCCATTGTCCTGAAACGACACTGCTCTACCGAATGGTACAGAAACACTGGGCGACATTCCCGGCAGATCTGGAAGCGGGAGGCGGCGAACTTCCCGCCTTCGTGCTCGACGAGTTCGAGGCGTACCTTCGTTGTGGCATCCTCGTGCACGGCTTCCTTCGCGTCCGATGTAGAGACTGTGGGCACTGCAGGGTCGTGG
>Ga0265329_10000568_pt1 | contig 19151 bp, 15 predicted proteins | sample 41627metaG_FD_202091 | JGI IMG/M metagenome (GOLD analysis project Ga0265329, IMG submission 202091) | Rhizosphere microbial communities from Carex aquatilis grown in University of Washington, Seatle, WA, United States - 4-16-27 metaG | ecosystem: Host-associated > Plants > Roots > Rhizosphere...
TTCCACAGATAGTCTGCGTCAATGACCAGGTGCTTGCCGAACGCCTGTTCAAACCCCGCATGAAAGTCGTTGCGCTGGCCGGGTGGAATAGGACCGGGCGCGCCCAGTACGCTGGCAAAGACCCCTTGCGCGTCCCCCGTGCTGGCGACTACCAGGTTTTCATTGAATGGAGTTTCGAGGATGCGGGCGTAAGAGACGCGAAGGACAGTATTCGTCCGTTTGATGTTGTAGGCGATGCCCACGCGGGGCTCCGCCTGGCTGCTGCTGGAGACGCCGCGGTAGATATCTCCACGAAGGCCCACGTTGAACGACCAATTGCCTTCCGTGATCGTATCCTGGATGAATAGCGCCGTTTCCTTGATGTCCGTGTGGCCGTGAAATTGAAAAAGTTTTCCTCCCTGCGTCAAATCGTATGGGCAAGCCGGATTGGTCGGATCGGGGCAGGAACCCGGACCGAAGAACGCCGGGTCAACGACCCCGATGCTGTCGTTCTCCGTCAGAAACGTATGTTGGTGCGAAACTCCGATCTTTAAATTGTGGGCGCCCTTCACATAAGACACATCAGCGTGAACTCCGACGTTGGTGAGACTGCGATCCTGCGCGGCGGTCGCGCTCTGAAGGGAGGTGCTGAAATCATTGAACAGATTGGCGCTGGGATAGTAGTTGAACTGGTCTCGGCGCACAAATCCGCCTACCGTCAATACTGCCGTTGTGCCGAACAGGTGCGTATAAGTCGGCGCAATGTTGAAGGTCTTGATCTGCGAGCGCTGGTCTGCCGGCCCCAGAGTCGCCCCAGTCAGGGGATTAACGGAAGAAGTGCCTGCGGGATTGCAGGTATCTCCCGGATTGCACGGATGAAACTGCGCATCGTAGGAATTCGGCGTCTGGAACCACGATCGCGTAAAACCGAAGTTAAAGTGCAGGGAATCCACGCTGTTCGGTTGAATATCGAAGCGGTCGAAACCGTTTTCTTCGTTTCCTTTGTCGTGGAACGCCTGGAATTCGGGTGTGTCGAGGAAACGTGACGTGTTCAGCCCGCTTATGGAGATGAAATTCCCCCATTTCGCCCCTCCGAATGCGACGTTCGCGCTTTCGTTCACTGAACCAAACGACCCGTACGAAGTCGTCACGCTGCCCGTCGGTTGCGTTTGACCAACGCCGGAGCGCGTCGTGACCTTGATGACCAGACTGGTTTTGTCTCCATATTCCGCGGGTGGCGCGCCGGAGATGACTTCCATTGACTGTATGGAATCGACAGGAATTTGGTTGGAGAAAACCTTGCTTTGCTGGTCGGTGATGGCTTGTCCGTCCACCGAGAAAGAGTTCTCAGCGTGATCTCCCAATCCATGAAATAGCCCGTTCGAATCCGCCACTACGCCCGGCGACGCCAGCGTCACCAATGAGCTTACAGATGACGTGGAACTTTCCAGCGGCAACTTGTCAAAGATTTCGCGATCGATGTCGGTGTGCGGAGTGGACTCGGTCTCCACCAGGTCTCCGGCGGTAGCCTCGACCGTGATGTTTTCGCTGGCGGCGCCGACCTTCAAACTGACTTCAACCGAAATAGGAACCACCGAGCGGACATCCACGTCCTGAGCGAACGACGAAAAACCCTTTGCGGTCACGACAAGGTGATAGTTGTTGAACGGAATATTCGTAAAGCGAAATTCCCCGGCGCCTCCGGTCACCGTTTCACGGTGGTAGCCGCTAACGGCATCGGAAATGGCGACGATGGAATTTGGCAGGACGCCGCCGGAAGAATCTTTTACCACCCCTTCGATGTTGCCGGACGACTGCGCCCAACCGGATGAAGCACAGAAAAACAAGATAAGGCCAAAAGCCAAAAGCTTCAGCGTATTGCGGAAATTCATTTGAATATCTCCTCTTTCCCCAATGGGGAATGCCTAATAGCCAAAGGGTTGCCGCCCATGAAAAATGGGCGTGTGCACCAGCCCAACATTTGGGTTAGCGCAACAGGCTGTGAGTCAGGGAGAGGATTTCTTGTTTAGGAAATAGGGGGTGCACGAGGCGCGATTTGCGAAAAGACCGGACTAGTGGCCGGGACAACTACTTCAAGCAGGTGAAGCGCGGCAACCGGCTTGAGAACCGCAATGCACAGGGGAGCGGCCGGTTGGACGGGCGTCTGATGGCCCAGATGACAATACGGGCAATTCGCGTCATTCGTGGAATCGGAATGATGCCAGTCGCTGACGACACCAGTCGCAAAGACCAGGAGCGCGACCAGCGCCAGGGAAACTCCGAGTATGCGGATCGTCTTACGCACAGTAATGCCGTTCATTCCGATCTAGTTCACGATTCCCGAGAATAGTACCTTGATGTTTCTCCTATGTAAAGTACTGGCCGTTATACGCCCCCAAACGGTAACGCCGGAGACAGTCCCACGGTTCCAAAACACTCGCTACACCTGAAGAACGTCGCCCTGCTTGGCGACCATTTCATAAAGCACAGGATTGACGAAAAATCCGAGCAGTAGCCGCGAGATCAGCCCCGCGACGATGACAATCGCAAACGGCTTTTGCGTATCCGACCCGATGCCTGTCGAGAGCGCTGCCGGCAGCAAACCAAGGCAAGCAACTAGCGCGGTCATCATGATCGGGCGTAGCCGCAGCAAAGCTGCCTCGCGCGTCGCCGTGCGGATATCATGATTCTCCAGGCGCAGCTTATTGATGTACGACACCAGAATCACAGCGGTTTCCACCGAAACGCCCAACAGCGCCAGCAGACCGAGCACCGAACTTACGCTGAACGGCGTATGCGTCAGTTTCAGCGCCAGCAGGGCCCCCACGGGCTCGGTCATCACCACGCCGATCACCACGGTCACCGGGAACTTAAAGTTGCCGTACAGCGCAAACAGGATCATAAAAATGAGGAGAATGGCGAGGGGTCCGATAATGGCGAATTGCTCCCGTGCAGCAACGTATTCGCTGTATTCGCCGCCCCAGTCGAGCGTGTAGCCCTGCGGCAATGCCACGTTTTGCCGCACGGCCCGCTGCGCCTCATCCACAGCGCGCGCCAGATCGCGGCCTTCGATGCTGAACTGCACGCCGATGTATCGCGAATTATTCTCGCGATATATAAACGACGCGCCGTTTCCCTGAGTGATGCTTGCCAGCTCCGAAATGGGTACCTGCTGCCCAGACGGCGTCGGCACCAGTAGATTGCCGATCTCCCGCGTGCTGGAGCGATACTCGGGCTTCATGCGCACGACCAGATCGAACAACCGCTCGCCCTGAATAACTTGTGTTGCGGCCTGTCCACCGACGCCGGCCTGGATCACGCCTTCGACATCGGACACATTGATCCCATAGCGCGCGATTTTTTCGCGGTCCACATCGATCTGCACGCTGGGCTGGCCCAATTCGCGCACCACGGTCAGCTCCGTGAATCCGGGCACCTGCGAAAGAATGCGCTTAATTTCTACGGCTTTGTTTTCCAGAACTTGCAGGTCCTGGCCGTAAATTTTCACGGCGAGCGCGCTTTTGAGTCCCGTCAGGGCTTCGTCTACCGCGTCTTCGGCGGGCTGCGTGAAATTGAAAATTACTCCCGGATAAGCGGAAAGTTTTTTCTGAAGATCCTCGGTCAGTTCCGCTTTGTTACGGATGGATCCCTGCTGCCACAATTTGTCCTTGTACGGCTTTAACCCCACGTAGAATTCGCAATTGAAAAATCCAGTTGGATCGGTGCCATCGTCCGGACGCCCCAGCTCCGAACCGACTTCTGTCACCATCGGATAAGACATCAGAATATTGCGCACCTGTGGGGCAAACTTTGACGATTCCTCAAATGAAATCGTGTACGGCATCGTGGCTCGCACCCAGAGCGCGCCTTCATCCAAATGTGGCATGAACTCCCCGCCGATGAAGGGCACCAATAGAAGAGAAGCGGCAAAAATTAGAGTTGCTCCGACCATCGTCGACTTCGGATGATCCAGGCACCAGTCCAGTTTCCCCGCGTAGAACTCCTTCACCCATTCGTACGGCTTGTTCACGACTTCTTTAACGCCCTTCGTGAACCAGTACGAGGCCAGCACCGGTACTAATGTGAGCGTGAAAATCAACGACCCCAATAGCGCGTAAGACATCGTCTCCGCCATCGGAACGAACAATTTTCCTGAAGGTCCGGTTAACGCGTAGATGGGAAGGTACCCGGCCAGGATGACCGCAACGGAATAAAAGATGGGCCGGTCAACATCCCGCGCCGCTGCCGCGATCACTTCGCTCAACTTGTAGTCCTGCCCCGCGCGGTCGGCCAGCTCGCGGTAAATGTTTTCCATCATTACCACGGTCCCGTCGATGATGATCCCGAAATCGATTGCGCCGATCGATAGCAGGTTCGCGGGCACACCACGTCCATGGAGCAAAATAAACGCAAAGAGCAGGCTGAGCGGAATCGTAAGAGCGACGATGACTGCGGCGCGAAGGCTAACCAGAAAGAAGAGCAGCACAACGAAAACCAGTATCATCCCGACGAACATGTTGTGCTCGACGGTATCGATGGTTAGCCGCACCAGATCGCTGCGGTCGTAATAAGCGTGGACTTTCACGTCGGACGGCAGAATGCCGTGATTCAGCTCCTCTGTTTTCTTCTCCACTCCGGCAAGCACGTTCTGCGTCTGCTCGCCGCGAAGCATGAGGATGACGCCCTCGACCGAGTCATCATTTTTCTGAAACCCAAATTCACCCAGCCGCGGCGCGCTGCCTATCATCACTTCTCCGACGTCGCGGATTCGGACCGGCACGCCATTATTATTTCCAACAACGATATTCCCGATGTCCTCGGTCTTGGTTACCAGTCCCAGGCCACGCACGTAGAAAAACTGCGAGCCCTGAGAGTAGAATCCTCCGCCCGCATTTGCGTTATTTGCTGCCAGCGCCGTCAGCACCTGGGGCATGGGAATGTGATAATTGTAAATTTTTGCTGGATCGAGCAGCACCTGGTACTGCATCGTGGTCCCGCCGAATCCGGAATCGTCGGCCACTCCCGGGACCGATTTGTACGCCCGCTCAACGACCCAATCCTCAATCGTGTGTAATTCCTGCGGGCTGCGATCCGGGCTCTCCAGGACGTAGCGATATACGAGGCCGGAAGGACTGAACAATGGTGAAATTCCTGGTGTGACGCCCGATGGCAGTTGCACATCTCCCAGCCGCTCAAACACCAATTGCCGCGCGAAATAGTCGTCGGTCTTTTCCTGGAACGTCATGATGACGTCGGAAAGTCCGTAGAGCGAAATCGATCGCATCACCGCCATGTGCGGCACACCGTTCATCTCGACTTCCAGCGGCAGTGTCACCAACCGCTCGATTTCCTCGGCCGCGTGTCCCGGCCACTGTGTGATGATTTCGACCATCGGTGGCGACAGGTCCGGATAGGCATCCACCGGCATGCGCTGGAACGATAACGCGCCTGCGATGATCACCAGCACAACCATGATCAGGATCAGGAAGCGCTGGCGGAGAGCGAATTGAACAAAGTGATGAATCATTGTGGTATTTGCCCTCGGCTTCAGCGTTGCAATGAATTCTGAAATTGCAGGAACAAGCTACCGTCTCCCACGATCTTGGCTCCTGCTTGCAATCCTGCCGTGATCTGCGTTTTTCCGCCCTGGCTCTCGCCGAGTGTCACCATTCGTCTGGCGAAATGGTTGTCGCTCGTTTGCACATATACGTAGGGCATGTTTTCCGTGTCGCGCAGCACGGAAGTATCTGGAACCGATAGCGCGTTTGGAATTACTCCCGCGCGAACCTCCGCGGTCACGTACATATCCTTCTTCAGCCGCTCGCCGGGATTGGAGGCCTCAATGCGCGCCTGCAGGGTCCTAGTGGCGGGATCGAGCGCCGGCGCGATGTATTGAATCTTGCCGCGCACAACGCCGGAATACGCTTCGTTATCGATCGTTACTTCATCGCCGACACGCACGTATGCGACATCGTTCTGGTAGATGTTCACCAGCACCCAGACGCTCTTCATATTCGAAAGGGTGAAGCACTGTGTTCCTCCGGCTTGCAGCAGTTGGCCGGGCGAGCAGAGCCGCTCCACCACTTCGCCAGCCAGAGGCGCCAGTAGCGCCACTTCCGGTGAGGGGGGCTTAGTGACCAGATCCTCGGGGTTGGATATTCCCAATATGCGGATGGCCTGCTCGCTCGATTGCAGATCGGCTTCCGCCTGCGAGCGGTTCGATTCGGCCTGTTCCAGGTCGGCCTGTGAGATCACCTTATGTGCGTACAGGTCCTGCGCGCGCTTATAAAACTTGTCCGAGAGTTGGAAGGCGTCGCGCGCTTTGATGTAAGCCGATCGCAGCACCGAGTAGTCGGGACTGGTGACGTACAGCATTGGCTGGCCTGCCGTTACTTGCTGGCCCGGTGTGACCAGGATGCGGCTTACCGGCCCTCCCACCTGGGTGATTACCGGTGTTGTTTGATAAGCATTGTAAGCAACTGCGCCGGAGAGGCGTAGCACGCGCTCCAGCGGCGCCTGCACCACGGTATAAATCTGTATGTGCGCCGTCTGTTCGGCAGGCAGGGAGAATAGTTCAGCCTTGCTCTCCGGACTTTCGGTGGTCGAAAACGAAGTCATCTTATTTGCCTGCTCGCCACCGCAGCCGCCAAGTGCCACGGCAATGGCCAGCGCCACGCCGCAACGGATCGAACTCCATCTGTGCATATTTCGGATCCGATTCGTATCGCTCATTTTCATGGCACGCTCCTGGTACCCACGGCCTCACGCAACTGCTCAAGTGCAACCATATAGCTGGCAAGCGACTGCCGGTAGGCCAGCTCGGTAGCGCGGTAACTCCGCTCGGCGTCAAGGAAATCGAGCAGGCTGGCGGCGCCGCGCTGATAGGCGTACTGGCTGATGTCGCGCGAATCCTCCGCTTGCTTCAAATAGCCGGATTGATAAAGCTGTACCACCTGGTCGTTGGTGCGCAGCCCCTCGTAGGCGTTGGCTACATCGGTGAGCGCAATTGAAGATTGTTCGCTGGAAAGTTCCTGAGACTGGGTAATCGCATATTTTGTCCGTGCGATTTCACCCTGGTTGCGGTCAAAGATCGGCAATTGAACGCTGCCAAATAGCGAGGTGGTGCTCAGCGCAGCGACATGCGTGTAGTTGATCTGCCCATTCACGTCGCGCTTGCCGTTGGCGCGTGCCAGCTCAAATTGGCTTTGCGCCGCGGTCACGCCCAATTGCGCCGCCCGCAGATCCGGCCGTTGCCGGAGCGCAAGTGCCTTCAAATCATCCTCGCCGGCCTTCACCGGTTTATATTCCAGGTCGCCGATGACTTCGTAATTCTCCGGCACCGATTCATAACCGAGCAGTTGCCGCAGGCTCGCGAGCGCCTGCACGCTGGCAAGTTTTGCCGCCGAAACATCCATTTGGAATTGCAGCAGTTGCAGCTTGATCTTCAGCAGGTCGCCTTCGCTCATGGCGCCGGCATTAAAACTCGCTTGGCTGATTTCCACGGTCTGTTGAAAGCTCGCAAGGCTCTTTTCGGCAAGATCCAGGTTTGCCTGGGCAAGTAACGCCGATATGAATTGCGATGCGACATTGAATGTTAGCGTCCGCTCATTGTCGGATACCTGCGCCGTCGTCACCGCCGTCTGGTCCTTCGCCGCCTGCAGGCGGTGCTGCCGCTTCTTCCCGCGCTCGAACAGATATCCGATGCCCAGATCGAATTGAGCGCCGGTATCCAGGTAATCGCTGGTGTAGTTGCTCGGAGTAAAAACCGGAAGAAATTGCGCATCTGTAAACAGCACCGGATTGGGCCTCAGATTGGCCGTAATTTCCTGGGCCTGATTTTGCAAGATCGTTGTGCGCGCCGCTTGCAATGAGTGATTGTGCTGCAGCGCCATGTCAACCGCCTGGTCAAGTGTGACGCGCCCAGCGGGCGGCGGTGTTGCGGACTGCGCCGGACTCTGGCCCGAAGCTGCCTGAACGACGGCCAGAAAAATCAACGCGCCAAAAACAAGGGCCGGGTACCCCTTCCGGGACCTCAACTTCGTGTGCATGGTTCCTCTCCTGCCTTGAAGCAAGTTATGCAATCAAGTCGTTCCGGGAATGTAAATCCCCGCAAAGCTCGATGGACCTAGATGGATAAGATTTGGACGATCGGCGTCAATTAGCTTTGCGCCGAGGCAGACGAATTACGCAGACGGAGGTGCGCGGGAGGGAGAGTTAGAGGAGACTGGCGATGCCGAGACAATCGAATCTTCCGGAAGCGGCAGGCTGCCGATCCGAAATAGCAGGGCTACGCCTTGGCTTGTTTCCGGTTGTGCAGCAGTCTGATGTCCCAGATGGCAGTACGGACATTGCGCATCGCCCGCTGAATCATGGTGATGCCACGCGCTAATCGAGATTGTAGCAAAAATAAAGATAGCGACGAGCGCTACCGACACCTTCAGGATGCGAATTGTCTTGCGAGCGGTCATTTCGGTGAATTGAGTCTATATCACAAAGCTAGGCTTATTGTAACTAGATGCAGGGTGCGGGTAAAGCGTTGCCCGTTCGCGGGTCCGTATCAGTAACGTTACCCGCCGGCTAAGCGGTTTGCTTCAAAGCGCGTTCGAGGATGGTCAGGCACTGCTCCGCGCGTTCCCGCAACGTATCGTCTCTTGTGCCCTTTTCCTGTTCGAGGGTATGCAATTCATCTGCGATGGCCATCGCGGCGAGGACCGCCACGCGTACGGAGTCCACGGTCTGCGTCGCAGCCGCAACAGCTTTCATCTTTTCATCCACAAATCGCGCCAACTCCTGGACGTAACCTTCGTCCAGGTCCCCCGCCATCGTGTAACTCTGTCCGAAGATTTCGACCTTCACACGGTTCGACATTTTAAAATATGCTCCCTGCTGGGCGTCCCATTCTCGCCGCAAGTGCCAAGGGTTTCAAGTAACACAGACTTCAGTTTGTGCGCCTTTGGTTTAAATCCGTGTGCAAGCAATCAAGCGCAAATATTCCCGCGAAATCCGATGTCCGCCAAATAGACCTAGCCCCGCAACGAAGCCCCAAGGGTCTGCTCCAACACGCCAATAATACTCGACCAAAACCCAGTCAACTGCGCCTCAGTGAGCGTAGCCTGATGACTCTCAAACGTAACGCGCACCAGCAGCGAAAACTTCCCCTCGGGCACGCCTTTGCCTCGAAACAGGTCCACGGCCGTAATCGAAGAAACCTCGGCAATATTCAGCCCGCGAATCGTTTCAAAAACGGAGGCAAAGCTAGTCCCGTCCGAAAGCAGCAGCGAGAAATCCCGCTCGACTGCCGGAAAGCGCGAAAGAGGTTTGTAGCGCAACGCCGCGCGGGCCGCTCGGTAACCTTGGCACAGCGTTTCAAGATCCAGTTCCGCGACAAACGCGTCCTGCCGCAGTTTGAATTTTTCCGAGACACGCCGCGAAAGTTGACCGGCAATGCCGGTCGGCTGCGTAGTCGTTGAATCTGCGCGAAGGGAAATCGATCCCTTATGTGCGGGATGAAGCCATTCCGGTCCATTTGTCTCCCACCGGATTCCTCCGGCAAGGTTTCCAATGTGATCGAGGTCGCCTTTTAGGTCCGCGAAGCCAAACGAGCGCTCACTTTCGGCAACACCCTTTTCGCGCGCCAGGCCGGTAGCCCCAAGAGTCAGAATCCGAGTCTCGACCGATTCAGTTCCCTGCCAGCCATACTTCTTGCCGATTTCGAACAGGCGAACGTTCCGCTGCCCATGATTCAGATTCCATTCGAGAGTGGCTGCCATGGTAACCGCGCCAGTCGAGCGCATCACCGATGCATCTTCGGCTAGCGGATTCGCGATGCGTGCGGGCGCGGCATTCTCCGGGCGGAAAATCGCATCGTGTGTCTCGTCCACGATCGGAATCGTAATAATTTCCTGATAGCCAAGGCCGATCAGCCGCTCGCGCAGACGGTCTTCTGCTTCGGCATTTTTCATCCGAGCCGCGGGCAGTTTTGACGCCGGCAGCCGCACCGGAAATTTATCGAGCCCGTAAACGCGCGCGATTTCTTCGATCAGGTCAATCTCGCGTGTGACGTCCGTGCGCCACGACGGCCGGCGACAGGTCCACGCAGCCTGCAATGATCCCGCTCCGCCGCTCGTGGAATCCGTTCGCACCGGCGCGAAACCTAGCGCGGAGAGAATCGCCCCGATATCCGCGTCCGGTGTGTCCGCGCCCATCACGCGCAGAAATTCTTTTCGCGTCAGCTCAATTGCCGGAGGACTGATTCGTCCGGGATAAACATCGACAACGCCAGCGAGCACATCGCCGCCCCCGAGTTTCTGAATCAACTCCGCGCAGCGGCGCGAAGCCAGCTCCCCCATCTCCAGGGCGGCCCCGCGCTCGAAGCGCATGGAGGCCTCACTGCGAAGTCCGAGCGCCTTGGACGTACGGCGAATGGAAATTGGATCGAAGCACGCGGATTCCAGCAGGATATTGCGGCTGGCAGCGCGAATCTCGCTGTCCGCGCCTCCCATCACGCCCGCAATGGCCGCGGGACGCGACGCGTCGGCAATCACGCACATTTCCGGTGTCAGCGTACGCTCGACGCCGTCCAGGGTGCGAATTTTTTCGCCGGGACGCGCGCGCCTTACCACGATGCGATGATCGTTCAGCAGGTCCAGATCGAATGCATGGAGCGGATGCCCAAGCTCCATCATCACGTAGTTCGTCGCGTCCACTACATTGTTGATCGAGGCTTGCCCCAGCGCTTCGAGGCGTTGTCGCAGCCAGTCAGGTGAAGGTCCAACCTTCACGCCGCGCAGCACACGCGCGGTGTAGCGGCCGCACAATTCCGGAGACTCAATCTCAACGCGCGTCGCGGCTGAAGCGTTCTCCGCTGTTTCGCGCGGATACGCTTCCACAGGCTTGAGCGGCAAGTGGTACAGCGCAGCAGCCTCTCGCGCAATGCCGTAATGACCCAGGCAGTCCGCGCGGTTGGACGTCAACTCAGCATCGAGCATTGGACCCGCCGCAGTTTGCTCCAGCGCTTCCACCGCCGTCCCGGAAAGCGAAAGCCGCGACCGCAAATCATCGGGCGTCGCCGTAAGATCGACGAATTCTTTGAGCCAGTTGTAAAGAACTTTCATGGCGTTGCTATGCGAACTGCCTCAAGAACCGCACATCGTTTTGAAAATAAAGCTGCAAATCGTTGACGTTGTATTTCAGCTGCGTCAACCGTTCGACGCCCAGGCCGAAAGCGAATCCGGAAAGCCTCTTCGCGTCATAATTCACGAAGCCATACACCGCAGGATCGACCATGCCCGCGCCGAACAATTCGATCCATCCGGACTGTTTGCACACGTTGCAGCCCGGTCCGCCGCAGAATACGCAGGTCGCATCGATTTCCACCGAAGGCTCGGTGAACGGAAAATAACTCGGGCGCAGCCGCGTTTTCACGTTGGGTCCCAGAAATTCGCGGACGAAATATTCCACCGTGCCCTTGAAATCGCAAAATGTGATGTCGGTATCGACAGCGAGCCCCTCGATTTGGTGGAACATGAAGCCGTGCGTTGCGTCGGGATTGTCGCGGCGATAGACCTTGCCCGGCACAATGATCCGCACCGGAGGCTGCTGTTTTTCCATCGTCCGCACCTGCATCGGAGAAGTATGCGTGCGCAGCAGCAATGGCGTCGCTCCCGGCGGGGTCGCCATGTAAAACGTATCCATGTTGTCGCGCGCCGGATGATGCTCGGGAATGTTGAGCGCTTCGAAGTTGTAGTACGGAGTTTCCATTTCCGGCCCAGCCACTACCGAGTAGCCGAGGGACAGAAAAATGCGCTCGATCTCCTCGAAAGTCTGCCGCAATGGATGGCGCGAGCCCAGCGCGCGCATCACTCCCGGAAGCGACAGGTCCTCGCGCTCGTGCGCAAGCATTGCTTGGTCTGCCGCGGCCTCGACTGCCGAACGTCGCGATTCCAGCGCCGCTTCGACGTGCGCCTTTAGTTTGTTGAGCGATTGTCCGACGGTGCGCTTGATTTCCGATTGTTTCGCAGGCTTCAGCCAATTTTCGGTGACCAGTGTGATTATTCCGGACTTGCGGCCAACCCAAAAATTCGTAACTAAATCCAAATCCGTAATGTCAGTACAAAGTGCGATTTCCTTATCGAATGCGATTTGAAGGTTTTCAAACTGCCCCTCTACCAAATTTGGAGTCTCAGCCTGCAAAGGGGCGCTCGCGAACAAGCGAATGTTGACGAATGCACGGAGACGCTGAAGTTCAACTTGTGCGTATTGTCTTAGTGTCGCTGGAGCACTTTGGACCCAATTAGAATCTATCCTGTCCAATATACTAAGCCCTTGCGGCCGGACCCACCTGTCGCGGATATCCTCCCACCGACCCTCTTTCGAAGCTCTCCCGAGATCAGCGGAAAATGCCGCTTTCAACTCATAAAAGCGAATGGAAACAGCAACAGTGTCGGTGGCCCCAAGATCAGCGAGGGGTCTAGCGATCAAATCGTCGATTGTATTCATAGCAGTTCATGCAGATTCGTCGGCTTCCATGCAGCCATAACGCTGAGCCGAGGAACTTGGGCTACGGCCTAGCGGGAGCGGCTAAGGAAGCTTTGGCCTGCTCCACAAGCTGCGTAAATCCGGCAGCGTCCTTCACGGCGATATCGGCCAGCATTTTGCGATCGATCTCGATGCCTGCCGCCTTCAGCCCGTGCATGAATTGGCTGTAGGACAGGCCCGCGTTGCGCGCGGCGGCTCCGATGCGCTGAATCCACAGCCCGCGGAACTGCCGCTTTTTCACGCGGCGATCACGGAAAGAAAACCGCTCCGCGCGATTGACCGCTTCCTGAGCGGACTGGTACAGCTTTGACTTTGTGAGGAAAAATCCTTTTGCGCGCTTTAAATACTTTTTGCGACGCGCGCGGCGTTTACTTCCGCGTTTAACTCGAGCCATGGTGTTTTCTCCTGTGCGGGAGACGCAGAGCAATCCGAAACATCCAGGCTGTTCCCGCGCACGGGAACCGGCACAAGATCGAAAAGCGAAAGCATCTCCACGGCGTGTTTAGAAGCTCATCGCAACATCAGCGCGTTAGCGCCGACCCGCAAGAGCGTGGTCCGTTGGTTCTGGACCGCTGGCCGACAGGCCCACCGTGGGGAGGGTTGCGCTCTGCCTGGCACAGCAAAAAACTAAAACCAAAAAATCTTCTATCCGTACGGCAACATCATGTGGACGTTTTTAGAGTCCGCAGGGGAAACTTGCGTCATCTTTTTCAACCGGCGCATTCTGTTGGCTTTTTTGGTGCCCAGCAGGTGTCGCTTCCCGGAATGCATTCGCAGCACTTTTCCGGTGGACGTGATCTTAAACCGCTTGGCTGCGCCGCGATGCGTCTTTAACTTGAGCTTCTTAACCTTTTTCGCCACTTACGTTACCTCTCTGAATTTTTTCGCATGCGGGCTCTACTTGAAGCACGCCTTAAATTTGGACTAGGACTGCCCACCGGCCGGCGCGCTCGCCGGCTTGGGTGGTGCGCCGCCCCCGCGCTTCGGCGCCAGAAGCGCCATCATGATGTTGGCTTCCATGCGCGGCCCGATTTCAACCAGCGCATGATCGGCGATTTCCTGCAGCAGCCGGTTCATCTTCGCGCGGCCCACCTCTTGATGAGCCATTTCTCGGCCGCGATGGAAAATCATCGCCTTCACTTTGTGGCCTTCACCCAAAAATCGGATGATCTGGTTCTTGCGAACCTGGTAGTCGTGTTCCGCCGTTGCCGGACGGAATTTGACTTCCTTGAGCTGTGAACCCTTCTGGTGCTTGCGCTGCTCGTGCGCTTTTTTGTTGGTTTGGTAGAGGTATTTGCCGTAGTCCGTGATTTTACAAACCGGTGGATCGGCGGTCGGTGAAATTTCCACCAGGTCCAAGCCCTTCTCACGGGCAAGCTTGATCGCCTCAAACGGCACCATCACACCCAACTGCCCGCCGTCTTCATCCACCACACGCACTTCACGCGCCCGGATTCGATCGTTTATCCGGATTCTGTCGGCTTGCCGAAAACTCCGTTCAGCGATAAACCCACCTCCAAAAATCGCACTCACCCCGCATGCGGGGTCGCGCCCAACAACCCATCCGGACCACCCGGCTGACGCCGTTGGGGATGGGCCACAAAGTATAGCATGGGTTCTTTACCAGACACCCAAAAGTTAGAGGGTTCGGGAATCGACCTGGTTTCGCAAATCGGAAAGGAACTCCCCCAGCGGCCTTGGACCGAGATCTCCCTTGCTCTGGTGACGAACCGAAACGGTGCCCGCCTCGGCTTCCTTGCCCCCAACGATCAGCATGTAGGGAATTTTCTGCATCTGCGCGTCGCGAATTTTTGCCTGCAACTTTTCATTGCGGTCATCGAGATGCACCCGGAAACCCGCGGCCCGAAGCTCAGTAACAACATTACTTGCATACACGGAGAATTTTTCACTCAGCGGCAAAACCTCCGCTTGCACAGGCGCGAGCCACACCGGAAAAGCCCCAGCGTAATGCTCCACCAGAATGCCGAAGAATCGCTCGACCGAGCCCCACAGCGCGCGGTGCACCATCAGCGGTTTGTGCCGGTTGCCGTCTTCACCCACATATTCCAGGCCGAAGCGCCCTGGCAAATTGAAATCGAATTGCACGGTAGTGAGCTGCCACGGGCGTCCGATGGCATCGATAAGTTTCACGTCGATCTTCGGTCCGTAAAATGCAGCCTCGCCTTCCATGCGCTTGAACGGAATGCCCAGTTTGGTGAGCGTTGATTCCAGCGCGCCAGTCGAGCGTGACCATTCTTCCGGCGATCCGGCATAATTTTCCGGATGATTCGCGTCCCAGTCGGACAGCTCCACGACATACTTATCGAAGCCGAAAGTTTTCATCACCGCGAACGCAAAATCGATACACGCTTCGATCTCCGATTCGATCTGCTCCGGCATGCAGAAGATGTGCGCATCGTCCTGCGTGAAGCCGCGCACGCGCAGCAACCCATGCAGCACGCCCGAGCGCTCGTAACGATACACGGTGCCAAGTTCCGCCAGGCGCACAGGAAGCTCGCGATAGCTGCGCAGCTTCGATTTGTAAATCAAAATGTGGCCCGGGCAATTCATGGGCTTCAATTGGTAGTCAGTTTTTTCGACCTCCACCGGCCCAAACATATTTTCTTTGTAAAATCCTGCGTGCCCGCTGGTCTTCCACAAATCCAGCTTCATGATGTGCGGCGTGAAAACCATATCGTAGCCGCGCTTCTGCAACTCAGCGCGCAGCCAGTCTTCCATCAACGTGCGGATCAGCGCGCCCTTGGGATGCCAGAAAATCAGCCCTGGCCCGGCCTCGTCCTGAATCGAAAATAGGTCGAGGTCCTGCCCCAGCCGCCGGTGATCGCGCCGCTTGGCCTCTTCGAGCTTGTGGATGTAATCGTCCAGCTCCTGCTGCGTATAAAAACACGCCCCGTAGATGCGCTGCATCTGCGGGTTGCCTTCCTGGCCCTTCCAGTAAGCTCCCGCGACGCTCATCAGCTTGAACGCGCGAATGCGTCCAGTAGAGGGAATATGCGGCCCGCGGCAAAAATCGATAAATTTTCCGGTGGTGTAAAATGACACCATCGGCTCGACCACTTTTTCCTCGACCAGCTCACACTTGAAGCTTTGGTCCCACTTCCGGTAAAGCTCCAGCGCCTCGGCCTTGGGCATCATCTTGCGTTCGTTCGGAATGTCCTGCCCGGCCAGTTCGCGCATCTTTTTCTCGATGCGCTCCAGGTCCTCTGGCGTAAACGGCTCCTCGCGCACGAAATCGTAGAAAAATCCGGTCTCAATCGGCGGCCCGATGCCCAGCTTCACGTTCGGGAAAAGTTCGAGCACGGCGGCAGCCAGCAAATGCGCAGCCGAATGCCGCAGCACCTGAATTGCGTCAGGATCCTTCGGCGTCAGAATCGAAAGCCGCACGTCCCCATTGAGAGGCGCGCGCAAATCGACCAGAAGTCCGCCGCCATCGGCAGCACTGGCCACATCGCTGGCTTCCGCTCCGCCACTGATGCGCGCAACCAGCGCTTCTTTCGCAAGCCGCGGTGAAATCTGGTGAGCGATCTCCCCCGCAGTAGTGCCGCGCGGTACTTCGCGTATCGCGCCGTCAGGCATAATAATGTGAATGGTTTCCATGGATTGATCTACGCTAACAGATGGCTGCAAATGCGGTCAAGAAAGCTGCTTTAGCACGCCATGCTCAAATTTTGTGTTGTAGCTCCCCTTGTGTCGCCCCTCGCGGGGCTTTCCGTCTATATGGCACATGTTCCCACAGCTTCCGCTGTGGGCTACGGTATGCCGTCCCTACGGGACTCCTGCAAGGGAGACAAAAGATAAAGATGCGGCGCGCTGCCGGCATCTATAGATGACAAAAATTAAAGATATAGATGAAAGATTTAAAGATTAATATTAAAGATCGACTCCGTCCTGGAAACGCAAGTTGGAATAATGAGCTATCGGCTCTCACAAGCAAGCCCCGAAGGGGCGGCATAACGTAGCCCACCCCGACTCCGTCGGGGTGGGAACAGCATCGAAGATACGCGGAAGCCCCGTAGGGGCGACACAAAGTCCTTCCGCGAACCGCAAGTAAAATCCCAGCCTATTACGGGAGAGGCCGCTTCAAATGCAGCGTCATCAAAGTAATCGCCCCGTCGATCTTGCTGAACCAGTGCGGCGTCCCCTCCGGAACGATGAAGAAATCCCCTTTGCCAACCACCTTCGACGTTCCGCCTTCGATGGCGGTGCCGGAAAGGTTGGTCGGATTCGTCCTCGTTTCGGTCACCAGCTTTCCGCCGGTCACCAGCGTCGCCGAGCCATCGATCACGTACATCAGTTCCGCTTCCGTCTCATGCACCGCCGCGGTTCCGATGGACGCGCGATACTCGAGGTGCGCGTTGTAGGGCGCGAGGTTCAGAATGGTCCCACCGACCATCGCCTGGCCGTCTTTGCGTTCGCTCTTTACCTTGGCCATCAACGCGGTAACGTCCGCCGCCGAACTGAATGTCACCGTCGGGGCCGGAGCCATCGCCGCCGGCTGCTGCCCGGCCAGCGCTGTTGCGGCCACCAGAATTAGTGCAAAGCTGATTGCAAATGCGCGCATCCTGAACCTCCAAACTTTCCGCCCAATGTGGGCAATCGCTCTTATTTTACTGGCTGAGTGGAACACCCAAGACTTCCCGCAAATTGTAGTACAAGTCGCCAAGGCCCAGAAGCCTCGAATCGACAAAACTCCCGCAAGTCTATTGTTTCGCGGAAACGCCAATCGGAGCGCAGAACCGATCGAAGGCTTTGGTAAGGTCCGCAGCAATGGACTGCGCGTCGCGCCCCTCGATATCCGACCTCTGCAGCATGAACACCAGCTTGCCGTCACGCAACAACCCGATGGAGGGAGAAGACGGGGGATACCCGGTAAAATAACTTCGCGCCCGGTCTGTAGCTTCCGCGTCCTGCCCGGCAAACACGGTCGTCAAAACTTCCGGACGCGCGGCATTTTCGAGTGCCCGCGCCACTGCTGGGCGCGCTTTTCCTGCAGCACATCCGCAGATTGAGTTCACTACAACCAGTGTCGTCCGCGTCTCCAGCTTCAGAGCGGCATCCACTTCGTCCGCCGTTCGCAGTTCGCGAAAGCCAATCCCAGTCAATTCCTCGCGCATGGGTTTTACGAATACTTCAGGATACATTGCAGGTCCTCCGTTGGGTCTTGAATTCGATGCTTCATATAGCCGACGCCTCGGTCATGCGAGAACTATAGCACGCCCGATCCCCCGAACAGGTCCCCTGCCCCAATGTGCAATACCGGACAATCTTCGAGACAAAAACCTGCAACGATGCTCTTCCAGACTGGCGATTTACGATTCTTGTGACTCAAGTCCGCCTTTACAGTGACCGATATCACATACGGCAGTCCCGCAATCTCATCACAATAGATCGAATTCGAACATCGAAATGGAGGAAATGAGCATGGCAAATCCGCGAACTATGAAAGCCTCAGTAGTTGAAAAATTCGGCGCGCCTCTCGTTATTCGAGAGGTTCCCGTTCCTACGCCAGGACCGGGAGAAGCGCTGGTGGAAATCGTCGCCAGCGGAGTGTGCCATACCGACCTGCACGCGGCGGACGGCGACTGGCCAGTCCAGCCGACGCTGCCATTCACCCCCGGCCATGAGGGCGCAGGCATCGTCGTAGCCCTTGGAGCCGGAGTTAAGCATTTGAAGGAAGGCGACCGGGTAGGCATCGCCTGGCTGCATAGCGCCTGTGGACACTGCGATTACTGCCTGGCCGGATGGGAAACGCTCTGCCCGGAACAAAAAAATTCCGGATACTCAGTGGATGGGACCTTCGCGGAATACGCCCTAGGTGCCGCGGATTACGTCGGACGAATTCCGAAACAACTGTCTTATGTGGACGCCGCGCCGATCCTCTGCGCCGGAGTCACCACCTACAAGGGCCTGAAGCAAACCGAGGCGCGCCCCGGCGATTGGGTCGTGATTTCGGGCGTCGGCGGCCTCGGCCACGTGGCGATTCAGTATGCCAAGGCGATGGGCCTGCATGTTGTGGCAGTCGATCTGGGCCCTGAAAAGATGGCTCTGGCGCGCAAACTCGGGGCCGAGATCACGATTGACGCGGCCACGCAAGATCCACCGAAAGAAGTCCAAAAACAGATTGGCGGAGCGCATGGAGCCCTGGTGACCGCCGTTTCGCTGATTGCGTTCAAGCAAGCCGTGGGCATGCTCCGTCGCGGCGGCACGTGCGTGCTGAACGGCCTGCCCCCCGGAGAGTTCCCCATATCGATTTTCGATGTGGTTCTGAATGGCTACACGGTGCGCGGTTCGATCGTGGGCACTCGCCTGGACCTGGAAGAAGCTCTGCAATTCGCCGCCGAAGGCAAGGTAAAAGCAACCATCGAGACCCAGCCGCTGGAATCGATCAACGATATTTTCAAGCGCCTCAAGCAAGGAAAGGTCAACGGGCGCATTGTGTTGGATATGCGCAGCAAGAACACGGAAACCGGCGAACTGGTCGGCCAGCACAGGTTCTCTAACTGAGAAGGAACTGAAGAGCAGCTTCGAAACCGAAATAGAGAAGCAAGTTTAAGCGGGGGAGAGTCACGGTATTGAATTTCGCCGCTGCGGCGATATCCAGCTTTGCGGTGTAA
>Ga0265329_10000570_pt1 | contig 19076 bp, 14 predicted proteins | sample 41627metaG_FD_202091 | JGI IMG/M metagenome (GOLD analysis project Ga0265329, IMG submission 202091) | Rhizosphere microbial communities from Carex aquatilis grown in University of Washington, Seatle, WA, United States - 4-16-27 metaG | ecosystem: Host-associated > Plants > Roots > Rhizosphere...
CGTGGATGGCCTACAGCAGAGCCCTCGTCGCATTCCGACGCGAGGGAGATAGCGAGAAGTCGAGGAAACTCGTGCGTGCAGCGGTGAAGCACAACCGTCATGTGCCCGTGTATTTGCTTGGCCGTAAGAAATTGCCGCAGACACTACCCGACTACCACGGTTTCGGCGACGACGACGAGGCCGTCTGCTACGCATCCGACGGCATCGAGAACTGGCGTGCCACGCCGGGCGCGCTGGTTTGGCTGGCGGCCGCGCTGTGACCACAACCGCGCCGGCCGGTGGCGAGTCCTGCGTGCTCTTGTCCATTCTTGCCGAACGGTTTAGGAGACAGCGATGGCGGACAACATTGACCTGACCAACTTCAGCGAAGAGGAACTGATTCAGCTCAACCGCCGGATCGTTGAACGGCTTCGATCTTTCCACCAAGGCCGCTGCTACAAGGATCTGGCCCAGTTCAAGTTGGGCGATGCCGTCTGCTTCACGCCGGAACATGGCCACGTGGTCGTCGGGACGGTCGTGCGGCTCAATCAAAAGACAGCGACGGTCGCGGCAAGAGATGGGCGTCAATGGCGTGTGAGCCCAAGCTTCCTGTCGCGCATCACAGAACAGGTGCAAGACAACAAACGAGAGCTCGCCGAGGTCGTCTCCCTGCACTCGGGTGGCAATGCAGGAAAGTTGCCTCGGTAGATTTGTGGATGAAGCCCACGCCCGATGCGCGCGAATACGCTTCACCGCCATCCCAATCCGCTTCGCGGCCTCCGGCGTGGCAAGCCGGATGTGCTGGAGTGTATTGCCGCACCATGATGCGATTCCAATTGCACCCTTACATGACTCCCGTCCAGTCTCTACAGTGCCGTCAGTGTGCCGTGACTCTGCACACCTGGATGCCGTCCTGTCCCAATATACGATCGGCGAAAAGGGGCGCAGATCCAGATGGTTGGGCGCAGTGCCAGTGGTTGCGAAGGGCACGGATAGGTGTAGAAGGCGCCTCGTGACGAGGAAGAAGGACGAGCCCACTGGGTCGATGCTGCCGCTGCCGTTGCAATTTCTGGCAGCGTGGCTGGCAGTGTGGCTCGGACGGGTGTTGCAGCAAGAGGTCGACTACCTGACGGCCGAGAATCGACTCCTGCGCGAGAAGCTCGGTGGCCGAAAGCTGCGACTGACGGATGCCGAGCGGCGGCGGCTCGCCGTGCTGGGAAAGGAACTGGGGCGCAGGGTGCTGGCAACGGCAGCGTTCCGAGGGATTCTGAAGGCGGCAGGGGTGAAGGCGGTACGGCTACCGGCAATGAGTCCGAATCTGAGCGCATATGCGGAGCGATTCGTGCTTTCGATCAAGAGCGAGTGCCTGGAGCGGATAGTGCCGCTGGGCGAGGGACATCTGCGACATGCCATCTCCGAGTACATGGCGCACTACCATCGCGAGAGGAACCATCAAGGGCTGGGGAACGCTTTGATCGACGGTGAACAGCAGGACGTGGCCGGGGCCGGTCGCATCGTTCGTCGCGAACGGCTCGGCGGACTGCTCAGTTTCTATCACCGGAAGACCGCCGTGCGGGAGCGGACCGAATAATGGGACAGGACGCGAGGAGGCTGACGCTGGCCGCCTATGGCTTCGAGTCGACAGCGCCGAACCCTGCGTCGGAACCCCGAATTTTCAAAGCTCCATCGCGAGAAGGCGGACTTGCTCCTTCAAATCCTCTGCACTGTCCCATTCTAGGGGATGGGTTCCCAACTTCGCCACGGCGGTGAGATAGCGACTCCTGCTGCCCCGTTCCTTCACCTCAAACTGCCCAACTTTGATGGATGCGACGGAAGAATGGTGGAGGACCCAAATTCGCGGCAGCTTGGAGATGTCCATGCGAGCACGCAGCAGGATGAACTCGTCGTAGGTGGTTTGCATTTTGGCGTGAGCGGGCCAGTACACAACGATGTCCGTGACCCTCTTTTCCAGCAGCAATCGGTAAAACTTCTCGACGAGGTCTTCGTCTTCCTTGTCGGCCTCATCCTCCATCAGGATGACCCTATGGCCGGACTCACGGAACACCTTCCCGATCTCCCGTCGTGTCCGCATGGGGACATCCTCACCCGATTCCCACAGGCTCGGACCCAACAGAAAGAGGATCGCCATTTCAGACCGTCAGGCGCAGAGGCTCTGAAGCTCTTTCACTTCCGAGGCCCCCAACTCCGCGCTCTTCCGTTTCGCTCCCGCCCTGAAACCGTCGAACAGCTCAAGGAACGAGGCTCCACGTTTGCCCAGCCTGTAGTCGACCGGAACGTGGCTCCCTTCTGTAGGTACCGTGCGTGGCACGATCCAGAGGCCCTTGGTCAAGAACTTGAGAGCACGGTCCACTTGAGCCGGATTGAGGACCAAGGACTTTTCAATCTGACGGAAGCGGAGGCTTCCTTCCTTTCGGACTGCCAGTAGAACGCGAATGTAATCCTTGTGACCCAGCAGTTCCATAACCATGATTGTAGTCTGCTTACAAAGTGTAAGTTTGTCAAGGCGAGCTGGCGGAGAAAAACTTGGCGTCCGTTGACTCGGCACCGAGTTTTTGCGGCGCACAGCTGGGCTGGATACCGGACTTCAGCACGGCGGTGTGCACGCGGGTCAAGGATGCTGGGACAGACTCTTCACGTGCGCCATCGGAGGGCATGTTGATGCTTTTCGGGTGCGAGGTCGGGTGCGCAGCCCAACGATCTGTGCCCTGCCATGACCTGAAGATTTGGCTGGGGTATCGTCCACCGGCATAAAGCTCGTCGGAGCCGTTTCCGTTGCCGTCAGGTTGCCGTAAACGGAGGGAAAACTAGGGGAATCTGGGGGAAGGCAGAGGACTGGACGGAAACAGGAAAGCTGAGTCATTCCCGAGAGATAGGTGCCAAGTCCGCGTCTCTACTCGGGTTTTGGTTTTGGCCCAGTTCCAGTTCAAGTCCCGTCCACCCCGCTGATCCCTTGGGAGAAATCCCAGGGGATTTTGCTTACTTGGGCTCATCGCTCGATGCGCCGCTGGGTGGCGGCGGAGGGCTGTTTGCTTGGCCGGAGGCTGCGGGTTCGAGTTCCCTCCATGCAGCAGAAGAACCCTTGGGAGAAATCCGGAGGAGATTCGCATAGCTTGAGCTCATCGCTCAGTTCGCCGCTGGGCGATCCCGGAGACCTGTTCTGGTTGGCCGGCAGCACAGTGGCAGCAAAATTCTTGCTACTCCCTGCTATTCGTGGCCTTGCGTGCGGGCTGCACGGATTTCCGCTGGGGCGCCACTGACCACGCGAATCACAGTGAGCTGCTGCTCCTGCGAGCACTGGCAGAATCCCAGGCACTACAGAGTCCGCGCAGAATTCTTGCGGCCTGAGCGGCCACGATTGGGGATGCGAGGGTTCCGAACGACTACACAGGTTCATCGTCGCCAGCGTCGGTTTCCGCACAGTCGCGGCCGAGAATGAAGTCGTCGTCGATTTCGCCAAAGCCGAGGGGGGCGTCGCCTTGAGCGTAGCCGAGTGAACGGTAGCCACGCAGGCGCTTGGCAAACATGCGGGATAGTACGGGAACCTGGACGTCGACGTAGTCGTAGATGCGGACCTCGCGTTTGGCTGGGTGCAGGCGGTGCAGTCGCCCTGCGTACTGGATCAGTGTGCCCTTCCATGAGACAGGCATGGTCAAGAACAAGGTGTCGAGCCTGGCGTCGTCGAAGCCTTCGCCAACGTAGCGGCCGGTGGCGACGATCACTCGCTCACCAGACGTGGCATGTCTGGCGAGGCGCGCGGTTGCGGCACGGGCCTCCCTGGCGACCATCCCGCCGCGCATGACGATGACATGACGGCTGACGCCACGGAGCATCTCCGCCAAAATGTCGAGGTGCTCCTTTCGTTCTGTGAGAACGAGAGGCACGCGGCCATCACCGAGGGCATGACTGACGTCGCGGAGGATCACGTCGTTGCGAGTCTGGTCGTTGGTCAGTTCGCGGCAGATCTCTTGGAGACTGAGATCTGGTTTCGAAGCGATGAACGCGGTCTCGCGTGGAATTAGCGTGTGCTCGAAGGGCCGCGCCTTGGCTTCTGCCTTGGCGTCAAACGCAAACGCAACAGAGCCCAACTGCATTTCGCAGATCGGGTCGTGCCCATCGCGCCGTCGGGGCGTGGCCGTAAGGCCAACCAGAAACCGAGCCTTCACGTTCTTCAGCACGCGCTCAAACGAAACCGCAGGTACGTGGTGACACTCGTCGACGATGACGTGGCCGTAGCCTGCAAGGCTGTCTTCAACGTCGCCGTCGCGCGATAGACTCTGGACCATGGCGACATCCAAACGTCCGTTTCCCTTCTTCTTCCCACCAACGAGCTGGCCAATTTCGTTCGTGGAGATGCCCAGGAACATGGCGAGCTTGTTCACCCACTGATCCAGCAGCGGCCGGCGGTGCACGAGGACGAGGGTACTCACTCCGCGCGCGGCGATGAGATAGGTCCCGATCACCGTCTTGCCGACTCCGGGAGGCGCGACGAGTACGCCAATGTCCGGGCCCAACATCGCATCGGCCGCCACCCGCTGAGGCGAGGTCAACTCGCCGCAAAACGAGAACGGCACCGGTGTGCCTGTTTGCCGTCGATCCTCAAGAACGAGCCGCGATCTGTTCGAGGTGAGCAGCGCTTCGAGATCGGTACGACACCCTCGGGGCAGGGCAATATGCGTCGGCGACTCCTCGGCGCACGAGATCACACGGGGCACAAGCGCTGTCGAGAGGCGGAGCCGCTCTCGCTTGTAGAATTCCGGGTTCTGGAAAGCGGCAAGACGCTTGAGGCGGCTTACCAGCGCCGAAGGGAGGCCAGCCTTTTCAACCAGAAGCTGCTGCGCGAAAACGGCTGGGATCTCGGGTGGCAGCGGGACCGCGATCGGCGCGCCCCCAGCCTGGGACTTGCGTCCTGGTCCAGGCAGCTCTTCGTCTTCGGACTCTGGCGGCCTCACGCCAAGCACGCGGTTAGTGCGGGAGGCTTCCTCGGCTAAGTCGATCACCAACTGCGCGGGCAACCGAGGCACTGACGCCAGAAACCGCCACTGCCCTTCCCAGTCAAATGCTTCCAGCGTGTCGTCCAGAAACAGGGAGTTCCCGGCCTGGCGAGGTCGGCGCTGGAAGGGCAAGGCGATCAGGTTGCCGAACCCGCCCCTTGGCAGCGTATCCTGTGACGGAAACAGCCGGTCGTAGGACTGGAGGCTCAATTCATGCCGCCGAGACATGGTCTCGGTCAGCAGGAAGGAAACCATACGCCGCGCGTGGCAGGCCGAGATCGGCTCGGCGAAGAAGAACCACGCGTGGGCTCCGTTGCCAGAGCGCGAGCGCTCGACGGCGACGGGCAACCCAGCATTTCTGCATGTCTCCGAGAAGGCGAGCACATCGTCTTTCCATGCGGCTTCATCGAAGTCTGCCGCCACGAACCAACAGGTGTCGTCGGGCAGCAGCGGGTACACGCCGACGGTGTGCTTGCCCACCAGATGGCCAAGTACGGCCTGATCGTCGAGAGGCAGGAAAGCCTGGTTCGCACATTCGGAGCACTTGGTTTTCGGCTTGGCGCAGAGACCGTGAGCCCATTCGTTTCCACAGGCGGGCGAGTAGCCCGACCTGGCCGACCTGGCGTTTTCCCACCGTCGCGGAAAGACGTCGGAGCGACCGCGAAACCGCTCCCTGAAGAGATGGACCTGTTCAGTCGACGTTCGCGGCGGCGCATAGGGGGCCGTTGGGATTGGACAGATGGGTGGGATGGGGACAGCCAGCGACTGGCGCAGAGCCGCAACCTTCGCACGCGCCTCGGCCTGAGAGCGGGTCAGGCGCTCAAGTTCCGCCTCGGCTTCGCCGATCGCCTTGGCGAAAAGGTCCTGCTGATCGCTGCCTCCCAAGCGAAGGAATCGTACACGGCGGACACGGTGGGTGGTAGTTCCTTGCGGGTTGATTCGCCAGTTCTTCAGGGCCAGGAGGCAGCGGGCGGCATGGTGGGTGTACGGATTCGAAAGAATCGCGTAGCACGACAACGCACTCTTGAGCGGTCGAGCAAACGAGGCTTGAAAGATCTCGATTGGCGCAAGGCCATGACCTTCGCACGCGCCTCGGGCTGAGCGCGGGTCAGGCGCTCAAGTTCTGCCTGGCCTGTCCCTCCCAAAACGCGTCCTCTAACTCGGCATGGCTGGTCGCTGTCCCTCCGTTGCGGCCCCGCTCGGCGCGGCCCCGACCGTGCACAACAGGCGGGCCATGCCATCGAACAACAACGCGAGCGCGTTGGCGGCCTGGGGCGGAGCTTCGATGCGCAGACTGCCGTCAGCGCCGCGTTCGACACGCAGAGCATCGAAGAGCCGCGCGACGGGCGGAATCTCCACCCCGGTGGCGGGTGCCGGAACGAAGGGCTGCTCGGCGCCAGGCGCGTCTTGCTTGAGCGGCTCGGCTGCATCGAGCATTTGCTCCACCTCGATGGCGCCAGCGCCACCGCCGGGTGCATCCAGCGGGGCTTCCGTTTCCACGGCTGGCGGCTCGGCGGCGACCGGGGGCGCGACCAGACGCTCAATCACGCGCAGGAGCGAGGACGAGCGCTCGAACTTGATCTCGTCGCTCGAACCATCGAACAGACCACGGAACAGGGCGCGCTTGTCGGACACGATGCCGGCGATGCGCTCCTCAATGCAAGCGCGGCTAACCAGATTGTAGACGTCGATGGGACGCTTCTGGCCGAGTCGGTGGATGCGGCCGATCCGCTGTTCCAGCACGGCCGGGTTCCACGGCAGTTCCAAGTTGATGCAGGCATTGGCGGCCTTCTGCAGATTCAGCCCCACGCCGCCCGCATCGCTGAGAAACAGCACGGCGGCCTTGGGATCGTCGTGGAAGTCCACCAGGTTCTGCGTGCGCCGGCGTGTGCTTTCCTGCCCGGTGAAGAACAGCGCGCGCAGACCCTCGCCCGCCAGCAGGTCGGACACCGACCATGCGGCCAACTCCAGCATCCGCCGCCACTGGCTGAACACCACGACCTTGCGTTTCTGCGTGACCGCCAAGATCGAGATCAACTCACGCAGCTCGATGAGCTTGGGCGTGGCCAGCGATTCGATGAACTTGGGCGAGGGCGCGCGCGGACGGACCTCCGGCCAGACTGCCTCGAAGTTGAGCTGAGCCATCCCGTTGCTGATCATCCTCTGCGTGGCCAGCAAACTCATCAGGCGCAGAAACTCGGCCGGGGTCAGCGGACGACGCCTGGCCATGGCCGCGAGCTTGGCTATGGGCTGGTTCAAGTCGTCGTGGGCCTCGCGTTGCTCGTTGGTCAGGTCGACGGGAATGACTGTGTCCTGCCGGGGCGGAAGCTGGGTCAGCACCTCCGCGCGCACCCGCCGCAGCAGCACGGGTGCAAGCCGCGCCCGCAGTGTGTCCAGATTGCGCGCGCCCACCACTTCACGCTTGCCATCGGCAAAGGTGCTGTGCCACGGAACCAGGCGCCACTTCGGCTCTAGCGCGCGGTCGTCGACCCACTCGACGATGGACGCCAGCTCGTCCAGCCGGTTCTCCATCGGAGTTCCGGTCAACACCAGCCGGTACGTGGGCCGCAGGCGCTTGACCGTCAAGGCGGTGCGCGTGGACCAGTTCTTGATCCGCTGCGCCTCGTCCAGCACCACCAGATCCGGATGCCAGGCCACGATGGCGTCGAAATCGCGCACCACCTGCTCGTAGTTCGTCACCAGGAATCCGCGGCGGGTCTCGGCGTAGAGCGCGCGGCGCTCCTCCGCGTTGCCCTCCACCACGCGCAACCCCGACCGGCTGACGGCCTGCCATTCGCGTTCCCACTGCGGCTTCAGCGACGCGGGGACGATCAGCAGTCCGCGCTGGGCCAGCCCGGCTTCGACGAGTGCGGACGACGCCACAATGGCCTGCGTGGTTTTTCCCAGACCCATGTCGTCGGCCAGCACCAACCGGCCTTCGGCCAGAAAACGCGCCACACCCTGCTTCTGGTACGAGTAGAGACGTCGTTTGGTCTTGTTGCTCGCGGCCAGCAGTCGAGGCATGGCGGATCGCAGACGGGTGATTCGTTCCAGCCGCGCTCGCTCCTCGGCCAGCACCGCGCGGGCAGCCGGATCCGCAGTCGCGCCCTTGACGTACTTCTGCAACTCGGCCACTGAGCGCAGGCGCGCACGAGGATCGTCGGCGTGCAGGGTGGCGAGCTGCAAGCGGCCACCTGCTCCAGCGCGAAAGAACCGCGAGAGCCCGTCTTCAGGCGAAAGGAGCACCAGCGCCGAAAGTGGATCGAAGGGACCGGCCGGAACCAGCGTGGCATCCCAGGACAGATTCGGAGACGCAGGCCGCCGAGCCTCCACCGACGCTTTCCAAACGCTAGGTTTGCGGACCAGGTGATCCACCACCGCCAGCACGTGCTTGCACAAGCCAAGCGAGCTGCGCAGGAAGTCCGCACAATTGCAGCAGGCCTCGATGGGATTGCACGAGAACAGCCGCACGTCGTAGGGGAGCGATCCCGCGGCCTGAGGACTGCCCAGGGTGTACCGGCCAAATGGTCCGCGCCCGGGGCTGTCAATCACCGACAGTTCCTGGCTGCGCGCCGAGACCAGCCGGCGCAGCAAAGCCTCGAACGCCGCCCGGCGCACCGGCCAGTCCCACGGGCCTGGCAGCGCCAGCGTGTGCCGGACGAGTGTGTCGGCGGGGATGGGAAGCGTGCGCCGTCCGGCGAGTTGTTCCAACGTCTCGAACGCCTCACTCTCGGAGATGAATGAACTCGCGGCCAGGTCGGAATCTGACATGGCATTCTCCTATCACGCGCGAGCCTGAATGGCGACGCACCTGATCCACGATCGGGTGACGTCAGTCTGCCTCGATGCGCGCTGCGATCGCCGTGGAAAAGGCATCCAACGCGGCCAGGCCGTTCGGCAGACTGACCCAGATGCGCTCCATGTCTACAGTACCGTAACCATGGGCCAGGCGGTTTCGGAGCGTCGCCAGGTTTGCAAGCGCGGCGGCAAGAGCGGGATCGATAACCCCATTGCTTGCCAACATTCCGAAGCTGTCGGCGTACGACGCGGCTACACCCCAGCCTTCGTCGGACGCCATGTGCAGCGCGATGTCCAGCGCATCTTGAACCGCGACCAGCAGACTCATTCCGATGGCATCCTGCCGATCAGTGTCCAGCTTGAAGGACTCAAGATCGTCGGATCGGCGTCGTCGCATGCGGGTCACGTGCTCCCGAAGGGAAGTGAGCTTCCGAAAAACGACGCTCTTGTCGGTCATGAGGCCGAGGTTCCTCGACCCGCCGTCAGAACGCGGCGGAAGTTTTCCACCGCGCGTTCGAACGCGGGAGCGAAATCCAGGTACTCCGCGACCGCATCAGCCGCAAACCGCGCCGCTGCGAATGGCCCTGCCTCGACCAGAGCCCGCCCGTAGCGCACCACCTGCCACCGCAGGAGGGTGGACGCACGATCAAGCCGGACGAGATCCACCTTGCGCCCAGAGACCCGGTGGAGCTCGGTCTGCAGCGTCAGTTCTTCGGTCAAGGACAATTCCGGATCTTCCGGGACGATCCCGATGTCGATGTCGCTGTCGCTTCGTTGCGTACCTTTGGCAGTCGAACCAAACAGCATGGCAAGCCGCAGCGGCGGGCCGCTGCGCAGGGCGGCCACGATGAGGTCTAGGGCGGGTGACGTCAAGGCCATGAGGAGTCCAAGAATACGCGATCTGTGCGCCGTTTGGGTGGCTATTGCCTCTGGTTCAAGTGCGACCAGCAGCTGCGCGGCAAGTCGCGGCTTGGAACTTGGAACGGTTCGCCCCGCCGAGCCGGGGCACAGGCGCCAGCGCTCCCTGCCCCGTCGACAGCAGGAGCCATGATCCCACCTGCGCACGAAAAATTTGGCTCACTCACTTTGCGACGACTCCTTCAACCGAGGTGCATGCTTCACCTCCTCTCCGCCGGCCGGTCGGTCGGGCGATCGACATGGCGCGATTTCAGGAAGTCCACGAGGTCGCGCTGGGCGACGCGAATGCAGTTCATTACCCGCACGTGCCGCAATTCGCCGCGGGCACAGAGCGCGTAGACGCTACTTCGCGATACTCCGAGGCGCTTGGCAACCTCACAAACCGTCAAGAACGTTCGAGATCCGTCCTCAGAACCTGGCAGCACAGTGGCAGCAAAAGAACGCCAAAAGGCTGCATTCTCCTGCAAACCGTTGGACTCGGCGGACTCCCGAAATGGAGAGATTCCAACAGCTTGCGAGTCTTGACTACCCCCTGCCAACGCGGCCCCAAGGCCTGTCACGCCGGAGGCCGCGGGTTCAAGTCCCGTCCACCCCGCAGAAATCATTGAGAAATTTGGAAGTCGCAAAAGAGGCGCTCCAAATTGTACCGCCTCCGTACCGCCGAGAGTGGTACATTCCGAAGCCGGAGCAGCGGCCTCATGGGCTTCGTAATTCGTCGCGGAACACGCGACAAACCTCGGTACTACATTCGCTACGTTGACGTAGACGGCGGAGAGAAGAGCCGACGTGTGCCCGCCAAGACCAAGGCTGAGGCCGAGCGGTTTCTCCACCAGGCAGAAACCCGGCTTATGGAGGGTCGCCTCGGCATGGAGCCGAAGACCGACGCCATGATGACCGACACGCTGATGGACGAGTGGATGATGACACTCACAAACCGAGATGCAGCCGGTGATCGCGGGCGGGTGAACAAGCACGTTCGGCCTGCCTTCGCTGGAATGCCTCTTTCGACCTTGCAGGAGATCGGCCCGGTGATGTCCTGGCTTGACGGGCAGCGCCGGGCTGGCGATCTCTCCAGCGGCAGTATCCGCCACAACCTCAACCTTCTCTCTCGTTTCTTCTCGTGGGCCATCGAGCGCGGGTACTCCAAGGTGAACCCAGTGCGCATGATTCCCACGGGGAAGCGCCCACAGGAAGCCCAGAAGCGGGACATGCCCTGGCTTGCCGACGACGCACAGGTGGTCAGCCTGATGAATCACCTGCCCGAACCCATCAACCTGATGTTCTACCTGGGCAACCGGTCGGGCCTGCGAACCGGCGAGCTTGCCGGTCTGCGCATGGCCGACATGGACTACCTGAAGGACGGCACCATCCGCATCCGCTACTCCTATGGCGGCCCGCTGAAGGAGGACAAGGGGCAGACTGGCAAGATGAAGTGGGTTCCTGCCCCGTCCGATGCTGACGACTTCTTGGGGCTCTGGCTGAAGCGGCGAAAACTCCAAGGTGCCAAGCTGGAAGACCTGGTGTTCCCGGCCCCCCTTGCCCCCAACAGCATGCGCAAGCGCGACTGGCACGGCTACCGCAAGGAGTTCATCGAGGATTGCTGGGCTGCCGCCAAGGACGCGCACAACAAGAAGTGCGAAAAGGAACACCACGAGGACCGCAAGGTCGACATGACCTGGTATCAGGCCACCCGGCACAGCTTCGTCACGCGCAACCTGGAAGCCGGCGCTTCGCTCGACGAGGTCAGCGATGCCGTGGGCCACTCATCGCCAGGTGTCACCAGGCGGTTCTACGATCACCACGTTCGCAGGAGTTTCTCCGCAACACTGACAGCTAGGCTGGGACGGCCAGAAAAACCTGCAAGGTAGGTCCGCCCTCGTCGCTTGCGAGATCCATCACCCTGCCTACCCCCCCCTGGCATGCGTGACCCAGGATCGCAGGGCCGCCATCAATTCGTGGGGAGATAGCAAGGGGTCTGACCTTGTACACGGGAGAAGGAGGACACCAGGGTTCCCGCAATTTCCGACCGTCGCCTTTATCCTATATAGGGCGAGGTCTGAAATCTGCGGGAGGGGTAGCTCTATCTACTTGGAAGCATTGAATTCCTCTCCTCCCCGTACAAAACTAGACCCTTGCTGGTCTTCAGACCCAGAACCCGTGTTCAGACTCTCAAGAATGGGTGTGCACAGATCGAATCAGGAGCCTGACTGAGCACAGGATGATACTGGCTGTGGCCATGTTTGATCTTGTCACCCGCCAGGCCCTTCACGTCGCAAGCTAGGCCCCCGCTGGTATCTCCTCGGGTTATGCCGGCACTTGCAGTTGCGACGCCAAGACTCCACGATGTTCTGGTGCGCAGTTGGGAACAATCCGACGACCTTGCCAGGCTCGAAACGCGCTTCTCGACGATAGTTCCCACTTACCGTGATGCCAGGGAGTGGACCAAGAATGTCCAGGGCGGATTCCCTTTGGAACCTTCGACCGAAACGCCGCGGATGCGGTTGGGCGTCTTCGCCAAGGCGGCTCGTCCGCGAGCAAGACTCGGGTTACACAGGGGTTTCATCGATTGTCTGGCAAAACGACGCTTGCTCAAAATCCGACCGCCGTGACCGGACTGGAACTATCCGTCCTGGTGCCGTTGCCGAGCTGGCCGTAGTTGTTCTGTCCCCAGCATTGCACCGTGCCCCCGCTCAACAGCGCGCAGGTGTGCTCGCGGCCGGCGGCAATAGCGACGGCCTTGCTGATACTAGCTACGGTGACGGGCACCAAACTACTCGTCGTCGTGCCATTGCCGAGCTGCCCCTGACTGTTATCGCCCCAGCACTGAATCGAGCCGCCGCTTAGCAGCGCGCAGGTGCGGCCACCGCTGGCGGCAATAGCGACAGCATTGCTGATACCAGATGCCGTGACGGGAACGGAACTGTTCGTCGTGGCGCCGTTGCCGAGCTCGCCCTGGTAGTTAGAGCCCCAGCACTGAACGGCACCGCCGCTCAGCACGGCGCAGGTATGCGAACTGAGGCCAACAGAGACGGCGTTGGTGATACCAGATACCATGACGGGAACGGAACTGTTCGTCGTGGTGCCGTTGCCGAGCTCGCCCTGGTAGTTAGAGCCCCAGCACAGTACGGTGCCATCGTTCAACACCGCGCAAGTGTGGACCTCAGCAGCGGCGATGGCGACAGGGTTGGTGATACCAGACACCGTGACGGGTACCAGACTATTCGTCATGGTGCCATTGCCGAGATTGCCGTAGATGTTGCTGCCCCAGCACCGAACGGTGCCGCCGTACAAGAGCGAGCAGGCGTACTCCTCACCTGCGGCGATGGCGACAGCGTTGGTGATATCGGATACTGTTACGGGCACCAGACTAGCCGTCGTGGTGCCATCGCCGAGCGCGCCATAGAAATCGTTATGGCCCCAACATTGAACGGTACCGCCGCTCAGTACCGCGCAGGTTTGGCGCCAGGCATCGGCAACCGCGATGGCGTTCGTTATACCTGAGACCGTAACCGGCACGGTGCTGTCTATCATCGCGCCATTGCCTAGCTGGCCCTCGCCGTTGTCGCCCCAGCACCGAACCGAGCCGCCGCTCAGCACCGCGCAGCTGTGGTAAAAGCCGGCGGCGATTGATTTCGCGACGAGCCTTGTGTCCGTGGAGCCCCCCGTACTTGTTGCACCTCCTGTCGCCGTGGTTCCGCCCGTGCCACCGACGCCGCTACTCCCGAGGCCGCCTAGAGAACTGCCTCTGACTCCACCGTTGCCACTTCCTCCGAAGCCACTGCCAAAACTCGTGCCGCTGCCTCCGACAACGCCTCCGTTTCCGGTGGTGCCACTGCTCCCTCCGGTGGTGCCCGCCGTGCCTCCTCCACCCGCGCCTCCGCTGGTGACCGTGCTGGTTCCTCCACCCGGGCTGATGGTGTTCATCACCTGCTGTTCGTCCATCGGTGTCCGGGAGCAAGCAAGGCCGGTGAACGACAACGCCAGACCGATTGCGAGCAAACGGCAGTCCCAGATCATGCCTGCCAGATTATCAGCAAAGTAGTCCGAGGGCATGCATCGTTGCTTCACGGCAAGGCGACGAACGACCGACACCAATGGTCTCCAGTGCACTGAAATGCAGGACAACTTGTCCAAGAAACTCCGCAGCACCGGTGGTGCCCGCAGGAGGAAGGGACCGTCTGGACAAGGTGGATCAGGATGCCGACTCGCCTTTCTTGGCCGCTGACGTACTCCCCGGTACACGGACGATGGTGGGTGCGCGGGCAGAGAGGACCCATAGCCAATTCGGTGCCGGACGAAGGGTGAACCTGGCTGAGGTGGTGTTGAGTGCGATGCGTGTTGATGGCTTTCGAGACGCGGATGGGTCAGGGGAAATGCTCGCACACACCAGCAACGCAACGAGCTTGGAAAGCTGGACAGCCAATCACCGGACAGTTGTGTTCCTCCTGCCAGTTCCAGCCGGGACCACAGAATTGAACGTAGGCAGCCTGACAGTCACCGGCTATGGCGTTGGCTACGGGATAGCCGCACCAGAAGCAGTAGCAATCGTCCGCTGACGAGATGGGCGGTCGGTAATCGCTCATGGTGCAGTCATCGTCTGTCACACATGTGTTCTGGTCTGTTGTGCATTTGTTTCCACCCGTTCCCGGGCTGCCACCCGAGCCTCCAGTGGAACTGGTCAAGCCCCCGGTGGTCCCAGTCGCGCCTCCTCCATCCGTGCCTCCGGTGCTGCCAGTGTTTCCTTGGCTGGTGGCCGTCGTACTTCCTCCACCTTCACTGATCGTGGTGCCAGAGCTTCCTCCAGGGGTACCAGTCGCACCCGCAGAGCCAGTCGTGCCTCCGGGAACGGCGTCACAAATGCAGTCACCTTGCCCGCCAGTGCCACTTCCACCCGAGCCAGGAGCGGTCTGACCGCCGGTGCCCCCACGAGACTTCAGACCGGACCCGTCGGTGCATCCCAGGCACGCAAAGCCAGCTACGACAAGGGCTGCAACAGCGGTTGGCATCTTGAACATGGGGGCCTCCGTGTGTTCGACAGCAGCAATCTGCGTGCCAAGCCTCGCACCGCAGCTGTGGAAACGATTTCCGCGCAACCACGGCGAGATGGGAGCTGGCGGCACGCGCGACGACAACCGTGGGGTCAGCCAGTCCTCAGAATTCTGAGGGTTCGCGAGGGGCTACTGTCGCAATGGGTGCACGTGGTTTGATCGGCTCGTTCGCTGCTGGTTTCAAAAGACGACGGTTTCAGTTGGGTGACCACTGGCACGTGTCGGCGATGCAACGAGGTGTAGATCCATCACCTCCTGCTGGGTCGCACTCCGCAGGCTCACAGTGTTGGCTCTGCCAGTCGGAACCACAAAACTGGCTATACGCGCTCTGGCAGTCACCAACCATCGCTTTGCTCGCGACCCACCCGTAATAGGAGGGGCAGTAGATACAGTAGCAATCTGCCGCCGACAATATGGGCGGTTTGTAATTGCTGGCGGTGCAGTCATCATCGGTCACACATGTGTTCCGGTCCGTTGAACATCTGTTGGCACCGGTATCTGGACCACCATCTGTGCCTCCCGTGGGACCGTCCACGCCCGCATCGCTGGTGCTGCCTCCGACAATACCAGTGGTTCCTTGTCCACCTGTGCCTCCGGTGGTGCCCTTAGTGCCTCCGATAATGCTGGAATTTGCTCCGCTGGTGACCACTGTGCCTCCCCCACCGGTAGCTCCGATAGCGCTTGTGCTTTCTCCGGTGCTGCCGGTCATGCCTCCCCCACCCGCACCTCCAGTGGTACCACTGCTCCCTCCAGTGGTGCCGGCTGTGCCTGCATAGCTGGGGATACCTACGGTGGTGCTGGGCGTTCCTCCTCCCCCGGTGTTGCCCACGGGGTCGGTGGTTCCCCCGGTGTTGCCGGCCAACGCTCCGGAAGTCCCACCGTTCCCTCCTGTGGCACTGGTGGTTCCTGCGGTGGTCCCAATTGTGCCTCCGGTGGTTCCGACATGAAGAGCCTTGCCACTGCTGCACCCGACTGCACCCAAGGTCACGACCAGCATGGCCTCCACGGTCAGTTTGACGAAAACAGAACACACCCGATTCGACATGGGGCCTCCGGTTGAACTGGCCTCGGTTGATGGCGGCAACAGCATCGACATTCTGCGTACCTTGGCTACCAGGCGCGGCATGAAGCGCGTCTCCGGTCAGTTCTGGCTAGGATCTTGAACCCGACCCATGAAGAGAATGGCTCCGGTGGGTTGGTCATACAGGAAATAGATAAACGGACGGGTCGCGTCGACCAGTAGCCCGGTCGGGGCGGCAATTGCAAGAGTACTAATGACCACTGCCGTGGCCGCTGCAGCCTCGGTACCGTTTTCCGCGACGTCGATGAACGCCTTGTGGAGAACATCCGAGATGTAGAGGTTGTGCGTGCCATCCATGCCCGAGAAGTCGGCGACGCCGGGGATGAAGGCCGACGTCATGCCCAGGGCTTGCAGAAGCGTCACCAAGCTCGTCCCTGTCTCAACCTTGAAGCGGGGAAGGGTGAGCGAAACCGTCTGGCTGACCAGCCCGGCCACCAAAGTCCCCAGCGCAGTCGCGTTCAGCGAGGATTCGACTTGGCTGAACTGGCCCGGATTGGGCACCACCACCACCAGCGAAAGCCGAGTATCGGCATAGGGCAGGGACGCGGCTACGAAGTTCGTCCCCTTAGTGGCCGGAAGGCTGGGGAGGTATGCGTTCATGAAACTCACAGTCACACTGCTGCCATCCAGACGGGTGAACGGGCCATCGTGGGTGTCGGTCGGATCAAACTTGGTGTTCCATGCCGCATTGAAATAGACCGCATCGGTCAGGACCAGCTCTGTCGAGCTAGTAATAGAGCCGGAAGGCAACAGGTTCTGGATCTTGTCGTTTGTCTGGCCAGCCACCCATGCGTTGATAGTCAGACGCGATGGATCGGGAGCATTGATGAAGTCGAGCAGATTCACGCCTGCGCCATAGCTCTCGGCCAAAGTGTTCAGGAAGTCGGTCTTGAACGTGTAGGTTTGCTCGGCCCAAACCGCATTGGTGATGTCCACCTGCATGGGTCCGCCGTCACCGCCGAGAAATCCCTGACCGCGTGAGGCCAGGGTCTGGTCCAGGGCGTTGAACGCCGGGTGCAACTGCGCGGGCGGCAAGGTGAAGTGAAGAGCGCTGGCCATCTCGGTCGCTGTCGTCGTTGCCGCGCCGGCGTAGGTCATGGCAAGGGCTATAGAAATGCTGGCCGGTGAGAAGACCAGATTCGTGTTCGTGGCGATGAGCTGTTGGTAGGCTGCAAACGCGAACGCGGCGTTGTCGGAAGCCAGAATGGTGCTGTCGGCTGCTGGCACCTGTGGATTGGCGATGCGCTGGACTGCAGACATGGCGGTGACGATGTCAGGGGAAGACCCAGCGTCTGCCATCCCGACCGGGCCAGGCGTGGTGTCGGCCACCCCAATGGCGTCCGGCAGAGCGGAGGCGTCGGGGGTGGTGGTAAGAGGCGCGGGTCCCGCGCTGCTAGAACCACAGCCCGCGAGCGCAATGGCGAAAAGCGCAGAGAGAACACAACAACCGGTCCCAGGTCGAATCCATCGGGTCATGGCTGCCTCCAGATCAAGTGGGCAGGTTACCAGCAAGTTCGAGGCCAAGGGCGAGTCTGTCCCCTGACCGGGGAACAAGCCAGATCATGGACAGATACCCTCAGAATTCTGATAGTTGACGGACTCAACGGCCATGATCTCACCCCTGCTGCCAGGGCACATCTCCACGTTAACGCGAGGAAATTGGGCCAACATCAGCGGTACTAGGCCGGGGCATGGAGATTGCTACCGTAGATCAAGTGGAGGACTCCATGTTCAAGATGTCTACATGCGGCGTAGGACTTCTTCTGGCTGGCTTGGCGGCGTGTAGCAACCAGTCCGGTTCGGCACCTTCCGACGGCGCCATCCTGGGGCGTGTACCCACAAACCACCGGGCGAGCGACATCGAGTGCACGCAAGCTGCGCCAGCGGGGAACATCTGGCCCCGGCCATCGCCATCGGGCGAGTAGACACCGTCCAGGAAGACGGTGTGAAAATGCGGGTTCAGTCGCAGGTCGCTGTTGGCACGCTGAATGACGGTCAGGGCGCCAGACTCGCCGGTCGGCAAGCCGCGCTCAATGTGGCGCTGCCGATACCACCCCGCGACTGTGTCCGTGAAGATACGCACCACTTGCCCCAGCAGTTTCCCGTCGAATGCCAGCGGTAAACGCAGCGGGAAGGGCATGGTGAGCACCCACTGACGGATGGCGACGTCGGGCAAAACGTGGTCCACCAGGTTCAACGCCCCCTCGTTCATCCTCCTGCCGAGGCAACTGGGGCACACGGCCCTCGCCTTACACGAGAAGGCGACAACGTGGTGCTCGCCGCAATCATCGCAGTACAGATGCGCGAAGCCCCGCGCGAGAATTCCGCAGTCGAGGTATTTGTGTAGCTCTTCCGTCACGAACTTCGGCAACGTGCGCCCGCTGGCGGCGTCGGTCCATTGCTGCTCGAAGGTCAACAGGTGCTGCTGCAACACCTGATAAAGGGCAGTCTTGTTCGGTTGCCGGCGCGTGTAAACCGGGCCGGCAGACGCAGGCTGTACACGTGCCGCTGCCTCCACCGAGGAGGCTTATCGGCGAGCGGCTCACCGCAGGTGCGTGCCGCGCGTGACTTGCAGCCCGATCGCTAGCTGACCATCTTCGCGATCAGGTCGCCGACTTCGCGCGTGCCCATGCCCATCTTGCCGGCGGCCAGGCTCTTGATCTGCTTGGACGCCAGGGCGTCGTGCACGGCCTTGTCGATGGCTTGCGCGATCGCCGGCTCGCCCAAGGTGTCCATCATCATGCCGCCGGCGCAGATGGTGGCGAGCGGATTGATGACGTTCTTGCCGGTGTATTTGGGCGCGCTGCCGCCCATGGGCTCGAACATGGACACGCCCTCGGGATTGATGTTGCCGCCGGCCGCGATGCCCAGGCCGCCCTGAATGATGGCGGCCAGGTCGGTGATGATGTCGCCAAACAGGTTCTCGGTGACGATCACGTCGTAGTACTCGGGCTGCTTGACGAACCACATGGTGCAGGCGTCGACGTGGTTGTAGTCCTGCTTGATTTCAGGATAGTGCGCGTCGCCCATCTCCTTGTGCACGCGCACCCACAAGTCACCGCAGTGGGTGAGCACGTTGCACTTGTGCACGAGAGTGAGCATCTTCTTCTTGCTGTTGCGGCGCCGCGTGTACTCGTAGGCGTACTTCACACAGCGCTCGACCACCGGACGCGAGTACTGCATCACTTGCGTCGCCACTTCAAGCGGCGTTCCCTTCTGCGTGACGCCGCCGATGCCGGT
>Ga0265329_10000574_pt1 | contig 19021 bp, 14 predicted proteins | sample 41627metaG_FD_202091 | JGI IMG/M metagenome (GOLD analysis project Ga0265329, IMG submission 202091) | Rhizosphere microbial communities from Carex aquatilis grown in University of Washington, Seatle, WA, United States - 4-16-27 metaG | ecosystem: Host-associated > Plants > Roots > Rhizosphere...
GCCTCAGCCAGCGGCTCTCTTTTCGCGGGGGCGCCTGCCGATCTTCTTCCGCTTCTGCGCCGGGCGACTCTGGTGACTCCCAACCTGGCAGAGGCCGCGTGGCTTACCGGTCTGGCGGTGGAGACTCTTGACCATGCACGCCAAGCCGCACAGGAAATGGTCGGGCGCGGCTTGCGGGCTGTTCTGGTCAAAGGGGGCCACCTCAGCGGTCCTGCTACGGACGTGTTCCGTTCAGCGACAGGTGAAAGGCTGTACCAGGGGACGCGTCTACCAGGCAGGAGCCCGCGCGGGACCGGCTGTGCGCTCGCCACGGCCATCGCGGTCGGGCTGGCGCGCGGTCAGCATCTTGAACAGGCTGTGGAGGAAGCCAAGGTTTGGCTGGCCGGACGGATTCAGGCCGCGGTGACGATCGGCGGCGCGCGCTACCTGTGAAGGATTCGGACACGGGGGAGGAGTCGGAGTCGGCTATCGACTGGGACTGCGACCCTGCTCGACGATGGCCTTGGTCTTGCGGGCGATCATTAGCTCCTCGTTGGTGGGAACCACCCACGCGCAGATGCGCGAGCCGTCGCGCGTGATGACCTTCTCCTTGGCGGGCGAGCTGTTGCGTTCGGGATCGATTTCGACGCCCATGAAGCGCAGTGGCTCCAGCACACGCGCACGCATGGCGACGTCGTTCTCGCCGATGCCGCCGGTAAACACGATGGCGTCGCAGCCTGCCATGGCCGCCACATACGACCCGATGTACTTGATCAGGCGGTAGTCGAACATGTCGAGCGCGAGCTGCGCCCGCGCATCGCCCTCCTTGGACTTGGCGATTAGCTGACGCATGTCATTGCTGATGCCGGACACGCCCTTGACGCCACTCTTGCTGTTGAGCAGCGTGTTCATTTCCTGCGGAGAGAGCTTGTCCTTGTCCATGATGTAGAGGACCACCGCCGGGTCCATGTCGCCCGTGCGCGTGCCCATCAGCAAGCCCTCGAGCGGCGTTAGCCCCATCGATGTGTCGTAGGACTGGCCGTCCTTGACCGCGGTGATACTGGACCCGTTGCCCAGGTGGCAGGTGATGATTTTGAGTTTGGCGAAGTCCTTCTTCATCAGCTCGGCACAGCGGCGAGCTACGTATTCGTGAGAGGTGCCGTGGAAGCCGTACTTGCGCACGTGGTTGCGCTCGAGCTGGTCCTTGGGCAAGCCGTAGGTGTACACATGCGGCGGCATGGTCTGGTGAAAAGCCGTGTCGAAGACCGCGACCTGGGGCAGACCAGGGAAGATCTTCTCGCAGGCCGCGATGCCAGCCAGGTTGGGTGGGTTGTGCAAGGGTGCAATGCCGATGCACGCTTCGATGGCCCCACGCACTTCCGGGGTGACCAGGGCCGAGTTTGAGAACAACTCGCGCCCGTGCACGACCCGGTGGCCGCAAGCGTCCACTTCAATCTTGTCCTTGAAAAGACCGTGTTCGGCATCCAGCAGCATGTCCTTCATGGCTGCCACCGCCTGGGTGTGGTCTTTGGCCACCACGTCGCCGACGATCTTGTCGGGCGAGCGCGTGTCGCGATAACTGAACTTGGATTTTTCGCGCCCAATTTCCTCGACCAGGCCCTCGGCCATCAGCGCGGCGGTATTGTCCGCCGGGAGATCGTACAGCTTGAACTTCAGCGACGAGCTGCCGCAATTGATGACCAGTACCTTCATGACTTCAACTCCCAGAACTACTGCTTCTGTGCGAATTGCACGCGCACGACATTGATGGCGATCACGTTGAGCACATCGGCGGCTTTGCAGCCGCGCGAGAGGTCGGATGACGGCTTGGCCATGCCCTGCAAGATGGGACCCACGGCCTCCGCTTTGCCCAGCCGTTCGACCAGCTTGTAGCTGATGTTGCCCGCATCAAGGTCCGGGAAGATGAGCACGTTGGCCTTGCCGGCCACGGGCGAGCCTTTGGCCTTGCGTTCGCCGATGGCCGGAATGAGCGCGGCGTCGCCTTGCAGTTCACCGTCGACGATCAAGCCAGGCCGCTTCGCTTTCGCGGCGGCGGTGGCGGCGACTACCTTGTCGATGTCGGCATGCTTGGCGCTGCCTTTGGTCGAGAACGACAGCATGGCGACGCGTGGCGTGTCACCGGTCAGGCTGGCGTAGCTGTCAGCGGTGGCTATGGCAATGTCGGCCAGTTGGTTCACGTCGGGAGCGGGCACCACAGCGCAGTCGGCGAAGAAGATGATGCCGTCTTTGCCAAAAGACTTGTCGGACACCACCATGGCGAAGAAGCTGGACAAGGTCTTGAGGCCCGGCTGCATGCCGATGATCTGGATGCCGGCGCGGCACACGTCGCCGGTGGTGTAGAGCGCGCCGCCCACGAAGCTGTCCACCAGGCCCTTGCGCACCATCATGGCGCCATACCACAGCGGGTCCTTCATTTGCGCGACGGCTTGATCTTGGGTGAGCCCCTTGGCCTTGCGCAGCTCGAAGTAGGTATTGGCGTAGTCGTCGAAATTCGGCGGCTTGGTCATATCCACGATGTTGATCTTGTCGAGCGACAGCGACGCCGACGCTGCCATCGTCTTGATCTTGTCGGGCGCACCCAGCAGGGTGATTTCCGCGATTCCCTGCTTGGTGGCCAGCGCCGCAGCCTCGACGATGCGAACGTCTTCGCCTTCTTGCAAAACGACCTTGCGGGGACTGGTCTTGGCCTTGGCGTGAATTTGTTCGATGAAAGTGGGCATGATGACAATCTCCTCAGAAGGCCTCAGCCTGCACGACTCGCGCACCCTGACCTCGCGGGCCGGACAGCGCCGGGATGGGGCGCGCGGGCAGGCCGGTTGAAGCCGTCCAAGAATCGGGTGGCGGGGACGGCCAGCGCCGGCAAGCGATGGGGCGACACAACGCCGGCAGAGTAGACCCGCCGGAGGGCCCGATCAACAGGCTTCGATGGGATTCTCGCTATCCCGGACGCGGCGCCACCAGCGCCTCTGCGTCCACCAGGTCTTTCTCGCGTTCCGTGGCCCGCTTCGCGGCGATCAGGTCGTTGCGCCCGATGATAGTCACGCTGACTTCGTCCACCTTGGTCGTCGTCCGCCGCAACCATGCGTCGGCGAAGTTGAGGCCGCGCATGGCCTTGACGAGATCAATGCGGTCGGGGGGAACGCCGATCCACACCACCTCGAGTGGAGACGCCGCGCTCAGATGTTCGACCGCCAGGGCGGGCGCACCGAAGCTGGCCAACGCCCGGTAGACGCATTCCAGGTTGTCGGGCCCGTCGTCCAACCAGATGTCCATGTGTCGGGTGGTGCGTGCTTGGCCGTAGAAATCCACAGCGTGGGCTCCCACGAGCAGGTAACGCGCGTCAACATCGGCGAGCGCTCGCAGGAGCCTGACGAAGTCTTTGTTGAGTTCCAACTTGGCCTCCTCTGTTGTAGGGATGGCATAGGATCGCACGAAAAGCGCCATCATAGCAGAGGGAGTGTGCGGTTTTGATGGTGCGAGCGCGGGCGCCAAGCGCGAGAGCGTGACGCGAGCTGGGGATGCGGCTGGCGGAGGTGGCTATTTCGCGCTCTCAAGCGCGCGGCGGACGGCGTGGGCCAGCTCTTCGGGCGTGAAGGGTTCGTGCAAGAGACGGGCCCCGCTCTCAAAAACCCGACGCTCAGCCAGCGATCCGTAGCCCTGACACGAAATGAAGAGCGATTTCAATCCGGGCCGGATGGTCTGCATCGAGCGCACGAACTCGCGTCCACGCACGCGCGGCGTGGCCAGGTCGGCGACCAGCAAGTGGATGGTGCCCTTGTGAACGCGAGCGAACCCTTCCGCATCGGCTGGACTCATGGCCTCGAGCACAGCGTAGCCCAGCTGGCGCATGACCTTGCACGCCAGTCTGCTCACGTCACGATCGTCAAGCGCCACCAACACGGTTTCGTCGCGCGCGCCTGCTCGCTCGATCAGTTCGGGGCTCGGGATGTCATCGGACGAATTACCCTCGGCGTGGCTCTCTTGATCGGCGCTCTCGCCGAGGGGACCGCCCAGCTGCATGGCCGGCCGCTCGGCCGTCTGACTCAGCCGAGTCCCGCTCACGTCGTAGGCTTCTACAACCACCAGGGGCTGGTGGTTTGACCCTGACACCACTCGGGCCACCGCCTCGAAACTTCGCCAGCCGCCGTCGGCTCGACGCAAGCGCAGGTGGACTTGCGCGGGTTCTTCCGCCATTTCTGTCACGGCGCCGAGTAGGGACTGGACGGCTGCCGCGTCATCCGGGTGAAGCATCTCCCAGAAACTGGTCGCCAGGAGTTGACCGCGTCGATGGGCCAGCAGGTGCGTGACCGATGGACTGATCTCGCGGATGCTGCCAGCGCCATCCAGCACCACCAGCAAGTCGGTCGAGCCATCATCCACGCTCTCGTGCACAGACGAGGATTCGGGTCGGGGCTGTCGTGGTTTTGTTTCTCGTACCATCGGTTCCTTGCTTCTCGCGATCATCGTCGGCCCACCTACGTCATCGCGCTGACCCCGAGGGCAGACTTTACAGCACGCCCCAGGTCTTGGACCAGCGCACTCTTGGTCACGAAATCAATTGCCCCTGCCCGCCGTGCCAGCGTTGCGTAGGGGGAATCGGGCAGCGAACTCACGATGATGACCGGAAGAAGAGGCTTGACAGCCCGCAGTTCCTTGAGGATCTCGATGCCGCTTCGACCCGGCAGCCGCAGGTCAAGTAGCACCAAGTCGAACGACTGGGTCCACGCCAAGCTCAGGCCTTCTTCGCCGGACACCGCCGAAACCATCTCCGCTCCGGGCACCGCACCGGCCAGGAGCTCGCCGATGCGCTGGCTGACGGCAGGGTGATCGTCCACCAGGAGGATTCGTGTGGGCCGTCCGGGGCTGACTACCATGCCTCCAGTGTCTCATGGCAGCCGCGTCGCCACTGCCAGGGGATGTCCGATTCGTCTGTCGGCCAATGTCCTACAAGCGCGCCACGAAAAACCGACGCACGTGTCTAGTCGACCAAACCTTCGTGCAGAGCGTACTGAATCAGCTCGGCGTTGGAATGCATCTGCATCTTCCCCAGCAGACGCGTGCGATAGGTGCTGATGGTCTTCTCACTCAGCGCCAGCCCTGCGCTGATTTCTTTCACCGTCTTGCCTGTTGCGATGCCGCGCATGACTTCAAGCTCACGATCCGAAAGCCGCTCATGGGCGGGCCGTGACGAGCCATGGCTCAGGCTCTTGGCCAACGCTTCGGCCAGCCGCGCGCTGACGTGAGTGCCGCCCATCAGCACCTTGCGTACCGCCCCTGCCAGTTCCTCGGCCGCGCCCTCCTTGTTCACGTACCCGGCCGCCCCCGCGCGCAGCGCGCGCAAAGCATAGTGCTCCTCGGGGTGCATGCTCAGCACCAAGACCGGCACCGCGGGGCGGAGACGTTTCATGTCTCGGAGTGCGTCGACGCCTCCACGCCCAGGCAGAGAAATGTCGAGCACCACCACGTCCCAGGCTTCCTTCTGCAGCTTCTCCAGGGCTTCGCTGGGCTTACACGCCTCGCCGAACACCACCTTTCCCAGCGCCTCGGTAAGGATATCCCGCACGCCTCGCCGAACTACCGCATGGTCATCCACCAACAGTACCCTTGTCATCGCTCATATCCTCGACAGCCAGGACTGAAATCTAAAGGCTCGACGTCCCCTCGCGGCATCGCACGCCGCAACCATCCACCGAAGCCGGTCAGGCGTGACGCCTCGTTCTTCTGCCTATCCCCCGCCACACCTTCTATTATGCGTAAACCGCGCTGGTTTCAAGTCAGAAACCGCGGCCAGGGCCGAAGGCCCTGGCCAGCGCAATGGTACCAGTGATCCGTTAGATGATGATGGCCGGAACCTTGCAGTCCGAGGTGCATTTCATGTTCCCCCCACCCTTGTCAGTCTGGACGGCGGATGGGTTCCCGTTGGTGTCATAGTAGACGCCGTTGACGTCGCTACCAAGGTCGCATTGCTCGCCTCGATCCGAGTCGATGATCTTGTCGCCGCAGTAGTGTGGGTTCTTGCATCCGAACGTGCATCCTCCCGCCCCTGTAACCGAGCCATTCTTGCTGCCTTGGTCGCAGTTCTCTGGACCGTCCGGTGGGCCTTGCGTGATGTTGTCCCCGCAGAAGGGTCCCCACTTGCACTTCGTCGTACAGCCGCCGTACAGGGTGTCGTTGTTCTTCGCCAGGCAGCCCGCTGGGAGTGCCACGCTTGGATCGTTGGGATCGCCGCAGTCACATTCCTCGCCGCCTGTGACCATCCCGTCGCCACAGTGAGGAATGCAGTCCGACGTCTTGGTGTTGAAGCCATTGAGCGTGAGCTGGAAGTTCGACTCGGGCGGGTGCCGGTCAGCGCCGAAGATGGCAATCTCGTAGACTTTGCCGTCCTGCAGACCGAGGCTGACGGTTCGGGTGCGATAGTCATCCGGTGAAATGGGAGCCGGCGCCGCGGCGGGTGAGCATCCCGCTGCGACGTAGCCGGCCTGGGTTGTAGCGATGTTCCCAGTTGCGTCGAGACAGCCGCCTTCCGTGATCGTCGCCTGACCTGGGTCACCTATGACACTGACCTTGCCTGGCAACTGCTGGTGGACGCCGCCCAGATCGATAACCAGGGTGCCGTTGATGAAGACAAAGAGATCGTCGTCGCCGAAGAACTGCAAAGAGACGCCGGCTGTCTTGTCGTACACGAAGAAGTAGCGCGACTCATCAGAGAAGTAGCTGTCATGCTTGACGCCGGGAGTATTTGAAACCCAGCACCCAGCGCTCAGCGGATTCTGGTTTGGGCAGTCCGATTGGATGATGCGGGGTGGGAAAAAATACTGGTCGCCTTGGCAGGTGGCCCAGATGGGAGTTCCACTGCCATGGTTCCAGTAGGGCCATAGGTCACACAGCGTGACCATGGTGGGATTCAGCGTGTCCAGGGGATAGAAGCCGTTGTCCGCGCCCGCGAGGTGCGTCTTGCTGGCGTACTGGTAGATGTTCGTCCCGATGGATTTCATCTCGAGAACCGAGGGGAACGTCTTGTTCACGGTGGCGTCGTCGGTGAACCACTGCTTGAAGCTGGCCGCGTTCTTTACGATAGGCACCACTCCGTTGAAAATGGGGCCACCGGGGGTGCTGGCTGTGTATCCCTTCAAGATTCCGGTGACTTGGCCTGATGGGTTGGTGAAGCTGATGGCTGTGCCGGCGGTGCCGCCACGGTAGCCGCCAGCACCATCGGAAAGCGGACTATCATTGCCAGTTATCGTGTACGTGCTGGGAATATGTGCGCCCGAATTGCCAATGTTCCAGTCGCTGAATTGGCAGGCACACTGGTTGTTGGCGCGACTCGAATTGTATTGAGGTTTGCCGTACGACAGTTTCGAGGAGGCAATGTCCCAGCAACGCGCAGTCGAATCGTTGCCCTTGGCCGGCCCGCCTGAGTTGGGGACACAGATGGTCGTGGGCGCGGTGGAGCCAGCCGCCTTTGTGCCCAGGAAGAAGAAGTCGGGGTGGCCACCACTGGCGACGTTCTCGGGCTGGAAATCGCGGTAGATGACGGGGAGTTCAAGGCACTGGCTGGTCTGATCGGTTGAACAAGGAGAGGAATCGACGTGCGTGGTGGGGGTACACACGAAACCAGTCTCTGTCGTGCATTTGCTCGAGCAGCCATCACCGTCCAACTGATTGCCATCATCGCAGGCTTCGTTTGGATCGATATTCCCGTCTCCGCATGCGGTCGCGCACGCCTGGGTGTTGCCCGAGCTGTCAAGACAACTCGGTTCCTTGGTGCATGTCTTCGAGCAGCCCGGATTGTTGGGATCTCCATAGAACAGGCCGTTCTGGCCCCGACAGCCGGTTGGCAGCTTGGTCGGATCGTTGCCACAGTCGCACTGCTCGCCCGTCTCTTTGATTCCGTTGCCGCATTGCGCCACTTTGCAAAGCTGGCCTGGGGTGGGACAGTCGGCGCCCGGCTCTCTCTGGCAGGTGGTCGAGCAGCCATCACCACTGGCGGTATTGCCGTCGTCGCACATCTCACCGCCCTCGATCTTGCCGTCGCCACAGATTGGGGTGCAGGGCTTTCCTGGCACGCGACACTGCCACCCGGGATCGATCGACTTGCAGTCTGCCGAGCAGCCATCACCACTTACGGTATTGCCGTCGTCGCAGGTCTCGTCGGAAGTCAGCACGCTGTTGCCACACTTCCTTTGATCGATGCAAGGCTGGCCGGGCGTCGGACAAATAAAGTTGGCTTCGACCAGGCATTGAGCATTGCAGCCGGTATCAATGGGATGGTTGGGATCGAGTTTCGCGGCAGGAAGGACGCCGTCGTCGCAGTCCTCGCCCTGGTCCAATTTACCGTCGCCGCAGGTCTTGGACGGGACGAAGGTGCTCTGAGTCGCTCCACCGCTGCCGGTACTGCCACCGGTGGGATTACAAACAATGCAGGCCGCACTGCCGCCGCCGGGGTTGTTGCCGCCGTTGCCCCCGTTTTGTCCGCCGCCCTGCTGCTGATTGGAAACCGTGGCGCTGGTGCAGCTCGCTGCTGCGAGCAGAGCAACCGCGCCCGCCAAGACTAGGGCGCCTTGGCTTTTCAGAACATGAGTACCAAGACTGGTGAAAACCGAGTTTGTTGACATTGGACGCGCCTCATCTGGGGGTGGGTGCAAAAACCTTGTGAGCCTACCAACCCGCGGGGAATATAACAACTGCACCACCGGACCTGAGAAACGAAACTTCTGGCGGTTCCGCCCGGCTGGCATTGCGCAAGACTACAAGAACGCTCGACTGTGGTTCTTGCATGTCTCGTTGACTCTGCGCATCGCATCCTTGTTCTTGCGCCCGCTGGCGAGCGGATGTGCCTCCCACCGCTGAGCCGCGTTTTGACAGGGAAATATGATATGAATGCGCTCCGGTTGGCCCGGCGATCCTCAGGCTTCCTGCGGCGTCGCGCCCCGCCTCACCCCTCACTGGATGGATGACATGCAAAATGTGAAGATCCTTCTCGACGAAAGCGAGATCCCGCGGCAGTGGTACAACCTGGCAGCCGACCTTCCCACGCCGATGCTGCCGCCTCTCGGGCCTGATGGGAAGCCGATCGGCCCCGAGATGCTGGCGCCGGTCTTCCCCATGAACCTCATCGAGCAGGAGGTCAGTACCAAGCGGTGGATCGACATTCCCTCAGAGATTCTCGACATCCTCTACCGCTGGCGACCGGCGCCGCTTCGACGCGCAGTGTACCTTGAGAGGTACCTGAAGACGCCGGCGCGTATCTACTACAAGGACGAGAGCGTCAGCCCGGCAGGAAGCCACAAGCCCAACACGGCGGTGCCCCAGGCTTGGTACAATAAGCAATTCGGAATCAAGCGGCTGACCACCGAGACTGGCGCCGGGCAATGGGGCAGCGCTCTGGCCTTTGCGTGCAACCTGATTGGCCTGGAGTGCAAGGTCTTCATGGTACGCATCAGCTTCGAACAGAAGCCTTTCCGCAAACTGATGATGCAGGTATGGGGTGCAAACTGCATCGCCAGCCCCAGCAATCTCACCAACGCCGGTCGGACCATCCTGGCCAGCATGCCTGACACGCCCGGCAGCCTCGGGATCGCCATCAGCGAGGCCATCGAGGCGGCGGTGACCGACAGCACGGGCCAGACCCGCTACTCGCTCGGCAGCGTGCTCAACCACGTGCTTCTACACCAAACCATTATCGGTCTGGAGGCCAAGGCCCAGCTCAAGAAGGCGGGGGAGAAGTTGCCCGACATCATCATCGGCTGCGCAGGCGGCGGCAGCAATTTCGCCGGCCTGGCCTTCCCCTTCGCGCAAGACATGATCAACGGCGCGCAGATGACCATCATCCCGGTCGAGCCTGCGGCCTGCCCTAAGATGACAAAGGGTCAGTTCGTGTACGACCACGGCGACGTGGCGTGCATGACGCCGCTTCTGCCCATGCACTCGCTCGGGCACACGTTCATTCCCAAGCCCATCCATGCGGGCGGGCTGCGCTATCACGGCATGGCGCCTCTCGTGTGCCAGGGCATTGTTGAAGGTCTGTTCAAGCCCCGCGCCGTCGCCCAGCTCAAGTGCTACGAGTCAGCAATGATCTGGGCCAAGACCGAGGGCACCATCTGCGCGCCCGAGACCAGCCACGCCATTGCCGCCGTGATCGACGAAGCCAACAAGTGCCGCGAGAGCGGTGAGCAAAAAGTCATCCTCTTCAACTACAGCGGCCACGGACTGATGGATCTGGCTGGCTACGACGCGTACTTGTCAGGCAAACTCACCGACTACGTGCTGCCCGACGACGAAGTCCAGAAGAATCTGCAGGCTTTGAAGGGCATGCCAAAAGCCGAGGCACGCAAGTCGGGCCGCTGGTAGATTTCCTTTCAGGGCGGCGAGCTGCCTGAGCCGAAAACCCGCCGACGTGCAACTGCTACAATACAAGTTTGCCCATCTCACGTGGGCTGTCCGCCGCCGAACAAGGAGATCGATAGATGCACCACCGAAGCTCGCGTATGTACCTGTGGAAGACGTTGCTTTGTCTGGCCGCCGCGGGATGTGCGCCTTCCAAGAGTGGTGGCGAATTAACAGGCGGCAATCCCGCTGCCGGCACAACCGCTGTGGCAGGAAACACGAGTGGCGGCGGTTCACAGGGAATCGCTGGTGCATCCGGCGGCGAAAGCGCTCAGAGCAGCAACGAGGGTGGATCCACACAGCCACCCAGCACCGGTGGATCCACGCAACCACCCAGCACCGGTGGATCCACGCAACCACCCAGCACCGGCGGATCCACGCAACCACCCAGCACCGGCGGATCCACGCAACCACCTAGCACCGGTGGATCGACAAGCCCAAACACCACCGCATCTAACGGAGGTGGTGGCGCCACAAGCTCATCCACGACCAGCCCCGTCGCAGGATCGCGCGACGCGGGCGTGGCGGGCAGCGGTGGCTCCGCTTTGGGCGGCTCTAGTGGCAATCGCGACGCCGGGCCGGTAGGGGGCACGGCAGCGGGAGGAAGTGGCGGCAAGGCGTCCGGTGGCAGTGCAAACGGCGGCAGTGCGACCGGCGGAAAGTCGACCGGCGGAAGCTCGACCGGTGGGAGCGCGACCGGCGGAAGCACCGGCACGCCACCCGCGGGCAAGGTCTTTAGCCAGTGCCGCTTCCACTTCGGCACGATCGATTCGATGGCGAAGAGCAACACTTCCATGATTGCTCAGTTGGACTTCTTCACTCCTGGATGGATGATGGGCACCTTTAACCAGGGCTATGTGTGCACCGAATCGGCTCCTGGCGGCGCCCTTGCGGGTCTGGTTCCAGTGGATGTCACCTACATTGCTGCCAACTATGTGAAGAATCAGAACAAGCTGTGCGACTGCAACGTCAGCGGCTGCGCCGGTGGCAATCTGTGCAACTACGGCGCGCAGTACATCACCCAGGACTGGGCAACGATTCTTTCCCAGTACCAGAGCAACTCAACCGGTTTTGCGGCTTGCCTGGGCGGACGCCCGATCATCTTCGAGATGGAGCCGGATTGGTACCAGTACTACGCCGGTGGTCAGACCCAGGCTTGGACGCCAGCACAAGCAGGGACCAACATGACAGCCCTGGTGAACGCGCTGAAGGGCTCGTTGCCCAATGCGGTTTTCTCCATGGACATCTCACCGTGGATTCCCAACAACGGCTCGGCCTGGTACACCAATTTCAACATGAGCCTGTTCACCTTCATCAACACCTCGGGTGGGGGCACTGCTGCCGACAATGCGAAGATCCGGTCCAGCAACGCCATGACCTGGGCCGGTGTGCACGGGGTGACGGGCAAGCCGATCCTGGCCGACACGGGCTACGGAGCGAATGGGGGATCAGCGGGACCTGACGCCGCCTGGGATGTCCCGGCGAACATCAACGCCCGTATCGCTGATGGTGTTGTGTCGATCTCACAGTACAACCCCAGTAGCAGTTGGGGATCGACGATCTCGAGCATCCGGAGTCAACTGAGCACGCCGTCCGTTTGTCCGTAAACCTCGGCTGGCTTGAAGGCCAGCCCCGCTCTCCTCAATCAGCAACCTGTCGGTTGTCCTCCCGCGAATTCCGTCTATAACCACGGGCCATGGAGACGCCCGCGCAACTTGGTTTTGCCATGCCTGCCGAGTGGGAACCCCACGAGGCCACCTGGCTGGGCTGGCCGCACTGTCGCAGCGACTGGCCCGGCAAGCTTGGCACCATCGAGTGGGTGTACGGCGAAATCGTGCGCAAGATCGCGCAAGGCGAGAAGGTGCGCATCATCATCGACGGGCCACAAGCGAGGGCGCGGCAGATCCTGGCCCGCGCCCATGCCAACTTGGCCAATGTGGAATTCTTTCGCTCCCCCTCGGATCGCGGCTGGGCACGCGACTTTGGGCCCATCTGCGTGCGCAAGCCAGGACCCAAACCCGAGGTCGCCATCGCCAAGTTCAAGTTCACCGCCTGGGCGAAGTATCGCAACTGGCACAAGGACAACCTCATCGCAGAGCGAATCGCCCAACAGCGCAAGATGCGGCTCTTTCCGGTCACGCACAAGGGTCAGCCCGTCGTGCTGGAAGGCGGCGGCATCGACGTGAACGGCTGCGGAACTTTGCTGACCACGGAAGAGTGCTTCCTCGACCAGAAAACCCAGTGCCGCAACCCCGGCATGAGCCGCGAGGAATACGACCGCGTCTTTGCCGACACTCTGGGCACGCCCAACGTCATCTGGCTGGGCCACGGGATCGCCGGCGACGACACCCACGGCCATGTCGACGATCTGTGCCGCTTCGTGAACCCAACCACGATGGTCGTGATCCAGGAGAAGAACGAACACGACGTGAACTTTGCGCCCCTGCGCGAGAACTGGGAACGGTTGCAGGACGCGCGCTTACAAGACGGGGCGCGTCCCGAGGTGATTGCCCTGCCCATGCCCGCGCCGCTCTTTCATGGCGACTGGCGCCTGCCGGCCAGCTACGCGAATTTCTACATCGCCAATGCCGCGGTCATCGTGCCCACCTTCAACGATCCCGCGGATCGCATCGCCTTAGGAATTTTGGGCGAGCTCTTCCGCGACCGCCCCGTGGTGGGCATTCACGCTGTGGATCTGGTACTCGGCTTCGGCACCTTGCACTGCCTGACCCAGCAGCATCCGGGCCCATGACAGGGGACCACACACGCGGCGGACGCAAGCTGGAAGCCGCGTTCGCGCACTTCAAGCTGGCCGCGCGCGTGCGCGGAGTCCACGCTCTCGATCTAGGCGCGTCCACTGGCGGGTTCGTCGCGGTGCTGCTCGAACAGGGCGCTGGCCATGTGACCGCGGTTGACGTGGGACATGGGCAGCTTCTAGCCGATCTGGCTCGCGACCGGCGCGTGACCAGCTTGGAGCGCGCCGACTTCAAAACCTTGTCGCTGGATGTGGCGCCCGGACCTTTCGATTTTTTCACCGTGGATGTCAGCTTCGTGGCCGCGCGAAGCATGTTGCGCGGGCTGGCCTTTCGGCTGCGCGCAGGCGCGGAGGGCGTCGTCCTGGTCAAGCCGCAGTTCGAACTGCCCAGCCACCTGGTTAAGGACGGCAAGGTCGACGCTCACGATCTGCGCAAGCGCGCCGTCGAAACCTTTCGCGCCAAAGCCGAGCGTCTGGGCTTCCAGCTGCTAGGACACGTGGATTCGCCCGTGGCTGGCGGCAGTGGAACCATCGAGATCCTGGCCCACCTGCGCTTTGACGGCCGGCCCGAGAGCATGCCCAAAATCGGCGAGCGCAAACCCGCGCGCCCGCAGACGAAAAGATCGCCGCAGATTCCTGGCGACCCGCACTGGTTCGCGGTTGCATCGCCCGGTCTTGAACAACCCCTGTGTACCGAGTTGGCCGCGCTTTCGGTGATCGAGCAGCCTCGCGTGGTGGAAGGCGGCATCGAGTTCTCAGGAACCCTGGCCGCCGGCATGGCCGCCAATCTGCACAGCCGCATCGCCACCCGCATCGTGCTCCGCATGGGCGAGGTCAAGGCCCGCGACTTCGCGCCGCTGCGCCGAAGCCTGGCCAAGTTGCCGTGGCCAAGCTACGTCCCGCGCGACCGGGCCCTGCGCATCGACGTGTCGACCAGCCACTGCCGCCTGTACCACACCGGCGCCTTGGCAGAAACCGTGGCACTGGCGATTGCCGACTGCGTGGGCCAGCTGCCCAAGCGCGAGAAACCGCCCCAGCCGACCGAAGACGACGACTGCACGCGTATCCTTCTGCGCGGACAGGACGATCGCTTCACCGTCAGCATCGATGCTTCGGGCGCGCTGCTGCACCGCCGCGGCTGGCGTCTGGAGGCAGGACGCGCGCCCCTGCGCGAAACCTTGGCCGCTGGCCTTCTGGCCCTGTGCGAATACGATCCCGCGTTGCCACTCGTGGATCCCATGTGCGGCGCGGGCACCATCGCCATCGAGGCCGCAGCCATGGCGCGCAAGATGGCGCCCGGCTTGGCTCGCCGCTTTGCCTTCGAACGCTGGCCCGCCCACGACGCCTCCTCGTGGCAGGCTCTGCGCGACTTGGCTGTGGCTCTGCCGAGCGCGCCCGCCCCGATTCTTGCGATGGATCGAGACGCGCGCGCCGTGGACACTGCTCGCCGCAATGCCGAGCGCGCGAACGTGCAAGGCGATGTTGGTTTTGCCACAGCCGTGTTTGGCGCGGGCGAGATTCCGGCCCAAGCCGGGCTTCTCGTCGTCAATCCGCCCTATGGCCACCGCCTGGGCGACCACGGTCAAGCCAACCGTCTGGCGCGCGAGCTGGGAAAGGCGGCGGCTGCGCGCTACCGGGGCTGGCGCCTGGGCGTTCTCTGTCCGAATCCAGCCTTCGTCGCGGCGGTGGCGGCGGGAGCGCGGCGGACACCAGGCAAGACCTTCGCGCTTCGCAACGGTGGATTGCGCGTCCTTCTCGCCATCTGGCTTCTGTAGAGCTATTCCACGTGGACCGCGTAGTTTCGCACCTCAGTTCTTCCCGATCCGGAGGCCACCTCGTTCCCGAGCTCCAGGCAGGCGACATAGACGTTGCTATTCAGCAGACGGGTCTGCACCAGGTAGTCGATAATCGCGCCGATGTCGAGTGGCCCGTGCAGGATGGGCTGGTCAGCCACCAAGGAAATAATGGTCCAGGTGTTGGAATTGGCGCCCGAGGCATCGCCGTGATTGTTGGCAAAGTAGATGTGGAATGGGTTGCCGCCAATGGTCGCCGCGGCTACCAGACTGCCCGCCGCACCCAGGCGATTCTCGGCCAGCCAAATCATCACCTCGTGGGCTATGCCCCGCTTTTCCACCAGCGGGGAGGTAACCGTCCAGAACTCAAACGCCAGGTCGTACGTGCCCGACGCGTGCATCGACACGTCGAAGTCCACCACGAGTTTCTTCGAGCCCACGCGAAAGGGGAATCCTGAATTGGGGGAGACCTCGCCGACCCAAGGACTGTTGCCGACTTGGATCTCGGGGTAGCTCGCTACATCGGTCCCTCCGCTAAGCCATTTCCAGACCCAGCCGAAGATGAGTTTGCCATTCGCTTGCTTCACGAAAACCTTCTGGTGGTGTGGCCCCATGTTGGCCTTGGCGTTCCAGCCGTTGTTGAAGATGCGATAGCGGCCGTCGACCGTCATGGCGTCGAAGTTCTTTTCGGATTCAAACACCGTGGTGCCTTCGATGCTGGAGATATCGAAGTCTTTTCGCGCCGAACCGGCGCAGCCAGCAAGCAGAGGCAATGACGGAAGGGCGAGAAGCAGAAAGCAGACGAGGCGTCGCATAGGTGTCCTCCGAGAAGTATATGGTGCCGCATGGTACGCGGCTCAGACAAGGTACGAGTCCTATGCCTGCCTGCACGGTTCAGCTGTTTGTCGCTGCCGGGCAGGAACCTACCAGCACGACGGCACGCCATCCATGACAACGCAGGTGGTGTTCACGGGACACTGCTCCACCTGCCGCACGAGCCAACCGTAGGAGCAAGCCAGAATGCCTCCATCCCGGCAGAAGTCGTAGTACTCCATATCGGGTGGACACCACGGATCCGCAGATTGCGCCAAAGAACAGAACGCGTTGGCAGTATCGCCCGGCAGTTGATTGCCGGCGGGAGTAGGAACACAGGTCCCTCCAGTCGGACACTGTGAGAAACCGGTGAGATAGCCATGCGCGCATCCCACCACCTGGCTGCCATCGCAAACCTCTCCATAGGGCGCAGCCGCGCACAGCGGATTGGGTGTCGGTTCGGGGAGGCATCGTGCCCAATCGCGGTCCGAGATGCAGAAACCAGGGCTCACGGACCAATTCATGTAATCTTTGCCGGAGATCACTCCGGTTGTGCAATTCGCTCTGTACACGACGTAGCCGTAGAGGCAACCGACGACCACATCGCCTTCGCAGAACTCCAAATTGTCAGCGCCGGCGCACCGAGGATCCGGCTCCGCGGCCTGGGCGCATAGTGCGTGGCTACCGTCGTTGGGATCGCTGATCGGGCGACAGAATGCTTCTCCGCAGTCTTGGCTGTACCAAATGAGGGTGGGGTCGTCGGAATCCTCTTCTTCGCAGAATTGGGCCGTGTTCCCGTTACAGCGGGTCTGGCCCGCAGTGCACTGGTCCCCGCATCCCGCAACACCGCCCGTGAGAAGGACCATCAGCACCACGGAACATACGGCGTCCATGCTCGCCATGTGTTTCATTGTATTCCTTTCTCCTGCCAGCCTCTATTGCCACCACCGGCACGATGATCGTCAGCACGCCCTCCCGTTTTTCAAAGCAACCAGCATGCCAGCCGTAAAGGCTCCGCCAGCCCGCAAATTTGGGAACGGACTGTCAGTTCTTGAACATCTTCCCGGTGGAAAGTGCCAGAGGTTTCCCGGGCGCCGCTCGCGGTAGCATCGTCCGGGCCGCTGTCACCGCTCGGAAGCGCCTCGCTGTACCGCCGACATTCAAGTCAATCGACAGAGACCGATCGCGTCACTTGCCGTACCCAGCCGCGGCGATGTTGGCTTGGACGGCTTGGGCCGTTGCCGTGGACGCCGCGCCCGAGGTCATGACGCCTTCATAGAAGTCGCCTTGGGCAGTGTCGGTGCCGTCGCCGCCGGTGCCGAGAACGATGGCGCCCTGCTTTTTCATCGGATTATAGCCATTCGGACGCACACCGTCGTAGAAGCTCGTGAGGGTTGCCGTTTGCGCACTGCCACCCAGGAGCGCAAACGACCCGGATCTCCCTATCACCATCGCAGTGACATACGGGGACGTTTGCGAAGTATCAGCGGCGTTCGCGGCAAAGCTGGCTTGCGCGAAGACGCCGTTTTCCATGTCCGCCATGACCCAGGGACCGGCGCCACCCCCCTTTCCTTGAGACGTCCAGTTGCCAAAATAGACGGCCTCCATGGTGCCCGCGCCATCGTCATGGTTGTCCGTCTCGGCGTTTCCGTAATCGAAGCAGCAACTGGCGTTGAAGAAGGTGCCGCTCGTCACCATGTATTCGGTCTCCGGCTGGTCGCCGGTGGCGACGCCGGTGGTCTTGTCGATTCGGTAGCCGTATCCAACAGGGATGTGGACGCCGTAGACGTTGTGGCCGGAGATCGTAAACGGGAGGGCCGTCGCGTCCGCCTCTTTGGGAGCCGTCGTGTTCCTCTGACCGATGGGCGCCTGCGTGAGGTGGTTATTCTTACCGGACTGGTCGTAGATGATGGTGATGGTGCACGTAGTGCCTGTGCAGAAGGTGTCCTGCGTGGCCGAGTCGGCGAAGCCTCCTGGGCTCAGCACTCCGATGTCCTTGGTCGTTTTGTCCGAGGCGCGTGTGACCTGGTACAGGCTGCCGTTGTACGCGCCCAGAAGAGCCCGCACCGTGCTGTGAGCTGCAACACAGGGGGTATTGCCGGCTGCAAAGAGGTCGCAAGGCCCTGTGCCGGCCGTTGTCTTGCCGCCTGCACCGGAGGTTCCAGCCGAACCGGTGGTACCGCCCGAACCAACCTGACCGCCGCTCGCGCCGCCAGTGGTCGTCCCGCCGGTTGAAACTGTTCCACCCGTGGCCTTTGTACCGCCAGCGCTGGTGATTCCCCCAGTTGTAGTGCGCCCACCGGTTGCAAGCGACCCGCCTGTAGCTCTTGCTCCGCCCGTGCTCAGCATTCCACCGATCGCTATGCCTCCGCTTGCGGAAGTGCCGCCCGCACCCGTGGCCATGCTCCCTCCGCTGGCAAGCGAGCCACCTTCAGCGACCGAGCCGCCAGTCTCCGCAGAGCCTCCCGCGCTCATGCTTCCCCCCGTGGCACTGCTTCCTCGCGTGCTCGTCACACCTCCAGTCGCGGTCGAGCCACCGGCGCCGCTCTCGCCGCCCGTCCCTTGTCCTGTGGACCCGCCACCTTCTGCGACCGAGCCACCAGTCTCCGCAGAGCCTCCCGTGCTCGTGCTTCCCCCCGCGGCACTGCTTCCTGCCGTGCTGGTCACACCTCCAGTCGCGGCGCTGCCACCGGCGTTGTTCGTGCCGCCTGTCCCTTGTCCTGTGGCCCCGCCAGATAGAGAGCATCCCAATAGGAAAGAGCCGACCATCCCGGAGAGCAGCAGAGTTCTTGCGACCCGAATTGTTCGCGTGACTCCTGGCGCCGTGCACATCATCTCAAGACTCCTCTCGCCAAAAAGGCGGTGATCGCGGTCGTTGGGCATCATTGAACTTGCTTCCTCTCGGTTGATAGTTCCGCAGGCACCTCTCCGCGGCTCGACAAAACGCTACTTCCTACATAGCTACCACCTCCGAACCGCGCGATCGTCCGGTTCGCACCGCGTGGTGTTGGGAGGTCGCTCCAGCGCACAGAAAACGATCCCATGGGCGCGTAGCCGCCAAGCTGCCGCGCAAGAAGCCCCGATACCCCATAGGCGCTAAGCGGCGGAATTGCGCCGGAAGAACTGGGGTAGACCACCCTCTCCCTTTGGGAGAGGGCTGGGGTGAGCAACTGTTTTGTTTTGGGCTGCGTGAATGCTGCTTTTTCCCCCGGCCGCGGCAGCGGCCGTATCACCTCGCCCGCGGTAGCGGGAGAGGTCGCCGGCGACCGCGTCG
>Ga0265329_10000576_pt1 | contig 19000 bp, 9 predicted proteins | sample 41627metaG_FD_202091 | JGI IMG/M metagenome (GOLD analysis project Ga0265329, IMG submission 202091) | Rhizosphere microbial communities from Carex aquatilis grown in University of Washington, Seatle, WA, United States - 4-16-27 metaG | ecosystem: Host-associated > Plants > Roots > Rhizosphere >...
GTTCTATATCAACGGAACCTCGGTCGGAACCTTCAGCGACGGTGTCTCACCGGTCGGCATCGATATCACCGCTAATGTCAAAGCTGACGGGACCACCGACAACGTTCTCGCGGTTGCAGTCGACAACAGCGGAGGTGGTGAGTACTGGAATGCGAATGCCACCAACCCCGACTACGGTGGATTGGTGGGGCATGTCTGGCTGCACGCGCCGGGCAAGATATACCAAACCTATCCGCTTCAACAAAACCTGAAGACGACGGGCGTTTACATCTACGGCACCAACTACGCCAGTATCACCAACAACACCGCACAGGGCGACACGGGCAACCTGACAGTGAATGTGGAATCGCAGGTGAGCAACGAATCGGGCAGCGCGGCGAGTGCAACACTTAACGTCAAAGTGGTCGATGCGGCCACGGGCACGACGTTGACCACATTCCCGGGCACCGCGACGTCACTGCCCACAACTGGATTCACAACGCTCAAGGCGAGCGGACCTGTGACGGGCGCGAAGCTGTGGAGTGACTTGTATCCGAATCTCTACAATGTCGTAACGACGCTCACTGTGGGCGGGACCGTGGTCGATGCCAGGAGCACGCTCACGGGTTTCCGCCAGGTTCAATTCAAGGGAGGTGCAGGCACGGGCGGGGTCTACGTCAACGGCCGGTTTGTCTATCTCCTGGGATTCGCCCAACGCTCGACCAATTCATGGGCAGGCCTCGGCCAGGCGGTGCCGGACTGGATGCACGACTTCCACGCCAATCTGACCCGGGGCGCCAACGCGAACTACATTCGCTGGATGCACGTCACGCCGCAGATCTCAGACCTCAGATCGGGTGACAAGTACGGCATAATCAGCATTGTGCCGGCCGCCGACAAAGAGGTGACCGATCCGACGGATGCCCAGTGGACAGCGAGGATGGGCGTCATGCAGGCCACCATGGTCTACGTGAGGAACAATCCGAGCGCTTTCATGTATGAGGCGGGCAACGGTTCAGTTTCCGACGCCCAGATGGCGGATCTGAAGACTCTCAGGGACACATGGGATCCAAGCGGTGGCCGCGGTGTCGGTGACCGCGACACGGAGGACGCAGGGGCCGAAGTCTCTGCCGATTGGTATGGCACAATGGTCGCCTACAATGGAAGTAACCCCACCAGTGCGATCTTCCGTGGCTGCTCCACTGGGTTCCGGGACAAGGGGCCCATCATTGAAGAGGAAGATTTCCGCGATGAGTCCTTGCGCGGCATCTGGGACCAGTACTCGCCCCCGCACGTTGGTGGCTTCATTCCAGGGTCGCTGGACACGTATAACGAGACTTCCGAGGTCTTCACCATAGGCGATGGTTCGTCGGACTCGGGGCAAATGGCCCGGCTCAACGACTGGCTGAAAGTCGAGACGATCCGCAACACGAATGCCGCAACCTCTTTCTACGCAGGTTACGCCTCAATCTACTTCGCGGACGAGAATGCCGACGGACGTTTGGATAGCTCTGCCGTCTGTCGCGCGGGTGGCAAGGTCGATGCGGTGCGTTTGCCCAAGGAGGTCTACTACGGGTTCCGCGTTGCTGGCAACACGCAGCCTGACATACACATCGTCGGGCACTGGACGTACCCCGCGGGCACCACCAAGACGATGTACGTGGTCGCGAACACGCCCTCGGTGGAGCTATTCGTCAATGGCGCGTCCAAAGGAAAGTCATCGACCCCGAAGGATGGGTACGTCTTCAGTTTCCCGAGCATCGCCTGGGCTTCGGGCACTATCAAAGCCGTCGGCTACGATGCCAGCGGCACCCAGGTTTGTCAGCATCAGTTGACGACTGCTGGCGCGGCTGCGGCTGTCAAGCTCACGGCTACGACTGCTCCCGGCGGTTTTCTGGCTAACGGTGAGGATGTCGCCATGTTCGACGTCGAGGTCGTGGACGCGACCGGACTGCGGGTTCCCACCTACGGCCCCACTACCAAAGCAACGGACAACCAACCAACTGGCGAGCCCAAGATTACTTTCGCCGTGACCGGTCCCGGAACCTGGCGTGGCGGGGTCAACGAAAGCATGGTCAATTCGACCAACAACCTCTATCTGTACACCGAGGGCGGAATCAATCGCGTCTTTATTCGCTCACAGACGACACCCGGGACTATCACCCTAACCGCCACCAGCTCCGGCCTAACCCAAGCCACCGCGACGGTGACGTCCGTGGCTGTGCCGGTCGTGAACGGGTTGCTCCCCCGATAGCCTTTGGGAAAAGTCGTACAGTCGCCAATCCAGTAGTGCGTGCCAAAGTCGCCGATGGCCTTGCAGTCGAGGTCGTCGGCGGTCTATTCACGTCCAGCTTTACAATGCGGTCGCAAACACATATTAATCGATCAATCATCTGCAAATGGGACAGGCGGCCGGGCCATTTGCTAGTGTGTCAGCTGCGGAAGGTTCAACTGGGTGACGAGGCATCGGTCGTGTTGGCCTCTGTGCCCCCACCCATCGCAAGGAGATTTTCATGAGCAGCAGGAGCCTATCATTGACTGTCTTTCTCTATCGTTTCGCGGGTGCGGTACTGCTCACCGCAGCCTTCCCGTCTGGGTGTGGCTCGGGTACCAGCCCAGGGGGGCCAACCGGCGGGGGCGGCACGGGCGGAATTGCGTCCAGTGCCGGCGGCACCTCCGGCGGCCCAGGCGGGTCCTCGACCAGCGCGGGCGGGACCACCGGCGTGTGCGGGACTACCCCCGTCTCGGGCGGAACTCCCGCGACGCCTGCGTGGGGAACGCCGGTGACTGGCGGTCCCACGGGGACGGGGACCACGGCCACGGTGACCGTGAACCCCAGTACCACCGTAGGAACCATCGGTGCCGATTTTACCGGGTTCAGCTACGAAAAGACGCACATCATGAATGGCTCGCTCACCATCAACAACACGAACATGATTGCGCTCTACAGTCTCCTTGGCTCTCCGATGGTGCGAATTGGAGCCAACGACGTCGAACGTTGCACTTGGGTTGGCACGGGGACCGCGCCTTGTCAGCCAAATGGACAGCCATTCAACTTCAAGGTCACGACTGGCGGAGTCGACCAATTCTGCAGCTTTCTGGCCGCGACGGGAAGCAAGGCCATCTATGGCGTCAATTTCCAGTTGGGCAACTCGACCGCCTCCGCGGCAGAGGCGGCCTATGTCATGAGCGCGTGTCCGTCGAGCATTGTCGGAATCGAGATCGGCAACGAGCCCGACAAATTTGGGAGCTGGGCCGACCAAACAACGGACTACGAGAAGTTTGCGGACGCTATCCTCGCCGCGCCGGGCGCTCTGCTGGTTGGCCCGGCGTGCACCAGTAAAGCTGACGTAACGTACGCTGCTCCATTTGCTGACACCATAGCGGTGAAATATCCGGGTAAGCTGGCCCTTCTGTCGCAGCACTCCTACGTTGCCGCAGCCAATGCGTCGGGATGCTCAGTGCCCAACCTCCAGATAACAACCACCCAACTCACCGACATCTTTGATACGATCGAGGCTGCAGTGACAGAGAACAGTCTCCCAGCCTGGCGCATGGACGAAAACAACACCTGCTCCGGTCACGGTCAGCAGGGCCTAGGCGACACACTCATCGCGGGTTTGTGGGCGATCGATTACATGTTCGAGGTTGCCAAGCGTGGCGGCAGTGGAATCAATTTCCACAACGGCGAGACTGGAATGGATGGAACGGTTCCCTTCTACTATGAGCCCATCAAGGAGAATGGTGGCGTCGTGGTGGCGGTACAGCCGGAATACTACGGTATGCTCCTCTTCACCCAAGCCGGCACAGGCCCGATGGTTTCCACGACCGTCACCACGAGCGCCCAGTACTTCACCGCGTGGGCCATCAAGGCGGACGGATTTACCAGCGTGGTGCTCAACAACAGGAACGCATCGAGTGACGTCAGCGCCACAGTGGATCTGGGATCCGCGGTGAGTAGCGCGAGCGCGATCTATCTGCAGGGGACACCTACCGGCAACCTGACGGCAGCGGCAGGGAACGTGACCCTTGCTGGTGCCCAGGTCTCGGTGGCGGGCGATTGGCCTCGCAATGCACCCTACATTCAGACGGTCTCGGGAAACAGCGTCTCAGTCTATGTCCCAGCCGCCAGCGCAGCGCTCGTCCGCGTCTTGCAGTAGGCATGGGAAGCTGTAGTTGGTCTGATTTCCGCAGATTGGAAACTTCTCGATCATGTTCGTGATCTTCAGAAAAACCTCCAGGGAAAGCCTCTTGCGGCGAGTGCCGTGATGGGCTAGCCTGGATTTCCGTGAGGGATAACATGTTGAACAAAGTCGGATCACTGGTTCTAGTATTGGGCGTGGCCTCTTGTGTCTTGGCCTGCGGCAGCGGCAACACCACAGGGCCCACGGGCGGCACTGGTGGCACTGGTGCCACGGGTGGTGCTTGCGGGACATCCACAACGCCTATAACGACATTGGCCCAAGCTTGTGCACATAATTGTTGCCTTGCTAGTGGGTTGGCTACTTGCTCCACCACGGAAGCTGTGTGCGAGCAGAGCTGCATGAAGACGTACGACAACACGTACGCTGTCAATGCGGACCTGGGACGGCAGTACACAGAGATGATGTTGTGCGTCGCGACTGATCCATATTTCGCCACGTCCGCTCAATTCGTTTGCGCGAAACCAAACTCCCCTCTGAACTTGTGGTCGCCGTTGATTGACGCCTCAACGGATTCACCGTGTAAGCAGCAAATTTGTGATTGGAACTGCGACGACGCCACACACGGGGATATGGATCCCTTCGTGGACATCCTGTGTGCTTGCTCAAGTGTTCACTGATGAGTGACGCCCGCAGGTAATGCCCTCAGCGTCCAACGCTGAATCCTGGCGTCTTTCACAACCAACTAAGGATTGGCTCGGCGTCGTTGGCTTGTCAGCAATCGTAAGTTGAGCCAAGCGCACTGGCGCGCGCAGCGCGGATCGGGCAGGCGAAAGCGGCGTCTCGAAGATCGTTGTCTTTGCGACGTGGAGTCGCACAAGGAGTCTCTGGCCCTGGCTGGGCTGGCCTCAGCCTAGGTGCGGACACGCGCACTGGTCCTTGACAGGGTGGCGGGGAACGCGTCGGTGCCACCCTGCGGGGCTAATTGTCCTGCGCGCCCTCCTGGATCCACTCACGGATGCGCTGCTTGTCTGGGTCGGGAAGCGCCGGTCCAGAGAACGTCAAGTCCGAGGTTCCGTTGGTCGAGTAGTTAGTGGTGTCCGCCGGCATTTGGGTTCCGCACCTGCTCTTCCCTGCGGGCAGCTGATCCTGATCCAAGAGCTTCAGGTACATGACGCTAGCCTCTGGCTGGCCCGGGAGCACCCGCATTCCAGTTTGCTGGCAGGGCCCCATGCATGGCAGGTCGACGAGGCTCCAGTACGCGCGCACCTTCGAACTCTGGTCGAGCGCGCCGAACCGTATGTCTACGCCGTTGTAGTGGCAGAAGTCGTTGCTGCACTTCTGTATGGTTTCTGTGTAGATTTTCGTGAACGAGTTGGCAGACGGCGAAGCACCTGCACCGCATCCGACGCTGAAAACTGCGGAGGCGGAGAGTGCGAAAACCGTTGCCAGAACAGTTTGTCTCATCGATTTCTCCACGAGCCCATGGTTGAGACTTGAGGTCCCTACGCTACAACGCTCTTATCCCTCGGACCAGTGATTTTGATCGATCGATCACTCAAGCTCGGGCTCGTTCCTCCTATGGTCGTGTCAAGCTCACAGTGGCCAAAGCCAGGCCGCCCCGCGCACGCCGCTTGAATCGCCGTGGCGAGCGGGGACGATGGGTGTGCTGACCATGTCCGAGAAGACGTACTGACCCAAGCGCAGCGGGACCTCACGATACAGGCGCGCGATGTTGGAGACGCCGCCTCCCATGACGATGACGTCCGGATCCAGAAGGTTGATGACCGACGCCAGCCCTCGTGCCATGCGGTCCTCATAGCGAATCATGCTCGCCAGGGCAGCCGTGTCGCCGGCTTCAGCGCGCCGGGCGATGTCGTCCGCGTCGCGCGCTTCGCCGGTGTGCAACCGATGGTCGCGCGCCAGGCCGGGGCCAGCGAGGAAGGTTTCGATGCAGCCGCTTTTTCCGCAGTAGCAAGGCGGGCCCGGGCGCTCGTCGTCGCGAGGCCAGGGCAGGGGATTGTGTCCCCATTCGCCGGCAATGGCGTGCGGCCCGGTCAGCAGTTTTCCGTCCACCACCACGCCGCCGCCGGTGCCGGTGCCCACGATGACGCCAAAGACGACCCGCGCGCCCGCGCCTGCGCCGTCAGAGGCTTCCGACAGCACGAAGCAGTTGGCATCGTTGGCGATGCGCACGGGCCGGCCCAATGCGTGCTCCAAGTCGCGATCCAGTGGATGCCCGATGAGCGCGATGGTGTTGGCATTCTTGACCAGCCCGGTAGCCGGAGACACGGCTCCGGGGATTCCGATGCCGACGGTGCCCGTCTGTCCGATACGAGCCTCTGTGTCGCGCACCAGCCGGACGATGCAGGCGACGATCGCATCGTAGCTGTCGTTGGGCGTGGGCACTCGCAGCCGGGCGCGTTCGGTTCCGGTGTCGTCGATGGCAATGCTTTCGGTCTTGGTTCCGCCGAGATCAACGCCGATGCGCATCGACTCAAGACACTACACCGACTTGGCGGTTGCAGCCCGCCCCATCGGACTCGCGGTGCCGCAGAGCAGTAGCGGCTGCCGGTCAAGCGACGCACTCGACTTTCCGATACAATAGAGACATGCAGACTCGGTCGCTGCAACGCTTGGCGGGACAGCCAGTCGCGCTCGGCCTGATGGTCGCTTTGGCATTCTCGAGCACGGGCTGTGAAGCCTTGGGCATTAGCAAAAGCAGGCCGCCACCCCTTCCCCAGGGCAAAAGCGCGGACCCGGAGTTCGTGCCCCGCGCGCAGGTAGCCCCGCACAAGTTGCCAGCCTTTGAGCTCGCTGGCCCGCAGAATATGGCCGCGCAAGCCGATCCAGCACCGATCGCCGCCGTAACCCCCGTCGGCGTTTCAGGCGGTTCAGGCACACTCAACGGGAATCCCAATGGACTCAGCCGTGAGGTGCTGAACTCCGCGATCCAAGGCACCATGGCGTCGCTGGCAACCTGCTTCTCGCCCTCCGCTCAGAACCCCATGGTGTCGGTGTCGTTCGAGGCAGATCCAGAGGGACGAGCCAGCCTTGTCCGCGTCAACGGGGCGCCCTCTGATGCCGAGCGCTGCGTTCGGAACATCGTCCAGGACATGAGGTTTCCGCGGTTCGAAGGGAATGGTGTGCATGTGGACTTGCCCCTGACGTTCCACCAAGTCGGGCGCGCCCAAGCCGCGTCCCCCCCCGGCGAATCCCAGAGACCTTCCGGGCCTCCGCTCTACATCGAGCCGTAGATCGCGTGGGCGAAGGCGGGCTTTGCCCGCCGGAGCCAGAGCGCGGGAGGGGTTGGGAACCCTCCCAGGGTTCCCATCTAGATCAGAACCGCATGCCGCGTTTCGCGCGAAACATGAACCATTTGTAGGTCAGGTACCCGGCGCCCCCAGCAGCAACCAACCCGATCACGGGCCAATGCGCCAGGACCAGCAGTCCCGCTCCACCCCAGGCGCCGACCGCCATCATTCCCTTTTTCCGCGCCTCGGTCCTGTCACGGGTCATCAGGCTTGTACCCATTGGCTTCCTCCGCGAGTGTTTCAATCATGGATGTTGGCGGTCTGCAAGGCCGCTACACGGTTGCGCGGCTTGCAGATCACGTGATAGTTCCTGGGCAAGGAGAATGCCATGCGGATCACACTCTCGATCGTCGCAGTATTCGGCCTTCTAGTCTGGACGCCGGCCTCGGCTCTTGCCAAGCAGAAGGCCGCCAAGACGGAAGCGGAACCTCCGCCGGCCGCAACACCCCTCAATGCCTGCGGCTGCTACCGTGACGCCCAGGACCAGTGCCACTGCAACAAGGGCAAGAAGCTGAAGTGCGAGTGCGAAAACGACTGTGAGCCGGCGGGCTGTGAGCAGCAACGCCAGAAGCAGCAGGAAAAGGACGCCGCCGCTGCGCTGAAGAAGATCCAGCAGAACGACAAGAAGGGGCAAGAGGCGGCCAAGGCAGCCCAGGCCAAGAAGGCCAAGGAGAAGGCTGCCGAAGAAGCCAAGAAGAAGGCCGAAGGCGGCGAAGGCCGGTGGAAGTAGTCACATCGTGGCTGCGACCTACGTGGGCGAGATCAGAGCGGCAGCCGACGCCGGCTGAGGACACTGAGGGGAGTGGGGAGGCCACAGAGGGTCTTCGGGAGGACTGCTTCGGTGCGTACCATGGACCGCAGGGGTGCGTGTCAGGGGTCGCACCCGGAACCCATACCGGGACCTGGGCGTGTAGGCGACAACGCACATGAGGGCGATATTGCGCATCATCACGCCGCGTAACAAAAGAAAATAAATCAATGATTACAACATGCTATATGAATACGGAATTGTAATAGGCCTACCCTGACATACCGGTTTTGATTTTGGCCCGGCTTGTGCCAGCATCGGAGCCTTTCAGCCGGGGTACCCCCCTTTTCCCACCGATTCACTCGGCCCTAGGAAGGCACAAGCCTGATGAAGAACCCAGGTCTCGACAAAGACTCGCTCCAAACCCTGATCGACACACTGACATCGTTCGGAAAGCAGAAGCTCCCGCTCAAGGTCAGGTTGGACCTTGATGAGAAGGACCTCTTTCCCCTGGATCTGATCCGGGAGTTGCTGGGACCTGACATCGGCCTGCACCTCTTGTTCATCCCCGAGGAGCTGGGAGGCCTGGGCGGCAACGCCTACGACGTCTACCGAGTCTCGGAGGAGATGGCCAAGCTGGACCTGGGCGTCGCCACCGCCTTCCTGGCCATCTTTCTGGGAACCGACCCCATCGTGGTGGGCGCGACCGAAGAGCAGCGAACCTATTGGCTGCGCCGAATTGCCGACGAAGGCTTGATTGTCGCCTACGCCGTGACCGAGCCCCTGGCCGGCAGCGAGCTGTCGGCCATTCGCACGCGCGCCGAGCGGGTGATGGAGAACGGCGAGATCAAGGGCTACAAGATCAACGGCGCCAAGCAGTTCATCTCCAACGGCGGCTACGCGCAACTGTACACGGTGCTGGCCATGGCGCCCGATGGCCCGACTTTCTTCGCCGTGGAGCAGGGAACTCCAGGCTTGGTTCCCGGCAAGCACGAGAACAAGTTGGGTATCCGCTCGTCCAACACGTCGCCGGTCATCTTTGAAGATTTGTACGTTCCCAAGGAGAACCTGCTGGGTGGCGTGGAGGGCAAGGGACTCGCCCATGCCCAATCCGTGTTCGGGTTCACGCGCCTCATGGTGGCAGCTTTTGGCCTGGGTGGCGGTGTGGCCGCCATGATCAGGGCCATCCGCTATGGCCGTGAACGCATACAAGCCGGCTCACCCCTGGCTGAAAAACAGGGCTACATGGACAAGTTGATCGTTCCCCATGTGGTCCGGCTTGAGGCGGCGCGCGCCCTCATCGAGGAGACGGCGCATCGGCTCGACCAGGGCGAGCCCGAGCTGCAGACCGAGGGCGCGATCGTGAAGCTCTTCGCCACCGAGGCGGGCAACGCCGCTGCCGACGCTGCCATTCAAGCACACGGCGGCTATGGCTACACTCGAGAGTACGAGGTCGAGAAGATCCGGCGCGATGTGCGCATCACCACCATCTACGAAGGTACCAGCGAGATCATGCAGTGGACGGTGTCGCGTGATCGTTGGCGCCTGCACCTGCAGGAGCACGGGCAGTACTACAAGAAGATAGCCGCTTCACTCGAAGCCTTGCACCGCGAGGATCCCAACGTGGGGGCTGATGCGGCAGCTCTGGCCGTGAACGTGGTTCAGGAGACGACTGAGCGCTGCCGTGTCGGACGTCTCACGCGCAATCAGCATGTGCTCTTCGAGCTGGGCGAGTTGATGACCCGGGCCGAGATTGCTGCCAATTTCGCCCGCTACGCCGCCGGCCGGGGCGCGCCCAAGTACCAGCCGTTTTTCGCACCCGCGGCCGTCAAGGCCATGTCGCGCATCTGCGCACGTGAAGCGGCGCTTGACGTGCTGGGTCTGGCAGTTCGTCTGGTGCGCGGTATGGATGCGGTGGATGATGCAGGCATTGCTGACTTCGAGCGCGCCCTCCGGGCCAGTGCCATCACGGCTTGCGCGAAGGGCCTCATGGCCGATATGGACGTCGTGGCCAAGGCCCTGGTGGAGCAAGACGCCGCTCGCGCCTAGCCGGGCAGAGAGAGAATAGGGGCACGCAACCATTCGCTTGATTCGGATACCGGGCAGGGCCGCTGGGCGCCCGGTTTTCCGTTTTCGATATCTGGGAGGAAGTTGAAATGAGTCGTTCGACACGGGATCCGGCCGAAAGAGCCGTCGCCGTCATAGGCGTGGGGGCGATACTGCCCGATGCGCTCGACGCCAGGGCCTTCTGGCAGAACGTCGTGACCGGCCGGAATTCGGTGAGCGAGGTCACACCGGATCGCTGGAATTCAGCCGACTACTACGACCCTGATCCCAAGGCACCGGGCAAGACGTATTCCAAGATCGGCGGCTGGGTGCGCGGCGTGTCCTTCGAGCCCACCAAGTATCGCATCCCTCCCACGGTATCGGCCGCCATGGATGACGGCCAGAAGTGGGCTCTGCTGTGTGCGGGCGAGGCGCTGCGCGACGCGGGCCATCCCGACCGGCCGCTCGACACCGAATCGACCGGCGTGATCCTGGGCAATGCCATGGGCGGCGAGCTGCACTACCTCACGTGCTTGCGCCTGTTCATGCCCGAGTATGTTCACGCCATCGCCGACACGCAGGTCTTCCAGTCGCTGCCTCAGGCCGAGCGCGCGGCCTTGTTGGCGCAGTTGCGGGAATCGGTGGGCCGGCGTTTTCCCGACACCACCGAAGACACCATGCCCGGCGAGTTGACCAACATCACATCCGGCCGGGTGGCGGCGGTGTTCAACCTGCGCGGGCCCAATTTCACTGCGGACGCCGCCTGCGCCTCTTCGCTGGCCGCTCTGCAGGCTGCGGTCGACGGTCTGGCCGATCACCACTACGACGTGGTTGTCACCGGCGCCATGGACCGGAACATGGGCCCCACCACCTTCATCAAGTTCTGCAAAATCGGCGCACTCTCGCCCGACGGCTCGCGGCCTTATGACAAAGACGCCAACGGTTTCATCATGGGCGAGGGCGGTGCCTTCTTGGTGTGCAAGCGTCTGGAGGATGCGGAGAAGGCGGGCGATCGCATCTATGCGGTGGTGCGCGGCGTGGGTGGCTCCAGCGATGGCAAGGGCAAGGGCATCACCGCCCCCAATCCCATCGGGCAGATACTGGCCTTGCGTCGCGCCTGGGAGCGCGCCGGGCTGGACCCCGCGACTGTGACGCTGCTGGAAGGCCATGGCACCTCGACCCGGGCTGGGGATGTGGCCGAAATGGAAACCGTGAGCAAGCTGCTTTCCGAAGGCTCGCCCATCAAGCATCGGATTGCGCTCGGCTCGATCAAGTCGCAGGTCGGCCACCTCAAGAGCGCGGCCGGCGCCGCCAGCCTGCTCAAGGTCGTGCTCGCCTGTCACCACAAGATCCTTCCGCCCTCGATCAATTTCAATCAGCCAAATCCCAGTATTCCCTGGGACAAGCTGCCCGTCTTCGTGAACACCAAGGCCCAGCCATGGGAGAAGCCGTCATTCGGGCCACGCCGCGCCGGCCTTTCTGCCTTCGGCTTTGGCGGCACCAACTTCCACGTGGTGGTCGAGGAGTATGTGCCAGGCATGCTGACCCGGCGTGCGCCGGTGGTGCAGGTGCCGGCTTCCTTCACGGGTGGCTCGCCCGGGGCCACGCTCGCCCATGACACCCGGCCGTCCATGCTGGGAAACATGCTGGCCGTGGGCGGGGCCGACGCCGGGGCGGTGCGCGCAGCTCTCACCCAGGCGCTGGCCAGGGCCAAGGCAGGCCAGACATCCGACCGCCGGCCCCCAGGACCGGACTTCCTGGCCGCACCGGCACGCCTGGTGATCGGCTTCGAAGACGCGGCCGATCTGGTCAAGAAGGGCGAGCTCGCTCTGGCAGCTTTCGAAAAGAACGAGCCCAAGAAGTGGCGCCTCTTGCAGAGCAAAAGCATCCACTTCCGCCAGGGGCCAGCGGGCAAACTGGCCTTCTTGTTCCCGGGACAGGGCTCGCAATACGTGAACATGCTGGCTGATGTGCCAGACCCGATCGTGCGCGAGACCTTCGCCGAGGCCGATCGCGTGATGGGCCCCATTCTGGGGCAGCCGCTGACCGAATACGTCTACAAGAACGAAGCCGATCCGGCCGCCATGCAAGCAGCCGAGGAGGCGCTCAAGGACACCACCATCTGTCAGCCGGCCATGGTGGCCAGCGACATCGCCATCATGCGCTTGCTCGACAAACACGGGGTCAAGCCCGACATCGTGATGGGGCACAGCCTGGGCGAATGGGCCGCCGCCGTGGGCGCCGGCATGGTCACCTTCCCCGAGGCGCTGGTGGCGGTGAGCGCGCGTGCGCGGGCCATGGCCTCCGTGTCCATCGGAGACAAGGGCAAGATGGCCTCGGTGGCTGGGCCTGCCGATGAGATCGGTCGCCGGCTGCCCGAGATTGGCGGCTATCTCACCCTGGCCAACATCAACAGCCGCAAGCAGACCGTCATCGCGGGCGCCAGCGATGCGGTGGACCGCGCGGTCGACTACTTCAACAAACTGGGCATGACCGCGCAGCTCATCCCGGTATCCCATGCCTTCCACAGCAAGGTGGTGGCACCGGCCTCCGACGCGCTCTACCGCACCATCTGCGAGATGGAGATCGCCTTCCCGCGCATCCCTCTCGTGGGCAACATCGACGGTGAACTCTACCCGACCCATGACATGGACACCATCAAGCGGCGCCTGGCTGACCAGATGGCGTCCTCGGTCCAGTTCGTCAAGGGCGTCGAGACTTGCTACCGGAAAGGGGCGCGCATCTTCGTCGAGGTTGGCCCCAAGCGCGCGCTCATGGCCCTGGCCGAGAGCATTCTCGAAGACAAGGACGACGTCATCTGCTTTTCCACAAACCATCCCAAGCGGGGCGGTGTCCGTTCTTTCCATGAAGCCATGTGCGGCTTCTACGCTGCGGGCATTCCCCGCCCCGAAGATCTCTTGGCTGCTGTGGCAGCGACGCAGCCCGATCCTGTCGCACGAGCCGCCGCCGCGCCCGTCCAAGCATCGATCCCGACTTCTTCGCACGGAGCACCCCAGACCATGAGTGAGAGTCCGATTCGCACGTCCGCAGGCCAGCCCGACTACGACGGGCTGGGAAGACTATTTGCGCGTTTCCTCGACGAGGGCATGGCGATGTATGGCGGCCGTCGCGCTGGCCCGCCCGCGTTGCCAGAAGCTCGCTCGGGATCGATCGTCGTGTCAGGCGCGGCCTTGGGCTTGCCCGGGCAGAAGCAACACGTCTTCGACGACAGTAACGTGGACCGCATTCTGCGGGGCGATTCCTTCATCGATCCAGTGCCCCATGTTTTCCGCGCCCGCATGGTGGAAAAGAACGTGGTCCGTCTGGTCAAGCGCGAAGTGGGCGAGCCCAGCCTGGATCCCATCAAGTCGGTGGACGAGGTCATTCGCCTGGCCGGCCGCCGCGGCATCTTTGATATCGTGGAAGAATTCGGAGTTCCGCGCGAGCGCGTGGAAGCTTGGGACATCACGACGGCGCTGGCCATTGCCGCGGGCATCGAGGCCCTGCGCGACGCGGGCATTCCGCTGGTGCGCCACTATCGTCGCACCACCACGGGCAGCTTCCTGCCCGACCGCTGGCGGCTTCCGGTCGCCATGGCTGACGAGACCGGCGTGATCTTCGCCTCGGCCTTCCCGGGCTACGACAACCTGGTCGACGAGGTCACACGTTTCTTCTCCCAGCGAACCGGCCGCCAGAGCTACGAATTCGATCGCCGTTTCCTCTTCCGCATCCTCGCCATGGGTCACGCGCAGTTTGCCGAACTGCTCGGCATCCGCGGTCCCAACACTCAGGTCAACGCGGCCTGCGCTTCGACCACCATGGCGGTGGGCATGGCTGAGGACTGGATCCGGGCCGGCCGGTGCCGCCGCGTGCTCATCATCGGCGCTGACGACGTCACCTCGGACAGCCTGCTGGAATGGATGGGAGCCGGCTTCTTGGCCAGCGGTGCCGCCACCACTGAAGATGTCCTGGAAAAAGCGGCGCTGCCCTTTGATCGCCGGCGCAACGGCATGTTGCTGGGCATGGGCGCTTGCGGCCTAGTGGTGGAGTCGGAAGATTCGCTGCGCGAGCGCGGCATGCGCGGCCTGTGCGAAGTGCTGGGCAGCGAATTCGCCAACAGCGCCTTCCACGGAACCCGACTGGACGTGGATCACATCGAGGCCGTGATGGAACGACTGGTGTCAGGCGTGGAGCAACGTCACGGCATAGACCGGCACGCCATGGCGCGCGAGCTGGTCTTCATCTCGCACGAGACCTACACACCGGCGCGCGGAGGCAGCGCTTCGGCCGAGGTGTTCGCCTTGCGCAAGACCTTTGGCAGCAGCGCCAACGATCTGGTGGTGTGCAACACCAAGGGCTTCACCGGTCATCCCATGGGCGTGGGCGTGGAGGACGCGGTGGCGGTCAAGATCCTGGAGAAGCAAGTGGTTCCGCCGGTGCCCAACTTCCGCGAGCCCGATCCCGAACTGGGTACGCTCAATCTGTCGAAGGGCGGGCACTATCCGGTGCGCTACGCCCTACGCCTGGCCGCCGGCTTCGGTTCGCAGATCGCAATGACCGTGCTCCGTCGCATTGATGGCTTGGAAGAGCGGGTGGCGGATCGGGCCGCCTATCAACGGTGGTTATCCGACATCTCCGGTTACCCAGCGCCGGTCCTGGAAGTCGAGAAGCGCACCTTGCGCATCAAGGATATTGGCCAGCCGGCGCGCGAGCCGGCTCAGTCGTCCTGGACCATGGGCACAGGTCCGCGCGCAAGCCTGGGCGACGAGGGGCCGATGCCGGTGCCGACTGCGCCGCGGGCGCCGACTGCGCCAGCGGTCGCCGCGATCGCGACTCCGGCGGCTCAGCCCGCACCTGCGCCGGCCGCGACCCCGACAGTGGTTCCGTCTGCGGCGGTCACGACGGCCGTCGCAGCGTCGGGCGGCGACGTCGCCATGGAGTCGGTGCTCAAACTGGTCAGCGACAAGACCGGCTATCCGCGCGACATGCTGGATCCCGATCTGGATCTCGAAGCGGACTTGGGAATTGATACGGTCAAACAGGCCGAGGTGTTCGCGCTGGTGAGGGAGACATTCAATATTCCGCGGCAGGACACGCTCAAGCTGCGTGACTACCCAACCTTGCGACATGTGGTCGGATTTGTGAAAGAGAACCGGCCGGATTTGGCTGGGGCAGCAGGTTCGGTTCCGACCCCGGCCTCGGTTCCGGCTCCGGCTCCGGCCCCGGCTCCGGCCCCGGGAAGTTCTGTGGCGGAGAAGGTGCTGGGAATGGTGGCTGAGAAGACTGGGTATCCGCGGGACATGCTGGAGCTGGACCTGGATCTGGAAGCGGACCTGGGCATCGACACGGTCAAGCAGGCTGAAGTGTTCGCACTGGTGAGGGAGACGTTCAGTATTCCTCGGCAGGACACCGTCAAGCTGCGCGACTACCCGACGCTTCGTCATGTCATCGGGTTCGTGGAGCAGAATCGGCCGGATCTGGCAGCGGCGGCGAGCCCGGCCTCGGTTTCGGCTCCGGCGTCGGTTCCGGCCCCGGCCCCGGCGTCGGTTCCGGCCCCGATTCCCCCCATCGCGGGCGTGGGCGTGGCCAACCCACCGCTTGCTTCGCACTCGCCCGTCGCGGCCACCCCCTTCGGGGGCTTCGGGACGGACAGCCCACCCCACCAGCCCCCGAGTGCTTCGCACTCGCCCGTCGCGGCCACGGCCACGACCACGGATAATGCTGTCGGAACGGGCGATCCGATTGCAGAGAAGGTGCTGGAATTGGTTGCGGGCAAGACCGGGTATCCGCGGGACATGCTGGAGCTGGACCTGGATCTCGAGGCGGACCTGGGCATCGACACGGTCAAGCAGGCCGAGGTGTTCGCGCTGGTGCGGGAAGCATTCAGTATCCCGCGCCAGGACGACGTGAAGCTGCGTGACTACCCGACCCTTCGCCACGTCATCGGGTTCGTGAACAAGTACCTACCGGCAGCGGCCCCGGTCGCGCCGGCGGCGTCGCCAATGTCTGCGCCCACAGCGCCTGTTGCGACAGTTGCGGCACCGGCGCTTGTCGTGGCCGAGGGGCCGAGCCCCTTTGTGAGCGGGCTGTTGCGTCGCCCGGTGGTGACCCTGCGACCTCCGCTCGATTCGTGCAAGAAGACCGGCGTGCGTCTGGAAAAGGGCAGCCGTGTGGTGGTGGTGGCTGACGGTGAAGGCGCGGGCAAGCTGCTGTGTGAGCAACTGGAAAGCCGGGGCGTGCAGGTGCTGCGCATCGATGCGCGACCCGAACGGGCCGAGATCGAGGCGGCCTTGCACACTTGGGCTCAGGCAGGCAACGTCGCTGGCCTTTACTTCTTGCCTGCGCTCGACCGCTCGGCGCCGTTGTCAGACATCGACTTGGTCCAGTTCCGCAAGCTGTACCGCGACCGTGTCTTGCTCTTGCACGGGGCCGCGCGTGGATTGTACGAGACGCTCAACCCAGGCTGCTTCGTCGTAACCGCCACACGCATGGGCGGCCAGCACGGCTATGGTGCGGCTGGCGCCAGCAACTCTGTGGGGGGCGCGGTCACTGGCTTCACCAAGACGTTGCGACGCGAGCGGCCCGACTTGCTGGCCAAAGCGGTCGATTTCGAGGACAGCGCCTCGGCCGAAATGATCGCGCGCGCCCTGCTCGACGAAACCGAGCGTGATCCGGGCGCGGTGGAGATCGGCTACACAGGCGGTCTACGCGTAACGGTCGGCCTGGAGGTCATGCAAGCCCTGCCGACGGACGCCAAGTCGCCGGTCAAGTTGGATCAGAACACGGTGTTTGCCGTGACCGGCGGGGCCGGGGCGATCACTGTGGCCATCGTGCGCGATCTGGCGGCTGCGTCGCGCGGCACGTTCTACTTGCTCGACGCACGCGCCATGCCGCCCGAGAGCGAGCACGCCTTGCTGGAAACCGTGATCAAGGATCGCGAGGCGGCCAAGCGCGAGGTCTTCGAGCGCATCAAGGCTGAGAAGGGTCGCGCCACGCCCGCGCAGGTCGAGGAGAAGCTCTTCGATCTGGAAAGGCAGGCCGGCATACTGGAAGCCCTGCGCGGGGTGGAGCAGGCGGGCGGTCGAGCCTTCTACCGCCAGGTTGACGTGCTGGACGGGGCGGCCGTCAAGGCCGTGGTGGACAACATCCGCGCCGAGGGGGGACACATCGACGTCATTTTGCACGCCGCAGGACTCGAGCGCAGCCGCTCGCTCGATCGCAAGCCGGTCGAGGAATTCGACCTGGTCTTCCGGGTCAAGGCTGACGGGCTTTTCAACCTGATGGCCGCGACACGCGACATGGACGTCAAGGCCATCGTGGGATTCTCGTCGGTGGCAGGCCGCTTCGGAAACGCGGGGCAGGCTGACTACAGCTCGGGTAACGACTTCATGTGCAAGACGCTGTCCTGGTGGGCGGCGTCGCGTCCCGGCTCGTTGGGCATCGCGCTCGACTGGACCGCTTGGGGCGGCATCGGTATGGCAACGCGCGGAAGCATTCCCGAGATCATGAAGCGCGCGGGGATCGACATGCTGTCGCCGGCCGAGGGACTGCCGGTGATCCGCCATGCGCTGCAAGCGGGCTTTTCCGGCGAGGCCGTGGTGGGGCACAAGCTGGGCATCCTGATGGAGCCCTTTGACAAGGATGGCGGCATCGATCCCAACGGCAGCTTGCTGGCGCGGGCTCGAGAAAAGGCGCTGCCTTTGCCCTTCGACAACGTCAGCTTCGATCTGCACCAGGGCATGACGGCCGAGATCAGGCTCGACCCCAAGGTGGAGCCGTTCCTCTACGATCACGCCATCGACGGCATTCCGGTTCTGCCGGGCGTGATGGGCCTCGAGATCTTTGCCGAGGCGGCCTGGTTGCTGGCTCCCTCGCTTCGCGTGGCGGCTCTGGAGAACGTGCGCTTCTTGGCCGCCATGAAGTACTACCGCCACGAGCCGCGTTCCGTGATCGTGCGGGCACGCCCGTTGCTGGGCGCGGACGGGCGGGTGCGGGTGCACATGACCCTGTCGTCGATAAAGGTGGTGGTGGGCCGCGAGCCCGAGGAGAAACTGCACTTTGCCGGCGTGGTGGTGCTGGAGCGGGGCCAGGGGCAAGGCGCGCGCACGGCGGTGGACGGTGCGGGCCCGGTGGGCGGCATCGGGCATGACGACATCTACCGCGTGTACTTCCACGGTCCGGCTTACCGGGTGTTGGAGATGGTCAACCGGCTGTCGAGTGGGCAGGTGGTGGGAACTATGCGGACGCCGCTGCCCGCTGATACCACCAACCCCAACAGCACCAGCATGGTGGGGCCGCGTCTGGTCGAGCTGTGCTTCCAGACCGCGGGGGTGTGGGAGATCGGCCAGACTGGCCAAATGGGCTTGCCCTCGGTGGTGGAGCGCGTGACCGTGTTTGATCCGGCCCCTAACGGCAAGCCGGTGGTGGCAGAGCTGCAGCCGCATCCGTCCCAGGACGCGCTGTCGTTCGACATGCGCGTGCGCGACAGCGACGGCAAGGTGTACCTGACGGTGGAGGGCTACCGTACCTCGCGCCTTCCGGGCGGGCTGCCTGACGAGGCCTTGGGCCGCTTCCGCGGCGTCGTCAGCTGACCGGCGCAAATGTTCCGTCACCTTCTGGCCCACGCCGGCGAGCATCCCGCGCTGGCGAAGGGCCAGGCGCCGCCTGGACTGCTCAGTACGGCCGAGGAAACCATCCTCGCCGGACTGACGCTGCTGCCGCGCCGCCGGAAGTGGCTGCTCGGACGCTGGGCAGCCAAGCGATTGCTGGGA
>Ga0265329_10000587_pt1 | contig 18822 bp, 15 predicted proteins | sample 41627metaG_FD_202091 | JGI IMG/M metagenome (GOLD analysis project Ga0265329, IMG submission 202091) | Rhizosphere microbial communities from Carex aquatilis grown in University of Washington, Seatle, WA, United States - 4-16-27 metaG | ecosystem: Host-associated > Plants > Roots > Rhizosphere...
CGCCGCGACCTTTGTCAACTTGGACGCGACATCCTTTTCTTCGACAATGCCCTGGAAGCGCTCTGGTTCATGGACGATTCACCAGACCGCTTTAGCACCATTGTCGTGGACCTCGGGTTCGTGAAGGTCAATGGCGCCGAGGTGCTATCGTTCTTGCGCGACAAGTGGCCGGGAAAGCGGTGTTTGCTAGCGTGCAACCGGGCCGTAGTCAGCAAAGAAGAGGTTCAGGCATTGCGGCCGGTCGTGCACGGAATCTTGAGCTTGCCGTGGACACAAACAACTCTCGAAACGTCGTTCGGCATCCTTCCCGCCGAATCGTCCGCTGTCCCCCGACGGGTTCTCTTCGTCGACGATGAACCGGCGGTGCTGGAGGCCCTTCAGCATCGGATGCGGAAGTACTTAGTCGGATGCGAGGCGGTCTGGGCCACGAGCGGCCAGGTCGCGCTTGCGGAATTTAGGGCGCGTCCTTTCGACGTTGTCGTCACCGATCTGCGCATGCCCGGCATGGATGGGGCGACTCTCCTCCGCCAAGTCATGCAATCGGCGCCAGGAACACGTAGGATCGTCCTGTCTGGTTACGACCTCACGGATCCGGCCGGAGTCGCGGACTGCGTCCTGCACAAGCCCTGCCCAACGGAGATGCTGCGCGATGCCGTTTGGGGGGCGCCGTGATGGCCCCACCGCTACGGCAAGGTGTTTCCACGACGACCGCGGCTTCTTGCGAGAATCTCGGTCTGCGAGTGCATGTCGAGCTTCTCGAAGATCGACTTCAGGTGATTTCTTACCGTATGCCGACTGATGAACAGAGCCTCGGCGATCTGCGAGATGCGCAAGCCGTCGACGATGAGGTCGAAGACGTCGTGCTCGCGGGCCGAGAGGGTGGCGAGCAATCCAGGATCGAAGCCGCCGGTGCGCGCAAGATCCGGCCGGTTGCCCGGTGAGGCGCTTTTCGATGTGGACTCTTTCGCGGAAAGATCCAGGCCCTCTAGCCGCGCGAAATCCAGTAGGCGCGCGGTCATCCTGGCGTGCAGGGCCATGCGATGAGCCTCTCCGATGGCTGCGCGGAATTCTTCTGGCCGGCATGGCTTCTGGAGAAAGCGACATACCTTGGCCTCGTTAATGGAACGAACGGCCGACTCGACAGTAGCGTGCCCGGTGAGAAGCACTCGGCCGGTGTCAGGAAACTCGCGCGATACGATGGACAGGAACTCGCTGCCGCGCATTCCGGGCATGCACTCGTCGGATACCACCACGTCGACTTTGCATCGGCGCAAAATACTCAGCGCTTCGTCGCCCGAGTGCGCCTGTAAGACCACAAGGTCCAAGCCATGCAAGAGAGCGCACAGCCCTCGTGTCACTTGCTTTTCGTCGTCAACGAGCAGAACCGTCGTGCCAGACGGCCACGATTGTGCCGCGCCCTCTGAGCTTCGAGCCATGTCCATGTTGTATTCGGTAGAAGCAGCGAAGGGATGAAGCTCGCCAAAGCGTGAGACCAGATCGTTCAAGAAGTAGCGAAAACTGCCGAACAAATCTCAATACCCAGCCCGCACGCACCCGATGCGGACCCGCATGCCGGGTGGTGTGGCAGGGGTCCCCGCAAATCGTGCGGGGCCCCTGTGCCGATCAGCCTAGACTAGGGCGCAACTCGCCGCGGGGCTGTGATCAGTTGCAGGATCCGGCGGTTATGGCAGTACCGGTACCGGTGGCCAATGCGCCATTTCGACAGGAGCAGGTGCCACCTTGGAAAAGCCAACACCCACTCGCCGCTCCGCTCGCCGCCAACGGCGTCCCACATTGATTTTGGCAGGCGGTTGCGGTGGCCGCAGTCGGCGTTGCCACGGCGGTGCCGCCACAGCCCGTGGCGTTGCCGGGGTCGGCATCGCACGCAAGCGGAACAACGAAGGTCGCGGTCACGTTTATGTCCGCCGTCATCGAGACGATGCAGGTGGTGTTCGTGCCGGTGCAGCCACCGCCGGACCAGCCCGCAAAGGTCGAGCCGGAGGCGGGCGTTGGGGTGGCCGTCAAAGTCACGTTGTTGCTACCAGGCGCGAATAGGTCCGAGCAGACCGCCCCGCAGCTGATGTTCCCCGAGTTGGACGTCACCGTCCCGCTCCCGTCCCCGGCCAGGCTCACGGTGAGAGCATGCTGTCCAGCCGCGCAACTACCGCCGGGAGACGAGCCGCCGCCTGGAGTCAGGGTTCCGTTTCGACAGTAGCAGTGCTGGTTGCCGCTGAGGACCCAACACCCGCCGTTCATCCCCGCCGCCGCCATCGCCGTCTCGCATCCATCGTGGCAGCCCTGCGCGGTTAGCGACGTGCCGAGGTCACGTTCCACTGGGGTAGTGGTGTCCGTGGAGCAGTTCGCGGCCAAGGCGTCTTGGACAGTCGTGCAGCCCAACGGCGGGACGAACGTCGCCGTCACCGCCGTTGCCGCCGTGATCGACACGGTGCAGGTAGTGCTCGTGCCCGAGCAGGCGCCTGACCAGCCCGCAAACACCGATCCGCTCGCAGCAGCGGCCGTCAGCGTAACGCTGGTCCCGTAGTTGTACGAATGGGAGCAGCCCGTCCCCGTCCCGCAGTTGATTCCCGGCGCGGGCGACGTTACGATCCCGCTCCCGGCTCCGGCCGTGGTGACGGTCAGAGCAAATGTCGAGAGCGTGAAGGTCGCTGTCACATTTGTCGCCGCGGTCATCGAGACGGTGCAGGTGGTGTTGGCGCCCGTGCAGACGCCGCCCGACCAACCCGTAAAGGTCGAGCCGGTCCCAGCGGCTGCCGTCAAGGTCACGCTGTCATTGGCAGCAAATAGGGCGGAACACGTGGTTCCGGTCGTCCCGCAGGCGATGTCAGTGCCGGAGGTGACCTCCCCCGTCCCATTGCCCGCCTTGGTGACGTTCAGAGCATAGTCCCCGCGCGCACAGGTCCCGCCGGAGTCGGTGCCAGTGGCGCCCAAATTGCCACTTCGACAAGAGCAGGTGGCGCCGCTCAGCATCCAACACCCGCTCGCCGTACCCGCTGCCGCCATCGCCGCCTGACATTGGTCGTGGCAGGCCGTTGCGGATGTGGCACTGAGCGTGCCGCCCACGGCAGTACCCCCGCAGGTCCCGGCGGTGGCGACTGTCTTGCACCCCACCACCGGTGCGAAGTTCGCCGTCACAATAGTATCGACCGTCACCGATAAGGTGCAGGTATCGACTCCTGTGCAGCCGCCGCCCGACCAGCCGGTGAAGGCCGAGCCCGTCGCGGGGGTCGCCGTCAGAACGACGCTAGCCGTAGGGGCAAACGATGCCGCGCAGGTCGCCCCGCAATTGATGTTTGTTGCGGCAGCCGGGGTCGACGTCGACGTGACCGTTCCGGTCCCGGTTCCGGCCCGGACGATGGTCAGGGTATTCGCCGGGAGCGAGAAGGTCGCGGTCACGGTGGTCGCCGCCGACATCGTCACGGTGCAGGTGCTCACACCGGAGCATCCGCCCCCTGACCAGCCCGCGAACACCGAGCCGGTCGCAGCGGCTGCCGTCAGAACGACGCTGGCCCCAGAACTAAAAGGTGCCGAGCAGGTCGCCCCGCAGCTAATGCCTGTCGGGGCCGACGTCACCGTCCCAGTCCCGGACCCGGCCTTGCTGACGGTCAGAGTGTTCTGCACCGCCGTAAACGTCGCTGTCACGGCAACATTGCCCGCCGTGAGGCTCACGGAACAAGGAGTGGTGCCGGTGCAGCCACCCCCCGACCAACCCGTAAACGTCGAGCCGGCCGCTGCAGTCGCCGTGAGGACGACCGGGGTTGTGGCAAAGGTTCGGCTGCAGGTATTTCCGCAGTTGATCCCGTTCGGGGCCGGGGACGTGACAGTTCCGGTACCGGTGCCGGCCTTCGTCACTGTGAGTGTCGCGTTGGTGCAAGCCCCGGCGGTGCATGCCGGCGTCGGGAAGGCACATGCGACGGCCGCGCCCCACTGTCCGGCGGCCGAGCACGTCTGCACCGCGTTTCCCGAGCACTGGTGCGAATTGGGCGTGCATGGGGCAGTATCTATCCCACTGCCATCAATGCCTCCGTCAATGCCACCGACATCTGCAGGCCTATCAGCGTCCGGGCGATCAGCTGCAGGGGCATCGCCGCCGGACCCAACGTCCCTGCCACCATCGATGCCGCCGGGACCGGTCGTGGACCCGCCGGCGCCACCGTTGCTGGTGCCTCCCGAGCCTCCCCGCGGGGTGGTGCCCCCGTCGATGCCGCCCGCACCGCCGACGTTGTTCACATCGGCCGAGGTGTCCGTGCTGCCGTCAAGGGGCGTGCCGCCACCCGCGCCACTCGCGCCTCCTGCGTTGGCATCAACGGCAATCGCGCCGCCCGTGCCACCTGCCTCGCCAGCACCACCCTTGGCATCGCCGGCCTTGTCTGCAGCCGCGTCCTTATGTACGACGGTGGTGCCGCTGTCGCCACACCCTCCCGCAAGCATGCCCGAACCTAGAATCATTGCCGAACCAAACACAGCGAACAGTTTGCGTTTCATGGCTGCGCCCTCTCGTTTTGAAAACTGGCGCCATTCTATAGATGGATCAGCGGTTGGCAACCGCGTAGGTTCACACAAGGGTGAAGCTCCAGACCGCACTGCTCGAACCGGCCCCGGATGGCCTCCAACACCTCGCGGGCCTGATCCTCGCTCTTGCAGTGGACGATGGCATCGTCCGCGTACCGCTCGAACTGGACGTTCGGGAAAATCCGTCGCATCCAATGGTCGAACACGTAGTGCAGAAACAAGTTGGCCAGCAGCGGACTTACGACTCCACCTTGCGGCGTGCCCTTCGTCCGGTCCTCCAGCGTGCCGTCTGGCTGGGTGTAGGGGTGTTTGCCTATCTCGCTGGCCATCACCGCCGCCGAGATGGGCGTGCTGGTGTTCGGTACGCTTCACACCAACAGCGCCAGCAAAACCATCGACCGCGTGATCGACGTCTTCCCCACCGACCAGCAGCGCCAGGTGCGATCGATGCTGGCTTCGTCGCTAGCCGCGGTGGCGTCGCACTTGCTTCTGCGCACCGCCGACGGCAAGGGCCGCGTGGCCGCCCTGGAACTGCTCTTGCGCACGACCGGCCTGGCCAACGTCATTCGCGAGGGCAATACGCCGATGATGACAAGAAACGCTTCGAGGAATTCGCGCCGCTGGGGTAGGCGCCTACCCGCGCGCGCCTTCGCAGCCGGCATCCACCGGCGCGTCCTCGACACACGCTCCCCCTGCGCGGAGATGACAAAACAAACCATGGAACCAAAACCGGAGTCCGAGCGTCCCAATGAAGCGTGGCAAGATACGCATTCTGGCGCGGACAGCGCGAACGGCTAGCAAGCGAGGCGGAACGAGCGCCGCAGTTCGCGGCCAAGGACGGGCCGCGAGTTTCACTTCTGGCTACGGACGCACTGGCACACGCTGACGCCCTATTCAATCTAGCCTGCTATCTCACCGCCAACGCCAGCGAGGCCGAGGATCTGGTACAGGAAACGTATGCGCGCGCCTTGTCCGCCGGCGCCTTGTTCCGGGGCGGCAGTGTCAAGGCATGGCTATTTCAAATCCTGCGCAATGCGCATATCGACCTCTACCGTAAAGCCAAAGTCCACGCTCTCGCCACAGAGTTGGAAGTTTGGGAAGGCGGCGCTGAAAGCGGAGGTGGACCATCCGAAATCACGACCAATCAAATGCGCGCATTGGTGGCAAGCGACGTAGAGAAGGCTCTCCGCTCGCTTTCGGCGGATGCCCGAACTACCGTCCTTCTGGATGTCGAAGGACTGCGCGAGGGTGAGATCGCACAGGTGCTTGGGTGCGCGCCGGGAACCGTGAAATCGCGGCTGGCGCGGGCACGGGGGCTGTTGCGACTGAAACTGAAGGACTACGCGAGGTAGGTCATGGAGTGCACGGTCGTCCGCGAACAACTCGCTCGATTCGGAGGCTCTACTGATTCTGCTTTGGAGCCGGTAACCCTGCGGCACATCCGCACCTGCCCGGCGTGCTTGGAGCATCAGTCGGTCGAGATGGAAACCGACGACCTTCTTTCGGCGAAATTGCCGCGCTTTCAAGCTCCCCCTCGGTTGAAAGAACGACTGCGGGCCATGACTTCCGACAAGCTCGCCGCGCAAGAGTCTTATTGCCGAGCCCAGTATTCGCGTTTTCGGAGATGGGCCATTCCGATGGCCGTAGCCGCGCTTTCTGCTGCGGCCGTGTGGGGCGTGCTCCGTATTCAAAACCGCGGCAACGACAACGCCCTGGTCGCGGAGGCAGTCAACGATCATTTGCGCATCATTTCGAGCTCACATCCAGTGGAAATCGAGAGCGGCGGGATCCACCAAGTCAAACCATGGTTCACCGGACGTCTCGATTTTGCACCCCGCATATCGTTCTCAGGCGACGACGAGTTCCCCCTGCAGGGCGGCAGCGTGGGCTACTTGCTCGACCGCAAAGCTGCGGTCTTCGTCTTCAAATGCCGGCTGCACACCATCACCTTGTTGGTCTTTCCGAATACTCGATTGACGTGGCCAACGTCCCGTCCAATTCGCCTAGGCGCCGAGGCCGCTGCCGAAAGTCGGGCTGGCGGCATCGATGCGATCGAGCAGGAGTGGCGCGGTTTCAATGTCCTCGCATGGAAGCGTGCCGATCTGGGATTCACGCTCGTGTCTGACATCAACCGCGCCGACCTCATCAAACTTGCCACCCGCATCGCTGAACCCTGAAATTCCACGGAACCAACCGACGCTCTCGTTCGTTCCAATGTTGGAGGTTCCACATGGCATTCCAACATAGTCGACGAGATATTCTCAAACTGATGGGCGTAGGCGGTGTCGTCTTCGCCTCCGGACTGGCAGGCGCGACCGGGCTCGACAAGCGCGGAGGCCGCGACAAGGCCGGGCGAAACTTTTTCTTCCTGCAGCTCTCCGATACGCACTGGGGCTTTCAGGGGCCGCCCAACCCGCGGGCGGATACCACCTTGAAGGAAGCCGTCGAGACCATCAACAGCGTGGATTTGCAACCGGACTTTGTGGTGTTCACGGGCGATCTCACCCAGACCACTGAGGATCGCGAACTGCGCCGCAAGCGCATGGCCGAGTTTCGAAAGATCGTTTCAGAGCTGAGGATCAAGGATCTACGCTTCATGCCTGGAGAACACGACGCCGCTCAGGACGCCGGCGAAGCGTTCAAGGAGAACTTCGGGGCCACGCACTACGTTTTCGATCACAAGGGAGTTCACTTCGTCACGCTGGACAACGTGTCGGATCCGAAGGGCGCCGTCGGGGATGCGCAACGGGATTGGCTGGCGGCGGACTTGAAGAAGCTCGGATATGACGCCCCCATCGTGGTGCTCACACACCGTCCGCTTTTCGATCTGTTCCCGGCCTGGGATTGGGCGACGTCGGACGGAGCGAAGGTGATCGACATTCTCCTGCCTTATCGCAACGTCACGGTCTTTTACGGACACATCCATCAAGAGCACCATCATCAGACCGAACACATCCAGCATCACGCGGCCAAGTCGCTGGTCTTTCCCCTGCCTGCGCCAGGTTCGGTCCCCAAGCGCGCGCCGCTTGCTTGGAATGTGGACAAGCCCTTCGATGGACTTGGCTATCGCCGCATTGAAGTCGGCGCGGCAAGCGACAAGTACCAGATTCTGGAACGACCGGTGACCAAGGGGTGACCATGCTTGCCCGTAGGATTGGAACGGGAATGGTGGCGTTGTGCTTGTTCGCCTGCGCACACCCGGCGGAAGACACCAGGGTGATGGCAACGAATCCATCCCAGGAGGCCAAGCCTGAAAAGGCTGCCTCCTCAGCACCTGCGACAAGCACCGAGCCCGCCGCGCCGGTGATTAGGATCACCGCCCACAAGTGGAGCTTCACACCCGACGAAGTCCGTCTTGTCGTCGGCCAGCCCGTCATCTTGGAACTCGTGTCTCTCGACGTCACCCATGGCTTCAATGCCCCCGATCTGGGTGTTCGCGTCGACGTCGAGCGCGGCAAATCAATTCAGATTCCGGTGCGACCCGAGCGCGCAGGAACCTTCACGTTTCACTGCGACGTCTTTTGCGGAGACGGGCACGAGGAAATGTCGGGGCGAATCGTCGTCACGCCCGCGCGTTGAAGCGCGTGGCTCGATGGATGCTGTGCAAATGCAGGTTTGGCTGGGTCCGTCTTGATCCTGAAACTTGAATCGCGCCTCAGTGGTCCCGCGGTTGGGGTTCACTCCATAAGAACGGGAGGCGGAGGCTGGCCACAGCCGAAGAGCACCTGGACGACGTCGGACGACTCGGAGAGCGCCTGGTCACAGAAGCTACCGTGCAACGAAACGATCTGTGAGCTCGCGCCGAAACTCCATCCGTTGCTTGCGTCTTGGGGAACCATGTTCTTGTCGAGGTAGACGGCGACTTGATTGGGGTAAGGCGGTGTTGCGGCGAGAGCAAACGTGCAAGCAGCCCCTTTGCTGATAGAGACCAATGCCTCGGTGAGAGCATCGGCTGACTGGGCTGGATAGTGCTTGCCGGTGCCTCCGTTTTGAGCGAAGGCGTCCAAGTTCGCCGCGCTCGTGCCCGTCCCGATGCCGATAACGTAGACCAGAAATCCCGCGTCGGTAGCTGCGGTGATGGCATCCATGGTCCCCATCACGTCATCCTCGTAGACGGAGGGCGGAGAACCGCCACAATTGGGTTTGCCATCGGTGGCGAGCAAGAGCATCTTGCTGTTGGTATCGGTTTGGGTCTTGAGATAGGCGGTAGCCGCGATAATGGCGGCCTCTGTCGGCGTTTCGCCCTCAGGCGTGGTGGCGGCCATCTCGGCTTGAATGGCGGCGGTCGCGTTAGCGGCGACTGGGACCTCTACGCCGCTGGCTACCTGGCACGAGCCCGCGCCTGGCGAGGAGAAGAGCTTCAGCCCCCAATTCAGGAATGGCGTGGAAGACAGGGTGCTGGCGAGCGCTGTTACCAGGCTAGCCCAACGTGTTGTGCAATTTGAAGTGTTGGCACAAACAACACTCGGATTGCTCGACGGATCGCAGGAACACTCCTCGCTGATGCTGTAGTTCATCGATCCCGAGCGATCAAGCACGAGGAGCACGTCGGCTGGTTCGCGAGTGGCCGCAGAAACCACGACCCCGCCGCAGCTGGCGTCAGCGATTGCTGGGCCGCCGTCTCGACGCCGATCCATGGGCGAGGCGCTATCCATCGGAGCTAGGTTCGCGGCGTCGTCCAAGGGGGGAATTCGTCCGCAGCCCGCGGCCTGTGCGACCAAGAGCGCGAGCAGGAAGACCGGACCAAGCCCGCTGCGCTTGCCTATCTTGCGCGTCCACCCGATGGCATCGCGCGGATGTTGGTTCTGCATGGTGGCCTTCCTCATGACCCAATTTGTCCCTCGAGGTCAATGCGCCTTACCGAAAATCATTCTTTCCATGGGGCATGGGGGACGGACCTTCCTAGAAGACTCTGGCACCACCCCACGCGGCACGACCCCACGCCTTCGGGCCTTCGCCCTTCCTAGAAGACTCTGGCACCACCCCGCCGCCGGCACCGCCTTCGGCGCCTTCGCCGTCGTGGACGCGCTTTCGAGTGTATTTATGTGGTTACCCTGACGGGAGGCCTCTAACGCCGCCGGCTTCAATGAGTAGTTATACAAGCACTACGGAATGGACTGCAGGCGACGGCGAATGAACCACTATGCAGCCTTGACGGCCAAGAAAGGGCATCTATTCCTTGCCCCACCTGGACCAACCACAATGGCCGCATTCTTGACTGGCCGCACTGAAAATTCGCCAAGCCAGGAAGAGTGACCTGCCGCATCGCGGGCATCTAATACTGATTAGGGAAATCCATGATAGAGAGAGTGCCAGAAGCCAGAGCCCTGCAACCACCACCCCTAGTCTGCCCCAATGCAACAATCGGGGTAATTGCATCCCGAGGAGGTATATGCCTGGGAAAAAGCCGATGAAGAGTGCGGAGAACAGTCGTCTTCTCCGCCCATAGCGATACCAAACATCAATACTAGAGTCTTTCATGTTCGCTTTCCTGAGCGTCGGCTTTTCGGGACAGACGTCTGCCTCGATTTGCTAGAGTGCAGCGGACGATCTCATGGTGGCGTAAAACGTGCGAATTGCGGAGGTCGTGTACAGGCGGGCAATACTTGGGGGCGGCTTTCGCGAAAGGACGCAAACATGGTTCCTACACCGGAACAACATACTCGACGAGAAAGTGCTGCTCCGTCAAGTGTGCAGGTGCATCACGGGCCTTGCAGAAGAAGCACTCGGAGAATCGGTATTGCAGTCGCTTGTGTCTTGGCCGTACTAGCTCTATGGGGCGTGAGAGAGGGATTTGTTGCGTATCAAAGGTGGCGTAGACTGCCAAACCCTAGCACGCCAAGTGGCGCGCCCATGGTCTTGGATGCGAAACTTGCGCGGATCATGGCGGAAGAGGCAAAGCCAGTGAGCGAAAGCCCGGCTTTTCGCCGTCTGCTGCTCCGGAAGGGTGAAGAGCTCAAGGCGCGTGGCGAGAAGCTGACTTTTGAGAAGGGAGTTGAGGTTGGCAAGATGTCGGGTACTGTGCTCGCGTTACGAGGGATTCCGCGCTTACCTGACGCGGACATGAGGTTGCTGCACTCTCTAAAGGTCGCGATGTCTCTGCGATCAGAACGTGCTTGTCCCTGCGTTAGCAATCCTCTTTCCTGTGATCCATCGGACCTTGCGGACGGGTACTCGCAATTCAGCGAGGAAGAACTCCACACTTGGGCTCGCCTTTCTGCGAAAGCTGCACTACTGGAACTTGAAGCAACGGAACCCCTGCCATCGACCAAGTCGGCAATGGAGCAGGGGCTACAGGCAATCCTACCCCTCCTTGGTCAGGCGGATCAGAAGAGGCTGGCAGCTGCTTTGAACTCGCGTTCGACTGTAAGCAAACCCGAGTCGTGTTTCGCGATTCGCACAATGTATGGTCGTGCCGAAACTCTGCCACCTGCCATTGGCATACCGTTTATGCGGGGATTGGCGTCCTGGGCGCTCCCTCCGCCACTTTGATGGCAAAGTCCTCGCGGGCATTGCTAGAAACCTCTGGAACCGCCTTCGGGTCTTGCGGGCGCCTTCGAGTCTTCGCGGGACCTTCCCAGAAGACTCTGATGGGGTAAAGCGGCCGGCCCCCCAAGCGACATAATGTCGCTGATTCAACCAGAACCAACGAGGTGACCGGCCATGAACTACTGTGGAATCGATCTTGGTAAGAAGTCCAGCCACTTTCACATTGTCGACGGAGCACGGAAGACCGTGACCGCCGGCAAGTTTTCCAACAACGTGGAGGCGATCGGGAAGGTGTTCGCTAAACGAGAACGGTTGAAGATCGTGATCGAAGCAAGCTGCAAGGCTTTCTGGATGGCCGACCGTTTGAGCGAATTTGGCCATGAGGTGGTCGTTGTCGATCCAGGGCGAACCAAGGCCATCGGCGCGGCAAGAATCAAACACGACAAGTTGGATGCGCGCGTACTGGCCGAGCTATGTCAGACGGGGCTGCTCGCCGTGGTCGATATCCCCACCCAAGACCAGCGTTTGGCACGCTTGCCGTTTACATCGCGTGACACGCTCGTGCGCGCACGAATTCAGATGACGAACAGTGTGCAGAGCATTCTCGACGGCGAAGGAGTCGAATTGCCAACGGTATGGAAGGGCAACTTCAGCGACGTCATCCGCAGCGTAGCGCCACGTATGCCGTCGGCGATGATTCCCATCGTCGAGCGCCTTCTGAAAGGGATCAACGAGTTGAGCAAGCTCATCGACGAGTGCGACGAGGAGATCGAGGTCGTTGCCGAAAACGATCCCGACATCAAGTTGCTTCGCACAGTGCCTGGCGTTGGCATCCTGACTGCCGCCGCTTATGTGCATGTAATCCGCGACCCAGGTCGATTCAAGTACGGTCGCCTCGTGTCCGCGTATCTTGGCCTGGTACCGTCGCTGTACTTCTCGGGTCAGACACACGTGAAGGGCGGCATCACCAAGCACGGCAACAAGCATTTGCGCTGGCTGCTGCATATTGCGGCCACGGCATTGCTGCGTACGCAGAGAGATACCGCGCTCAAGCGCTGGGCAAGCCATTTGGCCGAACGGATCGGGCGCAAGAAAGCCAAGAGTGCTATCGTCAGAAAACTGGCCACGATCCTGTGGGCCGTTTGGTCCCGCCGCAACCCCTTCGAGACGCGCCTGCCGGTTCAAGAGACAGCTGCTGTCAGCGCCGCGTGAACCAACCGAACTGACCTTCTATGCCTTGCTTCCCTTTTCAACCGCGACGATTTCGGAGACGATTTTGAATGTCATCCGCACGGGTGAGTGCTCTTGGTGCCATGACCAGCGCCGGCCATGCCGGTTGCCAAGCGTCGCAACTCTGGTTGCACCCCCGTTCGGACCTTTTCATGTGCCCGGGGCATTGTTCCCCGACGACGAGCACGGATCGATGGCTGAGGTGACCTCTTCTTCATTGTCGAAACTCGCCGCGCCAACCCCGGCCGCCACCGCCGGATCCGGAGGCCAATAAGGAACCAGCCACTCGAAGAAAAATCTTCTTGACCCCGCGGGCCGCCTTATCGATGGCACCACCCCCCGCGCACCACCCCCGCACGTTGAGGTTGAGGCTCCGTTGGAGAACTGATTCTTGGTTTTTGACAAGAACTTCTGCGATGGCGACGATTTGTGGGAAGATCTCAACATGGTTGCGAAGTTGGACAGATACTCAATTGTTCATGAGCCCGCCGGGGCAACCTACCGGGGCCTGCTTGCGTTTTGCAAATTGGTCGGCGACACTGTCCTCCTCGTTGTTCGCGACCCGGATGATATCGCGCAGCCAAACCAGGTAGTCTTGAGGACGTTGGAACCATTTTTTCTCAGCGCGGCTGACGAGAATCGGTGGCCAGGGACCAAGCTAGACGGGCACAACACTGCCAGGGTATTTCGGTACAGGTTCACGGACCAGTGCCGCGAGGTCCTATGCACTTCGGCGAACCGTCTCTACGAATGGCGGGCATGGACTCATCCGGAGAACCTGTGCATTCTCCGAAAGGAGACTCCTTTACTCACGACGATTGCGCATGAGAGGACTGGATTTCTTGATTTGTCATCCGATGAATATTCTCGTCTTCAACGAGAAGTGGATGGTCTCACGCTGTTCCTAGGTGATTTCATGCCGGACTCGCGAGAGTTGTACCGGCTGTTCGGGCGCTACCTGAGCGATCTTAGTTTAGAGCGGGGCGCAACCGTCGATTCGGCACTGGCCGCCTATGTGGAAAACCCTCATGTCTCCGCCGAGCAACTGAATGAGGCGGTTGCCTCGATTGTCGCTGCCGTTTCCGACCTGAAGGACGACGCTATCCTTCGTGTCGTCATCGAGCGATTCGGAGGCGGTCAAGCGCTGTTGCGTGAAGGAACACCGACGTCTGTTTTGCTGAGAATTGCAGACCAAATAGAGTCATTAATATCTTGCTGGAACGATTCCAACTGAAGGACCTTCGTGAATACAACGACGTGCAGTGGGTGGCGATCCAATCAAGCAGCGTGATCAGCTCACTACGGGCGTGATCGTCTGGGGTGGAGGAAACTATTTCCGTTTCACGATCCGACCGACGCCCAATTCACCCGCGGCGAACGTTCCCAACGAGCCACAGCTCTCCATCCTGTGGTCGCCGCGACCAAACAACCAGTCCCTCAACGTCTGATGGGGCGGCATGAGCGCCCGTAGCGCCCCGTCGGCTGGTGTTCGCACTTTGCGCTCAAGCCCTCACCCGAACTCACCGACCTCAACATGCTGGGCGGGTTTTGGCGCCTTGTAACCCAGCAGCTGCCTGTCGTGAATCGGGCGGCTACAGTGCCCGCTCGCTGTGTTCGGTGCCGTCGAAGCGGAACTGGCGGGGTTTGCCTTCGACGATGGTCTGCAGGCAAATCGGGCGATGCCACACGCGGTGAAGCGACGCCATGGTGGCGCGACTGTGGTCGAGGTGCAGGTCCACGCCCTCGTGGCGGTGGCGCAGTAGCAGTTCACCGCGGTTGTCATAGTTGCTGTCCTCGACCAGAATAAATGGTTCGCCGAAGTTGGTTAGCTGGTAGAGCAGCTTGCTTTTGACCTTCTTGAATTCGCGCGCGTCGATTTCATAGTTGCCCGAGCTGGCGTTGCGCGCGAACGAAAAGAATTGGTTTTCGTAGCAGAAATCCTCGGTGAAGAATTCGTCGATGAAGGTCAGATCGTTGTACAGTTTGCGCACCTCGAAGATCTTCTGCCGGCCGAGGCCCAGGCTCTTGTCCCACATGCGGCGCGTGTCGTAGTCGTCGCACTCGTTCCATTCCTTGCCGAAGCGACCCTTGTCCCAGCGCTCTTCCACGTAGCGAAGCAGGCTGATGCCGACCTTGTAGGGATTGAACTGGCCGGGCGAAGTTGCGAGCACGCCCGCATTGTGGTCGGCGTAGTCGACCAGCTCGGAGGCGTCGAGGATCTTCTCCGTCATCAGCTTGCTGTGCCAGTAGGCGGCCCAGCCTTCGTTGAGGATCTTGGTCTGGCGCTGGGGCGCAAAGTAGTAGGCCTCGTCGCGCACGATTTCGAGCACGTCGCGCTCCCAGGATTCCAGCGGCGCGTTCTCTAGCAGAAAGAGCAGCACGTCGCGCTCGGGCTCGGGCGGGTTGTGCTTGGGCTTCTCGCGCTCTTCCTGCAGCTTGCGCCGGCGCTCGTCGATGTACTCGGGCGGGTTGATGAACTTCTCCATATAGGACTTGGCGCGCAGGCGTGGCACCTCGACCGGTACTGGCTCTTTCTCTTCGGGCTGCGCGGGTTCGTGGCGCACAATGAAGGGCGACATCGGATCGATCAGGTTGTCGAGCGACAAGCACACGTCGATGAAGCCCTCCACCTTGTCGAGCCCGTAGCGTTCGATGTGCCTGCGAATCCGCGTGGCGTGATTCGCCATGTTGTCCAACATTTGGCGGTTGGTCTTGGAGAAGTAGTAGTTGTTTTTGAAGAAGTCGACGTGGCCGAGCACGTGGGCCATGACCATCTTCTGGTCGACCAGCGAATTGCCTTCGAGCAGGTAGGCGTAGGCCGGATTGTTGTTGATCACCATTTCGTAGATCTGCGACAGGCCGTAGATGTGGCTCTTGCTCAGGTGATCGAACTCCATGCCAAAGCGCCAGTGCGGATAGCGGACCGGAAAGCCGCCGAACGCCGCCACCTCTTGCATGCGCTTGTAGTCGAGAACCTCGAAACTGGTCTCCCAGAAATCGAGGCCATAGCCGCGCGCGTGCTCCTCGATCGCGCGCTGGATCGAAAGCAGCGATTCGGGCAATTGCGATTTCCGGTGCGGCACGGCGGTTCCTTCCTATTTGCCCTTTCCCAGAAAGGCGCGGATGGAATCCGCGATGTCATCCTTGTTTTCGATCTCGGTCGTGACCACGTTCGGGTCTTCAGGGAAAGCCAAGCGCAGGTCGCCGACGAACTGTCCCGATCCGTAGGGGCTTTCGACCTGACCGTAGCAGAACAGGTTCACCTTGGGCAGGATGTCCTTCTTCAGTACGTCCATGCACGTGGTGGTGTCGTCGGCGGACCAGTTGTCGCCGTCGGAAAATTGGAAGGGGTAGATGTTCCACTCCGAGGGCGGAAATTCGTCGTCGATCATCTTTGCGCACAACTTGTACGCGCTCGAGATCATGGTGCCGCCGGACTCGCGTGTGCGGAAGAAGGTGTCGCGATCCACCGCGCGGGCGGCGGCGTCGTGAATGATGAAGCGCGATTCCAGGCCCTCGTATTGCGAGCGCAGCCAGGTGTCGATCCAAAACGAGGCGATGCGCACGATTTCCTTCTGCTCGTCGCCCATGGAGCCCGACACATCCATGATGAAGATCATGACCGCGTTCGATTGCGGCATGGGCGTGGTCCGCCACGAGCGGTAGCGCTTGTCCTCGCGCGCGGGCACCACCACTGGCTTGTGCGGATCGTAGTTGCCCATCATGATCTGGCGCCGCAGCGCCTGGCGAAACGTGCGCTTGAAGTGGCGCAGCGACTCGGGGCCGACGCGGCGGATGCCGACGTAGCGATCTTTTTGCGTGATCAGGCGTTCTTTGCCCTTGGGCAGGATGCGCGGCAGTTCCAGCTCTTCGCCCAAGATCTCGGCCAGCTCTTGGATAGACAGCTCCACTTCCAGAATGTGGTTCCCGGCCTCGGAGCCGGCCTTGCCCTTGCCGTCTTCGCCGGGCTCGGCCGGACCCAGGCTGTCGCCGACCTTGCCCGGCCCCTGCGCCACGCCGCCTTGTCCCTGATCGCCGAAGCGAAAACGCGGCATTTCGATCTGGGGCACGGGAATGGAAATCACGTCCTTGCCCTTGCGGCCAAGCCATTCCCCATTGGAAATGTACTTGCGCAGGTTCTGTTTGATCTTGCCGCGTACGATGTCCCGGAAGCGGTTGTGGGATGGGTCGATACGCAGGGCCATGGGGTTTCGGTGGCTACTCCTTGGCGTCGCCGCGCGCGAAGATCGACGCCACGAAGTTGAGCACGTCGGTGGCGCAGATCTCGCAGTAGCCGTGGTTGCGGATGAGGCGGTTCTTGACCACGTCGATCTTTTCCTGCGTGTCCTTGTCGATGACCTGCGACACCAGGCTGGTCAGCTTGATGGAATCCTTCTGATCCTCGAACAGCTTCAATTCCAGGGCTTTTTGCAGGCGTTCGTTGGTGCGGAAATCAAAGTGGCGGCCCTCGATGGCCAGGGCGCCGATGTAGTTCATGATCTCGCGGCGGAACTCGTCCTTGCGCGATTCTGGGATGTCGATCTTCTCCTCGATCGACCGCATCAGTCGCTCGTCGGGCTCTTCGTAGTGGCCGGTGTAGCGGTTCTTGACCTTCTCGCGCTGGGTGTAGGCCTTGATGTTGTCGATGTAGTTCGCGCACAGCTTGGCAATGGCTTCCTCGTCGGCGCTGATGGCGCGCTGGACCTCGTTCTTGACGATGTCCTCGTATTCCTGTTTCACCAGGCCAAGCAAGGTCGTGTACGACTTGCGCTCTTCCTCGCTGGTGATGAGCGAATGGTGGCGCAGCCCGGATTCCAGTTCGTTCATGACCATGAACGGATTCACGCAGCCTTCGCCGCGATCGCTGACCAGGGCGTTCGAGATCTTGTCCTGGATGTAGCGGGGCGAAATGCCGTCCATGCCCTCGTGCTGCGCTTCCTTGCGCAGCTCTTTGATGTTGTCCTGGGTGAAGCCGGGCAGGGTCTTGCCGTCGTAGAGCTTCATCTTCTGCACCAGCGAGAGTTGGTGCTTCTTGGGATCTTCCAAGCGCGTGAGCACGGCCCACATGGCCGCCGTTTCGAGCGTGTGCGGGGCGATGTGCTTGCCGCGGATCTTCTGCGCGTTGTAGTCCTTCTCGTAGATCTTGCGCTCTTCGGACACGCGCGTGATGTACGGGATATCGATCTTTACCGTGCGGTCGCGCAGAGCTTCCATGAATTCGTTCGACAGCAGCTTTTTGTATTCGGCCTCGTTGGTGTGGCCCAGGATGACCTCGTCGATGTCGGTCTGGGCGAACTTCTTGGGCTTGATCTTGTGCTCTTGCGAGGCGCCGAGCAGGTCGTACAAGAAGGCCACGTCGAGCTTGAGCACCTCGATGAACTCGATCACGCCGCGATTGGCGATGTTGAATTCGCCGTCGAAGTTGAAGGCACGCGGATCGCTGTCCGAGCCGAACTCGGCGATCTTGCGGTAATTGATGTCGCCCGACAGCTCGGTCGAATCCTGGTTCTTCTCGTCCTTGGGCTGGAAGGTGCCGATGCCGATGCGATCTTGTTCCGACAGGACCATGCGGCGCACGCGGATGTGTTCCACCACCTTGGACCAGTCGCCCTTGTGGTGCGCCATCAGCTCGCGGAAGATCAAACGGCACGCTGGATCCAGGTCGCCATCCACGCGCACGCGCTCGTGATCGGGCGTGTTCACGCCCATGCTGATGAGCGCGCGCTCGCGCCAGTCGACGGGGATGAGGTGTAGCGGCTCCTCGTGCATGGGGCAGCGGAAGGTCGAAGGCCCGCCCGCCGCCTGCCCGCCTGCAATGTGCGCCAGCTCGGGTGGCAAGATCCAATCGAAGGTGTAGAGCGCGCCTTCCGGTATGCGCGAATAGTCCTCAAGCCCGCGCTTGAGCAGGCGCGCGATGGTCGATTTCGAGCTGCCTACGGGACCGTGCAGCAGAATCACGCGGCGCTCGGTGCCGTAGTGCTCGGCCGCGCTCTTGAGCACGCTGACCAGGCGCATGAGCGGAATGTCGAGGCCGAAGATGGCGTCCTGGCCGCCGTGCTGCGCATCCTTGAAGAAATTGAAACGCATCAGGCGCTTCTTGTTGTCCAGGTATTCTTCCGTGCCGTAGGACAGGATCATGTCGTAGACGCGCTGAAACGCCGTGCGCGTCACGGCCGGATTCTGGCGAACCAAGGCAAGGTACTCTTCGAAGGTGCCCTGCCACGATAGCTCGGCGAATACCTTCTGGTTTTGCAGCGAGGCGATGGTTCGAATGAGGGAGGAGGGGGCGGCGGTGCTCATCCAGTCTCCTTGCCGGCATGGCGCCGGTGACAGACCCGAGGTGGGATGCCTTTACTTTATCACGCGGAAATCGCCAACGCTGGCCAGAGTCGTCGAAATGCGGGAGGATCGGGTAGCGCGGAAGCCGCACGTGCCGCGCCGTCATCGACGATTGTTGGACAGGCCAGTTCTTCGCAGGATCCGTTGGCCATTTTCATCAATTCTGGACCCGCGATCTCGCCATGTGCACGGGAGCCCTCTGTCTGCGTATATATATGAACCAACGTAAAGCGG
>Ga0265329_10000588_pt1 | contig 18814 bp, 22 predicted proteins | sample 41627metaG_FD_202091 | JGI IMG/M metagenome (GOLD analysis project Ga0265329, IMG submission 202091) | Rhizosphere microbial communities from Carex aquatilis grown in University of Washington, Seatle, WA, United States - 4-16-27 metaG | ecosystem: Host-associated > Plants > Roots > Rhizosphere...
TCTGTGGTCCGCCGGGGCCATTGGCCTCATCGAGGCGGGCCGGCGTTTCGATCCCACCCGAGGTGCTTCCTTTGCAACCTTTGCCGAGCATCGCGTGCGCGGCGCCATGCTGGACGAGTTGCGCCGACTGGACCACTTGCCGCGCCGACTGCGCAATCGCACCGACGATCTGGTCAAGACCCGCAAGAAGCTGGCGGGCAATCTGGGCCGCGAGGCCACAGTGGAAGAAGTGGCGAATGATCTGGGCGTGGAAGTGGAAGAGGCGAGCGACATGGCCGCCCTGCTCGAGCCGCCCCTGCCGCTCGATTCCATCCTGCCCACCCTGGCCGGCGGCGAGGCCACCGACGCGACTGTGCTGCGCGCCGAGGCCGTGGGTCGCTTGAGCGAGGCGATCGAAAAGCTACCCGAGCGCCTGCGCTTGGTGCTGTCGTTGCACTACATCGAGGATCTCACTTATCGCGAAATCGCCGGCATCCTCAAAGTGAGCGAGCCGCGCGTGTGCCAATTACACACTGAAGCCATCGGCCAATTGCGCAAGTTGCTTCCGGACGCGTGAGGGAGCCGGGTCCAGGGCTTTTCAGCGCGCCTATCAGGCGGTCAAACCCGCCCTATCGGGCCGTCCCGGCGCGCGCCGAGGTGTGGCCGCGTGGGGAGGAAGGGGTTCTCTGACCAGAAATACCCCTATCGACTGCCCTATGCACCGGTGTTCGAGGTGCTGGTGGGAAGCGATGGAACCAGGCAATAATCTGGCGCCACGCCCGAGCACATCGGTGCTAGAAAGCATCCGCGAATTTGCGAACGGCGACTTGATCAAATCTGGGAACTGGCATGGCGGTGCAAAAGAAAAGCAGGACGAAGAAGTCCCTCACCGAGCTTTCCACCAGTCGCTCGGCGACGCTCGGCTTGCGCTATGCCTTGATGGTCGCAGCCATCGCGGTCCCGCTCCTTGCCATCTACTTCTATCCGTACCCCAGGACGGGCGCGATGGCCGCAGGTATTCATTCCTATCTCTCCCTGTACGCCAAAATGGTCGGGGCTGCGATTTCGCTCTTTGAGCCGCGGGCCGCCGTCCTTGGCGACACCATCGCTGGTCCGAACTTCTCGGTACAGATCGTCAAGACCTGCGACGCCATGGACGTGACCATTCTCCTCGTGGCGGCCCTCGCCGCCCTTCCCCTATCGCTTGGGCGGCGCCTTGCGGCTGTGCTTGCTTCCGTGGTCCTTCTGGTGCTCGTGAACGTCATAAGGATTTGCGTGCTGTATTGGCTGGGGGCCCACGCCCCGACTTGGTTCCATCGGGCGCACCAGACCCTTGCCCCGCTGTGCATGGTGGTCTGCGGGACGGTCATCTTCCTGATCGTGATATCGCAAATTGCGCCCAGGTCCTCGCAAGACGAAGTCGGAAAGCGGGTCCGTTCGTGACCATCATGGGGCGGAGGAAGCTCCTTGGTTTTGCCTTGGTCTTGATCGCTTTACTCGGCGTCTTGGGTTGGCCGTTTTCCTGGGTTGGGCGAAGCTATTGTTCTCTTGCGTGCCGGGCCGTGAATGGCCTGGTTCTCAATTCCACGGACACCCACGGGCTTGCCCAGCTTGTGCCCGACCAACGACCCGGCTTCGAGTGGGAGGCGATTGCCACCATTCGGAACCAAACCACCGGGTCCGTGCCGTCGCAATTTCACATCGACGTCCATCACCTATTCTACTTGCCCACAGTCGTGTTCGTCGCCCTGACGCTGGCGGGGAAGATCACCTGGGGCGGAAAGCGCGTTGTGGCCAAGCTGCTCCTTGGAATTCTCGTCTTCTACCTGCGGGGACTGCTGCCGTTCGTTTCCCTCGAACGTATCGCCACAGGTATCGCGCACGATGGATTCGTTGAAAAGCTTCTGGTGCTCGTCAACGAGAGTTTGCTGGCACCCCTTGCCATGACCTTCGCGCTGCCCCTTCTTCTGTGGTTCGGTCTCTTCCACGCGACGCTGGTTGGGCCTCGGAAAGCGAGCGTGAGCAAGCCTGGCCCGGTTGAGTGAATCGCATCGCCGGTGGGAAAGGCGTCGGGAATCAATAGCCCGCATCCGAAATGCCGCCATCCACGCTGGGGCTGTTGACCCTGCCGGCGTTGAGGAACACGACGTATTGCGAGCCCGCCCGTGCGAATCGCATCGTCGGCGAGCTGTTCGATCCCTCGCCGGCGTTCATCTGGCCCTTCTCAGGATGCGCGACCGTGCGACCACAGCAAGTAGCATTGCCAGGAAGACCGTCGCCCAGCCGACCGGAAGAGCCGGCAAGGGGACCGTATAGAGTTGTACGCCGCTTGACCCAATCGGGGGTGCCACGAAGCTTACGGGATTGACATTCCAGCCGTTCCACGGGTTTCGCACAAACGTGGGATTGTTCCAGGTTCCCGTGTACGAAACCGCTGCCACGCGATAGGTTGCCCCGGGCTGTAGACCGGCCACCGTCGCGGACGTGGCCGCACCGTTGTAGACGCAATACCAATTGTTGTACAGTTGAGTCCCCTGGCCGAAGATGGTGCTCTGACTCCCCGGCAGGTGATACATCGTATCCGTGTATTGGTACCCATCCCATACCAGGCCGTCGACCAAAGGGTTGCCGGTTCCGTCCTTGGCCATGAACACCGCCGTGGCGTTACCAGTGCCATTTTGCCAGTTGAGAGTCATGCCCGAGCTATTGGACGACGCGTAGGATGTCGCGGTCACCATGCTGGCCTGCGCTTGCGGTGCGATCCAGTTCATCGGGTCGTTGCTTGTGGTGGTAGTAAGGTAGGCGGGCGCGCCCGCAGCGTAGCCGTTATAGGTGACCGCCATCACCCGATAGGTCGTTCCAGGCAGGAGTCCATCGATAGTTACCCCGCCCCAACCACGACCGCTGACAGGGCCGTTGTAGACGCAGTACCACCCGCTCGTGCCTATCTGGTCGCCTTGGCGAAAGGTCGAGTTCGTCCAGCCTTGCTTGGCGTGATCGTTCTTGTCCTGGAAATAGACGGTCCCGTCCACAGGGGCCGGGGCTCCGGTGGACGTTGCCGCCATGAACACCGCGGTGGCCTCTCCGTCACCGTCCGTCCAGATCAAGGAGAGCGGAGGGGGCCAAGCCTGGAGGGGACTAATCGATGCTTGCTTGGTCGGCTTCGCGGGAACGCAGACACTATTCCTGCAGAACCTCGAGGAGCAGTCGTTGTCCGTGGCGCATGTCTTGCCCGGGCCGCAATTTGGCGAACAGCAGTTCGCCACGTTGAGGGTGTAGGCACTATGGACCACGTTGTCGCCTTGGTTGAATTCGCCTTCCCACATTTGGTTTATCTGCCACAGAACGTAGTAGGTCCCCGCGGGTACCATCGGGACGGTCCCCGTGCTGAAGTCCGTTAGCAGCGTGTCAAGACTCCAGATGGATCCCCTGAATACGTCCCAGCCACCGCCAGCGGCCGTGGGCACGTTGTTGATGAAGATCCGAAATCCTATGTCGCCTGCTCCAGCGGTTCCGTTGTTGGCGAACGTGTAACGGATGTCGATGGGATCATTCGGGCAGACGCTGCTCGGCCAATTCTGTGCGATCGGCTGAATAGCACCCTCGTTAGTTCCGTTGTCGACTAACTCCTCGGCCGACGCAAAGACGTTGTACTGGGTTGGGTAGCTTCGGTAGAGCGCTCTCACGCCATTTACGTCGTCTGGAAAGGGCTCGGCGTGCTCCCCGGTGCCACCCACGAGGGGATAGGGTGTCAAGGCGCGCATCACGTCGAACCCCTCGCTATGGTCGAGGCCGAGAACGTGACCGAACTCGTGTAGGGTGACGACCCTTCCTTGTTGGAGATAGTACCCCCAGTCCAAGAAGCTTTCGTCTTCGTTGTCGAAGCTCATATCATCGGCAAGCATCACATCGGTCTCGGTGTACTGGCCCCCCGAAAAAGAGCAGGTGCTCCAGTTGTAGTCCCATTTCGTCAAGCCGTTAGCACCGCTGATGTCAGGTCGGGGAACCACAGCGGTCTCGTTCCTGCCGTTTTCGAAGGTGATGCTACAATTGTCGTCGTACGACCAGTTCCAGTCCATAAGGCTCTGAAACTGCGACCACTGGAAGCCAGCATTGTAGTACGCCGAAGCCCTGGCCGAGTTGTCCGGCATGCTGCAAGTGTCCCGATACATGCGGAAGTTCCCGCCCCACTTGACAGGGTCGCCAGCGAGGTCGCACTGGGCCTGGAAGTAATATGCGTGGACATCCCGGGAAGCGCAGAGAAGTGCGACAGCCGCAACCGCAAGGACGAGTTGGAATCGTCTTCGTTGAAACATCTCCATCCCTCGTTGCTAGGGTGCGGTTGGCGCCACTGTTCGCTGCACGTTCCATGGTGTGCGCGGCACAGCGCGCAAGCTCGCCGTTCCTAGCGGCGCCCCGACCGTTTTGGCCGCTGCCATAGCCGCCTGTCCGAAGGTGCTGGCATCTAGGGCATTGGCAACGTCCGGGAGCGACGTGCTGAAGCTGGCCACTCTCGGCAGCGGCTGCAAGGGGTCCTTTTGCGTCTGTGGATCCACCATCTGGGTTCTGCCGAACCTCACCCCAGTGGTATCGAAGCTCAAGACAGGGCGCCCGTGCAGGCCAAGCACAATCTTGCGATCGCCGATTGGCTCGACCCGGAACGCGAGTCCCGTCCATATCGGGGTGTAGAACCAGGGGGTTGCAGCCAGGAACAGGATGTACCGTGAACCTGGGTGCAGGACCGGCAATTCCGAGATTCCCATGTAGTGTCCGTTGGGCAATGGGCCTCCGAGCTGGGAAAACACCTTTTCGGCCGGCGCATTGCCGGCATGTACCACAATGTTGTCGAGCGTCACCTCGGTGCGCGGCCCAAGCGAGTCGTCGAAGGTGTATCGGGCAGCCGTCACATCTGCCTCGATGATGGAAGCAACGCCTGCCAACGGATGAGGGGCCTTGCGCTGCGGTGCCGTCGAAGCAGCGGCTGACGTCGGAGGTACGCTAGATTCTACAGTGCCGCTCTGGGCGTGGGCCTGAATGCCCAAGGCGGTGGTGATCGCTATTGCAACACTGGAGGCCAGAAGAAATGCTGGTGGCTTGGTCAGCATGGCGCTTCTCCGCTCTTATTCTAGGGGGTATTCGAGTACTTGCTGGGTGGTAGACATCTCTTCCTTGATCCTCGCAGTGCCGCCGGTGTAGCGGCAGGTCGGGCTGGCGTGAAGCGACTCAGGCACAGCTCTTCTGACACTTCACCGTGGTCTCGCCAACGAGTTGGCAGACGGGGTAATCTCTGGGGCAGTACCTCGGACAGACCGAGATACCTCCGTACTCACCGACGAAAGTGAAACCGCTGGCTCCACCATCCAAGCCGTCATCCACCGCAGCGCCACCGTCCGGCGCGAGTGCGCTCGCGTCTAGCCTCACCAAATACGATGGACAGGAATCGGGACTCTGCCCGGCGCAAGCTGAAGGCAGGATGCAGGCGCTGAGGGCCAACATCAAAGTGCGCAACCATGTGTCTAGAGATCGAAGAAGAAGCATGGCCATCTCCACGGGTGTGAATACTTGTTCGAGGCTATGGCTTCCAAGCCAGGAATGGCTTGCAAGGTGCGGTATCGAAATGGGCATCCAGGACCCCTGTTTCCGAGCCACCGTCCGGCGTAGTCTCGCCATCTGGCGATTGCCCGAGCCACGATTCGGGAACCCAACACTCCACGGCCAAGTCGCCGGAGAATGATGCACTCATCGACGACGGCGTCACATTGCAGGTACCCGAAATCTTGCCCTTTGCCAGCGCGAAGTCGCACGTGCCTTGGTCGGCGGCGATAGTGGTGGGGCCTGTACGCTGTACGCTCCCCTGGCTCTCCAAGGCAGAAACCCCGGATACGATCGGAATCTGTCCTGAGCCAGCCACGGCTTGCTGCTCGGAAAGCTGTGCAGAGAATCTCCACCCGTCGTTCACCGCCTGCACCGCCGCGTCCTGGTAGAGCCTGCCGCCTTCTATCTCCAGATGATAGATGGTGGGGAACGCGGTGTTGTGAAAAGTGACAAGCAAGGTCGCTGGCCAATAGCCTTCAAACGTCCCCTCGCCTGTGATGATGTTGACTTGGACAGGCCCGGGCTCCGACCCGTCGCCATTCTTGCCGGAGCAAGCGATTCCGGCAATGACGAAAGCAGCAAGAGCGCGCAGTGGAATGGCGCCTTTGCCCGATCGGTGCTTCACTCGCATTTGCCCTCCTTCTCCCCCTGGCCATGAGCAAGAGGCCCATGACCAGTAGATCTTGAGCATCGAGTATCACGTGTCGCAACATTCGCGCGTGACGGTACTGTGAATTCTTCGCCACACGCCAAGCGCAGGTCGTCGCATACGAATGACTCTCCGTTGGTTCCCAGACCGAAGAGCGAGCCTACCCATCCCATACCCGGTCGTCGATCAAAGGGTTGCCGACGCGCCGTTTGGCATGCGCTCCACCGCTGGCAAGATCTTCGGCGCCATTGGCGGCGTGATGGAGGCGGCTATCCGCCGCGCGTATTTCTTGCTCACCGGCAAGGAATTGAAAGAACTCAAGGTTCAGGAAATGCGCGGCTTGGACGGCATCAAGGAGGCCAAGATCAAGATCGGCGATCTCGAAGTCGGGGTGGCCGTGGCCAGCAGCTGGTCCTGGCGCACCTTGGGCGGGACGCACAGGCTCAGGCTGAACTTCGCCAGCGACGGAAAACGGCGGGCCCTCGAGGCTGGGAGCATCACCTTGCCTGCCGCCACAGGGTGGTTGCTGGGATTGGGCGCGACGCTGGCCGGGCTGCTGGCTCTGCCGGCGGTCGTGCTGGGCCTGCGCTACCGGCGCCCACGCGAAGGACCATAGGTAAATCCATGGGGAGTTTGAGCGTCCGGGACCCCCTCCCGACCCACGCCTGCACGACGCGGAGGGCGTCCGCGCAGCCCGCCGGGGCGGGTTTTGCCGCGGTTTCTGGATCCTGACGAGGGGCTCTCGACCTCGCGAGACAGTCTATCCCATCACGCCCGCGTCGGCGTCCCATCAGTTCAGGTACTCTGCGCCGTCCCCCGGTTCAGACGGTTCAGACGGAGGAGGTCTTGCGGGATATGGTTTGGGCGCCTCTGGCTTTCGACGGAAAATTGCTTGGCGAAGTCCTGCGCATCTTCACCTCAAGGTAGCGCTGGTGACCGTCGACACCCATCGCATCGGGGCGCGCGAGCACATCAGCCGCTACGGCGAAATCATGGGCGTGCCCACTCACCTGGCGCACGATCAGGCGGGGCTGCGCGAAGCCATCGCCGCCGAGAAAGACGCGCAACTGGTGCTCATCGATACCGCGGGCCGCTCGGATCCCGCGGCCCTGCAGGCGCAAGCTCACCTGCTCAAGGCAGCGCCCGAGGCAGAGCAGCACCTGGTGTTGTCGGCCGCCACCGGTGGCCGCGAACTGCGCGCCGTGGTTCGTCGTTTCAAGTCGCGCGGCGTGGCCCGCATCATCTTCACCAAGCTGGACGAGGCCGATGGTCCCGCCGGCGTGCTCTCGGTGGCCAGCGAGTTGACCTGCCCGGTTTCCTGCGTGACCGACGGGCAGAAGGTGCCTGATGACGTCCACCCCGCCACCTCGTCGCTACTGATCGATCTGGTCATGGGCAAGGGAGACTAGCCATGGACCAAGCTGACAACCTTCGCCTTCGCCTCGTTGATCGTCCACCGGCAGTCGATGTCCCGCGTGAGCCCTTGCGGGTCATCGCGGTCACCAGCGGCAAGGGCGGCGTGGGCAAGACCAACATGTCGGCCAATCTGGCCGCACTGGCCGCGCGCGCGGGCAAGCGCGTGTTGATCGTGGATGCGGATCTGGGGCTGGCCAACGTCGACATCATCTTTGGCGTGAAGCCCATGCACCACATCGGCGATCTGTTGCAGCCAGGCGTGTCCGCCATGGACGTGCTGATCCAGGCAGGGCCCAACATCCACATCTTGCCCGCGGGATCGGGCGTGCAGCGCCTGACCGAGCTGGACCGCAAGGAAAAGTTGCGCCTGGTGGCTGCGCTCGACGAGCTGGAGGATCACTTCGACCTGGTGATTATCGATTCGGGCGCCGGCATCGGGGACAACGTGCTGTTCTTTGTGGGCATGGCCCAAGAAGTGGTGCTGGTGCTGAGCCCCGAGCCCACCTCGCTGGTGGATGCGTATGCGGTGGTCAAGGTGCTGTCGCAACAGGCGGGCATTCGCAATTTCGCCGTGGTCATCAATCCCGTGGTCGACGAGATGCCGGCGCGGGACATGTTCCAGAAGCTGTCGACTGTCACGGGCCGATTCCTCACCGCGAAACTGCGCCATCTCGGATATGTCCCGCGCGACGAGAACGTGCATCGCGCGGTCATGGCGCAGAGGCCAGTCGTGGATCTCTTTCCCATGGCGCCCGCCAGCCGCGCCATTGTGGACGTGGCCGCGCGCTTGTTCAGTGAGCCGGCGCCGCAGATCTTGGAAGGCGGCATGAAGATGATGTGGCAGCGCTTGATGAAAGAGGCGGAAGTCCCGCGCTAGGACGGTCACCATGCATAGGGCAATTGCTAGCTACGCAAACGGCGGGGCCGCACCGGTCCTGGACGACACGACCGTGCTCGAGCAGTACGGCAGCCTGGTCGAGCGAACGGCACATCGGCTGATTTCCCGCACCGGTTTGCGTAGTGCCTACGACGATCTGTGGTCCGCCGGGGCCATCGGCCTCATCGAGGCGGGCCGGCGTTTCGATCCGAGCCGGGGCGCTTCCTTCGCGACCTTTGCCGAGCACCGCGTGCGCGGCGCCATGCTGGACGAGTTGCGCCGGCTGGACCACTTGCCGCGACGACTGCGCAACCGCACCGACGATCTGGTCAAGACACGCAAGAAGCTGGCGGGCAGTCTGGGCCGCGAGGCCACAGTGGAAGAAGTGGCGACTGATCTGGGCGTGGATGTGGAAGAGGCGAGCGACATGGCCGCGCTGCTTGAGCCGCCCCTGCCACTGGATTCCATTCTGCCCACCCTGGCGGGCGGCGAGGCCACCGACGCGACTGTGCTGCGCGCCGAAGCAGTGGGTCGCCTCACTGAAGCCGTGGGAAAGTTGCCCGAGCGCCTGCGCCTGGTGCTGTCATTGCACTACATCGAGGATCTCACTTATCGCGAGATCGCCGGCATACTCAAAGTGAGCGAGCCGCGCGTGTGCCAATTGCACACCGAAGCGATCGGCCAATTGCGCAAGTTGCTTCCGGACGCGTGAGGGAGTGGCGGTTCACCTTCGTCTCGCGCGACGAGCGTGACTTTGCCAGAACTGCGCCAACTTCCGGTCAGCCGCCCCACGCGCTCCCCCAAATGGATACGTTCGATGTGGCGGGGGCCGGAGACGGAGTGATGGACAACCCTAAACGGGCACGAAGCCTGAAACGGCGAAACGGCGGACACAGAGGGGCATCCTGCACACCACCGCGCCGGTCCCCGACCCGACGGCACGCTGGGCTCGAGGTGCTGGAATGTGGAGCGCCAAGAGTGTAATGTTCTTGGCCGGCATCATCGTAGGCAGGAACCGCGTCTGGAGGCGCGGACGCTTCGACAACATGGTTGGGTGTGTTCGATGAGGACAACAAGGAGTGACCCATGAAGCGAATGTGTGCAGAGCATACCGTTGCCGTGATGGTTGGTTTGGTGACGGCGGAAATGATCTCGAGCTTGCTCGTTGGGTGCGCGTCGTCGCCCAAGTCGCCCATCGTGGCGGACGCAAGCCCAGAGAGGACAGCGGACGCAAGCGAAGCAGAGAACTTTTGTACCGGTCCCGCGACGGGAGCGCTCATCGACGACATGAGCGCATCGAGCATCAGCCTGACGCCACCGTCGTGTGGGACGAAGGGTACTTGGTACGCAATTTCCACCGGGACGCTCACCATCCCGACTGTGGACCCGTCGATAGCCTCGAACTGCGGAAGTGATTGCCAATCTCTTTATAGCCCGCTGCCCGCTGGACTCCCTGGGGCAACCGGAGATGCCGGCGTGGCGCCTGGCGTGCAAGCCATGTGCGTTGCGGGGAAGACGGGAACGTCGCAATACGACGGAGCCGGCATGCAGTTGGTGCTTGCTGGGACCGGCTCAGTACCGGCGCTTATCGATGCCAGCGATTACGGCGGTATTGAGTTCTGGCTGTGGGTTTCCCCGGATACCGCTGCGTCGGTTAGCTCCAGTCTGCTCGTCGGGATCTTCGACAAGAACCAGACCCCCGGGGGCGGCGTATGCGATGTGAACTCTAGCGGGGCCAACGCCTGCGGCTATGCCGCCGCCGCCGTCTCCCCCAGTCTGGCCCAAAACCATGGTTCGGGGGCGCTCTTCGCTGACGATGGCAGCAAGCTGACCGCGCTGTCCGGCGGCTGGCAGCATGTCTGGGCGCCCTGGAGCAGTTTCACTACGAATCCCTATTGGGGCGGCGCGAACGAGGCGAAAGTCGATCCCAGAACTCTGGGGGCGGTCGAGTTATGGGTCGAACAAGACAGTACGAGCGGACCTGCAGTTCCCTTCGACTTCTGCGTCTACGAGCTGAGCTTCCTGCCCAAGTCTGACCTCCCCGCGCTGGACGGCGGCGCCGAGGATGGGGGCGAAACGGTAACCTTCTGCACCGGACCCGCGACGGAAGCGCTCATTGACGACATGAGCGGATCGAGCATCAGCCTGACGCCACCGTCCTGTGGCACGAAGGGTACTTGGTACGCAATTTCCGACGGGACGCTCACCATCCCGACTGTGGACCCGTCGATAGCCTCGAACTGCGGAAGTGATTGCCAATCTCTTTATAGCCCGCTGCCCGCTGGATTCTCCGGGGCAACCGGAGATGCCGGCGTGGCGCCTGGCGCGCAAGCCATGTGCGTTGCGGGGACGACGGGAACGTCGCAATACGGCGGAGCCGGGATGCAGTTGGTGCTTGCATGGTCCAGCGCAGTACCTGACGGAGGCGCATACGCTACGGATGCCGGCACCATGGTGCCAGCCCCGGCGCTCATCGATGCCAGCGATTACGGCGGTATTCAGTTCTTGCTATGGGTTTCGCCGGATACCGCTGCAGCGGTTGCGTCCAGCTTCGAAGTCGCGCTGGTCGACAAGAACCAGCTCCGTGGCGGAGGGAAGTGCGACCCGACTGACACCACAAGTATCCACGCATGCGCTGGAGCGACCGCCGGGGTTTCCTTCAGCGTCGCGGCCGCGTCCGAGGGTACGGGGCCTCTCTTCGGCGCCGACGGCAGCGAGCTGACCACCCTGGTTGGAGGGTGGCAGCTCGTCCGGGCTCCGTGGAGCAGCTTTCTTGCCAACCCCTACTATGGCGGCGCTAATGAAAGCGTGGTCGACCCGAAAACCCTGGCATTTGCTGATTTCGTGGTCGCGCAGGACCGTCCCAGCGGATTTGCTATCCCGTTCGACTTCTGCATCTACGGGTTGACGTTCTATCGCTAGCACCGTCGACGGGATTCGGTGCACGCTACCGGAAGCGCGCGAAGAACGTCCAAATCGCCGGGCCGGCGTCGAGACATACGCCGCCGTCGAGGCAATTGGCCATGCTCGGCCAGCTGTGGCCTTCGGTGTGTACGCACCAGACCACGGGCAGATCGGGTTGGCAACCTTGGTACTCCACGCAGTCCGCCGGGCTGACGGCGACCGGTGCCAGCGTCGTCGAGCAGCCGTTCCTGGCGATCCAGAAGTCGCGCGTGGCAATGCCGCCGGTGGTGAAGTCGACGAGCGGGTCGTTCGAGGCGTGCGCGATCCAGGCGCCGAGGTTCCCAACGCAATTGCTGGGATTGACCGGTCCTCCGGCCACTGGCGCAATGGCACGCAGCACGTTGCCGCGCAAGCAACCAAGGTCGTTGGTGAAGTAGGCGCCGGCGCTCAGGCCGGTGCTGAAAATGCGGGCGCGGTCGACACAGTAGGTGCTGGTCAGGTAGTCAACCAGCGTATCGAAGAGCTCCACGTCGCGACCGGTCGCGGTATAATCCCAGTCCGTAGCGCCAGCGGCGCCTAGGCCATCCGGGTACACGAAGATCGCGCCACCCGCTGCCGCGGGCTCGATGCTGAACACCTGGCGCGCGAAGGCTCCCGTGGCACCGTGACCGTGCCAGCCGAATACCAGGGGCAAGGGAGTATTGGGATCGTAGCTCCTCGGGACGGAGAGCACGTAGGTCCTTGCCTGGCTCCCGACCGTGATGGTCTGGCTGCCCAGCACGCCGGTCGGTGCTCCGACAAGGCCGCATCCCGTGGCCGCGTCGAGACTCGCGTCGACAACCGCGCCACCCGCGCCCGTGGCGCCACCGCTGCCCCTGCCACCCGTGCCGATTGGCCCAATCGTTCCCCCTGAGCCCGCTGGCGACGGCGCCTTGGCGCAGCCAACCACCAAGCAAAGAGCAATGGAAACAGCGGATCCGAGAACGCGAACATCACGCATGGCACCCCTCCGCGATCGAACTCGCGGGCATCATAGTACAAATCGGGAAAGGGCGTTCAGAAGTTTGCCCGCTACGGCTTCAACCGCAGCCACTCGGCGGCCTATGGTCTGGGCCGTAACCGAAATAAAGGGCCTCGGCGGGCAGCGCTGGGACCTGGACGACACGACCATGCTCGAGCAGTACGGCAACCTGGTCGAGAGAACCGCCCATCGGCTGATTTCCCGCACAGGTTTGCGTAGTGCCTACGACGATCTGTGGTCCGCCGGGGCCATTGGCCTCATCGAGGCGGGCCGGCGTTTCGATCCCACCCGGGGCGCTTCCTTTGCGACCTTTGCCGAGCACCGCGTGCGCGGCGCCATGCTGGACGAGTTGCGCCGGCTGGACCATTTGCCGCGACGACTGCGCAATCGCACTGACGACTTGGTCAAGACACGCAAGAAAGTAGCGGGCGATCTGGGCCGCGAAGCCACAGTGGAAGAAGTGGCGAGCGAGCTGGGCGTGGAAGTGGAAGAGGCGAGCGACATGGTCGCTCTGCTGGAGCCGCCCCTGCCGCTGGATTCCATCCTGCCCACCCTGGCCAGCGGCGAGGCCACCGACGCGACTGTGCTGCGTGCCGAAGCAGTGGGTCGCCTGACCGATGCGATCGAAAAACTGCCCGAGCGCCTACGCCTGGTGCTGTCGTTGCACTACATCGAGGATCTCACCTACCGCGAGATCGCCGGCATACTCAAAGTGAGCGAGCCGCGCGTGTGCCAATTGCACACTGAAGCCATCGGCCAATTGCGCAAGTTGCTCCCGGACGCGTGAGGGAGTGGGTCCGCGGAGGCGACACGCACCTGCAAGGAGTCCGTTGCCGATAACCCTCCAATGTGGAGGAAACGGCACGCGCAAAAGCTGCACCAGCGAGCCCGGTCTATCGGCGCCGGCAGCCTGCGCGAGCAAACGCATCCTCCGCTTCCTCGCTACATCTGCTGAAGGTCAACTCCTACACCGCACGTCCTCGGCTTGTAGGTCGTGGAACCGGACCTCGTGGCCGGCCGCGCGGGCCGGGATCGCGCCCCGCGTTTCACGGCGATTTGTGAGCCGAAAGTCTTTCTGGCGCTACTGCCGGGGTGGTAGGTCTTTCATGATGCGAAGTGCATGCTTGCTCACACCGATCAAAGAGATGGACAGAAGATCCTGGCGACGTCTCACCATTCTGAAACAGATGGACTTCTCTGCGCAGCGTGGGGCAAAAGGGGCGATAGCAGCAATGGAGCTAGATGCCTCGCGCAGCATGCGCTGGCAGGCACCTTTGGTCGCTTGTGTCCTGCTCGCTCTGGTTTCTGGCTGCGCTTCCGAGCCAGAGACCAGAGAGAGGGGGCTATCGAACACGTCGCGCGCCCAGCACGTGACTTCGGCCCATGCAGCGGTGGCTGGCGACGACAAGGCGATGGACCTGCAGATGTCCATCGGCGTGCTTGACCAGCGCGCGGTGGAAAGGGCGATGGCGCCCCATGTACCCGCCATGGCTGAGTGCTTTGATCGCGCCCGAGACGCACGTAGGTACCTGTCGGGCCAGATTGTTCTCCGCTTCGTGGTCGAGGCCAGCGGATCGGTTTCCAACATTCAGGTTGTAAAGAACGAGTTGGGCAACCACCGGGTCGAGCACTGCCTGACCAGCACCGGCAGGCGCATCGTGTTTCCCCCACCCGAAGGCAAACAAAAAACTGATTTCGAGTATTCCATGCGTTTCTGATCCACCTTGAATTTCGATCACGTGCGCACAGGCTGGAACCGGCGGGAAAGCCAGGAACTGGCCACGCGCCTCGCGACCCGTGCCTGCGCCTCGCTGCCGGTCACCGACCGCCGCAATGTGCGGAAGGTGCTCGCTCACAGCTGTGGTATCGACGAACTGGCCGGAGAACCTTGCGGAGCCGGTGGCGGAGGTGGAAGCACCGGCGGCGGTGGGAGTGCAGGCAACCGCTACCCGTGCTCCCGCCGGTTGCTCCACCACCGCCCACCACTCCTCCGCTTCCAAGGGCACTTCCTGAACCACAGCCTGCGAGCGCAACGAAGGAAATGGCGAAAGAAATGCAGCAACTGGTCCTGACTGGAATCAAACGAGTCATGGCTGCCTCCGGATCAATTGGCCACGGTATCAGCAAGTTCGAGGCCAAGTTCGAGTCTGTCCCTCAACCGGGGAGCACGCCAGATCTTGGACGGGTACCCTCAGAATTCTGAGGGTTCGATGGCTGTTCTGTCGACATGGGGGCACGTGGTGGCCACTTTGTCCGGCTCGGCCGCTGCTGCTACCTCGGTCGGCGCCGCCACTGCACGTTTTCCCCTTATCTCGTGTATGATCCACGCCTGTGCGAGGCAGAACTTCGTGCCACACGAGGCGGCCTTAACGTGAGTGTTACCCAGAAATACAGCGAGGAAGACGCATGACCATCGCTTGCCTTCGAATCAAATGGCATCGGGTGTTCTTCCTGTCCGTCGCCGTCATGCTCGCGGCATGCTCAAGCTCGTCGACCACGAATGATGGTGCGCAGATCGGGGGAGGGAGTGGGGGCGCGGCTTCGGCCGGCGGCACGACCAGCCCGGGCGGCACGAGCGGAGCAGGAGGTGATACGAGCAGCGCCGGTTCCACAGCCCCTGGTGGATCGATTGCCACAGGCGGCTCGAAGGTAATGGGCGGCACCACTCACTCTGGCAGCACGGGTTTGGGTGGCGCAGGCTCGGGCGGAAGTGCGGGTTTCGGTGCAAGTGGCAGCAGCGGGGTGGGCGGCAGTGGCGGACGTGATGCCGGGGTGCCGGACGCTCCAGGCGCTCAGCTGGATGCTCCACTGGGTGGCGCTGGTGGCAGCGTCGGCACAGGTGGCAATCCTGCATCCAGCGGCACTACAAGCACCGGAGGTACGAGAACTGGTGGCGCAACGACTGGAGGGACGAGCGCCGGTGCAGATCTCACCTTTTCCATCGATGTCGGCAAGGGACCGGCACGCCAATACCAGCCGCCAGCGCAGCCGGTGGCGATTTCTCAGTACGTCTATGGCATCAACGGCTTCGGAACATTCATCGCCGCGAAGACAAAGTGGGGTCTCATCCGCCAAGGCGGGGACGCCTGCACGGCCTATAACTGGACCAACGATTACACCAACAATGGCGACGATTATTGCTTCTGGGAGGGAGTTGCAGGCAACGGCAACCTCGCCGGCAAATACACCGATACAACCGGGGACACGATCCCGGCGGCGCAAGCAAAGAGTGAGGCGTTCTTGGCAACCATCCCGATCCTGGACTTCGTGTCTGCCACCTACGTCCACAATACCGGATGGAGTCCGTCCGGTCAGTCGGCGTGTCCAGGGACTGACAGCGCGTGCCCAAAGCGCAGCGGTACGGTTGGGGCCAACGTCATCGACCCCAATCCGGGCGATCCTGGCTACAATCAGGCACTCGACTTCGCATCGAGCAACCCAGCCAGTCCCGCATTCGTGAAGAATGTGATGGTGAAGGGTTCTGCTTTTTGTAGCTGCGCACCGGGAACCGCGACCTGCGCGGGATGCACGGTCGGCGCCAATCCGGTTGCCGAGGACGAATTCGTGAATTTTCTCAAGGTCAACTACGGAGCCGGGGCGCCGGTCTTCTTCGACCTCGACAACGAGCCGAACTATTGGGAGGGAACGCACCCCGAGCTGTGGCCGAACACCTGCGGCACCGGCACAGTGACCTACGACGACATCGTGACCCGCAACCAGGCAGCGGCCCTCGCCGTCAAGAACGTCTGGCCTGCTGCCAAGGTCTTTGGCCCGGTGGTCGCGCAAGACGGCATCGTCTACGCGCACTCGTACGCGCTCGATCCTCACTGGCCAACGGAATTTAGCGACTACTACTTGCAGCGGATGCAAGCCGCCTCGACGGCTGCGGGCGTGCCCCTGCTCGACGCCTACGACGTCCACTATTACACCACCGGCGGTACCAGCGATGCCCAATGCGCTCAAGCGCCGCGCCTATTCTGGGATCCCAATCTTACCGATATCACAGCGGCGGCGACCGACAGCCTCGATTTTGGCTGGAACGGCGATGTGGGCAGCGGCGCCTATTTCGACACCAACTGGTATCCGCGCCAGATGATTCCCCGCCTGCAAAAGAAGATTGCCAGCGCGTACCCGGCAGGGGGAACCGCGGCGCCCGGGCTTTCCTTCAGCGAATACAACCCAGGGTGCGAAACCTCGATTGGCGGTGGCGTGGCCCAGGCCGATCTACTCGGCGTGTTCGGCCGTGAGGGGGTCTTCGCCGCCACCGCGTGGCCGATGCATTCCACAACTGCCAATTTTCTGGTTGCTGCCTTCGATCTGTTCCGCAACTACGACGGCAACGGTGCCGTGGTCGGCGATCTGGCGGTACTGGCCAACAGCAGCAACTACAAGACCACATCGGTCTATGCTTTCGCCCATTCGGATGCTACGGCTGGCATCGAAGTGGTAGCCATCAACAAGAACACCAGTGCGCAGTCAGTCACAATTCAGCTTGCCGGAGCACCGGTTTTGACCAGCGCGACCCTCTACCAGCTGGCCGGCAATACGGCCGCAGTCGCACGGGTCGGCGGCACGGCAGCGGCAGTGTCCTGCGCAGGCGGAGCCTGCACGCTCGTCTACACAATGCCGGCGATGAGCGCGACGACCATCGTCTTGCGCTGATTGCGAAGTTCACCAAGGAGATCGAATCAGTTGAACGGAAGGGAACACAAGCTTCCGGGTGGCATTTGGAAAACCGGAGACGGTGTCTCGGGAATCTGAGTTGAGGACGAGCGTGGGGGCGCTAATGGTGCGACCCTTGACCTGGTCGGGCGCGGTGACGGCGAAGGCGTCCCAGAGCCGATCCTCGGTCCACGTGGCGTGCTGGTCGCGGAGTTGCTTTTCCAGCGCATCGTGATGAGCCAGCGGTCAGGGCCCATCAGAAATCAGACGTGGCTGGGGCGAGGCGCTGTGGTTTGCGACAGTGTCTTGACGGTGTCGATTCGAGAGATGAGCCAGGTGCGATCAACCTTCTTCAACTTGAAGTTGAATTCCTGCACCTGGAAATCGCCTTCGCCTTCAACGGTGGCTTTGCCCGTCAGGTTGACCACCGCACTCTGGTTGCCGGCATCGAGAGTGACGAATCAATGCTGTCCGCAGCCAGGCTGGCGGACGGAACGAAGGGACATTCGTCGTAGGATCGGTCACAGCCCGCCGTGGAACCGACCGAAGCCACGGGCACACATGACCGAGATGAACACGATACCCGCCCCGAGGACGAGCACGTGGCGGGTCCTGCGCAGATCGAATTTCCCAACGCGACAGACGAGCAAGTAGCCGACGGCCAGGTTGAACAGGCCCCAAAGCACGTTGACCGTCGAAGAGGACAAGCCTTCCCCTGGCGGAGACGCAAAGGGACTTTGGAAGGGGTGTCCTGAGATCCCATTGCCCAGATGGGGCAGGGTGTTTGCGAGAAAGGCACCCCCGAAAAAGTATGCGACGTAGTGGAACCAGCGCATCGCAGCCTCCATTCTTGAACGCCACTCTTCTGCCGGGCTCGATGCGAGTCAAGGAGAACCGCGGGCAGGAAAACCACCGAGCTCTCCAGCATGGCCAGCACACCAGCCCGGAAGCCCCGGTTGGCCAACATGATCTCACGGAAAAGGCACCTCTCACATTCAACAACAACCTGAACGAAGTCATAAGAGAGAACATCGAAGCACGATTGCGTGATGATGCATTCATCAAGAGGATTAACTGACCTCCAATGGCCTGCGGGAGCGCCGACCGCCATGGACCGCCGCACAAATCGGTCCCTCGATGATACTACGGCGCCTCTGCGGCGGTACCGTCAGCTTCATCGGCGGCCAGCAGCGCTCGTTGAATGCCTCACGAACTTCGGATTCTTGCGGCTGACGTGCCGTACGCCTCCTTCGCGCTTTGGTGATACTCGCGTCTGCATTGGGACCCGTCGGGCAAAGCTCGGCGGGTCTCAGCACAGGTCGGATGATTCTTGCCTGGGAGCATCCGAAACTGACATAGTTGGTCTGTGAGGTGAGCCACTCTTCCTCTTCACCGGAGGCATTGTCAGATGCGACCATTTTGGAGGTTTCCGCGCTTTCTCATGGTGGCGGGCGCCATGGTCCTTGCCGGCGGCAGCTGCGGTGGGTCCGCAATCCCGGTTCGCCACGATGGAGCATCGGGGTCAGACGCGCCTGCGAGCATGGGCGGTATCTAAGAGCGTGTCTGAAAAGTGCTACCAGGGGCGAGGGATACGGGCAGGAAGAGCGAGTCAGGAGCAGCAGCGGGGACCACAGAAATAGTCAACCTCACCCCCAACCCCTCTCCGGGACGGAGAGGGGAGACGGAAGATGCGCAGCCAGGAGGCGACGAA
>Ga0265329_10000608_pt1 | contig 18454 bp, 20 predicted proteins | sample 41627metaG_FD_202091 | JGI IMG/M metagenome (GOLD analysis project Ga0265329, IMG submission 202091) | Rhizosphere microbial communities from Carex aquatilis grown in University of Washington, Seatle, WA, United States - 4-16-27 metaG | ecosystem: Host-associated > Plants > Roots > Rhizosphere...
CAATATCGCCCTCCAGCAAACGGTCGCGGTTCTTGCTGAACACCGTCGGTACCCACACCGCGTCGTCCATGTTCAGGCCCACAAACCAACGGAACAACAGGTTGTAGTCCAGTTGCTCCATCAGCAGCCGCTCGCTGCGCACCGTGTACAGCACTTGCAGCAACAAGGCCCGCAACAGTTTCTCCGGCGCGATCGACGGTCGCCCGTTCGCCGCGTACAGCAGCGCAAATTCCGGCGACAACTCTTTCAACACCGCATCCACGATCTCACGAATCGCTCGCAACGGATGTTCCTGCGGCACACGCCGCTCCGGCGAAAGGTAGCTGTACATCGCTCCCTGCTGATGATCTTCTCCGCGCATCCTGATCCCTCCACTCTCTCTTTGACGCGCGAAACTGCCCAGCCGTATCATCCTCACGAGACTTTTTCAGCAACCTGCTAAGAGGCAGGCAGCGCAAATTCCGCGATACATAGGCTTTAGGTCAAGCCAAATCGGCGATACCCAGGCTCCTAACGAGTTTGTGAATCAAGCAATTACGGATTCTCCTACAATAGACCTTTCTTACTCCTATACATCTTCTTTAGGACAACACAACGACGCCGCAAAAAGCGCGGCTTCTGTCCCACCCTCTTCGATAGAAGAAAAAGGGCAAAGGCAAAAGCAGCCCAACCCCACTTTTAGTGAAGTGCAAAGGCAACGTCAAATGCCAAGACCAATGACGGAGAGGGAGCTTGACCAAAGGCGAAGATTGCTGTTGAGGCAAGCAGAAGAACTGAAAGCGAGGTACGGACAGACCCGTGTGTAGCGAAGAAGAACTTGAAAGATGGCTTAGAAAACAAAATCGAGAATTGGACAAGCAGACCTAGAAAGTGGCGACTGCTCCCAATCTCGATATCGTGCAAGACGCCCAGCCTGACCGGATTGATCCTGGAGATATTTTGACGCCTAAGCAACTAGCCAAGCGCCTGCAAGTGCCTGTCTCCTGGGTCTACAAGCATACCGATAACAGCCGGAATAATCGGTTGCCAGTTCTGCGCTGTGACGGGTTCTTGCGGTTTAGTTGGCCGGACGTGTGCGTCTGGCTGCGCTCGAATAACTCCGCTTGACAATATGATATAGACCTATATCATATAGGCAGGGAGAAACAAGATGCGACAACAAAAAGGTTACCTCTTCCACCGCTACAATAGCTGGTTTGTGCGCTATTGGGATGACGTTGTACAGCCGGACGGCGCAGTAAAGCGCGCGCAAGTCTGCAAAAAGCTCGACGTGGAATACGGCGGGGAGTACCGTACGGAAAAGAGCGTAAAACCTTTCGTCGATAAGATTCTTGCGCCACTCAATAGCGGCTCTCTCAATCCGCAAAGCACAATGCTGGTTTCCGAGTTTGTCGAAAAAATCTATCTCCCCGAGTACGTCTGCAAGAATCTCCGGCCTGCGTCGCAGAAACAATATCGGGACGTTTGGAATTATTACCTGAAGCCTCGAATGGGAAGACTCACGCTCCGAGGATTCCGCACCGTTGACGGCGAAACGATCATGCGTCAAATCGCGGCGCAAGCGAAGTTAGGCCGGAGTTCTCTCCGTCACTGCAAAGCGTTTCTCTCTGGCGCATTTAAGCAAGCAAAGCGGCTCGGGATTCTCGACGGCATCAACCCGGTTATGGACGTTTCCATTCCCCGCGTCCCCGAGGCCGAGGAAGATACTTACGCTTACAGTCTCGCGGAAATTAAGTCGATTCTTTCCGTGCTAACTGAGCCTGCCCATACCGTTTTGCTCACCGCCGCGTTGACCGGACTCAGGAAGTCCGAGCTTCGCGGCCTAACGTGGGAAAACTTTGACGGGAAGGAATTAGCCATAACGCGGAGCGTCTGGAATAGCACAGTGAGCGAACCAAAAACGAGGCGCAGCCGTTCGCCTATCCCGGTTGTTAAGCAACTCGCGGACGCTCTCGAAGCGCACAAGGTCCGCGCTGGAATCCTAGCGCAACCCGGCTTGCCGATCTTTCAAGCGGGCAACGGACAACCTTTGAATCTAGACAATCTCGCTCGCCGCGTAATCATGCCCGCGCTGTCGCGCTGCACCGTCTGCCGCAAGCCGGAGTCAGAACACAAGCCCGAAGGACACATTTTCAAGCGGGACGCTTCCCTTCCTGAATGGCACGCTTGGCACGCTTTCCGGCGCGGCCTAGCGACAAACCTTCACGCGCTCGGGGTTGACGACAAAACAATTCAAGCGATCTTGCGACACAGCAACGTGGGCTTGACCATGAACGTGTACGTCAAATCGGTGAGTGAATCTCAGGTGAGCGCAATGGACACATTGAGCGAAAAACTCGAAATGTGCAACGTCCGTGCAACGCCTGGGGAAAAGCGGCCTTTTTAGGATGTGCGATGTATTGCAAATAAAAGAGATGTTGGAGCCGAGGCCCGGACTTGAACCGGGGACCTGTCGATTACGAATCGACTGCTCTACCAACTGAGCTACCTCGGCTTCGTGCAAATCACTCTAGCATCGGGCGGAAAAAGCTGTCAAACGATGCAAGAGGAAGTTGCCAGGAAATAGAACTACTGCGAAAACGGATACATCAGCCAGCCGATCCCAATCGCCACTACGAGAAAAGCCAGAAACGACCACAGAGCGTACTTCCACCGTTCGGATGCAACCGGTTTCGAGAGAAAAGCAAAAAGGACGGAAACCACCAGAGCAAAGAAGGCCAAAGCCTGAAAGTGGGTCAAACCCGAAAAAACAGCGTTCATCGAATTCGCCCGCCTGCGGTCTTACGTCCCCGCCCAAGCTCATACGCTTCGAGAACCGTCAGCAAATTCAGCATACCGGCCGTAGCGAACAGCCTGGTCCCGTAATCGCCGGATGCATGGGCCACATCGGGTCCGGCGCTCTGGATGATGTGCGCGATGAAATACAGGCCGCCTGTTCCCAGGTCGGCAAAAAAACCCAGCCGGTCGAAAAGGTCCGGCGAGTTCCCGCCAAAAACGCCGCCGCGCATGGCCAATCCCGCCCATGCCAGCCCGACTACGCCGATGAAGTACACCGCAGCCTTCGTCCACTGGCGCAACAGAAGGTGCCCCAGTCCGGGAACGGCCCATCCGGCCACTGCGGCAGAGACTCCCAATGCAGCGCTCCCTGTTCCCTGTTCCACTTTTACCGCTTCGCTCACTTCGATTCCCTCACGCCAGTAATGGCAGTATTTCGGTTTGCAACGGACCGGTTACATCCGCTCTGCGCTCTTCCACATACACGTTCACTTCACTGCGGATACCGAACTCGGGCAAATAAATTCCCGGCTCAATCGAAAAGCACGTGCGCGGAATAATGCGCCGCACGTCGTGCGTTTCCAGATCATCCATGTTCGCGCCGGTGCCGTGAACTTCCTGGCCGATGTTATGACCGGTGCGATGCACAAAATATTTCGAGTAACCCGCCTTGCGTATCACTTCGCGCGCAGCGCGGTCCACCTGCCAGCCCTCGATAGGGCGCCCAGCTCTTACATTGTCGCAGACGAAAGTCAGTGCCGCATCCCGCGCGTTGCGGACGACCCGGAAAATCTTCGCATACTTTTCGGGAACTTTCGCTCCCATATATCCGGTCCACGTAATGTCATAGTACACGCTGTTCGGCGCGAGCGTCTTTCCCCAGATGTCGAGCAGCAATAAATCGCACTTGCGCACGATCGCAGAGCCGCGTTCGGCAGGCTCGTAATGCGGGTCTCCGGCGTGCGGGCCGACGGCGACGACCGGCGGCGAATCCGATGTCACTCCGCTGGCGCGAAATTGTCCGAGAATCCATTGCTGCAGGTCGTTCTCTGTGAATTTTTGATTGGCGCGAATGCGATCCGCTGCTTCATGAAATGCTGCCTGCGTGATGCGGTCGATTGCCCGCCCTGCCTCGCGATGCGATGCAAGCTGATCTTGCGTCCAGACGGCTTCGAATTGCTGCACCAGATTTGCGGAGCTGACCACCTTGCAGCCTTGCGCCCGGATTAATTCGACAGTTCCAGCGTCCACTAGAGAAATATAAGGAATCTGATTATTCGGCGAATACTGCATCGCCACTTTCCTTGCGCCCGCGACCAGCTTCTTCAAATTCTTTTCCAGCTCTTCGGCTGCAGCGTAAACCATTTTCTCGCCGGGCAAAGAGTCGAGCGTGGCCGCTTCGATTCGGTGTACCAGCTTTCGCGGCGATCCCTTCGCTGGAATCATGTAGAACCAGCGGCGCTTCGCGATTACGTGGCCAAGTCCGAGCACGCGATACGCGATTGGATCACGGTGAAGAATGTCATAGAAGAGCCATCCATCCAGCTTTTGTTCGGCGAGTGCCTTCTGAATGGCGCGAATGTCGGGCATTTAGATTGGTCGGGAATTCGCCAAGGCGCGAATGGCTTCGGCGGTCACGCCGCGAATTTCGACGCACTTGGTGCGACTGCGCTCGCCGGACGCGATTCTAACAGCGGACAATGGCACTTTCAAACTTGCCGCGAGAAACTTCTGCAGCGCGTCGTTGGCGCGATCATCCACTGGCGGAGCCGTCAGCCGAATTTTCAGGCCATCCTGCCACTCGCCCGCAAATTCGTTGCGGCTCGCTCTGGGCTGCACGCGCACTGAAAAACTAACCGTGCCGTCTTGCTCCTTAATAAGCACGGGCGGCTATTCCTTCTTTCTCTCTCCGAATAGGGCGGTCCCGACGCGAATTTCCGTCGCGCCCTCCTCGATGGCCACTTCGAAATCGTGCGACATGCCCATCGAGAGAACTGGCAACAGTTCCCTACCCGACTGCGTCCGGATTCTGTCCCGCAACTCACCCAAACGCCGAAAATAGGGCCGCGCTTTCTCGGCATCCTCAAAATAAGGCGGCACGCCCATCAGCCCCGCCAATTCCAGATGCTTAAAGCGTAGCGCGGATTCCACAAGGCGTTGTAACTCTTCCTCGCTCGCGCCAGTCTTGGCGGGCCGGGGATCGAGTTTCAGCTCGATCAGCACACGCATCCTTCCCGCTGAATCTTCCCTCTGCCCTGTTGACACTGTCAACTCTGTGCTGAAATCTTTCTTCGCTCTGTCCAGTCGTTCCAGTAGCGCCACTGTATCCACCGAATCGATCATAGTAAAACCTCGCACTGCCCGCGCAACCTTGTTGCTCTGTAAATGCCCGATCATGTGCAACGTACCGTCGAAGTTCGTTAGGGACCCACGCTTCAACTCCCATTCCTGAACACGATTCTCCCCGAAGTGCATTACTCCCGCCTCATACGCTTCCTGTATTTGCGCAGCGGAATGCGTTTTCGATACCGCAACAAGCGTGATTTCTTGCGCCTTGCGCCCCGCGCTGGACGCCGCGCGCTCGATGCGGTCAAGCACCTCGCCCAAATTCTTCCGAATATTGTCTGCGCCTAAACTCATCGCGCGAATTCTAGCATGCGAATGGGACCGTCAAGAGTCCGCCATTCGGTGGACCCAATTTAATGAAATTCCTCCATATAAATATATGGCGAGACTTCGGGTCTTACCCTGGGAACGCCAATCTCCCGATTGGCGTTGGCACGGAAGCACAAGACGCCAATCGGGAGATTGGCGTTCCCAGGGTTTCAATTGCCATCTGACTTCCTTGCGGCGGCGCATCCCGCAAGTTAGACTGGCATTCCAATCATGACGGCACGCGGAAAATTAATCGCCATCGAAGGAATTGACGGCTCCGGCAAGCGCACGCAGCTCGACCTGCTGGCGGAGGCGCTCGATGCGCGGGGACTGACCACGGTTCGCGTCAGCTTCCCGCATTACGAATCTTCCTTCGGCAAGCTCGTGGGCCGATATCTCAACGGTGACTTCGGTTCGCTTGAAACCGTCGATCCTCATCTTTCCGCCTTGCTCTATGCGGGAGATCGGCTGGAGGCAAAGGCCGGGATCGATGCGGCATTGGCTGAAGGAAAAATTGTTCTTGCCGATCGTTATATCGGCTCGAATCTCGCTCATCAGTCCGCACGGGTTCCTGCAAGCGGTCGGGAAGAATTTCTCGCATGGCTGAAGCGCCTCGAATATGGGCTTTACGGCCTGCCAGTCGAAGACTTGGTTTTATATCTATTCGTCCCGGCGTCCGAGGCGCAGCGGCTGGTAGGGTTGAAGTCAACTCGCGCATATACTTCGCTGCAGCACGACATTCAGGAGGCCGACGTTTCTCATCTCCAACAAACGGCCATGCTTTACGAACAGTTGGCAGCCGCATCGAACTGGGTGCGCATCGATTGCACCAACCCGCAGTCGGGCGTGCTGCTTTCACCCGAGGAAATTCATCGCATCCTGCTGAATGCCGTGGATTCTCGAGTAATTTCTCGCGTGACGGGCAAACAATAGTTCATAGGAGCAGTGAGTGGGGTTTTCGGATTACATCGGCAACACGCGAAACGTGACGGCACTCCGAGGCATGCTCGCCGGCGAGCGCGTCCCGCATGCCATGTTGTTCGCGGGTCCGCGCGGCGTGGGGAAATTCACGCTTGCACGCATGTTCGCGCAGGCCGCCAACTGCGAACGGCTTCGCGACGATTTCTGCGGAAAGTGCGCCTCCTGCATCCAAATCGGCAAGCTCGCCGACATCGACGGCCTGATTTCACAAGGACTCGCAAATCGCGGCGAACGCCCCGATGCCGCCACGGTGAAACGCGTGCCGCTGCTGATCGAAACGCATCCCGACGTTTGGGTGGTGGTTCCCGATCCGGTGAGCGCGAAGGCTCCGGTGGCTCACCCCATGCTGCGCATGGAGCAACTGCGCGCCGTTCAACGCGCCGCTTACTTCAAGCCGCAGGGGCGGCGCAGGGTCTTTATCCTCGACGGCGCGGACACTATGCGGTGGGACCTCGCCAGCATTTTCCTGAAGGTTCTCGAAGAGCCGCCCGAGTCCGCCACGCTGATCCTGCTCGCGCTCAATCCGTTTCAGCTTCTGCCGACGATTCTTTCGCGGTGCCTGCGTTTTTCCTTTACGCCGCTGGCCACAGAGGAAGTGGAAAAAATTCTGCGCACACGGACAGAAATGACTCCTGAAGATCGCAAACTCGCCGCGCAACTTTCCGAAGGAAGTCCCGGCGCGGCGATGGACCTCGATCTCGAGGCCGCCGTAAAATTGCGGCGCGATTGCCTGACCGTTCTGGAACGCTCGATCGAGCTGCGCGGGGTCTCGAATCTGTTTGCGAGCACTTCCGCACTCGCCAAAAGCCAGGAAATACCGTTTGAAAATATTCTGGAAGTGTTCTATAGTCTGCTCACGGACCTGCTGCATCTGTCCTGCACTTCCTCGACGAAGGTGTTGCGAAATCCATCTTTACACCGTGAACTTGAAATACTGAGCAAGAAGATCGATGTGAGATGGGCCAGCAAAGCTGTTGAAGGTTTTGACGCACTCCACGCAGGATTGCGCCGAAATATTAACCGGTCCCTGGGTCTGGATGCCCTGGCCGTGTCGCTGGGCCGGCCCAGGCCCAGTTCGGGAAATTTTTTATCACAACGTTAACGTAACCGAAATCGCTCGTTGTGCATCTTAGCTGTGAGTCTGGTCCCGTCATCTTGTACTTTTAATTTAATTAAGGAGTCTAGTTGTGAACCGCAAGTTATTCCGCCCTACTCTAACTGAAATCAAGGAACCGTCGCATTCCACCAGATCCCACAGCGCGGGGCCGCAACCGCATAAGAAACCGGCTCCGCCGGAACAGACCCATGCAGAAAATTTTTACTGGATCAAGCAGATGCAGGCCCGCACGCCGGTCGTTGTGGTGATGGATGGCGGGGAAAATTTGTATGGAATTGTGGAATGGTACGACCGCGATTGCATCAAACTGACTCGAACCGGCAGCCCGAACCTTCTCATCTACAAGCAATTTATTCGCTACATTTACAAGGACGGCGAAGAATCGGCACTCGGCGGTGCGAACGGGCAGTAGTTTTTTCCTGGGAGATACCGGGGTCTTCGGCGCGTAAAAAAGACGCGCAGGAGACTCTTTGCTATTTCTGCCTTCGATTTCTTTTCTGATTTTCTTCAATCGGCCTGGGCGGAATAATCGCGAAAGTCATCAAAGCTTTGCTGACCAATCGCCGTTTTGCGTCAGTCACATTGCAATCAACAACGCTGGTCGTCCTTCCCTGACGCAGGACGCGCGCGTCCGCCTTAATCTCCCCGTCCTCGACGGCCTCCAAGAAATTAATTTTCATTTCGATCGTCACCACGCGAGAGTTCGGTGGCGAAGCCAGAACTGCGGCGAATCCCCCGGCCGTATCGGCCAGCATCGCCAGCACACCGCCGTGAACGACGCGTTGAACTTGTTTATGCAATTCAAGAACGTGCATGCGGAAGACCGCTCGGCCAGGCTCGGCGCGTTCCAGCACAAATCCAAAATGATTGATTGGATTGCTGTGGCGCAGCCTTTTGGCGATTCGCGCCAGTGCGGCCTTGCTCAATTTTCCAGAGGCTCTCATCTTCCCGGCCTTCCCAGTCACCCGTTGCCACTCCACTACAGTGCCCGCGTAAAATAAATGTCACTTGAACCGCCTGCTTTGCGTCCAATTCTGGCGGGTGGAGCGCGCATCAGAGGATCGGGAATCTAACATCCTGCCGGGACGCACGCAATAGAATCGCTGTCCCGGGCAAGGCTCGTTTTGCTAGACTCCTAACTCTGTACAGCGCCGAATCCCGTACATCCCGAACCTGTCAGGAGCAGCCCGAGCAAGAACTCGGCATTCACATGAAGATTGGGATCACATGCTATCCGACTTACGGCGGTTCTGGGGTGGTGGCGACCGAACTGGGGATGGAACTGGCCGCGCGCGGCCACGAAATCCATTTCATCAGCTACGCGGCGCCGATCCGCCTCACCGGCAACCTGGAACGAATTAAATTCCACGAAGTCGAGGTTTCGAGCTATCCCCTGTTTGACCATGCACCGTATTCGCTGTCTCTGGCCGTAAAGATGATGCAGGTGGCCGAAACCGAAAATCTGGACCTGCTGCACGTCCATTACGCCATCCCCCATTCCGTGAGTGCATTGCTGGCGCGCATGATGGCAGCGCCGCGTCCGCTGCCGTTTATCACCACACTTCATGGAACGGATATCACCATCGTCGGGAACGACCGCAGCTTCCTGCCGATCACAAAATTCTCGATCGAGCAATCCGACGGCGTGACGGCGATTTCCCGCTACCTGAAGCAGCGCACGCTGGAAGAATTCGACATTAAGAAACCAATCGAAGTGATTCCAAATTTCGTGAACTGCGATCTCTATTGCCGCAAAGACGACCCGAAGCTGCGTGCCGAGTGGGCCCCGAACGGAGAACCGATCCTGATGCACCTGTCGAATTTTCGGCCCGTAAAACGGCTTACCGATGTGGTCGAGATTTTCGCGCTGGTCCACGAGAAAATCCGCGCGAAGCTCGTCCTAATCGGCGATGGGCCCGACCGCGGCGCTGCTGAGTACATCGTCCGCAAGAAAAAGCTGTCGAAGGACGTCCATTTCCTGGGAAAACAGGATCACGTCTATGAACTGCTCGCGCAGGCGGACCTGTTTCTTCTTCCTTCGGACATGGAATCGTTCGGGCTGGCGGCGCTGGAAGCGATGGCCTGCGAAGTCCCGGTCGTGGCCTCAGACATAGGGGGCCTGACGGAGGTGGTGGAGCACGGAGTTGACGGATACCTCCACGAACCGCGAAATGTGGACGAGGCCGCAAAATACGCGCTCGATATTTTGTCGCGCAGCGACCGCGGACGCGAAATGGGGCAGATCGCCCGCGTGAATGCGCGGAAGAAATATTGCTCCAAGGATGTGATCCCTCGATACGAAGATTACTATCGCAAAATAATAGCCGGAGTTGCCGCAGCCCATGCGTGATCGATCTGGAAGCCATCTCATGAAGGCTTGGCGACGTGAAACCAATAGCATTTATGGTCATAGGTTTGTTTTTCCAATTCGCGATCAAAATCAATATTTTGAGGCGCTGAAAGCGCCGACGGAAACCAGCCCGGGGCAACGCCCCGGGTTTTGGATTGAATCGATTAGTGTGCGCCCTGAAGGGGCGCAGGGAGTCCTTCCGCCCCTTCAGGGCGGCCGATTACACCGGGGAACTAAACCCGGGGCGTTGCCCCGGGCTGGTATCCTCCGCGCCGTTGGCGCGACAACGTGGCTGAGTTTTTTGCTGGGGAAAAAGCTACAAAGTGGTTTATGAGGTAGCCTGCTGTTTCGAGACGAAGGCTCACACTTCTCAGGAGGATCGTGTGCGCAACAAAAGCATTAAGCCGTCACTTTGTGCGAGGCCCTGGCTTAGCATACTTTTACTCGGAATCGTGGCGCTTTTCGCAGCCCCAAAGTCTGGACAGGCTCAGGTGACTGCCTCGATTGTCGGAACTGTGCAGGACGCCTCAGGCGCCACCGTCAAAGACGCGAAAATTACAGTGAAGAGTTTGGAGACGGGCGCAACGCGAGTGGTGATGTCAGATAGCGACGGATATTACCGGGTTCTATCCCTGCCCGTCGGGCGGCAGGAGTTGACGGCCGAGAAGGAAGGCTTCAAGCCGGTGGTCCTGGACCGAATTTATTTGGTCGTAGGCCAGGAAGCCGTCATGAACGTCGTCCTCTCAGTGGTCGCACCCCATATCGAGTATGTGGAAGTCACGGACCAAACCCCGGTTGTAAATACAACGCCGGCTTCAGTTTCAGGTGTAGTGACCGAAAGCCAAATCAAGGATTTACCACTGAACGGACGCAGCTTCGATACCCTCATCACACTGAACCCCGGGACCATCAATTACAGTGCCCTGAAAAGCCAGAATACCAGCACGAGCAACGGAAACACGTTCTCGGTGGCGGGACGACGGACGGGCGAGAATCTCTTCCTGCTCAATGGCGTCGAGTATATGGGCTCGAGCCAACTCGCGGTCACTCCCGGCGGCACCAGTGGCTACCTGCTGGGAATCGACGCCGTCCGCGAGTTCAACGTTCTAACCGATACCTACTCCGCCGAATACGGAAAACGCGCAGGAGCGCAGGTGAGCGTCGTAACGCAGTCCGGGACCAACTCGCTGCACGGTTCGGTTTTCGAATTCGTTCGAAACAGCATCTTCGATTCTCCGGGGCCGTTCGATCAGGGCGCGGTTCCTCCCTTAAAGAGAAATCAATTCGGGGCTGCGCTGGGCGGCCCTCTCAAGAAAGATCGTTTGTTCCTATTCGGCAACTATGAAGGTTTCCGGGAGTCGCTGGCCGCCACCGATGTCGCCAACGTCCCGGATGCAAACATGCGCAACGGAATCATTGGGGGTGCAAATGTTGCCGACCCAAGAATGCTGCCGTATGTGCAAACGTTCTGGCCTGCGCCCACCGCGACGGCAACAGAGCTAACGGGAGGCGTGGCGAGGTCCGTTTACTATCCCCTTGAACACCTGCAGGAAGACTTTGGCACGCTCCGCGCCGACTACAACATCGGATCTCGGGACACTCTCACCGGGGCCTATACGATCGACGATGGGAATAGCCTGATTCCCCTGACCGATCCCCTATTTGCCTCATACACGCCACTGCGAATGCAGGTGTTCAGCCTGGGAGAAGTTCATATTATTTCGCCCCAAGTCCTCAACACCGTCACTATTGGATTTTCCCGCGCGTCATTCAGCCTAGCCTCGGTCGCTCCGTCTGTAGGGATCGGACCGGGGATGATTTCTCCCAGCGCCACTCCCTTTGTCCAAGGATCTGGGCCTGGCGGAATCGTTGTGGGTGGAGGAGCTACAACGACTGCCAACGGCGCAATTGCTTCCGCGGGTCCAAACAATGCCGCGAGCGTCGTAAATCACCGAAATCTTTTTACTTACGAAGACAATCTGCAAATCAGCAAAGGCATTCACCAGCTCAGCCTTGGCGTCTGGTTTCAGCGGCTAGAGGATAACGAAGACACTGCTTCGCGGCAGGCCGGACAAGTCACGTTTGCTACCCCAACGGCATTTCTGCAAGGCATCGTGAGCGCGAACCAGTTTCAAGTCGTGCCGCTTCACACCGAGTTGGGCTGGAGAAGCCTGTTCGGCGCATGGTATATTCAGGATTCCATCCGCCTGCGGCACAACCTCACGCTACAATTGGGGATTCGCCACGAGTTTACAACGGGCTGGAATGAAGCATTTGGAAGAGCTTCCAACTACGCAACTTCTCAGGGTGTCCTTCTGACGGCGCCCGTAACGGGTAATTCCGTGTTCTCCCAAAATAACGCGACGAAATTGTTCAGCCCCCGCCTCGGGGTGGCGTGGGACCCGTTCGGGAACGGAAAAACCTCCGTCCGCGCGGGGTACGGCATGTACTATTCGCTAATCGATGCCCTGTCGTTCTTGCTAAACTCGGTGTCTCCTTATAACGGCTCGATTACATGCCCCAGTGCGGGTTCGCTTTGTCCAGTCTCGGCCGGGGGAACGATTCCAAAAGGAAGCGCGTCCCTGTTCTCGTTTATTGGCTTCAAGCCGGGAGTTTCTTTCCCAGCCTGCGTTTCCGGGGGTTCCACGCCCTGCGCTACCTTCTCGCCGCAAGGAATACAGTCGGACGCGAAGACCCCGACGGTTCAGGAATGGAATTTGTCAATCGAGCAACAACTCAGCCACGACACATCGCTTCGCGTAGCCTATGTAGGATCGTTTGCTACCCATGAATTTTTGAGTATCGATCCCAACAGCATTCCGGCTCAGATTTGTTCGAACGCCGCCGGATGCACCGCCGGCGGCACTCCCGGAACAACGACGAGCACCGTCGCGCAAGGCGCGGAATACATCCCGGTGCAGTCCCGGCCCAACTCGAATTTGTCCGGCGGATTTTTCTGGTTTACCGAGGGCAACAGCAGCTATAACGCATTGCAGGTGGACGTCGTTCACCGGTTGAGCAGAGGGCTGCAATTGCGCGGGAACTATACGTGGTCGAAAAACCTGGACATCAATTCGGCGCTGACCATCGCGCAGTCGAGCAATCAACCGCAACTCGTGTTGGATCGAAATGACCTGCGCCGGGACTGGGGCCCGTCCGCATTGAATGCCACACACCAATCCAGCATTTCCGCTACATACGAACTGCCGTTTGGCCACGGCAAGCCTTGGCTCAGTGACATCAGCGGGCTGGAAAGCAAATTCGTTTCCGGCTGGCAGGTCAACGGGATCGGTACGTTCCTATCCGGATTCCCGTTTACACCGCTGGTCGGTTCGAACCGCTCCGGTGACGGCAATATCAGGAATCCGGATCGAGTGTCTCTGAACCCATCCTTTACGGGTTCCATCGTGACCGGCGATCCCAATCAGTGGTACAACCCGGCCGCGTTCATCCTGCCGGCAGCGGGAACATATGGAAACATTGGCCGGGAAACCCTCACCGGCCCTGGACTGGCCAACATGGATTTTTCGGTATTCAAGGACACGGCAGTCTCGGAAAAAACAAGGATGCAGTTTCGCGCGGAGATTTTTAACCTATTCAACCGTTCGAACTTCGGACCGCCCAACGCAACCGTATTTTCAGGAACAACAATCAGTCCCTCCGCAGGAACAATCACGACTACCGCCACTAATCCGCGCCAGATTCAGTTGGGATTGAAATTAATATTCTAAAACGCGGAATTGCAAGAGGGACTTGTTGGCGCCGGCGTCCCGCCGGCGGTCTTTCAATTTCACCTCAACCCAAAACGCCGGCGGGACGCCGGCGCCACGTGAAAAAATCATCTAAGTAAACGCAGAAGTATGAGATTCCACCGTGGTCAATTCCGGCACTTCGATGCGAATGCGCGTCCCTTCGCCCTCGCGGCTGGTAATCTCCATCCGGAAATCGGCGCCGTACAGAACACGCAGCCGCTCGTGAACGTTGCTGATTCCGATGCCATCCACATAGACTTGCGACATGCGGTCTTCGGGGATACCGACGCCGTTGTCTTCAATTTCGATGATCAGACGCGAGTCCTGCGTCGCGGTGCGTATCGTAATCTGGCCACCGCCAAGTTTCGCCGCCAAGCCGTGTTTAAGCGCATTTTCCACGATGGGTTGCAAGAGCATGCTTGGGACGAACGCGTCCAGCGTGGATTCCTCGATCTCTTTGTGAATTTGCAGGTTGTCGCGTCCGAACCGCGCTACTTCGATATCCAGGTAGTCGTCGATAAAATCGAGTTCCTCCTGCAGAGGTACAAATGTTTCATGCTTCCTCAGCAGCCGCCGCAGAATGTTGCTTAATTTGATGACCACACCCCGCGCGGTATCGGGATCGTAACGGATCAGGGAGGAAACCGTGTTCAGCGTATTGAACAGAAAGTGCGGATTGATCTGCGCGGTGAGCGCGTCCATGCGCGCCTTCAGCAAAAGCTGCTGGTGCTGCTCGAGGTTCATCTCGATTCGCGTATTGTTCCAGATCTTCATGGGGACAGCGACCGCCATTACGGTCGAGAGCAGCACGAGCGCCAGTGTCCAGATTTGGCCAACATCCAAATAGAAAAGCCACTGCGGCTTGGTGGCGTGGCCCAGCGCCTGCCGGCCGAGTTCCAGCGCAACGATCGCCGCCAACGGCAGCATTTCCCAACTCAATTTCCGCCCGCGGAAAAATCGCACAATCATTCGCGGCGTACTAAGGAACGTAAATGGGCCAAGCCTCCAAATCTCTTCGGTGTTAGGAATCGCTTGCCGGATTAGCCCGCCCACCAGCCCCGCCGTCGCCGCCACAGGCATCGACAGCCACTCATGATGAAAAAATGCCGGCAGGCTGATAATGGAGCCGCCCAGCGGTCCCACCACGCGTCCACCGAGAAGCCCGAGCAGGAATGACCCTTCGAGCATGAGGTCGGCAGCGCGATACGGCTGCCCTACGATCCGCAGGATCACGCCAAAGGCCAGCGGCGGCGTGACAAACAGGATAAGTTTCAATTTTTGGTCGGAGTCGCGGACCTCAGTGAATAGCACCTTGCGAAAAATGGCCGAGCGGGCCAGCCACGCGCAGATCGACGCCGCCGTCCCGACGTGCAGCAACAGCGTAAGCAGCAGGTCTCCGCCGTAAGTGAGTGTATTCATCGGGTTCGTGTGCCGCGATTACGTTAGCCAATCGCCGGGACGATGTAAAGCATCACAGCGTTGCACTCCCCTGCTATAATACGGCGCTCTCCATGCCACCGAAAACATCACGACGAGTCACGAAGTCGCACAAGAAGCCGAATGCCGGAATCCGAATCGTGGCGCGCGCCAAACTGCCCACGCGCTTCGGTCCGTTCGAAATCCTCGGCATCGAAGGCAAAGAGCCCAACGAAAGCGCTGCCGCGCTGGTGCATGGCCGGCTTCGCGGAAAGGCGCCTCTGGTGCGCATCCATTCGCAATGCCTCACAGGAGACGTGCTTGCCTCGCAACGCTGTGATTGCCGCGCTCAGCTCGAGCTTTCTCTGAAGAAAATTGCGGCGTCATCTGCTGGAATATTGCTGTACCTGCCGCAGGAGGGACGCGGTATCGGCCTGATGAACAAATTGCGCGCGTACGAACTGCAAGACCGCGGCATGGACACCGTGGAAGCCAACGAAGAACTCGGTTTCGCCGCCGATTCGCGCGATTACAGCTTTTCGGCGGCAGCGCTGCAACTGCTCGGCGTGAGCCGCGTACGCCTGCTTTCGAACAATCCCGACAAGGTGCAGCAGCTCGAAAGCGCGGGCATCCGCGTCGTCGAGCGTGTTCCCTGCCGTCCTCGCATTTCGCGCATTTCCCATGCATATATGGAGACCAAGCGCACCAAGATGGGCCATCTATTGGATAGTCTCTAGCGCCGGATTCTGGATTCTAAGAACTGCTTTGGAGGATTGCCATGACGCCAGTCATCGAGCAGGTCGTCTCGTTCAAGAAAATCTCTCCGGCGGACCTCTATGAACTTTTCATGGATTCCGCAAAACATTCCGCCGCAACGGGAATGCCCGCAAAGGTCAGCAGCAAGTTGGGCGGAAAATGGTCTGCATTCGGCGGAAAGATCTGGGGGAAGAATCTCGCGCTCGTTCCAGGCCGGATGATTGTGCAGGCCTGGCGTTCATCCCAGTTCAAGAAGGCCGATCCCGATTCCGTCCTCGTCGTCAGCTTCGAGAAAACCGCGGCGGGAGCGAAAGTGCATCTGGTGCATGTTGGAGTGCCGCAGCACGACCATAAGGGAGTCACGAACGGCTGGAAGAAGTATTACTGGGAGCCGTGGAAGAAGTATTTTTCGCAGCGAAAAAGTTAAGCGAACTAGCGACTAAGCACCGACCCTTTAAGAGCGAAAGTGTCTGGCACGCGGACGAGCCAAACCACGTTTGGGTCCTACCCCCCACCCACCAAGTGAACGATCTCAAACCGATCACCAGCCTGCACCTCGGTCGATACCCACTGCGCTCGCGGAAGAATTTCGAGGTTGCGTTCGATAGCGACTCGGGCCGCGGGCAGGCCCAGGTGCGCAAGCAGTCCCGGCACGCCTAGACCTGCCGGGACATCGTGTGACTCGCCATTCACCACAATTTTGATGGCGTCAATCATTTCGAAATGGGAGCCGTCTCCTGCTTCGCCTTTAGCCGGAAGCGCAATTCGCCGTACAGATCTCCGTCGGTGGCGCGAATCACGAGTGCGGTTCCATCGGCAACGGTCGCGGGAAATGCAAAGCTGAGCGTCGCGCGGCCCTTGTCGTCGGCAACCGTTCGAACGGGCGCGGACCGCGACTTGTCAGCTTCCAGGTACAGTTCCACATTGGCGGAGCCAATCGCCTCGGCGGTTCCGCTGCGGCAAAGTTCCACTTCAAGTGTCGCTTTTCCGGACGCCAGCCAGGATTTCGGGTTCACCAAATGAACTTCGAGGCCGTCGCGCGAAACGGCCTCGGCCACCTGCGGGGAGACCTCCGAGGCAGCATTCAAAGCCAGCGTGCCGCCCTCGAGTTGCGCGACCACTTCCCGGTGCTGCCGGGAAATTCGCTCGCGGAGTTGCCTTGCCAGTGCTTCCGGCTCGATGGCGCCGCCTGCCAGGTCCTGATAGCTGGTGCTGCGCTTGTGGACCACGCGGCCGGCAAGGTACACCACCGTGTCCAAAAAGGGATGCGCGGGGCCACGGTCTTCTGTCTGGACGTGATACACGCCTTTATCGACGCGCACGTTGGAATTAAAGCCGAAATTCATACGATTTATCGTCCTGCCTGTTTCAAAAGCGACGCCGGGAAAATGAATATTTAAACATTTTCTCGCGTCGCATTTGACCGCTTGGCGCTTCGCCGTTATTATAGCGTGTGCGCCGATGACCGGAAACGACCTTCATAGCTACGCGCCTCTTCTTTTACACCTCATCCTGGCGATGGTGATTTCAGGTGCGCTTCTGCTGCTTTCTTCCATAGTGGGATGGAGGCAACCGTCCAAAGTAAAGTCGCAGGCGTATGAATGCGGCATTACGCCCACCGGCGATGCGCGCGAACCGTTCTCCATAAAATTTTATCTGGTTGCGATGATTTTTATTTTATTCGATGTGGAAGCCATCTTCCTCTATCCATGGGCCTATATCTTTCGTGAGTTGCGCTGGTTTGGGTTCGTGGAGATGATCCTCTACATTGGGATACTTCTTGTAGGGTACTTTTATCTTTGGAAGAAAGGGGCGCTCGACTGGAATCGCCCAGCCGCACGCCGGGACCGCGCTTAGTGACGGAAACACCCGACCTCGACAACAATCCGACTGTGGCAAGAATCCGCGCCTGGCGTCCCGGGGCGATTTCTCACCTGATCTCGTTCCGCGGCGAACTGACCCTGGTATTGCCCAGCGAACATCTGCGCCCGCTTTGCGAATTTCTGGCCGGCGATCCGGATTTGGCGTTCACCTTTCTATCGTCGATCACCGGCATCGATCGGTTTCCCATTGAGCCGCGTTTTGAGCTAAACTACAACCTCCTCTCGATGTCCCGGCGCGAATCGCTCTGTTTGCGGGTTCGACTGCCGGGGGAATCTCCCGTAATTGAAAGCGTGATACCGGTTTGGCCCACGGCCAATTGGCACGAGCGCGAGATTTTCGATTTGTTCGGCATGCGCTTTGAAGGACATCCCGATCTGCGGCGCATGCTGTTGCCTGACGATTGGGAAGGCCACCCCCTCCGCAAGGATTATTCCGTGGAGGGTCCCCGGTAATTTTCGAGCGTAGGATATTTATTGGGCCTGCAGAAAATAAAATGGGCGAAATCCAGCCATGACGACCGTTCAAACCGCTACCGGTCCCGCAAAAACGATGGTCCTGAACATGGGCCCGCAACACCCATCGACGCACGGCGTGCTGCGCGTTGTACTGGAGCTCGACGGCGAAACCGTGGTCAACGCCGATGTCGATATCGGATATCTGCACACGGGAATTGAAAAGACCGCCGAAGCACTCACCTATTCCCAGGCCATTACGATCACCGACCGGATGGACTACCTCGCTCCCCTGTCGAACAATCTGGCCTACTGC
>Ga0265329_10000615_pt1 | contig 18281 bp, 17 predicted proteins | sample 41627metaG_FD_202091 | JGI IMG/M metagenome (GOLD analysis project Ga0265329, IMG submission 202091) | Rhizosphere microbial communities from Carex aquatilis grown in University of Washington, Seatle, WA, United States - 4-16-27 metaG | ecosystem: Host-associated > Plants > Roots > Rhizosphere...
CTGGGACAGACCGCGAAGCTGGTGGATGCAACTCGTATCGCCTTGGTCTGCCGCAAGCACATCGGCGGGCAGGGGAGCCGCGTTCTCGTTACCGATTTGGACCACCTGCTGGAGGCGATTTGAATTGGCTTGCCCGCCGGTATTCAGCTCTTCTTGCGCTTGCGGCGTCGGGATGTTCGTTTGGCCTTGGGCTTCAACTTGCCCTTCAAGTTGCGTGTTCTGACGGGCGCGCGTCTGCGGGAAGGCGTGGTGGCGGCGTCAAGGTCCAGTCCGAACAGTTCGGACAGATCGCCGTCGGCCAGAACCTTCTTGCTGTTGGTTGCCTTCTTCGACAGAGGCAGGCCGGCACCGGCCCGCGCGACCAACTCGCTCTCGTCCACCTGGCGTAAGCGAAACAGCAACTCGGGGCTGGCGTCGAAGCGGGCGCCCACGCCGTACAGGGCGGCGGCGACGTGCTTGCACATCGCTGCCCAGTCGGGGCAGCTACACGAGAAATTCAGCTCCTTGGGCGCCGGGAACAGCCCGGTGCCTTGCAGGCAGATGCGCTCCATCACGCCCTTGGCGAAACGGCCTTGCAGCAGTTCCACCAGGGAATCGATGCCGCCAGCGCAGTCTGCGCAGATGGATTCCCAGTGTCGCCGCGCAACCGCCGCTACCTTGACCTCGACTTTGTACAACTCCGAGCCGCTGACCATGGCGGTGACCAGGCCGGGCGCGACCTGCAGATCCACCACCGAGCCGTTGCGCACGTAGGTGCGCCCGCGCGGCATGCGGTTGGCGTAGTCGCTGTACCTCTCGAGGTTGTCGCACCATGATTTGCCCCAGAAGGTGCCGGCGATGGTGCGGCCGTCAATGGTGACGGGTGAAACGGGATGGCCTTTCTTGCTCAACTTGTCCATCTCGCGTGCAGCCTGGCGGCGACGCTGGGCCACGGGAACATAGGGTCGCCATTCGTAGAACATGTTCACTCCTTCAGGGCCGCATTGATATCGAGCGCCACGAGTTTCAGCAACTGGGTGTCGTCCAGTTCGGTCAGGTTGATCTCACCGCCACCCTCCAGCAGATCGTTGGCCAGCTGCCGCTTGGATTCGATGAGGGCATCGATCTTTTCTTCGACGGTGCCGCGACAAACGAACTTGTGCACCAGCACGTGCTTGGTCTGCCCGATGCGGAAGGCGCGGTCGGTGGCCTGGTTCTCCACCGCTGGGTTCCACCAGCGATCAAAGTGGATCACATGTGCGGCTGCCGTCAGGTTTAGGCCGGTGCCGCCAGCCTTGAGCGACAGCACGAAGAAAGGCACCGACTCGTCCTCCTGAAACCGTCGTACCAGATCCTTGCGCTTGGACACGGCGGTCTCGCCGTGCAGGACCAGGCCGGGGCGACCGAATACGTTGCCCAGGAATGCGGACAGAGGTTCGGTCATCTCGCGGAACTGGGTGAAGACCAGCGCCTTCTCCTGCTTGGCTGCGACAATCTCGGCGATGTCGCGCAGGCGCGCCCACTTGCCGCTGTCGTCCTCGGCCCAGGCGCCGTCGCCCAGCCACTGCGACGGGTGATTGCAGATCTGCTTGAGGCGCATGAGGCTGGAGAGCACCAAGCCCTTGCGTGCAATGCCCTCGGTCTGGTCGATGCGCTCGGCCAGATCGCGCACGGTTTCTTCGTACAGGGCAGCCTGTTTACGCGACAGCGGGCAGTACGCCTTGACCTCGGTCTTGTCGGGCAGGTCGGCGATGACGGACTTGTCGGTTTTCAAGCGCCGCAAGATGTACGGGCGCACCAGTTCGCGCAGAGGACCGTAGGGATTGTGTGGTTTGTTCTCTAGGCTCTTGGCGTAAGTAGAGAAGGTCTTCGCCGAGCCGAGCAGCCCTGGGTTGATAAAGTCGAAGATGGACCAGAGATCGGACAGGCGATTCTCGACCGGAGTGCCGGTCAGCGCGACGCGTGCGTCGCAGGTCAACGACTTGGCCGCACGGGTTTGCTTGGCGCCCGGGTTCTTGATGGCCTGGGCCTCGTCGACGACCACCAGATGCCAGCGCGTGCCGGCGAGCCAGGGCAGACGCAAGAGCGAGCCGTAGCTCGTGATCACGAGATCGAAACTGGCCAGACGCTCGGCGGGCAGGGCCTTCAACTCGTCAGCAGGCATGGTCGACGGATGCGCGACAAGAGCGTGCAGGCTGGGCGCGAAACGCTCGATCTCGGCGGCCCAGTTGGCCAGCAGCGACGCCGGCGCCACCAGCAAGCTGGGCCGCTGCGGATCGGTCCTCTCCGTCTTGCGCACCAGCAACAGCGCGAGTACCTGGATGGTCTTGCCCAGGCCCATGTCGTCGGCGAGGCAGGCGCCCAGACCCAGTTTCGACAGGAGGTGTAGCCAGCGCACGCCGACTTGCTGATACGGGCGCAGGGTTCCGTGCAGAGCGCGGCCGGGCTCGACGCAGGCCAGGCACTCGGGCTGGCGCAGTCCCTTGAGCAGTTCGGCCAGCCACGGTCCGGCCACGACTCGCGACCAGTCGTGGTCAGCGTCCGTCACCACGTCCTCGTCCGCCGTGCCTGCGCCGGACAGCAGGCGCATGGCCTCGGCAAAGGTCATCCCGCCCTCGGCGGCAAGCTGCTCCGCCTTGCGGTACTGCTGCATCATCGCTTCCAGGCGCTCGCGATCGATTTCGACCCAGCGGCCGCGTACCATGGCCAAACCGCCGGTGGCGTCGAGAAGCTGGTGCAGCTCGGCTTCCGTCAAGGCCTCGCCGTCGAGCGTGACCTGCATGCGGAAGTCGAGCAGGGCATCCTTACCCACGCCGACCGCCGGCTTGCCGCCGACGATGGCTGTGACCTGGGGCCGGGGCGGGCGGTTGGCTTTCCAACCTGCGGGCATGCGCAGCACCACGCCCGCGCTCTCCAAAGCGGCGGCGTCGCCCAGCAGTCGAAACGCCTCGTCAGGCGTCCAGCGCAAGGGATGGAAGATCTCGCCCGCGTCGACCATCTGGCGCAGCCACGCGCAGGTTTCGGCCGCCCGTTGCACCGGCAGCAGTAACGACAGCAGACGCTGCTTGCTGGACGTACCCGCGTATTCGCGCAGGGCTTGACCAAGAGGCAGGTGCTGGGCTTTGCCGTGGCTCGACAGACGGCTGGTGTATGTCGCCAGAAACGCGAACGGGGCATCCGGATCCTTGCGGTTCTCGGCTAGGTTGAAGTGAACGCGGCCAACCAGATTCCAGGCCGGGTTGAGCTGCTTCAAGAAGTCCTGGACCGCCGCGCCTGATTGTTTCAGTTCGACGGTGAACGCATTCGCGATGTCACCCCACAACGTAGACAGGACAGCCGGGGTTAGGTACTCCGCACCGGCCATGGTCGGCCCGCACAGCGCCAGTTCGGCTAGCTCACCTGCGGCTGGCGCGGGCACCTGAGTATGGCGTTCGGCGCTTTCCGGTTGGGTGCAAATTCCGGCTACGAAGCGCGCAGCGAAGTCGCGCCAGTAGCCGAGAGCGGGAGGCAACGCCTGTCCCATTTCGGCCGCACCCAGACGCAGAAGTCCGTGCCCAGGCCCGCGGCCGAAAGCCAGAAGCAACCGTTCCGCCAGCGCTGCGTCCAGGGCGGGCGCATCTTCTTGCGCGACCAGCACGAGGCGCCCGTGCGGCGTAAGGCAAGGGGCAAAATGGGTATCGGCTGCGGCGGGCAAGACGACCAGCAACTTCTACGAAAGTGCGGGGGACAGGACAAGCAGTGTCGTCGTCACAATCCGAGGCCCCGCAACATCTCGGGCAGAAGCGTTTCCGACGGGGCACACAGCGCGATCACGCCAAAAATCGGTGCCTGCGCGTGGGGGTCAACGGAGAAGACCGGCTTGCCCCGTGATAGGGCGGATTCCACCAGCAGCTCTGTCACGCCCATGTAAGGATCAGGCGGCGTCTCTGACCGATGAGGCAGGCACGGCGGACGGGTGCGACCAGGATGCGCAGATCCGACTGGGCGCAGATGCCGTGTGTTGCGCGCGCGGCCCCTTCGCCAGACAGCGACACGAACGGTCGCTACGCACAATCTTCAAGATAGGTCTACTGCGTTAAACAAAAAGCCACATTATTGCAGTATGTTGCGCATATGGCAGCCCAAGTGCTCTACAACATTGGTAGTTTCATCATGTTGCCTGAACTTGGAGTCATTACTTGCGAAAAACAACTACAGACGTTATTTTTTGCATGTAACGACTCTGATGTCACATGTCAACCGCCGCCCAGTTCATCGTCAGTCTCGCTGCCCGTGGTCGGTACGGCTTCACCACGAGGGAGGCCGTGGCATCGCTTGGTGGGTCGGTCCCTGCGGTGCGAGCGTCGCTGCGGCGGCTGAAGGCGAAGGGCGAGATCAGAGACCCGCATCGCGGTTTCTACGTCATCGTCCCGCCGGAGTATCGAAGCATTGGCTGTCTTCCTGCGGATCAGTTCATCCCGCAACTGATGGCTTCACTCGGCGAGGTGTACTACGTGGCCTTGCTGAGCGCGGCCGAGCTGCACGGAGCAGCCCACCAGCGGCCCCAGACTTTCCAGGTGATGGTGAAGACGAACCGCAGACCCATTGAATGCGGCGGAGTGCGCGTCCAATTTGTCGCTCGGAAGGACCTCAAGCGAACGCCCATCGTGGAGAAGAACACACCTCGTGGCCTGCTCCGCGTGGCATCGCCGGAGGCGACTGCGCTTGAACTCGTGGGCTATGTCGACCAGTGCGGTGGCCTCAACAACGTCGCGTCTGTGCTGGCAGAGCTGGTCGAAAAGGTCGACGTGCAGAAGCTGTTGGCTGCGGCCGCGCTGTGCCCGATCGCATGGGTGCAGCGTTTGGGGTATCTCCTCGACATTGCCGGGCACCGCGAAATAGGCGATGTGCTCGCACCCCACGTGAAAGAACATGCCCACGCTGTGGCGCCCTTGGTGCGGGCGCGGGCAACAACGGGTGCGCAGCGTCTCGATCGCTGGAAGCTCGTCGTCAATGCAATCGTGGAGCCGGACGTATGATTCCAAAGGATTTCATCACCGAGTGGCGATACCGGGCACCGTGGGTTTCCGACCGTCAGGTCGAGCAGGACTTGGTCATCTCACGTGCGGTTGTCGAGCTGTTCTCGCGCCCGACCATCGCAAACGCGTTCGCGTTTCGCGGCGGCACCGCGCTGTACAAGCTCCACTTTCAACCTGCCGCCCGCTACTCTGAGGACATCGACCTCGTACAGACCGCGCCTGGAGAAATCGGCCCCGCGCTCGACGCGATACACGAGGCGCTCGACGGATGGCTTGGCAAGCCGCAGTGGAAGCATTCAGAGGGGCGTGTGACGCTGAACTACCGTTTCGATTCCGAAGACCTTCCTGCGGTTCGCTTGCGGTTGAAGGTCGAGATCAACTCGCGCGAGCACTTCACTGTCTACGGCTTGAAGGATCATCGTTTCGACGTCAGCTCGCGCTGGTTCGCCGGCGGTGCCGACGTGCGCACCTACGAGTTGGACGAGATGCTCGGCACCAAGCTGCGGGCCCTGTATCAGCGCAAGAAGGGCCGAGATCTGTTCGACCTCGGATTTGCGTTGCAACGAGGTGGCGTATCGCCGGATCGCATAGTCGAGGCGTTTGCCCGGTACATGCGCGAGGACGGCGACCGGATCACGCGAGCCATGTTCGAGCAGAACCTTGCGGCCAAGAGAGGCGACACCATATTCACCGCAGATATCACACCGTTGCTCGCGAGCGGCCGGACCTGGGATTTCGACGTGTCTTTCGATCTTGTGTGGCGCGAACTTATCGGACGTCTTCCGGGCGATCCCTGGAAGGGCAGATGAACGCAACATGCGCCTGATCGCGCCCACCGCTTTCAAGGGAACCATGAGTCCCTTGCAAGCTGCTCAGCACCTCGCCGGTCCCGGCGATCGCCTGCTCCCGCTCAGCGATGGTGGCGACGGCTTCATCGAATGCATACAGCAGGGGTTGGGCGGCGACATCAATCATGTGCCGGCTGCGGACCCGTTTGGCCGTATCCGAAGTGTGCCAGTGCTGCTGCTTGCGGATGGCACCGTGGTACTGGAATGCGCCAAGGTGATCGGCCTGGCAGGGCTGGATAGGCTGGATCCGCTCAAGGCTTCCAGTCGCGGACTGGGCGATCTGTTGGCGCGCCATAGGAATGCGTCTCGCATCTGGCTGGGGCTAGGGGGCAGCGCCACCGTGGACGGCGGACGTGACTGGCCCGCGTTGACCTTGCCGCCCACCACGGTCTTCTGCGACGTCACCACCGATCTGCTCGATGCCGCGCGCATCTACGGTCCCCAGAAGGGTGCGCGATCCGAGGACATCCCGGTGCTCTCCCAGCGGCTATCCCTGCTCGGCCTGCCACGCGGACCCAGAACTGGTGCGGCCGGCGGGCTGGGGGCGAAGCTGGCGTCGCTGGGTGCCGACTTGGTGGACGGCGCCGAGCGGATCCTTGACGTACTGGGCTTCGAGGACGCGTGTCGCGGCTGCGAGGCCGTGGTCACGGGCGAGGGCCGCCTGGATGCCTCGTCCTTGGAGGGCAAGTTGCCGGTGGTGGTCGCACGCAGGGCGCACGCACTCGGCTTGCCAGTCGCCGGCCATTTCGGCTGCAAGGGCGAAGGCTGGGAACGCGCGGCCGGGCTTTTCGATCAGGTCAGCTTCGAGGCGTAAGGCTTCCGTCATCGTGCGCCCTTCTCGATGGACGTCCTTTCCCCACCCAGCGGTTCCTCGGAAATACCGGCGACAATATGGCTCAGCCTGTCGCGGTCCCGCGCCAGAAGGCGGGCCATCGCGGGCGTTCGGAACAGCTCCTCCATGTCCTTCCGTCGGGCCGCACGATAGGTCTGCATCAGCCACGCGAACTCAAGCGCATAGGCTGGGGCCATCTTCAACAGGTTCCGTCGCGCATCCGCGATCGTGTGCTTGTCGGTGGGTAGCCATTTGGCACCATGGGCGACCAGCATGTGCAGCATCTTCATTCGTTCCAGCGCGCGAAACGAATCGATGCCGCCGGAGAATTGAGGCTGAGACCACGGCGTGTCGTACACGCTCGGGAAATCCCAACTCATCCAATTCAGCAACAAGCTGATTGCGGCCGTACCACAGTCCGCGATGGCTTCCGGGCGATGACCCCGCTCAAACAGCCACGAGAGAACCGCACTGTCCGGCGCGTGACAAGCATACTCGATGAGTTTGGCCGTCGCCGAGTTGTCCGCGACCGGCACCGTGAGCAGCTTCTTCAACCTGAGAACTTCGAGCTTTCCGCCCATGACGGCCAACTCGATTGCGCTCAGATGTTCCTCGTCCTCTCCTACGTCGTCATCGAGATCCTCAGGCCGGTAGGGTCCCCGCGCCCACGGGTCAGCACCGGCCCACAGCAGCAAGGAGACCCACTTCGTGTTGCCGCCGTTGGCGTGGTACCGCAGTGCCATGCCAGCTTGCCTCACGATGGCCGGGTTGTCGGAGAATCTTTTCAGCAATCCGAGCGCCGGCCGCATCTTGTATATCAGCGCGCACGCCACGGGGTTGCGCCGGCAAAGGCTGGCACCGTTCGAGATGAAGAGCTCGACCATCTCGGGATGCCACATCTCCAGCACGAACGACATGGACACCTCTGCGACCTGGGCACCATGCTGAATCAAGAGCGAGGCAAGGTCAGGTCTGCGCATACTGACGGCGTCGTCCAGCGCATCGTAGTTGCCAGCGCGCCACGGCGCCCCCGCCTCCAGAAGAACCTGCACGAGACTGTAGAAGCCTCGGTCCATCGCGATCCGCAGAGGGTTGCGCGTCGTCCCCTTTCCCTTCGTCTCCTTGGCCAGGGCGACCGGTCGGCCCTCCTTCACCCACTTCTGCACCTCGAACAGCTTGCCGGCTCGACAGAGCTCTGCAAGCTCCGCCAGTTCCTCGGGGGCGGTCGCGTAGATCATCGGCGACCCAGAAGCCCGTCGCACATGTGCTCGATGCGTTCGGCGTCGTCGAGGATCGAAGGCTGGCTTGCGGCGAAGGGATCGAGCCTGTCCGCCTGCCGAAGGGCCCACTGCGCCCAGTCTTCGAGCCCTTGCCCTTCGAGCTGGAGTTCCTGAAGTCGAGCGCGCTCACGCGCATGTTCGACGAATTGCCGGATGTCCTGGCTCTGCCGCCAGCGGGCAGCTTGACTGAGCAAGTTACTGATGGCCGCCTTCTCCCGAGCAAGCGCCTTGCGCAACCTATCCTGCTCATCCAGTGCCGCCTGTAGGTTGCGTTTGCGGTCCGCTTCTTCGCACGCTTCTTGCTGCCTTCGTGCCAGGTCTGCCTTCAGGGCAGCGGCCAGCTTCAACATCCCAACGACAACGTCGTTCAGGTGGTCATCCAGAACGCGCTTCTCGGATTCGCGCCAGTTTCGCTGCTGAGAATGGTTCCACAAATGACCGTCCTCGTGAATGGCGATCACCAACCGGCCGGACAGCTTGGTCACCGTTTCGGGATGGTTGTAGTGAAAGGAGTAGCTGCTCGCGAAATCGGGCTTGGCCGGACGTTGCTCCGTCTCGGTTGCCTCCTCGATGGTGATCCTGATGGGGACTTCGCCGATATGGACGAACGTGCCGTCGTTGAGGACCGCCACGTCCCAGCCACGCGCCTCGAACGACTTGAGCAACGCATCGGCTATGCGAAGAGCCCGTGAGAGCTGGGCGCGCGACACGCGCAAGTCCAGACACCCAGGTGGCCGCTCCAGTAGACCGAGTGATTCAGGCTTCGCGTTCTGAAGGGCCGTCCGAGCTTTCTCCACAAGTGCACAGGGCGCCTGCAAGCGTTCGGCCACTCTGATGCGGTTTTCTGTTTTCTTCTCCGCTCCAATGGAGGCGTTCAACTCATTCTGGATCTGCGGGGCGTGCTCTGACTTCGTCACGCGAAGGCAAATGGGTGAAACGTCTTTGGCCGCCGGCAGGCTCGGCCGCGCCGGTGGCCGTCCCACTGCAAGCAGAGCCCAGTACCCGCGAGACGGTGTGGGGATGTCGTGACGTGCACAAAGCTTGGCGAACCCAGCACCCGACATCGAGTACTCGGCCGCCAGCCGCGAGATCGGTTTCTGCCACGCGAGCTCGTAGAGCTGCTCCCTGGTGAATGTGATCGATTCCTGCATGTAGTCCTCATTTGCTACTGGACCGCCAACTCCCATGCATGCACTTCTGTCGAGCTAGAGGGAGCCTGCAGCCCGCCTGGGTGAACAGGCTACCCCTGTCCGGAATTGCCTGTCGAGTGGACAGACAGAGTCCCGCCGGCGGTCTGCATGAGTTGCATCGGTAGCCCTTCCCGTGGGGCGCTGACGTTCAATACCCGCGCCGGCCGGCCACCCCGTCTGCAGCGGTCGTTGCCGGGAGGAAGACTGTCGGCGGCCTTTGGACGCAAAGCCGCTGGCTATCCTCGACTTGCCCCAGGGCTGAAGTGCTGGCCCGAAGACTGTGTCAGACCCGGGCGCCATGATCGTGTGACAGAGCGTAGTCTTTTCTCCTCGCCTGGACCGAAGTCGCTTTCGTTTTCCCTGACCATGTCTCGCAGGACGGACTCGACGCTTGTCACTTGGCACCGTCGGGTTCGACATCGCGCTTTCTGGCCATGTACTTGTGCAGGTCCCCGAGTCGGATGCGCGGGTCAGCGCCGGCCCAATACTCGGGGATCTCGCCCGATTCCAGTGCTCGATAGAGGGTACGCTCGCTGCAACTGGCAATCTTCGCAGCCTCCTTGATGCGCAGGTAGACATCGCCTTTGGCGACCAGCACAATGAGGGTGGACATTTCCTGCGTGCGTCTGGCCCCGAAAAATCTGTCTGCGTGCTGCCCGATCACATCGCTCAAGCTTTGGTACACGACGTTTCGGACCGCGCTCTCGACCTCGCCACGCCCCTTGAGCTCATCGCACACGGCGCCGACCATGGGTGGAATTGCGCTCATATCGCTTCTGACCGGCACTGGGACGTGCCTCGGAACGTGCTTCGCAAGTCCGAAAACCCAAATGATTACAATGCTTTACGTGTGTGTCGTCTAACTCCGTGATACTGCTTGGCTTTTCGGCGGTCGACTTCGTGCAAAGTGACGTTGGGACGGTAGTTGACTGTAGCGGCGTTTTGACGGATTTTGCGTCACTGGACGCCCGTAGCGGCGCGCAGTGCTCCAAAGAAGCTGAGCAACAGGGAGCCCAGCGTGCAGTTGCAGATGATGGTGCGCAATGCCTTGGCCAGACTGGGCCTGCTACACATCATTATTGATGCTTCCAGCGGGGGACAGCATCGCATGGACCAGCCAGCGGGACCTTCCTACCGGGGCGATCGAGCAGGCTGAGGTGGAGCTTGACCGAACACTCCGTGCTCTCCAAACTTCCGCGCCGTGACTGCGAAGCAGCCCATAGCCATCACCCACACCGGCGAGCCCCACCAGCCGGTGCGGTTGTATTGGAGGGTCAAGAACCGCCCCGCCGTGCTGTCGGTATTTCACGGGCTCAGATGCGTGTGGGAGGATGCCGACTGGGCCGGCCGCTGGATCTGGCTCTACGCTGACGAGGCGTCCTCCGTTCCGCTGCCCAAGCGCCCCGACGAGGTGCCCGAGATCTACCGCCCTATCGTGCTTGCCCAGATTTCGTTTCCGGCGGACAAGATGATCATGCGGTTCCGCGCGGTGGAACGGGCCATCGCGGCGACGCTGTTCTTTGCGCCGCGCTTCGGGCAGAACGCGGTGCCCGATCGGTTCAGGATACTCAACCGCCTGGTGACGGCCGAGGAGGTCCAGCGGGAGGCGCACTACTGCGACATGTTGCTCGACCAGAACGTCACCATCATCGATCCCGAGGTCGAGCTCCGGCGGAGGGATGCGCTTCTCGACGCCGCCCCGACCGTCAGGGAGAGGCGACGCCTCTACGAGGAAGACGCGAGAGCCCGGCGAGGGATCGATGTGCCAGAAGTTGAGGATTTTCCGCTGGCCATGGAAGAGGAGACCGAGACCTTCACGCATCTCAAGGCCACGCTCCGCTTCCGGGCGCTCAGAGCGTTTGAACGCTGGTCTGGCAAGTCGGTGACCCTTCGGGACATCATCTATCGCACCCTGGGCGTGGATCCCGATGCGCCCCTCTTTCCGCCGGAGATGATGTAGAGCCTGCTGGTCCTTCGCCACCCTGCGATACCAACCACCCCTTCCCAAGGTCGTTCCGGCCCGAGAAGAGAATCACGACGCAGACCAGGCAGCGGCTCGCGGACGAGACGGTCACCATCCTGGCCGGTTTCGCGGCCGAGCGGAAATACACCGGCAGGGCCAACTGCGCGGGGGCGAAGGCCGATTTCGATGGCGCCAAGATCTACGCGCGGCTCGCCGCCGGTGGCGAGCCCGAGGGCATGGCGGCGTACTTGAAGTGGTGCGGGTTCCTCGCCCGGGAGGCACCCTCATCGCCGCACAACATGGTGGGCATGTCGACATGGTCGCTCCATTCCGGCTTCTCCGCAACGGCGCGCTGGCAGAGAGCTGCAGGGTCTGCGCGCAACCGCTGGCGCGGGGAACGGTAGCGACCGTCCCGGCTGGGCTGCCTCACCGCTTACTGCTGGCCAACGGTAAGGCTCACCTCGCCCTTGCATCAGGGACACTTGAACTTGTCGATGAGCTTGTCACCAATCACGTAGAGCCGCCGCAGTTGGCATGCCCAGGACCAGGGTTCGCCGTGTAGAAGAAGGAACTGAGCGGATCTTGTGACCCGTCCATGCACGTCGGAATGGACACCGCTGTGCTGTCCGGCGCTCCCGCGTAGCCAATCCAGTATTCGGTGACGCCTGGAGTGAGCGCGGGTAGCGGCAGATTCGGCGTCCACAAGCCGAGGCTGTCATCGGGGTAACGGAATGTGATGTTTGCGGTCGATGTCCAATCTTTCGTGGGAATCAGCACGTAGTACCAGGGGCACTGGCCGTCCTGGAATTCGAGCAAGGCCTGCATCTCGCAGGCCAGACCAGTAACTTTGAGGCTGGTGGGGTAGGGCGGGACGTCGTAGCCAAGCTTGCTCTTGGCACAGGCGGAGCCCGCGAAGCCGGTTTCTTGTGGATCAGCCCAGGGATAGCGGAAGTGAACCTTGATGTAGCCGCTGGGTAGGGTTTGATCGGGCTGTCCTTGCGGGCACGCCTCGGTGCCAAGCGCAGTCTCATCGCTGGTGAGGCGGAAATGCTGGGTGCCGACGGTGGCGGTTTGGTAGTCGGCGGCCACGCTGCTGGACGGGCCGGTGTAGTCGAGCCAGATCTCGTTCGTGGTCGGGATCAGGCTCGAAGCGTCGAATGTGCCCGAGGCATTGGATGTTCCCCCGCAGGCATCAGCACCGACAGGCTTGATCTCGAATCTGGTGAGAGTGTTGGGAGCGCAGACCGAATACCAAGAACAGTTCGCCGTGTCTTGGCGCGCACCGTACGACGGCCAGCTCCCGGTCGGGTAGATGACCAGAACCGACAGCGGCGCAGTCGTCATCGTGCCCATGGTCGGGTTGGCCGCGATCGACCAAATATCTCGCACGTGAATGCGCACCGTTCCGGGGGAGCACGTGAAGGTTTCGTTCGGGTCAACTGGCGGGGCATCGGGAACAGAAGGGGGCGCGGCGTCGTAGCTCGGTTTCCCAGCGGTCGGGACCGACGACGCAGTCGTGCCGCCCGTCGTGGTGCCGCCGAAGGGTCCGACGTTCCCGGCGCCTCCCGTGCTGCCTCCGGTGCTCACGGTTGAGGCACTAGTTCCGGCCTGGCCTCCGGCTCCCGCTGTTCCGCTGTCCGGGATCCCTCCTTGAAGGCTTCCAAAATCAAGCGAACAGGACGCAGCTAGCGCCAATGCCGATCGGATAGCGGCTAAGTGATCGAAATTGATCAGGATTTCCTGTGGATAAATGAATACTTGCGCAGAGGGAGGCGAAGCCCACACGATGCCGTGATCTTCGACGGAGAAGGTCATGCATCTCGACAAAGCCCTGAAGACGGTCAGCGCGTTCGTAGAGCCCTCGCAGTTTGAAAGCATCCGGCAGCACATCCCGCCTGCGTGGGTCGCGCAGGTGCTGGAAGCGACAGGAACCGCTACTGTGCGGAAGCGCCGTCTGCCTGCAGAGCAGGTGGTTTGGCTCGTAATCGGGATGGCCATGTTTCGGCGATGGCCGATTCATGACCTTGTCGGCAAGCTGGATCTGGTGCTGCCCGGGCCGCGGGCCACGGTGGCGCCCAGCGCTGTCGCAGAGGCAAGGGCTCGCGTTGGCGCCGAGCCGCTGGAGCAGATCTTTGAGATGGGCGCGAAAAAATGGGGCCACGAGAGCGCTCGAAAGCATGCATGGCGGAATCTGGCTCTGTACGGCGTGGACGGCTCCACCCTTCGGGTTGCGGACTCCCCGGAAAATCGCGCTCACTTCGGTGGACCGAGCGGTGAGCGCGGCGACAGCGGCTATCCACTTGTCCGGGTGACTACGTTGATGGCGTTGCGCTCTCACATCCTGGCCGCCGCAGATTTCGGGCCGTACAACGACAGCGAGATCGCGCTCAGCGCGTTTCTCTGGCGAGAGGTGCCGGACGATTCGCTGGTGCTGGTGGACCGGGGCTTCCTGGCGGCCGGGATTCTGGTGCCGCTGGCGAACGAAGGGCGCAATCGCCACTGGCTGACGAGAGCCAAGTCGACGACCAAGTGGCGCGTTGTTAAGCGACTCGGAAGGAACGAGGACCTGGTTGAACTGACAGTGTCTGCGCAGGCGCGCAGCCAAGATCCGAGCTTGCCGGCCACGTACGTGGCACGGGCAATCAGGTACCAGGTGAAAGGCTTCAAGCCAGGGACGATCCTGACTTCCATGCTCGATGGCGAGCAGTTTCCCGCCAGCGAGATTGTGGAGCTGTATCACGAGCGCTGGGAACTGGAACTTGGCTACGACGAAATCAAAACCGAGATGCTCGACCGCCTCGAAAGCATTCGAAGCCGCACCGTGGCCGGAGTCGAGCAGGAGTTGTGGGGCATTTTGCTGGCGTTCAACCTGATTCGCCTTGAGATGGAAAGAACGGCCGATGATCTTGGCCTCGAACCCACGCGGATCAGTTTCGTTTCCGCTCTCCGAATCGTCTGCGACACCTGGTCGTGGTGCGCGCTCGCCTCACCCGGCGCGCTGCCCACCCGGCTCAAGACGATGCGTGACCTCTTTCCCAGACTTGTGCTCCCGGATCGACGGAGATCACGCCGCTATCCCCGCGCCGTAAAGATCAAAATGAGCAACTACCCCCGCAAACGCCCCACCCATGCCCGCTCTTAACCGAACGGCATTGGACCTAGCTCCCATCTTCAAAGCAGTTGATTTGCGACATGCACGGACCGCTGAGGTGCTCAAAGCACATCGAGAACAGGCCATTCCCGTCCATGCCGTGGCGAAGGCCTTGAACCAAAGTGTCGTCACGGCCACGCTAGCACTGGCTGAGCACGCGGAGAGCGAGATCCGCGTCGGGGCACGAAGTCCGATGGAGATCGCGGATGTCCTCGGCTCACTTCAGGCGGGGGCCACGCTAGTTGCAGACCCCTCCGCGATCGCCACGATGCTCCTGCTGGATCTGGAGGCAGTCTTCTCCGCAATCACACCAATGGTCTTGGTCTCGGCTTCGGTGAACGACGACTGCAAGCAGGCTGCCAGGGAGATGACAAGGCAAGCGGGGACCGGAACTATGGTCCAAGTGCCGGGTGGCCACGCTTTTCACGAGATCACCCCGAAAGAAAGCCGGGCCTCCCGCAGGTTGGAGGAGCAGTTGTCTGAAGTGCGCCGCCACGTCGAGCTGATCGGCTGCCCGTCGCTCGCTGCCGTCTCGCCCGAACGACGGGAGGATCTCGAGCAGATGTTTGGCGATGCTGGCGCTGAGTCCATAGTGAACAGCTCGATACCTGGACGTGTTATCTGGACCGACGACCTCGCGGAGGCAGTCATCGCCCGGCGATGGTTTGGCGCAAGGACCATATCGACGGAGCTGCTCCTGCGGAGCCTGGCGGAGCGTGGGGTGATCGAGCGCGCCCAGTATTTCGCGGCGTGCGCGAGTCTCATCACGTGGAAATACGTGCCCACTCCGGTGAACGCGGAAATCCTCGTGGAGGCGGCGCGACGGAGCGGCTGGAACGCGGGGAAGGTCCCTCTCGCGGCCATTCTCGACTTGTTCGGCGTGGATGCGTTTTCGTCCGAAGGAGTCGTTGCCATCGCGTGTACGGCGCTCGCCAAATTGTTCGCCGAGATCGACTTGCCCGAAACCCGGAACGCGATCTTGACGTCCATGCTTGATCGTGTCGCCAGGCGCAAGGACTGGAAGGCAACGATACAGAGAATCGGACTCGGGATTTCGGTCACCTTTGGGTTGAACGTGGTTCGCTGCGCGGAGGCAGAGCAGGGTATAAGGGCATGGCTCGCATATCGCTCCTCGAGCGCCGGGATGAGGTAGCCGCCTTATCCACAGGAAGCTCACCTTTGGGAGAGCCAGTTTGCCTGAGGTGAACTCGGCACGACCGCCGGGGTAGCTATCCGGCCGTTGGGGGGGGGGCAGAGCGAATTGTTGCAGTGTGCACAGGACCACAGTCAGGGAACGAGCCTCGCCCGGTGCTTCGTGCTGCCAGTTTTAAGAATCTCGTGAAGATCTTCCGGCCAAAGCATTGCGCGCCCGCCGTTCCGATCCTTGAAGCTCGTGCCCAGCGCATAGCCGAATCCGTAGACGTTGTAGAGTGCCACGGCCCTTTGAAACTGATGGGGCGTCTTCGCACGTAGGATTGAGAAATAGAGCATCTGTTAGATTTCGCCGACGCCGAAGAATTCTGCTTTCGAGCCGTGCACGGCGAGGACGTGGAGATCTGCACCCTTGTACCTGCCCGGACGCTGGCTTTGGCCAACCAAGACGGATTCACCGAAATATGCGCGGGCATCTGCTCCCAGCATGCCTTCCCTCTGCATGTTCCGGATGATGCGGCAGCAAGGCAACACGGCCAGGGCTTCCGCGAGACGGCCCTGAAACGCATTGATCATGAATGAATGGATGAAGGAGATCGCCTGCGCGGTTTCGTCGTCTTTCAGCCTTTGCGCGCGAAGCGCTCTCGGTATCCGGCCCCTATCCTCATACGGACCTTCGCGAAGAAAACGTTGGAGCAGAACGCCGCGTGGATGGCCTTCGATATCTTGGATCGATTCACCAACCAGCCGGCGGAAGAACTCAAGGGCCCCGTGGGCTTTCGGGGACAACACGCCGTCTCGGAGTCCTTCCTGGATCGCGCGCCGCACATCCGCGCCGAGGGCATCGGGCAATAGGCTGAAGTCGGCCCTTTTCGCGAGCGCCTTCATGGCCCCATCGGCCTGTGTTTGTTGGCGTGGTCCGCCAGCAAAGGCGATTGGCATCGGTCAGCCTGCGGACAAGAGCTCCTCACGTCCGTCATTGATCTCACAGCAATTCCAACAAGAGCCATGGTGAAGTTGGGCGCAAACAAGTGCTTCCGGGTCAGCGGATGCGCCTGGTGGAGTACCGATCTTTAATGCGCGCGTGGAAGTGCCCCCCTTTTGACGACGCAGACATGAGGGCGTTGTATTCGCCGACGGGAACGCCGCTGTATTGATAGAGACCGCCGCTTTGGAACTCTATCTCCAGGGTGCTGTTCGCTACATCGTATCCCACCGACAGTAGGTCGGTCGACACCACCGATACCCTTTGCATGGAGGGTATCGTACCCCCTGTTGGCGCACTACGTCTACGCAGACACGACAATAACCCGGCTCTTCCCGCATCCCGCCTTTTCCACCCGCACCTGGGCGCCGAAGCGTTCCTGTAGCTCGGGCACGTGCGAGATGATGCCTACTGTGCGCCCGGTGGCCTGGAGGTTTTCGAGGGCCACCATGGCGTGGTCGAGGGTGTCGCGATCGAGCGTTCCGAAGCCTTCGTCGATGAAGAGCGTCTGGGCCTGGGTGGCGCGGGTGGAGAGGCTGGACAGGCCGAGGGCAAGGGCCAGTGAGACCAGGAAGACTTCGCCGCCCGACAGGCTGTTGATGGTGCGGACTTCGCTGCCAAGGTCTTGGTCGGCCACCTGAAGTTCCAGGGCGGCGCCCGGCACAGACATCAGCCGGTAGCGAGGCGAAAGATCCGCCAAGTGGGCGTTGGCCTGCCTGACCAGGGCATCGAATGCCAAGCCCTGCGCAAATATGCGGAATTTCTTGCCGTCGGCCGAGCCGATGACGTCGTCAAGTTGCTCCCAGATCTTACTTGCGGCCTCCTGTGCGGACGCTTCGGCCTCTGCGCTGGCCCGGCTGGCTCGCTGGCCGTCGTCGTGTTGTTGCCTGGCCTTCAGTTCGATCAGGCTCCTACCGAGGCTTGCCTCTTGCTGTCGGGCATCTGCGACCTGCGACATCCCGCTTGCTGCGTCGCCTTCGGGGCGCCCCTTGGCCGCGTGCTCGTCCATTGTACGTTGCCGAACCGCCTGCGCTGTGCGGGCGCAGGCCGCAACCTCGCGCAGGGCGTGCAGCCCTTTTCTTTGCTCGCTGATCCACTCTTCGTCGTGAACAAGGCAACGCTCAAGCGACTGCCGATCGATGCCCAACTCCCCAATGGCCGCGTCGAGGGCGTGCTCGTTCTCCCTTGCTTCCTTGCTCAACTCCGCGACTGCGTTGACTGCCGTCTCTTCGGCCGCCTGGGCGAGGGCCAGTTCTGTGGCCGCCTTCTCGTATGCCGAGCGCGTCGTCTCGAAGGCATCCATCGCTTCGGCGAGGAAAGTCGCAAGTTGGGTCTCAACATCAGCTGTGGTCCGGCCTTCAAGCAGGGCGCCACGCTGCGCTTCAAGTTGGATCGCCGTTTCCTGCAATGATTGGAGGCCCAAACCAGCGCTATCGAGACGGTGCTGGCGTTCGGCGAGCAAGGCCCGAGCGGTCTCCTGTCTTCCCCGCAATACGCCGAGCTGTTCCGTGGCGGTCGTCACTCCTCGCTCCCACTCTCCAAATTCTTGGACACAGACCTGGCAATTGCTGATGAAGGCTTCCGGTGTTTGACGGGCCGTCGCGACCCAGTCGGGCCGCCACGCCATGCATGGACTCAAGGAGTCTTCGATGGTATCTCGCTCGCTCACCAGTCGGGCGTGCTCCTCCGTCAGGCGGCTGACCTGTGTCGCCAGCTCCTGCTCCTGCTTGTTGAGGGCAGCGTGCTTTTCGACGGCCAAATTCCACGCGGTGCGTGCGGAATCGAGCCGCTCACGAGCCCGGTCCCGTTCAGCGGCAAGTTCCAGGGCTCGACGTTCCTCGCATTCCGCCTGCTCAAATGCGGCTTGCACCTTTTCGATCGCA
>Ga0265329_10000618_pt1 | contig 18224 bp, 11 predicted proteins | sample 41627metaG_FD_202091 | JGI IMG/M metagenome (GOLD analysis project Ga0265329, IMG submission 202091) | Rhizosphere microbial communities from Carex aquatilis grown in University of Washington, Seatle, WA, United States - 4-16-27 metaG | ecosystem: Host-associated > Plants > Roots > Rhizosphere...
CCTTTGCTATCGCTCGCCTCCACGAAACGTCAACTTTTCAGACACGCTCTAAGACAATGAGCGGATAGCGAGGCCTGGGCCGGGCGGCCCGGGCACCACCGACCTGCAGCGGGCCGAAGAAGCCGAGCGCCGTTACGGCGAACTGCTGCACCTCTCGCATGACGCTATCTTCGTGTGGCGCTTGGACGGCAACATCGAGACTTGGAATCAGGGCGCCGAACTGCTCTATGGTTTCACCGCCGACGAGGCGCGCGGGCAGGTCCCGTTGCGGCTGCTCAAGAGCGAGTTTCCGCTGCCCTTTGCCGACGTCGCCGCCACTCTGCGCGAGCATGGGACATGGGGGGGCGAGCTCAAGCAGCGGACGAAATCGGGAAATACGATCGCCGTGTCGAGCAAGCTCCTGCTGATGCATGGTGATGATGGTGTTGACCGCGTCCTCGAATCGAACCGGGACATCACCGAGCGCAGGGCAGCGGAATCCAAGCTTGAGCGGCTCATCGAAGCCCTGCGCGAGGCGGACAGGCGCAAGGACGAGTTCATGGCCATGCTGTCGCACGAGCTGCGCAATCCGCTCTCGCCGATCCGCAACAGCCTGTTCATCCTCGAGCGTGCTCCCTTGGGCAGCGAGCAGGCCCAGCGGGCCAAGGCGGTCATCACACGGCAAGTTGAGCAGCTCACCCGCATTGTCGATGATTTGCTCGACGTGACGCGAGTCGCGCGCGGAAAGCTGCAGGTCAAGCGTCGTCCTCTCGAACTCGGCGAACTCATGCGACGCACGGTCGAGGATCATCGGTTGCTCATTGCCAACGCCGGGCTCGAACTGGACGTGCGTTTGCCTCCGCGCCCGCTGTGGGTGGACGGCGATCCCGCCCGCCTGGCGCAAGCGCTTGGCAACGTACTCGCCAACGCGGTGAAGTTCACCAGCCGGGGCGGACACATCTTCGTCGCCCTGGAAGAGTCCGCCGCGCCTTTTGGCATGGCGGTTCTCCGGGTGCGCGACGATGGAGTGGGCATCAACTCTGATCTGCTCCCGCGCCTGTTCGATCCTTTCGCGCAAGCGGATCGCACACTCGACCGCAGCCGGGGCGGCCTGGGACTTGGCCTGGCCCTAGTCAAGGGTCTGGTCGAACAGCATGGCGGACATGTACACGCAGCCAGCGACGGGCCGGGCAAGGGAGCGGAGTTCACCATCCAGCTTCCCTTGGTGAAGGCGCCGTCCGCAGAAGTGTCTGTGGCCCGCAACCCGCCCCACCACAGCACGCGGCGGGTTCTCGTCATCGAAGACAACGTCGACGCGGCCGACAGCCTGCGCGAGGCGCTCATGCTGGCTCAGCACGAAGTTTTGGTCGCGTACCGTGGCCCGGATGGTCTGGAGAAGGCGCGCGAGTTCAAACCGGATGTCGTGCTCTGCGACATCGGGTTGCCAGAAATGGATGGATACCAGGTCGCACGGGCCATCCGTGCCGACGATCAGCTTCGCAACGTACAGCTCATTGCCCTGACCGGGTATGCGCTGCCGCAGGATCTCGTCAAGGCCAAAGAGGCTGGCTTCGACCAGCACCTGGCCAAGCCACCGAGTCTGGAAAAGCTAGAGGAAGTCCTGGAGACTCCTCGTCCCTAGTTTTCCTCCCGGCCGCGCGCCAAACGCGCAGCCCTATGTAGGCCTGCCGCATGATCGGCTAGTGATTGCTTTCAACTATCAGCGGAATTTCGATTCGACCGAAAGACTGGCTGGTTGCCGCATCGACCAAATCAGCGCTGAGGGTCAGACTCGCGACGTCCGGCCTCGTCTTCTGGAAATAGACGAATCCCGCGATCTTGCGCCCGTCAGCAACCAAGCCCTCCCGGATCGCCCGCCGGAGCATCTCCTTTGTGGGCAAAGGTTCTCGCCAGTACGCGTGGGCGACGTACTGGTCTAGATCCGACTCGACCCATTCGCCAATCCACTCATCCTCAAGGCGAAACTCGGCCGGTACCGCTGAGACGGGAATGATCGCGTTGCCCTTTACCTGGGAGGGCGGCACAGCGCGGAGCATCTCGGGATTGTCGGGCGGTGACTTCACGCGGAAAGAGTCGTAGCGCAGCGACAGTGTCTTGCCGCTGTGGTTCTCTACTTCTAGCCAGACGGGAAGAACGTATTGCGACAGCGTGGGCGGATTTCCGTTCCAGGCACGCGCCCTCGCAATCATGCGCACGCCAGCGCTTTCACCCGTTTCATTCCGCAGCGCGCTCGCGGCTTTCGCCGCGCCGGAAACCGGGACCGGCTGGTCGCGGTGGGCACAAGCCGCCAACGCACACGCGCTGAGTAGCGCTCCGCGCAGCCATTGCGTGCTGTTGGCTCCTAGCCTCCCATTGCTCATGACTTCCTCCCCTGCGCGTATTGGATGCCCGATGGGCGCGAAAGGTGTCACCGCCCAAGAAGCGGCGCCGCGCAGAATCGCGCGAAGCCAAATCGATAGCGCGTGTTTCTGATTCCGTCCTGTGCCAAGAATCATTCGGTGGAGCTCGCCGACACGATCATCGAGCGCGAGACCGGCGATCACTCATGGTCGCTCAGGCATCGTTTCGATCTGGCGACCGATCTCCTGGATCGCGTTGCTCCCGAGAGTTCGCAAGAGCTGGCCCTGATCTTCGTGTGGCTGCGCTTCTCGGCCGTGCGGCAGCTCGACTGGCAGCGGCGCTTCAACACTCAGCCGCGCGAGCTGGCTCACGCCCAGGACCGCTTGACTCTCAAGCTGAGCGAGCGCACCGCCTCGGGGCTTGCCACGCGCCCGCTCTGGCGCCTGATCGCCGGCTGCGTGGGCCGGGGCAGCGAGGGCCAGCGGGTACGCGATGGGATCCTGGAGATCATGCACCGTCACGACATCAAAGAGGTGTCGGGTCACTTTCTGGAGGAATGGCACCAGAAGCTGCACAACAACACCACGCCCGACGATGTCGTGATTTGCCAGGCGTACTTGGAGTTCTTGCGCGGTTTTGGCGATGAGCGGGCCTTCTGGGCCAGCTTGCAGGCCGGGGGCGTGAGCCGCCAGCGCTTGCAGAGCTACGAGCGTCCCATTCGCAGCGCGCCTGACTACCTTCCCCATCTGCGCGAGGCGCTCTTGCACGATTTCGGCGAGTTCTTGTCGGTCTTGCGTGCGCTCCACGCCGCCACCGACCTGGGCAGCGCGGCTCTTGCCGCACGCCCCCTGCTCGACGAGTCCAGCCGCCAGCTCCTCGACTCGCTCTGGCGCCGGCGCGACGAGGCTGGGGCAGAGACCTGGGTATTGCAAGCGGCCAGCAGGCTGCGGGAAAGCTTGAACAGCCGACTGCAGCCGGGCACGGCGGGGCTGCGTGAAGTGCTCTACCTCGATCTGGCTTTGGAGGACTTTGTCCGCGTGGTGGTCGAGCGCAACTTGCACCAGTCGCTGTCGCTCGCGCAGTTGCTGGCCTGGACCGAACTGGTCTTGCGCAATCTGTGCGCCTCGCGGCCAAGCGAGGAACTGGCGCTGGGACTGAGCCACTTGCAGCGCCTGTGGACCCAGCCGCCCGTGGGGCGCGAGTGGGCTCTGCATGCGCAGGCGGTGCTGGAACGGCTGCGGCGCGAGTTGGCCGCGCTGGTTGATGGCGATGTGCATTTGCTGCAGCCAGTGGCCGAGTATCTGGGGCGCGCGTTCGGGGCCGCGGATTGGTCGGTGCGTTTGTTCAGCGAGGAGGTGGTGCGCGGTCGGTTGGATTTCGTGGCTTCGGCTCTGTTGCGCAAGCTCGACGGGGTGTTGCGCGGGATTGCGGGGCTGGGCCACTGGCAGGTGGTGAGCCGCGGCCGCGGCGAGGCGGGGGGAGTGGTGGAGAGGCTGGATTCGCTGGCAGCGGTGCAGGGCCGCGTGTTCCAGGTGCGCACCATCCTGATCGCAGAGGAGATCAAAGGCAACGAGGAGATCCCCGAGGGCGTGACGGCCCTGCTGTGCAAGAGCACAGTGGACTTGGTCTCGCATGTGGCGGTGCGTGCGCGCAATGCGGGCGTGCTGCTGGCCACTTGCTGGGACGCCGATCAGTTGACGGATGTGCGCGGCGGCCAGTGGCTGCGCCTGCACGTGAGCGCTGCGGGTGATGTCACGGTGGAGCGGGGCGAACCTGCGGGCGGAGAGACGATTCCGTCACGGGCCGCGCAGCCTGTGGTGCGACCGCCCAAGCCGGACATTCTGGCGTTGCGCCCCAATGATTTTCGCCCAGACAACGTGGGAGCAAAGTCGCGCAACCTGCAGCGCCTGACGGGGCGTCTGCCCGATTGGATCCATATCCCCGCTTCAGTGGCGTTGCCCTTCGGCGTGTGTGAACGGGTGCTCGATGATCCCGGCAACCGGGCGGTGACGGAAGAGTATCGGTCTTTGATGGCAAGTCTGGGCCATACCGGCCGCGAGGCCGTGCCGTCGTTGCTGGCGCGACTGCGCGACGCGATCGTGCGCCTGCATTCTCCGTCCGATGTCGAGCAGGCCCTGCGCGCGGCCATGGCCGCGGCCGGGCTGCCCGCTGCCGAGCCTTGGTCCGAAGCCTGGCGCTGCGTGACGCAGGTCTGGGCGTCCAAGTGGAACGATCGCGCCTTGTGGAGCCGACGAGCCAATGGCATTTCCGACGAGGGACTGCTGATGGCGGTGCTCATTCAGGAGGCGATTGCGACCGACTACGCCTTCGTCATCCATACCGCCAATCCCATGACGGGCGATCGCGACGAGCTCTATGCCGAGCTGGTGCCCGGCCTGGGCGAGATCTTGGTGGGCAACCATCCGGGCCGCGCCCTGGGCTTCTGCCTGCGCCGGGGCGAAGCGGTCCCGCGCCTGGTCTCCTTCCCGAGCAAGAGCCTAGAGCACAGAACGGTTTGCCGGACCGAGCGAAATTGCGCAGTTGCGAGCGGCCCGAGGCGCGACGAGGGAGAATACTCGACGTATTTGACCGAGGAGCAACGAAGGGACGCGGCGCAAATCCGCGATTTCGCGACGGGAGGCAAACCGTTCGGTGCTCTAGGCCTGTATGGACACGGTCTCATCTTCCGATCCGATTCCAATGGCGAGGATCTCGCTGGCCTTGCGGGCGCGGGGCTTTACGACAGCTTCATGCTTCCGCCTGGTCGTCCCGCTCGCATCGACTATGCCCGCGAGGAGCTGCTGTGGAACGAATCTTTGCGCAACCACATCCTCATGGGTGTGGCCGGTATTGGTACAGCGATAGAAGCAGCCCTGGGTGGCGCGCAGGACATAGAAGGCGTATATGCCAAGGGACGTTTCTTCGTCGTGCAGGCTCGTCCTCAAGTGGGATGAGAAAATGGCTGAGTCTTCGCGCATTCACATCGGCAATCAGACCGCCTTCTACGTGGCGCCGCTGCAGCCCTTTGCCTTTGCCGTCGAGCAGGGCTTTGATGCCTTCGAGTTTTTTCCCGATGGTTCAGCCGAGGGGCCAAGCTGGGCCACCGCCGACGTGCCGCCGGAAATTCGCGCCTTCATACGCGAGCAGGCCAAGCGGCGCGACATTCGGCTGAGCGTACACGCTTCCTTGGCGGCCGACCCGATGACCGCCTCCGGTCTGCGCGTGCTCGCGCGCGACGTGGCCTTTGCCCGCGACATCGGCGCTCAAGTGGTCAACCTGCATCTGGCGCCGGTGGAGCCCCATGCGTTCGGCCGGGCGGTGCTGCTTCTCGCAGCTCCCTTGCAGGCGGTTGGCTTGCAGCTCTCGATCGAGAACATCATTGCCACCGCGCCCGAGGACATCAACGCGCTCTTCGCCGACGTGCGGGCCCGCGATCGGGTGCGCGCGCGCTCCATCGGCGTCTGCCTCGACATCGGCCACGCCAATCTGCACGAGGGCACGCGCAACGACTACCTGGGGTATCTGGATCGATTGTCGGATCGCGTGCCCATCGTGCATGTGCATCTGCACGAGAATCGTGGCGACCATGACAGCCACATGACGTTGTTCACTGGCCCGGCAGGGGAGAACCCGCTCGGCATCGAGGGGTTGGTGCGGCGTCTGATCGAACGCAGCTACAGCGGCTCAATCATTTTCGAGCAATGGCCCCGTCCCGCCAGTCTGCTTGCGATGGCCCGGAACAGGTTGCGCGCCATCATCGAGGTCGCGCAGTCAGGCAAGGGGGCCACAACGCGCGCATAGCGCTGCGGATCGGGATCATGCGTGTTGCTGTGGCCAGCGCCGTGTGCTAGGTCGTAGCTCTGGTCATGGGGTGGGCGGCATTGGGAACGCGTGCAGTGCTTTCTTCGCTTTGTCTCTTGCCGAGAGATCTTTAGTTTCTTGCCGGATCAAACCTGCACGAGAAGAGGTGATGGGCACGAAATCTCCCAAAGACGTCAACGCTGAGAACCAGCGGCTGAGTGCCGAGAATGTGGAACTCCGTCTCCGGTTGCAGGAGGCCGAGCAAGGGCTCGAAGCGATTCGCACGGGACTGGCTGAATACAGCGCCGAGCACAAGCACACCGAGCAGGCGCTGCGCGAGGCGAATCTCCAGCTCGCCGAAGCCGATCGCCGCAAGAACGAATTTCTCGGGCTGCTGTCGCACGAGCTGCGCAACCCGCTCACGCCCATCCGCAACAGCATCTACATACTGGAAAAGGCCACGCCGGGCGGGCCGCAAGCGCGCCGGGCGCTCGCGGTCATTGACCGGCAGATGAGTCACCTCACCCAACTGGTGGATGACCTTCTCGATGTCACCCGCATAAGCCGAGGCAAGATCCGGCTGCAACGCGCGCGTCTCGACCTGGTTGAGGTTGTGCGCCGGACCGTGGAAGACCACCGCGCTTTTCTTGAGCACCATGAGGTGGTGCTGGAGCTGCCGGACGATGCCATCTCAATCGACGGCGATCCGACGCGGCTAGGGCAGGTGATCGGCAACCTTCTCATCAACGCAGCGAAGTTCACCCCGGAGAAGGGCGAGATCTCAGTGGTGCTCACGCGGACCTCGGATAGCGCCGTGTTGGAGGTCGCTGACACAGGGCTGGGCATCGATCCAGACACGCTCAAGAGGCTGTTTCAGCCCTTCGCCCAGGCCGAGCGCAGCCTGAGCCAGAGTCGCGGCGGAATGGGGCTGGGGTTGGCGGTGGTGAAAGGACTGGTGGAGTTGCACGGCGGCGCGGTCAGCGCGCACAGCGATGGCTCCGATCAAGGTGCGCGCTTCACCGTCAGGCTGCCGCTGGACGAGAAGGGCTCCGTCGCGCGCGAAGGCCAGAGCGCGAATGGCGCCCACGCTGAAAAGCACAAAGTCCTCGTGATCGAGGACAACGTCGACGCTGCCAGCCACCTGCGCGAGGCGCTTGAGCACTGGGACCACGAGGTCGAGGTCGCGCGCAGCGGGCCCGAGGGGCTGGACAAGGCCCGGCAGTTCGATCCCGATTTCGTGCTTTGTGCGCTCGGCTTGCGCGGAATGGATGGCTACGATGTCGCCCGCGCCTTCCGGGCCGACGAGCAACTCAAGGACGTGCACCTCGTCGCCACGAGCAACGGTGTGTTGCCCGAGGAGATTGAGCGAGCGGCGCAGGCCGGCTTTGAACGGCATCTCAGTGAGCCGTCCAGCGTTGAGGCGATCGACGAGATTCTCCGCGCCATGTTGCGATTACCGTCAGGGGGAGGCGGGAGCGGGTCGGGCACATAAGGGTGATGGGTTCGAAGCCCTCGCCAACTGACTGCGACCAACAAGCCGGCGAAGCATCCAAAGTTCGTGGAGGTGCTGGCTCTTGCGCATTTACGCGATTCTGTTCTTGGCGGGAGTGCTTACCATTCTCCTGCCTTGCATTCTGCCGCTGGTGCCGTTGGTGCTGGGGGTCAGCCTGGCCGGGCAACGACGCGTTCGGCCGCTGGTCATCGTGGCCGGCATGGCGGCCAGCTTCGTGATCTTCACATTCGTGCTTCAGGTGGTGTTGGCGCGCTTCGTGGCGGCAGCCGACTTGATTCGCATCGCCAGCACCTACGTATTGCTCCTGTTCGGCGTGTGCTTTCTCAGCACGGACGCGCGCGTGCAGATCGCGGTGGCGGCGCTGGGCGCTCTTTTCTTCACTTCGCACGGATGGCTTTCTGTGCTGCTGGCCGCCTTGCTGGGAACGGCAGCGGTGCTCCTGGCGGGCCGGGTGGCAGCCAGAATCCAGCAGCTCGGGAGCAACGTGCAGCACAGTGCCAGCGCCGGGCTGGGGGGCGAGTCTCTGCTCACGGCCCTTATCGTCGGCCTGACCCTGGGCATGGTCTGGGTTCCTTGTGCCGGGCCTGCGCTGGGATTCGCGCTAGCGCTTGTGCGCGATCAGCCGGGCCCGCGCGCCCTGGCAGCTTTGGCCGCCTACGCCGTTGGTGCGGCCACACCGCTCCTATTGGTGGGATACGGCGGCCAGCAGACGCTGCGTTCGGCACGCGCACTCAATCGACACAGTGGGGTCATCAAACGCGTGGCCGGAGGATTGCTGGTGCTGTCCGCGCTGGCCTTGCGCTACGACTGGCTCACCGACGGGCAGGTGTGGCTGTCGCAGCACACATCGTTCGGCTCGTTGGCCAGCTCACTGGAGGACAAACTCATGGGCAAGAGTCTGGTTCAGCCCGCGCTGGCATCTGGTGCGAGGCAGCCGGGCGCGCAGGCGGCGCCGGCACTACCCTCGTTGCCGCGGGTGGCTCCAGCGCCAGAGTTCGTGGGCCTTGGCCCCTGGTACAACTCGGCGCCCCTCACGTTGGCTTCGTTGCGCGGCAAGGTCGTGTTGGTGGATTTCTGGACCTATAGCTGTATTAACTGCGTTCACACGTTGCCTTATGTGCAGGCGTACTGGACGCGCTACCAGAACGCGCCCTTCGTGCTGGTCGGGATCCACACGCCTGAGTTCGTATTCGAGAAGAGCCCGCAGAACGTGGCGGCGGCCATCCAGCGCCACGGGCTCAGCTATCCCATCGCGCAGGACAACGATTACGGAACCTGGAATGCCTACGGCAACCGCTACTGGCCGGCCAAGTACCTGGTCGACGGCGACGGCATCGTGCGCTACACGCATTTCGGTGAGGGCGACTATGAAGAAACCGACCTCGCTATTCGCAGCTTGCTGGCCGAGCTGGGGCGCCGGCCCGCCCATGTCAGCGGTCCGGCGATCGGCGGGGGCGCACCCGTCGCATCACCGGCACGTGATCGGTCGCCCGAAACCTACTTGGGGGTGCGCGGGTGGTCGGCCTTGGCCAATGGGCGGGACCAACCTGATGGTGGAGTTCATCGCTATATCGGGCCGTCGTCGCTGGCGCTGAATCGCTACGCGCTGGTCGGCTCGTGGCGATTGCTGGAAGGCGAACGACAGGTGTTGGCCGGGGCCGAGGGCGAGATTCGCTACCGCGCGTTGGCTGGCGAAGTGAACCTGGTGCTGGGCCTGGAACCTGGAACCCCGGCGCACACCGCGGACGTGGAAGTGGACGGAAATGCCTGCAAGACCATCACCATCGACCGGCACGATCTCTTCAATCTGTGGAGCGGTCCCTACGGCGAACACGACGTGGCGCTGCGGGTTCACGGCCACGGCGTGGCCGCCTACGCCTTCACCTTCGGTCAGTAACCGGGGCGTCCGCGAGCAGCTCCTCCAGCTTCTCCAGGCTCGATGGTTTCGCGAGGTGCTCGTCGAAGCCAGCGTCGCGTGCCCGCTGCAGGTCATCGGGCTGGGCGTAGCCGCTCAGGGCCACCAGGAACACGTCTTTCAGGGCCGGGTCAGCTCGGAAGGCGCGCGCGACCTCGTAGCCGTCCATGCCGGGCAGGCCGATATCGCAGAGGACGATTTCGGGATTGAAGGTTCGAGCCCGGTGGAGCCCGTCGGGACCGTTGTAGGCAACCTCGATGACATGCGCGCCGAATTCGAGTACCTCGCGCAGACTGTCGGCTGCGTCCCGATTGTCCTCAATGACCAGCACCCGTCGGCAGCGTGCCTCGGGCCGGGCTGGGCTTGTGCTCGGCTCCTTGCCCGCACTCTGGTCGAGCGGCAGCTCGATCACGAACTCCGCCCCCTGGCCGAGGCCGTCGCTGTGCGCATGAACCTCACCGCCATGCATCTCCACCAGGCCCTTGACCAGCGCCAAGCCAAGCCCCAGGCCACCCTGGCTGCGATCCAGGGATGCGTCGGCCTGCATGAAGGGCTGGAACAACCGGCCGAGCAGCGCCGGCGCGATGCCAACTCCGCTGTCGATGACCCGCAGGATGGCGTGAGTCTTCGACGGGGCAGCCTCGGTGCTGACCCTGACCCGCCCGCCGGCCGGGGTGAACTTGGCCGCATTCTGCAGGAGGTTCCCCACCATCTGGGCGATACGCTCGACATCGCCCCGCATCGGTAAGCGCTCCGGCGCGAAGGTCGCCTCGACCACGATTCCCTTTTCCTCGAACAAGGAGCGATGGTCGTCCACCGCGCGACGAACCAGATCACTCAGTTCGAGTGAACGGGGTTGTAGCTGAATCTTGTTGCGTGAGACGCGTGTGACGTCGAGCAGGTCGTCCACCAAGCGCGTGAGCTGGCCGATCTGCCGGCCGATAACATCGCGGGCGCGCTGGGACTGCTGACCACCCGAGGGTGCGTGGTCGAGAATGTAGAGGCTGTTGCGAATGGGCGCGAGCGGGTTGCGCAGCTCGTGTGAGAGAATGGCCAGGAACTGGTTCTTGTGGAGGTCTTGTTCGCGCAGTTGCTGGTTGGCCGCTTCCAACTCTTGTTCCGCCTGTTTGCGCTGGGTGACGTTCTTGAAGTAGCCGATGAGGCCGTCGATCTCACCTTGGGCATTGCGCCTGGGCACGTAGGACCCGTCGAAGAATTGCGGTTCGCCCTGGGGAGTAGCGATCGGCAGTTCCACATGGATCGGCTCACCCGTGGCTAGCACCCGCCGCTTGATAGCGGTCAGCTTGTCGGCATCCTCGCGCGACAAAAAATCGTGGTCGGTCTTGCCGATCATGTCCTTCTGGGTGAGTCCCATCTGGGGATTGATGACCAAGCGATAGCGCAGGTCGCGGTCCTGGATGAGTATGTGGTCAGGCGTGTGATCGGCGATGGCCTTGAAGCGCTCCTCGCTCGCGCGCGCCGCCTCTTCGGCCCGCACACGTTCGCTGATGTCAATCGACGCCCCGAGAATCGCCGGCTTGCCCCCGAACGTGATGGGGCGAACCGACGACAGGAGCCAGAGGGGCGTTCCGTCGGCCCTCTTGGCTTTCAGCTGATAGTTGCTGACCAAGCCCTGCTCCCGGATGGCGTCGATCATCTTCGCGCGGTCAGCCGGGTCGTAGTACACCTCCGGCCCTTTGCGACCAATGATTTCCTCTTTGCGAAATCCGAAGGCTTCGTTGTAGGTGGTGTTGGTAAACACAATGGTGGAGTCTTCCATGCGGCTGAGAGAGATCAGGACGGGAAGAGCTTCTGCTATGGTTCGAAATCTTTGCTCGCTTTCCTTGAGAGCCTCCTCGGCGGTCTTGCGGTCGTCGATGTCGCGCAGATAGACGTCGAGGCCTCCCGTGTGCGGGAACATGAACACTTCGTACCAGCGACCGTTGAGCGGCGAAGGCGCTTCGTAATGCTCGTGGCTGCGCTTCTCCACGGCATCGAGATAGTGCTGGTGGATTGGCGTCCCCACGATCTTCGGGAAGACGTCCCAGATGACCTTGCCCACCAACTCGCTCGCGGGCCGGCCAAAGGGCGCTCGTTCGGCGGCTGGGTTCACCATGACGAAACGCCACTCATCGTCGAGCGAATAGAATGCGTCGGCGATGCTCGCCAGAATTGCGCTGGTCCTGTCATGGGACTCGCGCAGGGCTGCCTCGGCCTGCTTGCGCCCAGTGATGTCAGCCACGGTGCCGACCAGGCTGGTCGCGCGACGAGTCCGGCCCTTGCCTGCGAAAGTCGCCACTCCGCGTGCCTCGACCCAGACCGTCGTGCCGTCGGGCCGGTTCACCCGGTACTCGGCGGAATAGGGCTTGGGATGGGTTGGATCGAGCGCGGCTTCCACCGCGGCCCAGACGCGCGTCAGATCGTCTGGGTGCAGGAGTTTCAAAATCCGTTCGTTCAGTTGTTGAGAGCCAGAGACCCCGAAGATCTCGGTGTAGCGCTTGTCGTAGGTGGCCACGCGGGTCACTGGGTCGTAGTGCCACCACCCCATGCGCGCGGCATCCAGCGCGAGCTGTCGCTGTTGGGCCAGGTCGTCCGGCTGGGCCTCGGCGGGTTTGGCTTGCTTCTGCCTGCACGATCCCCCCGCGGGTTTTGTCCGGGGGGAAGACCGTTTTTGTGGCTGACGTTTCATCGACGCACCTCATGGTGGCCCGTCAACCAACGAGCGCGGGCGGGGCGAAACATCCGTCTGATCCTCAAGGGGCTGCAGTGGATGTCTAGCACGGCAGGGCTTGGCTAACAGCCTGTTTCGCCCCCGATAACTGTAGTAACCTTTCTTGTAGTTCCCTTCCTGGTGCGCACGACGCTGCCGTGTTCGACGGCAACGTTCCCTGCGCCCATCGCTTGAGCCTTGAGGAATCATGCATACTCCCCTCGTCGTAGCCTCAGCCTTCATCCTTGCGTTTCTTGGCCCGGTCTGGAGCGACGCCCGAGCCGCTGAGGCGCCGCCAGCCGCACCCGCGGAGGCCAGCGCGGATCGCATTGGTAACTCCGTGGTTCAAGTGTTCTCGACTCGGCGTGATCCCGATTTCGTCAAGCCTTGGACCAAGCAATCGCCACACGAGCTGACGGGGAGTGGCGTGATTGTGGAGGGCAAGCGCATTCTGACCAACGCTCACGTGGTCACCTACGCCAGCCAGATTCAGGTGCAAGCCAACCACGCGGGTGACAAGGTCGCGGCCTCGGTGGTGGCGGTCGCGCCCGAAATCGACCTCGCGCTGCTCAAGCTGGACGATGAAAGCTTTTTCGACTCCCGTCCCGCTGTGGGCCGCGCCGGCACGCTGCCCAAGGTGAAGGACACCGTCATGGTCTATGGCTTTCCCACGGGGGGGAGCAGTCTGTCGATTACCAAAGGAATCGTGTCACGCATCGAGTTCGCCACCTACAGCTCCTCCCAGTCCGGCCTACGCATCCAGATCGACGCCGCCATCAACCATGGCAACAGCGGTGGCCCGGCCATCGCCGACGACAAAATGGTGGGGCTGGTCTTCGGCCAGCTGGGAGGCGCCCAGAACATCGGCTACATCATCCCGTGCGAAGAGATCGAACTCTTCCTGCAGGACTTGGCCGACGGCAAGTACGACGGCAAGCCGGCCATGTTCGACGATCTCCAGACCCTGGAGAATCCGGCGCTGCGGGCCTTTCTCAAGGTCGACAAATCGGTCCAGGGCATCGTGGTCAACCTGCCATACGGCAAGGGGTCGAGCAATCCGCTGAAGAAGTGGGACCTCATCACCCGGATTGGCGACACCAAGATTGACGACCAGGGAATGGTCAACCTGGGCAACAATCTACGCGTTCGCTTTCAGTACCTCATTCAGAAGCTGGCCAAGAATGGAAAAGTCCCGCTCACGGTGATTCGCGCGGGCAAGGAACTGTCGCTTCAGTTGCCGGTCTCCACCACCCGGCCGATGGTGGTCGCTGACCTGGCCGGAAAGTATCCCTCCTACTTCATCTACGGACCCTTGGTCTTCTCCAGCGCTTCGATGCAATTCGTGGGCGCGGCCAGTGGCTGGAATCGCGGGGCCTCCGGCTTCATTGGCACTCCGGTGATGAGCCGGTTTCTCGATCCGCCCGCGTTCGATGGAGAGGAGATCGTGGTGGTCTCGTCGCCCTTCCTTCCCCACAAGCTGGCCGTGGGCTACAGCAACCCCGCCGGGCATGTGGTCACAGCCGTCAACCGCACCCCCATCAAGAACCTGGGTCATCTGGTGCAAGTCCTGCGAGACGCCCGCGACGAATTCATCACCATCGATTTTGCCGGCCACGCGGGCGAGGCTCTGGTCTTCGCGCGATCAGAAGCGTTGGCAGCGACTGAGGAGATCCTCACCGACAACGGCATCCGCGCCCAAGGTTCGCCCGACACACTCAAGGTGTGGAGCGCGAAGTAGAAGCGCGCTGGCCTGTCCTCGACAGCCGCTGGGGCAAGGTGATTGACTGGTTGGTCGCAGGCTGGCCTGGCACCGTTCTTGATACTTATGGCGGCGAGGCCAGGCCGAATGGGTACATTTCGCACTTGCTCGGCCGAATCGCCTGGAAAGGAAGGGTCTTCCGATGAGTACCGTGGCAACTCTCGCTGTGGCGCTGGTTCACAGTGTCGTCCTGGCTCAACAGGAGCCCGTTCCACCGCCAATGCCTTTTCCGCCGTGGAGCCAGCCGCCCCCAAACTACTCCAGGTGGCGACCCCCACCGCCCCCGATGGACGACCAAAGCTACCAGCCCCAACCCCCGGGCGAAATCCACAGCCTTCCGTGGCGGCCGGTCAGCCTGACCCTATCGCTGGGTTTCGCAAGCCTCACCGATTCAACTGTCGACTACCGCGATTCTGGCGCCAGCTTTGGGCTGCGCTTGGGTGCCGAAATCGCGCAAAGGCTGGCATTGACCGTGGGCCTGGAAGGCACCAATGCGCAGCGCGACGGCTACAATGAGAACCAGTGGGCCTTTCTCGTCGGCCTGCAGTGGTTCTTCCTGCCCCAGCTGTATGTGCGCGGGGCGGTCGGGGCGGGAGGTGTCTCAACCGACGACGACGACGGCCTGCACGTGGCGCTGGGAGGCGGCTTGGGGTTTGAGCTGGTCCAGATGGCAGACTTCGCGCTGGGAGTGGAACTGGCAGGTACCTGGCTTCACCTTCCAAAAGCCGACTGGAATTCGTTGGGCGCCAACCTAGTCGTGAGCTTCTTCTGACTAGGGCGCGGCGCTCAGTCTTCGCGGATTGCTGGGAGCCTCTGGTATCGGCTCTCCTGCGATCTGCTGCTGCAAGGCGCGCAGGGCGTCTTGGCAGGTGAACATCGCCTTGCGCTTCTGGTCTAGCGAGATGGCGAGTGAGTGCACGTTGTGCGGTCTATCGTTCAGAGCGGGGGGCAAACCGACTAGAAATAGGCAAGGAAAGCGACCAGCCCCGTGAACTGGTCTTTGCGGTTATAGGCCACCTCGCCTGCGTCGCCTTTTTGGAAGATGTCTTTGTTGGCAAAATCCCCGCGCAGTTCAAGCCGCAGTTCGAAGTGCTTCGCCACGGTCAGACCGCCCATCAAAGTGCCTTCGTAAAGAACCGCATCGCCCGTGTAGGCCGTGGCGGGCGGCGTGACGAATCCCAAGGTGTACCCACCACTCTTGCTCGACACCAACTCAAACCTGGCAGCAACGTTGAACAGGTCGGTGAAGGCGTACTTCCCCATGGCCGCCGCGCCGATCCAGTAGGGAGTGCCGTCCTTCAGGTAGTCAACGTTGAGGCCAACGGATGCCTGGGCAATATCCTTGGTCACCACGCCGTCAATCAGAATTCTCGTGTTACCGCCTGAGCCAGCCGTGGTTTCCTTGCCAATGTAGGTGGTCAGGGAGGCATTCAGGCCGGAATCCGGCGGGGCAAAGGTGGCGTTGGCGCCAAAGGTCTTGCCGATGTTGTTATCCGGGTCGTTGTTCCAGCCGTTGACCAGGCTGGCCTGCAGCTTGAGCGACGGGTTCACCGTGGCATTCACGCGCAGACCTGTGTGCAGCAGAGGAACGCCGTAGAACAACATCGAACGGCTGTAGAGCCAGTTCTTGTTGGACTCGATGACCTCGGCGCTGGCAGTGGTCACGAAGCGGCCAGCGTCCACGGTCAGCCACTTCGTCGCTTTGACCGTGGCAAAAGCCTGTTGCACGAGGAAGTCATTGCCGTACTGACTGGCCGACAGGGTGTTACCAGCCGCACTGGCCGTGGCGCTGGACCCGTTGATGATGGCGGCCGTGTGACCCGCGCCCAGGTCCATGCGAAAGGCGACATATTCCGTGTCCGCCCCCACGCCCAGCTTGGCGTAGTTGAGCGAGAAGCTATTGGCCGCCACGTCGAACTGACGGGGAGCCCCTGGGCCTTGAAGTGACGGCTTCCCAGTGAAGTTGTACATGTAGTAGGCGTCCACCAGCGCCTCCCATGTAAAAGCGATGGGCGGAGCTGCGACAGGCGCCACCGGTGCAACAAGTGTTGCTGGTGTAGCTGTTGCCGGTGCAGCCGCGGGCTGGGCCGGCGTTGCGGTCGGCGCATCGACCGGCGTTGCTGCCTGCCCGAATGCCGCCAGCGGACTCAACACAATTACGGTTGCGATAACGGAACCGAGTAAATTGCGCATCTCTTTCTCCTTGATTGCAAAAGCCAAACCAATTGGTGCGCTGTCGCAACCAGGCCCGCTCTCAATCTTTCCTGCCGTCGGAAAACAATTGGTGTGGATGACTGTCTGACGAAGCTGAGGAGCCTTGCCCCTCAGCTAACTAGATAGATGTGCTGGTCTTGCTTACGTGCCGCCGTAGCGCCGCCGTAACTCGAGGTTCACTTCCAAGACGTTGACCATCTTCTCGCCGACGAGACCACCGAGAGGGGCAGTCGCGTTTTCTTGCAGCACTTCCTCGATTTCCTTGCGCGTGTCGGTCTCCTTGCGATTCCCGTTCTTCGCCCACGCCGCCACGACCCGGTCGAGCTGGAAGAGGGCATTCTTCAGCGTGATGTGCGGGTCCAAGCCGGAGCCAGACGCCATGACCATGTCCCCCGGCACCTCTTGCAGAGCAGCGTCGGCATGCTCCTGTCGCCACATATCGAAGAAGTTGGACTGGATGTCCGTGCCTTCCTTCACCGGCTCGATCGCGCTCACGGTCTTGCCGTCGGCGGTCTTATGCTCGACCGCCGCCGGGAACTGCCCCGGGTACGTCTTCGAGAAGTCGTCGAAGAAGATCACGGCGAAATCCGCGGCTGCCGGCTTGTCCGTGCCAGGATTGTCTTTGCTCCACTGTGCTGTCTCATTCGGATGCGTTGCGGCCCACGCATCGACATACTTTGCGTGCGACGGGTCCGCCTTCACCCACGCTTGGGCCAAGCTGTTGTGGGCATCCGCCCACTGTGCCACAATATGCGGGTTTCCCTGGTATTGGTCCTTCTGGAACCACATATCAATGTCTGGCGCCACTGGCTGGCCCGCCTTTGCTCCGCTCTGGTACTTGACGATTGGGCCAAGCATGCTGGCCACCCGCGCCCGCAACGCATAATTGGAGCTGCTAAGATTCGACGGCCCCGACGCCTCGGCTGCATACGACACGGCGGATGGCCGTGGCTGGAAGTATTCGTCCTTCGTGAACGGTTGAGCGATCAGCCGCGAGCCGACCGGTTTTCCGTCCGGACCATACAGAATGCTTCCGTTCGCTTGCTCGGGGAACACCGTCTGACCAATTCCCCACAACACCAGCGGATAGGCGATGCAGACAATCCCCACCACGAAACCTAACAGGACCAGACTCTTGGATAGGTATTTCATGTTTCTCTCCTACGTCAGGCTGCCAGATGCAGGGCGACCATGAAGATGTCGATGAGCTTGATGCCCACGAACGGAACGATGACGCCGCCCAACCCCCAAATCAGCAGATTGCGCCGCAGTAGCGAATCGGCCCCGACCGGCCGATAGCGGACACCCCTCAGCGCAATCGGAATGAGCAGCGGGATTATGATCGCGTTGAAGATGACCGCTGACAGAATTGCCGATGTGGGCGAGTGCAACTGCATCACGTCCATGTGCTTGAGCCAGGGCAACGTGCCGGCGAAGAGTGCCGGGACGATGGCGAAATACTTGGCGACGTCATTGGCGATCGAGAACGTCGTTAAAGCACCACGGGTCATCAACAACTGCTTGCCTACCTCGACGACTTCGAGCAGTTTGGTTGGATCGCTGTCGAGGTCGACCATGTTGCCGGCTTCTTTCGCAGCCTGAGTGCCGGAATTCATTGCCAAGCCGACGTCCGCTTGGGCGAGGGCCGGCGCGTCGTTGGTGCCATCACCCATCATCGCCACTATCTTTCCCTCAGCCTGCTCCTTCCGGATGTAGGCAAGCTTCGCCTCCGGCGTGGCCTCGGCGACGAAGTCATCCACGCCCGCCTGCTTGGCAATCGCGGCTGCCGTCAGCGGATTGTCCCCAGTGATCATCACCGTGCGCAAGCCCATCTTGCGCAGCCGCGCGAAGCGGTCTTGAATGCCAAGTTTCAAGATATCTTCCAGCACTACCAACCCGGCGATCTCGTTGCCCTCGGCCACAACCAGCGGAGTTGCTCCCCTGGAGGCGACCTCTTTCACCGACTCTTCCA
>Ga0265329_10000620_pt1 | contig 18167 bp, 16 predicted proteins | sample 41627metaG_FD_202091 | JGI IMG/M metagenome (GOLD analysis project Ga0265329, IMG submission 202091) | Rhizosphere microbial communities from Carex aquatilis grown in University of Washington, Seatle, WA, United States - 4-16-27 metaG | ecosystem: Host-associated > Plants > Roots > Rhizosphere...
GGCTGCTCGGTCACCATTCGGGGCTGGGCGGGTCAGCGTGGTCGACCTCGCCCGCACCGCCAATTCCTCCATGATTTCTCCGACGCTGAACGCCCTGCGCCCGCTGCGGCTCCTCAATTCTCGATTTGCCCAAGACGACCTTGCTTTTCTCGTCACCACTGTCAGCGCGCTGCGAGTCCTCGAACAGCCAGGGCATCTGATCCATGCCCCGGTATTGCTCACGTTCCAATCGCCTTGTCGATCTTCTTCTGCTGGGCCCGCCCTGGGCATCCTTTCGAACGCGCCGATCCTGATCTTCGCTGTCTCCATGGCCTCCCTCGGCGCGCTCGACTTGATAAATAATATAGAGCTTGTCGCCGTCCGCGGCTGAAGGCAAAGTAGCTGGCAAAGGTCTCAAGGAGCGTTTCTCATGGGGGACAACGGAGAGAGGCTGTCGAATCGCGCACTGCTTGTGGGACCAGAAATCGTCACCATCCACGTCGCGTCGGCTCGCGGCCCATTGGCGGGGAGGAACGCAAAACTTGCTACGCCGGCGACGCAAGTTTCTCTCGTCAATGCCGGTGCAACTACCCTAGAAGTCGCACGCCTGGCCATCGATCCCCTGCGGCGGTCGGACACCGGCGCGCGAGCGGAATCCGACCTTTCCGCCGAGCCGGCGCCTGCGGCGTTGGCGGCTGGTGAGAGCGTTGCTGTGACTATTTCCGGTTCCGTTCCGGCCAAACCTGGAATCTACTTGACGACATTGCGAGCCGAACACAAGGACGATCCCTCGCTAGCGGTTCGTGTCGAGTACCGCGTGGCCGCACGCTGGACTTGGGGCTTTGCCTGCATGCTCGTTGGACTGTTCATCGTTGCGCTGATCAATTTGCTCGATGGCGAAAGTGGCGTCAAAGGAGCACTGCGTCGCGCGCTCCTCGACCGCCAGCGCGCCCACGAATTCTTTCAGCAAGTTCAGCCGGCCCAGAGCCGAGCCGCCCAGATCGATGAAATCGACCGAGAATTCGACGCCGCTATTGCACATCTGCGAAGGCGTCGAGAGCTGTCCTTTGTTGATCGTCGCGGCGCCGATGCCGACGAACACCTCAGAATGGCGACGGACCTCACCCTCGATCTGCGCAAATCGCTGTCCTCTCATGCTCCCAGAAGCGAAGAGCTGTCCGAGCTCACCGAGCAATGGAAGAATCTCAAGAGCAGCTTCACTTATCTGTCGAGTGCGTACTTCTCTCCTGTTCCTCGAGGCGTTTCGCTGAATCAACGGCTCAGTGCCTTCGACACATGGGCGGCTGAACGGCTGTTGCGACCACCAATTGCCTACTACACAGGCGAGATTGACGACCAGATCAACAATCTGCAACTGCTATATGCTTCCGGGCGTGAGCAAGACGCCGCAACGAAGGCTGTCGCCGTACGGGGATGGTTGCAACTCGCCGCCGAGAGCGTGAAGACGGCAGCCAGATCGGTCAAGGGCTTCGTACAACTGCATGCAAACGATATTGTGTCAGTCCAAAGAATGCACCAGTGGCTGGATAGCGCTGAAATCGCCGTGGAACGGCGGACGACGATTCTTAAATCGCTCGATGATTTGGCGGCCTCGCTCTCCGAACCCCTTCATTGGGAATCTCGGCGGGCTGTTTCTCTCCATATTCAGGAGACCCGAACCGCCTTGTTACGTGCTGCTAGCGAAGCCGTGAAGGCCGCAACGGAAGTGTCGCGCGCTCGAGAAGAACGAGAAGATTCGATCGAAAGCGTTCAGGCGGTCATTGACGAAGGCGCAACGCTCCGGCGCGGCCCTGATGGCAAGATTGACCCTGTAGAAAAGACGCTCTGGATGCGGCGTGTGGCGGCGGCCTGGCGCGCGCGCCTCGCGACGCTTCCCGACGCCAATCCGCCCGCGATGCTTTCGCAAATCGATTCGATCGAAGCGGCCATTCAGTCCAACCATCTTGACGCAGTAAGCGAGCACACGCACCAGCTGTTTGCCCTATGGGCAGCCTACAGTTCCGATCGTGCGAGGTCTGCCATCCTCAAGCAGGTCGCCCCATTCTGTTTGAAGATGCGCGACGATATACTGGTCGACATGGAGGCCGCGCAGCAGACGATGCGCGCGCTCGACGGCGACCCCAACCTACAGAGATGGCAAGGCGAGCTCTCGGCTCTAAACAAGAGCACGCATGCAACACCCGATGTCGTAGACAAGATGCCTCAGGATTGTCTCGACATCATGAACAAACTGTCCTCGACCGCGTATGGGGTGTCCAATGAGATAGCCAGCGCTCTGTGGAATACATGGGTTCTTCCGGATGCCACGAAGCAGGAGCTCGCCGCAGACCTTGCCTCCAGTTTGACCCCGGAGGCCCTGGCAACCATGACCCATTTCGTGAGGCCAGTGCGAATCGAGGTCGCAACACCTGTTGACGAGCGAAATGCCGAGCGAAAGATTGAGTTCAAATTTCTCAACCTGGGGCCGGATTGGGGCGAAGGCGACAAGGTGACTGTCCATTTCGGAGACGGCACGCTAGTGCGTATGTCTGGCGAAGACTTGCGCAAGAGGAGATCGGTGACGCATGTGTACAGCAATTCAAAGACTTATGCAGTGACGATTATCGTTGCGGATTCCTTTCAGCAGGACGTAGCCCAGCCAGTGGGCAAGATTTTTGGCCGGGGCGACTTGCGACAACTCAGGATTTCACCATCACCGATTTCGTTGGCGCGCCAGCTTGAAGACACATTCTTCAATGCCCGCTTTGCGCTTTCGCTTCTCATCGCCGGACTTCTCTATTTCTGGCGATATCACTCATCTAAGGCGGTTTTCGGCGCTAACCCCTTCGATTATGCCCAGGCCTTCGCGTTGGGTTTTGCGGTCAGCTTGGCTCTCAACGAATTGCCACAAAAACTCGCCGAATTCGTGTCGATGAAGGGGTAGCTGTCAAAAGGCGAGGTGACGGTTGTAGATGGCCATCAAGATCCGCAGGAGAATGGCCCGAGCCCGCTACCGCGCCAACAGCGTCTGAGACCGAGACCACCGAACCAACGCCGTGGTGGAAACGCTTTCTGGAGCAGACCGGCATCGATGTGATGGCCTGTACCTGCTGCAAGATGGGGCGCATGCATCGGCTGTGGTCGCTGGGTAAGCATCCGGTCCTGGCCATCTCGCGCACGCGCCTCGCAGGGGGCAGTATGGCTGGGACACGATGGATGGCGCGACGAAGATCCGAAACGATGGCCGGGTAGATGAACGCCGGCAGTGCGCGGTGCGCCGTAGTTGACAGATTCTGCTTTTATCGAACATTTGCGGGTGCGCTTCGGTGAAGGAAAAATGGCGCTTGTACCGACTAGGCTCAGGAGGTTCAAGCCCGCATCTCGTTCCAGTCGATGAACGTCCATTCGATGGCACCGCGCCTCATCCGTCTACTACATCCCCAATGCCGGGAGGGACTCGTCGCGTCCGCTCGACGCCCTTCTGGTGCTCCTGCGCGCGCTCAAGCTGCCTGCCTTCACCCGGTAGGCCGAGGAGATCTGTCAGAATGAGAGTTACACACACTGCTCTTCTACCGTGGTGCCGCGCTTTTAGATGCCATGTTTCAGAGGAACGTCGATCATGGAGACGGATGCTTCGGTTGTCGAGACGGTGTCAGCAGTTCCAGCGTCAATCGAAACCCCAATTGTTCCGCCAACATCACCAGCGTCGCCTCCCAAACAGACATCGTGCGTGCAGCCACACGCGGCGTTGAGACAGGTGCAAGTGTTGCAACCATCGCCCGCGGGAAAAGTAGTGCCAGATTCATGGTAGCCGTAATTGGAAGCGCCTATGCATTGGTAGCAACCCACACCGCACGAAACCGCCACACCTTGCGTATCGCAGGTGATGCCAGAGATCCCGCAGGTGCAATGGTGGCATCCGTTTGTGGTGAGAAATGTGGCTCCCAATGCATAGGAGCCACCGTTGTAGTTGCACCCAGCGGTGGCCGCATCATGCAGGGCTGTTCCGCCGCTATTCCCTCCACCACCCATTCCTGTGATAGTTCCACCGCTGGCTCCTCCGCCGGCTGCGGTTAGGAGGCCACCGACACCACTGCCGCCTTCTCCGCCGGGAGCCCCACCGAGACTTCCACCGTGAGATCCACCTGCAGCCGAACACGAAAGACCGCATTGACCACCAACGCAGGCAATAGCGGCAACGGCCTGACCTGGGCACCCCGTCGCCGGGCATGCGCACTCACCCTCGTTTGGAAACTGGTCGGGGCAGTAGGCTGTCCACGCAGCTTGGTTTGCTTCGCACCTAGCTGTAGTCGTTACCCATCCACCGCAGCAGTACGAGCCAGTGCACTGGCTCGAATCCGTGGGGTCCGTACCCCAGGTGCACATCGTGCAGTCGGCGTCACTCGAACAAACATTGATGTCGGTGGCGTATGTGGAACCGCCGGATGCCGAAGGCGAGCTACCTGCGCCTGGCATGCCGCCCATCGCTGGAGAGCCGCCGACTCCACCAGCACCGGCGACATTTCCAGGGTTGCTGACGCCAGCGCCACCGGTCCCAGGTGAGCCACCGCTTGCGGGAGGGACCACCACGCTGCCGCCAGCGCCACCCGCTCCCATTGAACCGCCGTCGGGCGCACGCAACTTCAACGACGAAGAAGAGCACGCCAGAACCAAAGGGATGAGCAAGGCTTAGGCGATTCATCTCCGTCTCTTTCGCGAGAGTCCTGCGGAAACGCATGCAGACCACAGGAAATGGGACCATGAGCGCACGTGGTACGCAAGCGGCGTAGTGCAAGACCGTGGGCCAGCGCACGTAGACGCACCGGATTGCGCGACATCATGTCGAAGAAATCATGCGTCGATAGGGGTCGGTGACCGTCGTGGCTGCGACTTGGCTGGGCAGGGTACCCCCCCCTACCCAGTACGCGTTTCCCAGGTTCGTGGGCACCGCCGGTTTCTGCAGGGTCTTAGCTTACTGGGCCTTCTTCCCGCCGGTCTTGTCCCGCCCCATCGGTCGCCCAGGCCCAGCCTGCTTCGTGCGCGGCTTGTGGAACAGCTTGGTCACGGGCGCGCCGAACTCGCTGGCGATGATGGTGGGGGGAACCGCACGGCTCGCTCTCGCAACGTCATGCGGGCAGACGCCGCTCAGGCTGTCTGGTTCGAGCCAAGCGGGTGGTCCAGGTGCTGGCAGAGCCACCTCCCAGGGCGGCAGTGGCGGCGTGGTGGTCGGTACAGGCGGTGTGCTCGGCGCAGGTGGCGTGGTTGGCACTGGCGGCATGACTGGCACAGGCGGCGGAACCACCGTGGGTCACTATGTTGTCAGCGCAGATGGACTCACCGTAGCTGACACGAGCACGGGGTTGGTTTGGCAGCGGGATGGGGCAGGTCCACGCCCAAGCTGTGCAAATGATCCGTACTGTACGTGGGTCGAAGCCAAGAACTACTGCGCTGGGCTCACTCTGGACGGTTCAGGTTGGCGCTTGCCCACGCTCACGGAGTTGCAGTCCATCGTGGACCTCACTACGGAGAATCCGACGATCAACCAGACGGTGTTCCCGACCACGCCGAGTGCAGGGTTCTGGACGTCGTCTCCGGTGGCCGGTTCGCCGTCCAACGCGTGGTTCGTCTCCTTCAACAACGGCTCCACTTACTCCGACACCATTACCGAGAGGACCAATGTACGTTGTGTTCGCTGAGGACGGAACTCTTCGACGACTCGACTCTTCGAACCTTTTCCGGCCCGAGGTATCGTCGGGATGTCGCTTGGTCGCTTCGCGGCGGTCAGGCCCGGAGACGTGGCCGTCACCGTGATGGTTCCGGCGCCGGTTACCTGGACAATCGCAAAGGCCAGGTTGTCGATTGTTCAGGGTTTCTCAAACGATCCCCTACCCGGCGCGACGGTGGCCAACGCTTGTGGGTAATACCAGCTCCGCGAGCGCCCCGAGCGCCTCGCTGCGACGTACACTCTTGTCGCGACGAAACCATGAGCAGAGGTTGACGGCTACGTGAGTTTGGCGGCTAACTTGTGCCCATGGCCAGCCTTCTAAGAAAGAGCCCATCGTCACTCACGCGTCGACGGCTTCTGCCCTTCTCCGTGCTCGCGACCGCGCTGCTCGCTCCCGCTGGCTTTCAGCCGGCCCACGCAGCGTCGCGACCGGTGGCCTACTTGACCTGGTACGGCCAGTCCTGCTTCTTGCTCGAAAGCGCCAGCGGTGCGCGCATTCTGATGGATCCCATCCCGACCAATATCGGTTACCTGCCGCCCGCGGATCTGCACGCCGACGCCGTGACCATCAGCCACGAACATCCCGACCACAACAACCTGGCGCTCTTGCAGGGCAAGCCGCGCGTCCTGCGTGGCCTGACCACCGACAAAAAGGGCTGGATGAAAATCGACGAGAGGGTCAAGGACATCTCGGTACGCTCGGTCGGCGTGTACCACGACACCAAGCACGGCGCCGACAACGGGCTGAGCACGGTGTTCATCTTCGAGACCGGCGGCGTGCGCATTGCCCATCTTGGCGACCTCGGACATCCGCTGACCGACCAGCAGATCTCGGCCATCGGCTCGGTCGACGTCGTCCTGGTGCCCGTCGGCGGAGCGACCACCATCGACGCCCAGGAAGCCACGCACGTCGTGGATCAGATCCGGCCGCGCCTGATCGTGATCCCCATGCACTTCAAAACCGACGCCGTGACCATCAAGGAGCTGGCGCCTGTCGATGCCTTCGTGGCTGGTCGCCCCAACGTTCGGCGCGAGAAATCCAACCGCATCGCGATCACCGGCCTGCGCTACAAGCCTTCAGCCGAAGTCGTGGTGCTGGACTACAAGTAGCCAGTAGCTGCCCCCGCGGGCATGCCATAATACGCGGCCATGAAACGCAGTCGTTTTTCCGGCCTGCTCGTCCCTGCCCTTTTGACCCTTGCCGCCTTTGTCGGTGGCATGGCCGCCTCTCGCCCCCTCAGTGCCGGCCGGTTCGACCCGTACCATAAGCTCACCATCTTCACCAAGGTGCTCTCGTACATCGAGAACAACTACGTCGAAGACATCTCCGAGAACGAGCTGATGTACGGCGCCGCCCGCGGGCTGACCGAGGTGCTCGATCCGCACTCGCGCTTCATGGATCCCGACGAATACGAGAAGCTCAAGCAAGAAACCGAAGGCAACGCCGAGATCACCGGCATCGGCATCGACCTGGAAAAGCGCAAGCGCGGGTTCGTCGTGGTGTCCCCCATCGAGGGATCGCCGGCCTGGCGCGCCGGCATCGAAACCGGCGATGTTATCGAGCGCATCGATGGGGTCGAGGCGGGTCCGCTCGACTGGAACGACGCCATAGCGCGCATCCAGGGACCGGCCGGCAGCGAGGTCGTGCTCGCCATCAGCCGGCGCGGCCGCGCCCTTACTTTCCACATCAAGCGCGAAAAATTCGAGGTCAAGGCCGTGGAATGGCGCATGCTGGCCGACGGCTACGGCTACATCAAGTTGCGCGTGTTCTCGTCGATCGCCGACGCCAAGGTCCTGGAAGGCTTGGAAGACATCAAGAAGCAAGCCGAGAAGACCGGCGGCATCAAGGGCATCATCCTCGACGTTCGCCACAACCCCGGCGGGCTACTCGACCAGGGCGTGAAGGTCGCCGACCGCTTTTTGGCCGAAGGCCTCATCGTGCGCACCGTGGGCAAGGCGGGCAAGGAGATGGATCGCCAGATGGCGCATGCCCGCGGCACCTGGCTGGGCTTCCCCATGGTGGTGCTGGTCGACGGGGCCACGGCCTCGGCCGCCGAAATCCTGGCCGGCGCGCTTCAGGATCACGAGCGCGCCGTGGTGCTGGGCAGCACGACCTTCGGCAAGGGATCGGTCCAGACCGTCATGACCATCGACGGCTGCGGGGCCAAGCCGTGCGGGCTCAAGCTGACGGTCTCGCGCTACTACACGCCGAGCGGCCGCTCCATTCAAGGCCAGGGCATCGTGCCCAACATCGTGGTCGACGCCACCGCACCGCCCGCGGATGTCAGCGACGGAGAAATCCCGCGAGAGCGCAATTTCGATCGCCATTTACGCAACGAGCAAGGCGAAAAGCCGGTTGAGGTCAAGCGTCTTTCCGACTACCAGCTTCAGGTTGCGCTCGACTATCTAAAATCTTGGGCCGTGTTTTCCAAGCAATCTGTTAAAAAGGGCTAGCCTTGCGGCGCCCGTCGCGCCGCGTTGAACAAAGGAGAGCACGATGGTTTCCTGTCCAAAATGCGGACACCAGAATCTACCCAGCGCAACGACCTGCTCGCAATGTGGCACGCCCCTTCCGGCGGCCGTGCCCGGCTATCCAGGTGGAGCTCCCGGCGGCCTCAGTGGAATAGACAGCGTCGAGGAATATGCCCGGCAAATGGCCGCCCGCGAGGCCGTTCGCAAGCGCAATCGCATGATCATCGGCGCCATCGCCCTGGTCATCATCGGCTTCGTCGTCTTCAAGCAGGTGCAAGACCGCAACCGCAAGGCCGCTGCCCAAGAGAAGCTCAACTTCGCCGAAAAATTCGTCGAGCTGGAAAAGCGCGAGACCGGCGCGTTCTGGAACTGCGTGATGGCCAGCGAAGTGGACATCGGCATGTTCCAGAAGGGCGAGCAGTTCCAGCAGCGCATCGAGGCCGCCTACTTCACCCAGCAGAAGACCTTCGCCGACTACCTCACCACCGAGTGCATTCCAAAGATCGAGCGCGCCCGCCAGGCCTTCGGCGGTCTGCGCGACGCCCCCACCGAACTGGCTGGCCCCATCGACAAGTACCGTGAAGCCCTGCCCAAGTTGCAGTCGGGCCTGGAGGACTACACCGAGAAAATCAAAGCCCGCGGCACCACCAAGGACACCGACCAGCTCATTCAGGAGCTGGGCACGGTCTGGCATACCACCCCTGATCTGACCGCCGAGACAGCGGCCTATGAGAAATTCCTCTACTGCGCCATCCCTGGCCTGGCCAAGATGAAGGACACCCAGGAAGTCCTGGAGTTCATGAGCGACGCGTGCTTCAAAAAGGATCCCGTCGCGTTCATGGATCGCGTGCGCAAGGACTGCGGCCCCATGCTCGTGGTCACGGACAAGGAAGCGAAAGTTGACGCCAAGTCGGTCCCGACCTGGAAGACCTCGCGCAAGCAATTCGTCGAGGACGATATGCGCCAGTTGCAGGCTTGGGAAAGCTGCGGCAAGAAATCGCGCAAGGGCAAGAAGAAGGAAGACCTCGAGAATTTCCTCACCGCGGTCAACGACTACATGGCCGCCCGCTCGGGCGTGGCCTCGACCGCCCGCGGAATCCAAGAAGCCGCGAAGTAGCCGACGTTTGTCCTACGGGCGCCCAGGGCGCCCGTTTTCCTTTGCGCCGACGTGGTTCGAATCCGATCTAGCCCGGCGGGATGGTGATCTTGCTGATATGGATCGTCACGGTTCCGGCATTGGAGCTGGCGCTACCCGCGGTGACCAAGCAATCAGTCAAAGACCGAGGGCGCCAGTCGGATCGGGTTTGGGCCCCGAGATCTTCCTCCAAAGTGCTTCCGAACTCCGCAGGCGCTGAGGATTCTGAGCGAAATGGACGAGATTCAAGGCCAGCGCCTCGCTGGGCGTCTTGTCACCTGTCGTCGTCAGGTGGGACAGATAGCCTTGCGAAAGCCCAAGTACCCGTTCCACGTGAGCCTTCGAAATGCTGTGTTTCGAGAGGCGAGCCAGAGAAACCGTCACCAGGTCGCGCATGCGCACACGGAACTCCTTCTCCAAAGCCGCGTCGAGCTTCCGGGCGACGCTGTCGCCTATCCACTCGGTGCCGCAGTTGCCACAAGTCGGGATCTCCAGATCTGCTGGGACCGGCAGGGTGAGAGTGCGGTGCCTTGCCTGGCGGCCAGGAGCGGCGACGGGCCGCACGATCCCGCTATCGCATTCCACGCAGCGAAAACCTTTCTTGCTGGCTGTCTTCGTCTTGGCACTCATGTTTTCACCTCATGACCACGTGCGGTTCGCAACGGACGTTCGAGCGGGTGAAACGATATGAGGATCACCTGTTCTGGAAGCAGGGTGAGCTTGACGTACCAGCCGCGCTTGTCGATGGCGACGACATAGACGTCGCAAGGATCGCGCTGTTGTTTGGTTTCGACGAAGTCCCGCTCGGTAAGCGATTCGATCATGGATCGCGCCGCATCGAGCGCCTGGGCAAAGCTGGAGAAGCTTGCCTCGGCCTTCGTCTTGGAAAGATGGAGCCCATCTTGCCGGTGAGCGATCATCTTCACATCGAGCAATGGGAAGAAGGGTTTCTTCGCAGCCATTCGTCATGTCCTTCTAAAGATGGCTTGTGCTGAGTACAAAGTCAATGTCGGACGCAAAGAGGTGCGGACAACGCGGTCGCCAGCCACATTCAGCGTGGCGCCGGGCCGAGATCGAACGTCATGCAAAGGATTCTCGGCCAAGGCCGAAAAATGTTGCTTGGGAAAGTACCATCAGAGAGGCGTGCCTCTGCCCACCCGGCCCGGAACATGTCAGAATATCCGACATGACCACGGCCGAACTGCGAGCCAACGTGTTGAGTCTGCCTAGCGAGGATCGGGCCGCGCTCGCCCACGACCTTATCGCCAGTCTCGACGCCGAGAAGGTCGATCCCCAAGTCGATGCCCTTTGGGCCACCGAGATCGAGCGCAGGGCGCAAGACGTAGCCGATGGCAAGGTTGCGTTGGTCGATGCGAATGACGTCCACGCCGAAGCCGCCAGACGTCTTCGTGCGCGGGCCGGCCGGTGACGGTTACTGGCTGGACAGTGCCAAGTCGCAAGCATCCGCCAGGGGCTCGGCCGTCAAGTCACTGGCAGGGAGCTGGGCACCAACCTGGCGGCGTGGCAGCTACGGCTTCGCGAAAGAGAACGTCTCGAAGCGCTGGATCGCCGTGAAGTCGGCCACGTTGCTGGTCACCACCGTGGCTCCGATGGACCGGGCTGTCAAGGCGATGAGCACGTCGCCCCACAGCGACGCATCCCGGACGTTGCGTCCGGCGAACTTCAGCTTGCGCAGCACCGCGCCCGCCCGCTCGAACACCTCGCTCGACGGCGACATCAGGCGACCCGCCGACCGGTAGGCCCGGGTCAAGGAATCGACGGCCTCGCGGCTGGCGCGATTGCTAACGCCAGCCCGCAGTTCCACTACGACCACTGCCGACAGGTAGCGCACCAAACCGGGCCCCAGCATGACCGCTTCGTGCTCGCCACGATTAAGCCAGTCGATGCAGACGTTCGTGTCGAGCAGAACCTTCTTCACCTGCCACCGAAGACGTCCACCACGCCGCCCGTGCCCTTGACCTTCCGGTGGGCGCGCAGAATCGCCCCCTCGGCGATGACCATGTCCAGCGCCAGTTCCACGGTTTCCTGCTCGGTTCTAACGTCGAGTAGCCGGCGCGCCCTGTCGATCTTCGTCTGCTCCAGCTTCAGGTGCTTGTGCCGAATCGCCATGTTCACAGGATTGTGCTTCGTGAACATCCACACGTCAAGCCCCGAGGGGTGAGCAGCCCCATGCGGCCTGCCCTTGGTCCGGAGGCGGCAGCGCGCCTGCCGAGTCCTTGTCGAAGCTACCCCACTCCGTGCCATGTTGACATTGTCGGCCAGTGCCCGAGAAAGTTGCCTGGGAAAGTAACCTCGGAGAGGGATTGAAATTCCGTGGCCTGGCGAGGATGCTTGCGTTACCCGCGCTGTAGCCGCCACTTCGAAGCAGGGCCGCGCGGAGAAATTGAAGATCATGCAAGGCGTTCTCGGTGAACCCCAAGAAATGTTGGTTGGGAAGTACCAGACGGAGGGGACATTCCCTACCCACATTCACCTCTCGGAGAGGACTTTGGGCCTCCTCCTCTTTCCCGTTTACGCCAAAAGTCCCAGATGTCCTGATCCGTAGCTGGGCTGCCTTCTGAAGCCTATCGTCGACCGACCACTGTAAACAGCAGAATCTCTTGGTTCTGATGCAGCTGGCGGTGAAAGGTTGCCGTTGTATTGGGAAAACCCAGGACTTGCAAGAATTCCGATACCAAGGCGGGAGTCAGGGTCCACCAAGCATCGAGCGGTGATCGCGCTTTCGCATTTGGCAGAAAGCGGAGAAGTCGAACGCCAGTAACCGACTCAACCAGATTCATCATCCTGTATGCAAGGGATCGAACGCCCACCCCCGAAGCCGTATCCGTCACGATGACAGTGTCTTGAACATGAGCTAAGACCCGCTGGAGGGCGAGAAATGGATCCCGCAAATGGAGGAGAATCGAGCCAAAAGTACAAATATCAAACTGGCCAATGTCGTCGGGGATCTCGTACACGGTGCCATAGACAACCTTGGCTGACGACCCCAGCGCGCGATGCGCGAACCAATAGCTATTGTTGAGTCGGCGAATATGGTTTCTACGCTGAACAACATAGTCCTTCGTCTCGGCGCGATGATACGGAACAACATCCCATTGCTGTTCGTCGGAGAGATCGAAGCCGACCACCGAAGCTCCCATCTTCTCCATGGCGAAGCACAAATGACCACTGGCTGTTCCTACTTCCAAGACGCGTTTCCCGGCCACATCCACATTGCCCAAGTAGGCCGCCTCTCGACCCCTCAAATCCCAAGCGCCAGTCACCACGCCATGATTGGGTAAATCCATGGTGTGGTAGAAGTCGCATTCCTCAAGATTGGTGATGTTCCTTGGGGTTGCCCAAATAGCGTTGTCCATTGATACCTTTCTGTTGGGGCGCGACTTTGCCATGGCGCACCTAGGTCCGATAGGGAAAATGGCACGAGGATGGACACCCAGACAGACATGAGCGGTTAGCCGTACAAGCCTACATTTCGCGCGCCCAGGTGAATACCCGTTTGCCTCATGACGCATCTGAGCCACTACCCAACCCCCTACCTGGGGCTAGCCTGCTGCCAGCCAAGCCGTACCGTAGCGATGACCCATGCTCCCAGCGCTACGGCGACATGCGTATAGTACTCAACGGGCGGCCAGCCGGCTGCAGCCGCCCACTCGGGGACCATGCGCAGCAAATACTCGCGCGTGTCACCCATTGGAGTCAGATGCCAGCCGAGCCACAGATGCAGGAGCAACGTCGCTGCGAGCCACGTGCGATCGGCCCAGCGCTCGCGCCGCAGATGGAGTTCATCGATCACGTGGACCGCCGCGACAGTCAGCGGCAGCAACGTGTAGAGAAACAGGCGTGACTTGTCGACGCCGCCGAAGGTCAGGAGCACGGTGACGCTGGCGTAGAGGCCCCACTCGCGATGGGCCCAGAAGAACCTGAGCGTGTGTTTGCCGTGGACCAACAGGAGGACGACCAGGATCCCAAGACCGCTGATAGATGACATCACGAGCTTGGCGGGAAGCGACGGCTGCGTGAGCAGAACAGCGAAGGCGCGCGCAAGGCTCCACTCTTGCGGCAGCGGTCCCACGAACCAGCGTACGGCCAAAAGCGGTAGCGTTGACTCCAGCACAACAAGTGCGGCGTAGCGTGCAGTCACTAGACTGTGCCATCCGTGTCGGCGCGCGAAACACGCGACCGCGAACAGACCTGCGACCGTCGCGCTTTCCTTTTGCAAAGCTGCGATCGGCAGGATCGCGAGGATCCACGGGAACGCCCCTCGCACGGCGAGAAACGTGACCAGAGCCAGAAAGAGCTGCGTCTGTGCGTCGATATAAAATGGCGAGTACCAAGAGAACTTGAGCGTCCAGAACACGCCGGCGTAAAGCAGAAGCCCGACGAGGCTTGCCAGCACGCTTCGGCGCAGCGAGCGCAGCGTCTCGTAGACCAAGATCAGCGTCGCCCAATTCGACAAAAGGCCCAGCGCGCGGAAGCGGAAGAGAAACGAGCCCGGCAAGAGTGCTGCGAGCCATGGCGTGAGCACCCGCCAACCGAAGGGCGCTTCGTGGCCAGCCATGGGGATGGGAATGCGCGCTTTGGCAGAACGAGCGTTCAGCGTGGCGACAAACTCGGACTCTTCATTCATTGTACCAGCGCCATCATCGGCGCAGGCACGATGCCTAGCCCGAGCACCAGCACGGCCAGCAACACCAGCACGATACCGGTCGCGAGCGATGGGTAGCCTTCGCGGCTGTCGGTGCGCTCGCGGAAGTACATGGCTACGACAATGCGCAGGTAGTAGTAGACGCTGATCACGCTATTGAGCACGGCCGCGACCACGAGCCAGATCAATTCGGGCCGCTCGACGGCGGAGCGGAAGAGATAGAACTTGGCGAAGAAGCCGCCCGTTGGCGGAAAGCCGGCGAGCGAGAGCAGGAACAGGGTCATGACCAGGGCCAGCCCCGGACGCTTGCGCCCGAGACCCGCCCAATCGTCGACGTGCTGGCACTCGTCGCCCTTGCGGCCAACCCAGGACGCGACGGCAAAGGCGCCCAGGGTTGTCGCTGCGTACGCGGCCAGATAGAAGATGAGCGCTGGCTTCGCGGCCGCCACGCCGAAGCCGACCGCCGCCATGCCGACCAGCAAGTAACCCGCGTGCGCGATGGACGAATAGGCCAGCATGCGCTTCACGTTGTCCTGCCTAATCGCCGCCAAGTTACCGAGGGTCATGCTGGCAAAAGCCACCAGTCCGATGAGACGCGCCCAGCCCGAGTGACCGAGCGCCACCTGCGGCGCTGCGAAGGCCGAGCCGAAAAGTCGGAGCAGTCCACCAAAGGCCGCTGCCTTGATTCCGGCGGCCATGAAGCCCGTGACTGGCGTGGGTGCGCCCTCGTAGGCATCGGGCAGCCACATGTGAAACGGCACGCCCGCCACCTTGAAGAGCAAGGCCACCAAGATCAGGAGCACGCCGATGACGAAAAGCGGATTGTTTCCCGCTTGCCCACCGCGCGCGGCGATACCCGAAAAAGATAGTTCGCCACCCGTGGTGCCGTAGACCAGGGCCATGCCGTAGACAAAGAACCCAGTGGCAAGCGCGCCCATGAGGAAATACTTGAGCGCGCCCTCGGCGCCCTGGCCGCTGTGATAGCGGCCCGCCACGAGCGCGTAGGCGGCGAGCGACATGGTCTCGATGCCGATGAGCAACGACAGAAGGTGGCTGGCGTGCACCACCATGATCATCCCCGCGGCGGAGAAAAGCACGAGCGCCGGGAATTCGTCCTGCTCGAAGACGTGCTCGCGCGCGAAGGGGCGAAACACTATCAAGCTCATGCCCGCGCTGGCAGCGATGATGAGATCGAACACCAGTGCCATGCGATCGGCCACCCACATGTCCGAGAACATGGGCTGCGCGCGCCCCGCCTGCGGCAAGGCCAGCGCGGCGACCAAAACAACCGCCGCTGAAGCAAGCACTGACAGCCAAGTCACGACCGCGCGTGCACGCGCCCCCGCGCGCACGCCGAGAAGCAACGCCACGCAGGCCCCGCCCCCTGTGATGACAAGCGGAGCCAGTGCCAGCATCGAAGAAATTCCGGATGCCATGTCGCCCGTCATGGCTGACCCCCGCGCGCATCACGCCGGCCGGGCGGTCCAAATGGTCGCCGCGAGCCGGCTTGGCCGAGCATGCGGGCCGGCGCCTCGGGCTTGGTGCGCGCTTCCGCGAGACGCCCGCGATAATTCGCCAACATCGCGTCCACCGAGGCGGAGCTGCGCTGAAGGATGGGACCGGGTGCGACGCCCATGCCCAGCGCCATGACCACAATCACCGCGAACACCAGCTTCTCGTTCCACGACAGGTCGCGCACCTTCTCGTCGCGATTCTCGGGTTTGTCGAGCGGACCGAACATAACCTTCTGGAACATGGTGAGGAGGTAGACCGCGGCCAGGATCACCGCCGTGGCCGAGATCGCGGCCAGCAGCGCGGGGTGCGCGAAAGCCGGCGCCGCACCCATCTCATGCCAAGTCTTGCCGGCGTTGAAGGTTCCGATCAGCACCAGAAATTCGCCCACGAATCCGCACAGCCCGGGCAGCCCGGCCGAGGCCAGTACAATAACCAGGAAGAACGCGCCAAACACCGGCATGCGCGCCCACAGGCCACCGAAGTCGGACAACTTGCGCGTGTGCCGCCGCTCGTAAAGCACGCCCACCGCAAGGAAGAGGCCGCCCGTGGCAATGCCGTGCGCGAGCATTTGATAGATACCGCCCTGGATGCCGGTCGCGGTGACGGTCAAGATGCCGAGCACCACGAAGCCCAAGTGCGAAACCGACGAGTAGGCGACCAGCTTCTTGATGTCGTCCTGGGCGTAGGCCATGAGCGCGCCATACACGATGCCGGCCACGGCCAGCCAAGCGATAAGTGGCGATGCCGCATCGGCGGCCAGCGGGAAGAACGGCAGCGCGAAACGCAAGAGCCCGTAAGTGCCCAGCTTCAGCAAGACGGCCGCCAGAATTACAGAACCGCCGGTGGGCGCCTCGACGTGAGCGTCGGGCAACCAGGTGTGCAGCGGAAAGAGCGGCACCTTGATGAGAAACGCGAGCGCGAAAGCGCCAAAACACAGCAGTTGCGTGCCACGCGGCAAGAGCAGCCGCGACCAGATGGCGTAGTCGAAGGTCCATTGGCCGCCGAGGTTGTGAACGGTGGCGGCCATGACCAAGATTGCGGCCAGCATCAGCAGCGAGCCGACCAAGGTGAAAATCATGAACTTGATGGCGGCATAGACCCGGCGCTCACCGCCCCAGATGCCAATGATGAAGTACATCGGCACCAGCATCAGCTCCCAGAACACGTAGAAGGCGAACATGTCGAGCGCCAGGAACGCGCCGATCATCCCCGATTCCAGCATGAGCATGGCGGCCACAAAGCCGCGGTTGCGGTCGCGCACGAACCCGGTGGCCTGCGGCGAAAGCAAGGTCAGCAGCACCATCAGCGTGGACAGCATCACCAGCCACAGCGAAATGCCGTCAACGCCGAGGTGGAACCGAATGCCGAGGGCCGGAACCCAGGCCCAGTTCGTTTCCAACTGGAAACCAGCCTGGCCGGGCTCGAAGGCCGCGAGGACGAACAGCGATTGCAGGAACGTGGCCAGGGCCACCGCGATGCCGTAGCGGCGGAACAACCTTTGATTGTTGCCCGGAAGCACGAGCGCCAAAAGGGCGCCGGCGAGCGGCAACAGTGTTGTGAGAGCAAGGCTGGTCATGGACTTGTCTTTGGCTTACCGGATCTCGATATCCCGCTTGATGGTCCGCCGGGTGTGCCAGCGCGAATCCTCGATGACGATACTGACGGTGTGGCGGTCAGGACCGCTAAAGGTCCAGGTTGCGCTTGGGGTCTTGCCTTGCCGGTCGGCGATGCCGTCGCCGTCGAAATCGAAACTGTAGGTCAGGTCGCCGCTGCCAGCCTCGGGATCGACCAGGCTGACTGCAACCGTGTTGTCTTCGATAAGGACGCGAACTTCGTCGGGGGCGGCCGGCCGCGCCGCGATCCACACCAAGACCGCGAGCCCAATGGCGAACACGGCCAGGTAGCGTTGCACGTCGCCGGCCTGGAAAAAGCGAAACACGCGGCCAGCAAGGTCAGCCACAAAGGCCAAGCCACCAATCAGGACCTTGTCGATGAGAACGCGATCCACGACTTGAAACACTACCCGGCACAATGCCTGAAGCGGGCGAACGATGATGATCCCGTACAATTCGTCGATGCGAAACTTGTCGCGCGCCAAGGACACCAGGCCGGGCAGTTTTTGCGCGAAGGCGTGCGCGGGCGCGCGGTAGCCGCCGCCGTAGAACACGTAGGCCAGCCCGATACCGGCCAATGCAATCACGGTCGAGATCCCCATCCCCATCCACTCGGTGCGATGGGCCACTTCCAGGGGCGCGCCGACAGCGGGCTCCAGCCAGACCGCCAACGTGCTTTCGCCATGCTTGCCGAACAATTCGCGGATGGCGGGCGGAACGCCGGCGAAACCGGAGAGGATGGAACCCGCGGCCAGCACGACGAGCGGGAACACCATGGAAACCGGCGATTCGTGAATGTGGTGCTGGACGTCCTCGTCGGCGCGACACGGGCCGGTGAAAACGAGGCAATAGAGGCGAGACATGTAGAAGGCCGTGCCAAGTGCGGCGACCAGAAGCACGACGCCAACGAACGGTCCCACCCAGCCGAGGCCATGGCCGTACACCTCGGTCGCGAATGCACCATTGAGGATGGCGTCTTTGCTGAAGAACCCCGAGAAGATGGGCACGCCGCAGATGGCGAGCCAGCAGATCCGGAAGACCCACTTCGTCCACGGCAGCTTC
>Ga0265329_10000621_pt1 | contig 18129 bp, 17 predicted proteins | sample 41627metaG_FD_202091 | JGI IMG/M metagenome (GOLD analysis project Ga0265329, IMG submission 202091) | Rhizosphere microbial communities from Carex aquatilis grown in University of Washington, Seatle, WA, United States - 4-16-27 metaG | ecosystem: Host-associated > Plants > Roots > Rhizosphere...
AGTGATGTCGCGGGCAACGATGGTGACGCCCGAGAATACCCGATGCACGTCCCTCAGCGGCGAAACCTTGGCGTTGTACCATACATCACTCGCGTCGGCGGGCACGGAGTAGTCGAACTGCTCCACGCGGTCGGTCGCCTGCACGGTGGCGAAGGCAGCCTCGAAAAGGACGCTCACGGCCGGGGGAAACACGTCGCGGAACGTCCGCCCGATCCATTCCGGGGCGGGATGAGTGCCGCTGGCACCGGGGGCGCGCGCCGCGACGAAAAGCCCCATCCTGTCGGTGACGAGAACCGCGTCGTCTATGGATCCGAGGATGGAGCTCAGGCGTTCTTCACTTTCGCGCAGCTCCGTCTCCGCCTTTTGCTTTTGTTGCGCAAGCTCATGCTGGCGCAACGTCTTCTCGATGAGGCTCGGGAGGAGATGAAAGAACTTGTCGTAAGTTTCCTTGTTGATGTAATCGGCGGCCCCGAGCTTCATGGCCTTTACGGCGATCTCTTCGCTTCCGGCACCGGTGGCGATGATCACCGGGATTGATGCTCCGCGCGCCATGAGCGTTTCCAGAATTTGCAGGCCATTGTAATCCGGAAGCTGATAATCCACGATCACGACGTCGTAGAGCGCTTCGTCGAACGTGGCAAGACCCTCGCGGCCGGTCGCGCACACCTCGACACGATATCCCTCCGCCTGCAGCTTCGTCCGCACGAGACGAGAAAGCCCCGGGTCATCCTCGATGTAAAGGACGCGAACACCGGCGCTCATCGGGCGGTCTCCAATCCTTCGCGCACGCAGCGCAGGAGCTCCCGCGGCTGCCATGGCTTTGGCAGGATGCTGGAGAAGCCCCCGACCTCATGGTTCTGGCCGTCGAGGCTCCACGTATATCCGCTGCAGAGAATTGCCGGCACGCTGGCCCCGTTTTCGCGCATGCGCTCCAGGGCGGCGCGGCCGCCCATGCGCGGCATCACGTCGTCCAGGACGACGAGGCGTATACGTCCCCGCTCGCGCTCGAACAGCTCCACGGCCTCCAGCCCGTCGCGCGCCGCCAGCACCACATATCCTTCGCGGGCGAGGATCTTCGTTGCCATGGCACGAAGGCCGTCATCGTCTTCCGCTATCAGGATCGAAATCCCGGTGGAGGGTACGGGGTCGGGTGGCGCGGATCGGACGGCCACGGGGGCCGATTGGGGCGCAGCCAACGGGAGGGGGGATGCCTCACGCCCCGGGAAGGAAACACGGAGCGTGGTCCCCGTTCCCGGGCTGCTCTCCGCGCTCACGCTCCCGGCGCATCGGCGCGCAATCGCGTCGACGAGGGAGAGGCCCATGCCCCGCCCTTTGCCACCGGTGGGTCCGGGCAAATACGGCTCGAAGAGTCTCGCCAATTCTTTTTCACTGAGGGCATCTCCGGTATCGGTGGCGCTCAGCACGATGCGACCCTCCCTCTCGCGGCTTGCCGCCAAGGTGAGGGTGCCCCCACCAGGCATCACCGCGCGCGCGCGGGCGGCAAAGGCGAGCAGGAGCTTGCCGATCATCTCTTCATCGGCGAGAATCTGCAGCTGATCGGGGCCGGACTTGTGCACGACGCGAATGTCGGGGCCGCACTCTTCCTGGATGGCTGGTGCCAGACGCCGCACCGATTCCTCCACATCGAGAAGGCGGGGCCTGAACGGACCGCGTTGCCCCAGAATCAAGAGATCCTGAAGAATTCGCCCGGCGCGCGAGGTCGCTTCTTTCACCTCCGCAAGCAGGTCGCGGACCGAAGGTCCGGCATCCTCTTCGGCGAGAGCCATCTCGGTGTAGCCCTGGATCACAAGCATGATGTTGTTCAGGTCGTGCGCCACTCCGCCGGCAAGTCGGCTGACGGTCTCCATCATACGCTCCCGCTCATCGTTGCGCGAGACTCCCGCGGGAGCGGACGGTGGGGAAGCGCGGCGCAGGCGATGTTTCGAGCGTGAGCTCAAAATCGCTCGAAGGCGTTCGCCGACGCCTTTGTGATTGTTTTCGTTTGCCGTCATTATCACTGACTCCGATCCCGTTCGAGCGACCCCGCTCAGGACAGGCACTCCTTTGCCGAAGAATCGAGCACGTTCCTGACCGCCTCCGCGAGGGCTCGGGGTGTGAATGGTTTGGAAAGAAAATTCAACTCACGGCCCCCCGGTCCTGCGCGGACAAGCTCGTCCGGATAGCCCGAAGTGAAAAGCACCTTGATGGACGGGCTCAGACGCGAAATTCTCTCAGCCAACGATCGTCCGCCTTGTCCGCGCATTGCAATGTCGGCAAGGAGGAGTTGAAGGGCCTCCCGCTCGCGTTCCGCGATCTGCACGGCGTCGGCGGCAAGACCGGTCTGGCAAACAGTATATCCGCAGTCGGTGAGAACGGCAAACGCAAGGGACCGCACGACCGTCTCTTCTTCTACGAGGAGGATCATCTCCGTTCCGCGCGGGAGATCGGTCCGGCTCCGTTGCCCCATGACGGTGCTCACGACGCGTTCCCGGTCATTTCGTTCATGACGCGTTGCGCGGGGCGCGAGAGTGCGACACCGCGCATGAGGTGCGCGCGGCCGCGGGGATCCTCGCGCCGCTCGTCGAAGTCGAGCTCGCGCGTAATGGCCGCGTAACACTCGTTCCAATCGGCATCGTGCCGAGGCGAATTCCATTCGAATACACGCATGACTCCTCCGTCATTTCTTCTGCGCCGGCGCGAAACCGGGCAGACGCGGGCGCAGGCGGCCCCACCGGGCCAGGACCTGCTCATTGAGCGCGGCGAGACTCACGGTTCCGCCTTCCGCCTTCTTGCACAGCGCCACAAGTGCGGAAAAGCAACGCGCGATCTCCATATACGTTTCACGCTCGAGGGACACATTGGTCGCGGCGGCTGCCGTCTGCTCCGACGCGGCGGTTTTCGCGTTCTTCAAGGGGTCGAGCTCGGCCGGCAGGTCGAGCACGATTTCGTAGGGCTCGAACACCCGGATCGGATCAGGTATGTTCTTCACCGAGATATGCCCGATCTCCCGTGCATGAATGGCGTCTTTGACCTTTTCCTGAACCACGTCGGAAATGAGAATGGACCCCGGTCGGGCCGAGGATTCCAGTCGCGATGCAATATTTACGGCATTGCCCAGCACGTCTCCCTGCGCTTTGCGCACCACGCTGCCGCTGTGGATTCCGATGCGAATGACCACCTGCGTGTTCTCGTCACGATAGCGATTGAAACGGCGGAGCGTCTTCTGGAGACGAATGGCGGCGAGAACGGCGGGCAAAGGCTGCTGGAACACGATCATGTGGCCGTCACCCATGCGCTTCACGAGCTCCCCGCCATGCGATTCGATATGCGCGAGGAGAATTTTCTCGTAGTCCTGGATAAGAGCGTTCAACTGCATGGGGGGCAGGATGGAGGCTTTCTTGGAATAGCCCTTGATGTCCGAGAAAAACATCACGAGCTCCTGCATATTCTCCCGTTCGAATTGGAATGTCGTGCGTTCCGAGCGCAGCTCCACATCCGGCGCTACGGGTTCCACGCCCAGGACGTCGTCCGCCTCATCGTCCGGGGTGGCCCCGCGGCGCAACCGCAGCGCGGCCTCCAGGATGCCGCTGCGTAAGGGCCCCCTGTCCAGCGGCAGAATGCACGCACGCAGCGCGCCCTGAAGCGGCGCGCCTTCGCGCGGCAGAAGCTGCGAGAAAACATCGAGCAGGGAGGGACGGATAACGCTCTGAAGGCGGCGCAGGATGTCCACCGCCGTATCGTCACCGTCCGTCGACAGGAAATCGCGCAGCACTTCCAGGGCGTATTCATCGCCCAACTTCCAGAGCATGACGGCCGCGGATCGCCGACTCGGCTGATGGTCGCCGCGCAGAACGCGGTAGAGGAACTCGATGGTGCCGTCCCGATTGGCGATGAGTTTCGCGTCGATGCGTCGATCGAGAATGGCCAGAGCGGCTTCTCGCACCGCCTCGTCGCCGCCGACTCCCCGATCCTTCAGGCTTTCGGTGATGTCCAGGCTCATCTTGTCGCCAAGGTATGCCACGATGGCATCGCGGACCTCGCGGCTGCTGGCAAGAGACAGGCGCGTAAGGAGCGCTTTTGCGAGTTCGCCGCTCGTGGAGGACGGGCCGTCGGAGATCACCTCCAGGGAGTTCATGGTCACGTAGGGATCGTCCTGCGATGCGAGAAGCCGGGTCGCGGAGGGCTCGAGCTGGTCGGGGCGCAGATCGCGCAGCAGATGGAGCGAAGCGATGGCGAGCACTTTGCTCGCCAAGGGGAGGGCAACGCATTCCTTGCACCCGACTTCAGCCGATGCCGGATCCACGCGGGAAAGTGCAGCGAGTGCCGCTTCCGCCAGCCGGAAAAGCTTCTCCTGACGAGCCCATGTAAACATGGTCTTCAGGAGGGGGGCATCGGCGGCGTTCTGCGTCGGGGTGAGAAAAATCTCGGAAAGCCTCAAGACGCGTATCAATTGCCACAAGATACGGCTCTTGCCGGTATGGGCGAGGGCGAGCTCGCGCGCCACGAGGGCGATGCCCGTGCGCTTGGGATTTTTGATGAGATCGGCGACCGCCGAATATCCGTCGAAATGGCGCACTTCCACGCGGACGGCGGTTGCTTTCAGCATCTTGAGGAGCCCCTCGGTGGTATCGGAGCTGGCGCCCTTGAGCCAGCGCAGCAGGCCGGCTTTGAACTCGTCGTCGCAGTAATACTCCACGTACTCCTTGGAGCGCGTAATGAGCCACCCCAGCTCGTGCGTGTCGCTGCTGACCTTTCGACCTTCGAGTCCCAATTGCTTGTACAGATCCGCCACGCGGCTCATGACGGCGCCGCGGGTGCTCGCGGTGATCGACGCGCCGACCTCGGGTGTCTTCCTGATGCGCGCGATGGTCTGCTGCACTTCATCTTCAATAGAAGGATTTGTCTCCACCGCGCTTGCCAGATGGAGCACGATGTCCGAGTACCAGGGAATTTGATGTGGCTCGACACCGAGAGCCGCGTAGCCGGCGCGGCGCACCTCGGCATGAGGGTCGGAAAGGGCAAGGCGCACGAGACCGATGGATTCAGGAAGGTCTTGACGGGTGGCCAGGACAATGAGAGCGGCGCGATTGCGCGCGGGAAGCCGCGCATACAGCGTTGCGCAATGCGTCACCGTCCGCGGCGCGAGGCCCGAATCTCCTGTTGCCGAGGTGAGGATCTGGTCGAGCACTTCTTCGCGCGCGTCGACAAGGAGCTCCTCGAGTGCCAGAGGGCCTCCGACTTTGAGCAGCAAGCCCGCCGCGTGGGCGCGTGCGCCCGCGGAACCCATGGGGCTGCGGGCGGCCTGACGAATGAGCGACACCACCTCGCGCTCGCGCGGCGCCGCCGCGCACAACGCGGCGAGCACCTCGCGGCGCAACCTGTCGCTGCGCGTTGTTTTGGCCAGCTCCAAGAGCAGCTTCAGCACCCCGGGGTGGGGAATCGTCCCGAGCGCCTTGACCGCGGCGCACAGAATCTCCTCCGATGTGCCGGCCAGAAGGCGGGCGACGAGAGGGAAGCTGCGCGCGTCCCCGATGGCGCCGACGGCGGATAATGCAGAAAGGGCTATCGTCGCCCGCGAGTCGAACAGATCTCCGTGGAGTATTTCCAGTCCCTTCTTCTGCTCATCGAAAGCCTCGAAAAGGCGATGCGTGGTGAGAACGGGCTCAATGGGCAAGCCTTCCGCCTCGGATGACGAGGCGGAAGGGGCAGGCACGACGGCCGCATTGGACATGGGTGACTCCGTGGGGGATATCCTTTAAACTGCCGCGCCAGCAGGGGCTGTTTCTGTCGCGGCCCTGTCCAGCGTGCTCAACGCCTGCATCTCATCGATGGTCAGGATGGCATCCGTGTTGAGAAGGATGATGAGCTTGTCGTCCAGCTTGCCGACGCCGGTGATGAACTCCTGCGAGAATCCGCCGAGGACCGGCGGGGGGGGGTCGATCTGATCGGCGGGGATCCGCACGACCTGGCTGGCCGAATCGACCACCATGCCCATGAGCCGTCCTTCCACTTCAACCACGATCACGCGGGTCATGGCCGTGTTGTCCTTGGCCGCGAGCCCGAACTTATCACGCAGGTCGATGATGGGGATGACGTCGCCGCGCAGATTGATGATGCCCTTGACGAAGCTCGGAGCCTTGGGCAGCCACGTGATCTCGCGAATACGGATGACTTCCTTCACACGGAGAAGCTCCAGGCCGTATTCCTCTTCTCCCACGGAAAAGCTGATGAACTGTTTCAGCTCGCCCGACTCGGTTCTGACTTTCGTCGCTTCCATGATCCACTCCTTTTCCTGTTTCGCCTCGCGGCGTTCAGGCGTGTATTTCCACCCGCCCCTGGACAAGCCAGTGCGAGGCCGGTTCCTTGAGAAAAAGCTCGACGATCTCGGGATCGAATTGGGATCCCGCCTTGTTCTTCAATTCCGTCGCCACCGCCGAAAGAGGCAGCGCCGCGCGATACGGACGGTCGGAGGTCATTGCGTCCAGGGTATCCATGACGGCGAATATGCGCGCATTCAGCGGTATCCGCTCCCGTTTCAAGCCGTGCGGATACCCGGTTCCGTCGAATCGCTCGTGATGGGCGAGAACGATGTCGGTGGCATACCCCAGGAACTCGATGTTGCGGATCATGGTGTACCCCATGATTGGGTGCTTCTCCACCATGCGCCTTTCCTCCGGCGCGAGCTCTCCCTCCTTGAGCAGGATGCGTTCCGGGATGCCGATCTTTCCCACGTCGTGGAGGTAGGCTCCCCACTTGAGATTCTTCAGCTCGAAGCTGGAGAGGTTCAGCGCGGCACCCAGCGTCACGCAGTTCTGCGAGACGCGCACGCAGTGATCCGCCGTTTCGTGATCCTTCAGATTGAGCGCCGCACCGAGGGCCGCGACGGTCATGTCGCAGACCTCGTCGATCTGGCGCGACGTGCGCGAGAGCTCCTCCGATTTCAGTTGCACGAGGGTCTCCAGCGCCCGCCCGTAGTGCGCGAGGCTCATGCGCGTCTTCCATTCCTCCATCGCCCTGTCGATGCGCTGGAGAAAATGCCCCACCGCGAAGGGCTTCGTGATGAAATCTATCGCCCCGTCGCGTATGGCCTGGATCGCGGTTTGGATGTCGTTGCTCCCGGTCATGATGATGACGAGCGGTCCCTCGGGGCCTTCTTCCTCGGCGATGGAAAGCCCTGAGCCGTCCGGCAGCTGCACGTCGGCGAGCATGACGTCGTAGCGGACGCTCTTCATGAGAGCGCGCGCCTCCGCGACTGTTCCCGCCACGTCGCAGCTGAATCCGCGGATGTTCAGCATCGCGACGACCAGCGACTGGATTTCCTTCTCGTCTTCGAGAACGATGATCTTCGGCTGCCGCGCCGGCAGCGGGACGTCAAGCCCGATTGCCTCCGATAAGGGTCCCCTCCTGCCCATTGCCAACATCGTCAATTCCCTCCCCTTTACGCGTGATGCGGATGCTCCTTCAGCCTCTTCAGGCCGGAAGCGATAGCGAGATCGATCTCGACGCGCACCTTGTGCGCGAGGGAAGGATCGGGGTTCAACGGGGAGAGGAGCGACGTGTAGTAGCGCGGCGTGACGTGATTGAGGGTCCAGGCAACCAGGTCCATCACGCATTCCTCGCACGTGCACAACGCCGTGCCCTCTTCCACAAGCTTCTCGATGGCCTCGTAGACCGTTTCTTGCGACGAGTTGCCGATGCTATCGAGATTGTAACGCTCGCTCAGTTTCATCATGCCTTCCTTGCCGTGACCCGATTGCGCAATGCCTCGGTTATGCGGCCCGCGATGGCTTCCACCGCGACCACTTCCCCCGCGTCGCCGTTTTGGACGACCTCGCGATTCATGCCGTAGATGACCGAGCTTTCCTTGTCCTGGGCGATCACGTGTCCGCCCTTTTTGTGAAGCTCGTGCAGACCCTCGGCCCCGTCTTTGCCCATGCCCGTCATGATCACCCCAACTGCCCTGCTGCCGTATTCGAGGGCAACGGAGTGCATGAGCACGTCCACCGAGGGACGATGACCATTGACCGTCTCCGACTGGTTGAGCTGCACCCGCGGCTCTGTGCCGAAACGCGTGACGGTCATGTGGAAATTGCCCGGAGCCAGAAGGACGCGACCGGGGATGATGAGGTCGCCGTTTTCCGCCTCTTTCACGGCCAAAGCGCAGCAGCCGTCGAGCCTTTCGGCGAAGGCCTTCGTGAAAACGGGCGGCATATGCTGGACCACCACGATGCCGACCGGAAGGTCACCGGGGAGCATCGTCAGCACCGTCTTCAGTGCGACGGGTCCGCCGGTCGAAGTGCCGATGGCCACCAGGTCGAAATCACCGGGTTCCCGCACGGGGAAGGGACGGGGCGGCATTTTCAATGCGCCCGCCGCGAGTGAGTCCGCGACCACCGAACGCGTGCCGGTCTGATCGGTTGCCGGCGGGACCACCGGGGCGTGGAACACGATCTTCGCAGCGCTTTTCACCTTTTCCGTGAGCTCCGCCGCGATGGCAGGGATGCCGCCGGAAAGTGAATTGGATGGCTTCAGAACGAAGTCCACGGCCCCCAGATCGAGCGCCTGGAGGGTCAGCTCGGCGCCCTTCTGGGCGTGCGCGCTCAAGACGATGATGGGGGTGGGCCGTTGCGCCATGATCCGGCGGATGGCTTCAACGCCGCCCATGCCGGGCATCTCCATATCGAGTGTGATGACGTCGGGCTTCTCGCGGTCAAGCTTCTGCAAGGCGAACTCCGCCATGGACGCTGTTGCGACCACCGTGATTTCCGGATCGGCGGTGAGAATGTCTGTTGCGATTCTTCGAACGAGGGCCGAATCGTCGACAACCATGACGCGTATCATGGGGTTCCCTCCTTTTTCCTTCGATAAATGGGGGCCTTCAGAGCGGCCGCGTACGTAAAACATTTGGTGAACCCCGTCAGGGACTCCGAGTGCCCTATGAACAGGTACCCGTCGGGATGGATCGCTTTGGCGAATATTCCATCCACGAGCTTCGCCTGTGTCGGCTTGTCGAAATAGATCATGACGTTCCTGCAAAAGATGATGTTGATGCGTTCCGCGGGTGGAGAATCGGTGAACAGATTGTGCACTCGAAAGTCCACGCGTGAGCGCGCGCCGTCCACCACCTGGAATCCGCCGTCCGAAACCGGCGTGAAATAGCTCTTGAGGAGATCCGGCGGCACGAGACGGATTGCGCGGTCGTGATAGATGCCTTCGCGCGCGCGTGCGATGACCGTCGTGCTGATGTCCGTTCCGTAAATGTCCACCTCGTGTCCGGGCCCGGCGGCGCGCGCCGCCTCATCGGCCACGATGCGAAGGGTATAGACTTCCTCGCCCGTGGAGCATCCTGCGCTCCAGATGCGCACGCGAGCGTTGGTCTTGAACAACTCGGGAAGGATGACCGTAGACAGGGCGGTGAAATGATTGCCTTCGCGGAAGAAATAGGTCTCGTTCGTGCTCACCGCGTCGATGAAATGGGCCATTTCCACGTCGGTGCACTGCCGCGAGGTGAGAAGGGCGTAGTACTCCTCGTAGCTTGCGATCTTGAGCTGCACGAGACGCTTCCGCAGCCGATTGGCGATCAGGATCTGTTTCCCGTCACGCATATGGATGCCGGTCTTGTCGTAGATGAGCGCACGGAACTTGTTGAACGTCATCTCCGACAGGGCGGGGGTCCCGATCACGGGAAGTGGTGCGAGGGAGCTCATGCGGTTCCTCCTTTGCCAGCGATTGCCTGCAACGTCTTCACGGAAACTGTGCCGGCCTCGGAATCAAAGAGAACGGCGCGTCCGGCCCGTCCGCCCACGTCTTCGAACACGATGGGGATGTTGCGCTCCTTGAGGGCTTTGCGCGCCGCCTCCACGTTCTGATCTCCAATGGAAGCCAGCCGCGCGTTGCTCATCGGAAACATCTGGGCTCCCCCGATCAACCACGCCTGCAACGAGCGGGGGCGACCCCCGTTTTGGACCATGCGCTCAAAAAGAGCCGGCACGGCGGAGTCGGCGTACTTGCCCGTGGCGGCGTCATCGCGCTGCTTCTGAGGCAACATGATATGGGCGAGCCCGCACACGCGGCGTTCGGAATCGCGGAGAATCACACCGACGCACGAGCCGAGAATCGTCTTCAGGCCCTGGCCGTCGGATACGACCTCCATGTCCGCCATTTTGACCGTCACGGTAACAGGTGCCATATCATCCCACCACGTTGGCACGCGCGCTGGCCACCAGGGCGTCCATGAGCCGACGGAGCGAGTCGGGCTCGAGAAAGAGGACCTGGTGACAGACCAGATTTTCCATGCCGCCGCCGTAGATCACGGCCTCGGTGAGGAGGATGTCGTCGCCGGGCTGATTGAATCGGGCGAGCACCGAGTCGATGACGGGAAGACACATGTCGACGCTGATTTCCGGCACCTCAGGGCTGAGGGAAAGGTGCGCGGCGTCGGCCATCGCGTTGATGAAACAGGATGCGAGGATGTTTCCCATCTCGGAAATGCCCGAGAGGTCCACCCGTGCGAGCTCCGTAAGCGTGCCGACGGGATTCCCGTGCAGCAGGTCGTCGAGAATCAAGAGATTGGCCACGGGTATGACGAGGAGAATGCCGGCGGAAAGATCGCCTTGAACACCGACGTACATGCCCCCGACAGTGCTCTCTTCCCCGCCCATGATTTCCGCGATGTCCTTGATCGCTACAAGACGCGATTCGGGAAAACTCACGCGGATCTCCTGACCAGTCATCTGCGAGAGGGACAACGAGGCCTGGATTGCCCCATCGTTATTCACTTCCTCCAGAAGCTTTCCCTTCGATCCGGCTACGGCCTTCGCCAGCTCCTTGATGGCATCGGAGGACGCCGTGGCGGATGGCGTGGGCGGGATCGGTGCTGGGGAATCCGGCACGGGTGCGGCCGGGACCAGAGCGACGGGCGTCGGCTCGGCGGCGGGCTGTTCGCGGGCCGCGGATCGCGCGGGTGCGGAGTGGCGCACAGAATCTTCTCCACGGTTTGCTACATCAAAGATGCCCACATTCCGTGCGCCGCTTCGACTTCCCCCGTGATGGTGGATGCCGATCAAAGTTTCCACATCGACGATCAGAGCGATCTTGCCGTTTCCGAGGATCGAGGCGCCGATGAGGCCCTCGACCTCGCGATAGTGACGGCTCAGGCTCTTGATCACGACCTCACGCGTGCCGTGGATGCCTTCCACCTCGAGCCCGATCTTGTTGCCTTCGAAATCGACCACGACGACCGGCCGCCCGGCGATTGCCACCGTCTGGTTGTTTCCATTGTCCTTCAAGGCGCTGGCGAGATTCACCAATGCGAGCACCTCGTTACGCAGGACGATGACGCGCCTCGTGCCGACCGTTCTCATCACGGCGTCGGTCGTTTTCACGATTTCGCGCACTGCCGACATCGGGATGGCATAGATCGACCCGCCGGCCTCCACGAGCACCGCCGTTATGATGGCCATGGTGAGCGGCAGGGAGATGGTGACCGTCGTCCCCTTCTGGGGGGTCGAGCGGACCCGGAGACTTCCGTTCATTTCGTCCACGGCACGCTTCACGGCGTCCATGCCGACACCGCGCCCCGAAACTTCGGAGACCTTTTTCGCCGTGCTGAACCCCGGGAGGAAAATGAATCCGAGGATGCGCTCCGTGCTCGCCGTGGCGGCCTCTTCCTTGCCGATGAGTCCCTTTTCAATTGCTTTTCTGAGGATCGCATCCCGATCCAGTCCGCGTCCGTCGTCGGACACTTCGATGCAGATGTGATCCCCCTCCTGGTAGGCGCCAAGCCGTATGGTGCCGGCCTCGCTCTTGCCGGCGGGGAGGCGGTCGGAGGAGGGCTCCAGGCCGTGGTCCACGGCGTTCCTCACGAGATGGACAAGTGGCTCTCCGATCCGGTCGATCACCTTCTTGTCGATTTCCGTTTCCTCGCCGAATACGTCGAGGATGACGTTCTTGCCGCTCGCTTTCGCAAGGTCCCGCACGACCCGGCGGAATCTATTGAAGACGTTGGCGATCGGAAGCATGCGCGCCTTCATGATCCCGTCCTGCAGGTCGCGCGTTATGGCGGAAAGTGACTCGGTCTTCTCTTCCAGATCGTAGATGAATTTCGTTTTTCCGTACTCTTCGCGCAATTGTTGCGTCGTGGCAATGAAACCCGAGTTGTGAATCACCAGCTCGCCGACGAGGTTCAGGAGCGTGTCGAGCTTCTCGACGGACACGCGCACCACTTCGTCCGGTTTGGAGTTCTTGAATTCTTCGTGCGCTTCGCGGGCCGCCGCGTCGTCGCTCTTCGGCGCGTCAGTCTTGTGCGGCTCCGCCTTGGGTGGTGCCGGTACGAACGGTGTCACGGAGACCTGGTCGATGGCCACCTCCGCGGCAACGACGTCAGCGGGCTCCGCGCTGGTCATCGTGACGGTGTAGGCGAACGGGCCTTCCCCTTCACGCAAAACCTCGGGTGAAGGATCGAGGGAAACGACGGTTCCCAGACGGTCCAGACGGGCTTTGACGAGGAACGAGCGCAGATACGCCTCGCGCGGTTGCCCCTCGATTCTGACGGTGAGCGAGCAGGTCTTCGCTACCGGGGCGGCTTGTGGCGTCGGGGTAGGATGCGCGGATGGAGCGTTCTGCGCGGTGGCGACCGGTGACGGGCTCGGGACGGCAGCAGCGGGGGATGCCGCCTGTTGTCCCGGAGCCGAGGCCGCCAGCCGCGAGAGACGCGCGAGAAAACCGTCCACGTCGACGTCGGGTGTCTGGCCGTTCGTGAAGGCGTCGATCATGGTCTTGCAGAGGTCGAGACCCTTGAAGAGGATATCTCCCAAAGCCGCGTCATAGAGACGCTTGCCGTCGCGTACGTCCGAAAGCGAGGACTCGAGGTCGTGGGCGAGTTTCTGCAGTGAATCAAATCCGATGAACCCTGCCGAGCCTTTCAGCGTATGAATGGCACGGAACATGCTGTTGAGCTGTTCTTGATTGCCGGGCTCTTTATCCAGCGCGAGCAGGACCTCTTCCCACTCCCGCAGCTGGTCAGCAGCCTCTTCGCTGAACATCGCAAGGTATTCCGCCTTCACTTCCATACGTTTCTCTCCGTCCTTGGCCTCGGGGGCCGGGATCATGTCTCGGTGAGCAGCCCGTCGTCCAGAGCGCCCGTTTCCTGCAACGTCTCTTTCTCCTCGACGGCGATACTGATCTCGATGGGTCCGTACTGCGTGATGAGGCCGAGAACAAGGGCCGGTTTCGGGACCAGGTGAACGCTCAAATTGGTGCCCGCCGCGATGGCAGGGGTAGTGATGTTCAGGATCTGGTCGCGCTTCTGATTCAGCAACGAGGTGGCGTTGCCGGTGATCATGTTGGCCACCTCGCCGAGGCAGTCCAGAAACATGATCTTCTTTTCCTGCGGCGACTTGCCTTCCAGCATCTTGTCCACGAGGCGTTCGGCGAGCTTGCCGTCAAGGCTGTAGACGATCTGGCCGGTGAGAAAGCCGTAGATGCCGATGATGATCGACACGCCGAATGACGGCTCGACCTTTGCCTTGTACGAAAGGTGACCACGTCGGACCTCGATGCCGGCAATTTGGGTCACGACGCGCATGGCCGCCTCGACGAACGGGTTCACATGTTTTGCGTTGATCTTTACCATCTTTTTTTCCTCCGTTCCGGGCCTAGTGAAGGGCCTTCTCCACCGCGGAGATGATGCGCTCCTTGGTGAACGGCTTAACGACGAAATCACGCACACCCAGGGCAATGGAGTCGAGCAGCATCTTCTCCTGTCCGAGCGCCGTGACCATGACGATACGGGCATTGGGGTCCGCCGCGAGAATTTCGCGCGCCGCCTCAAGACCGTCCTTCACCTTCATGGTGATGTCCATCGTGACGAGATCGGGCTTCAGCTCGGCGTATTTCGTCACCGCCTCCGCGCCGTTTGTCGCTTCGCCTGCGATCTCGAACCCGTTCGGGATGAGCGTGTCCTTCACGATTGTGCGCATGAAGTTCGCGTCATCGACTACCAATACTCTCTTTCCCATAACGAAAAACCTCCCATCGACAAAAGGGTATACGGCTGAGTAACTTGCAAGGTTCGTGCCAAAGAAGCGAGAGTGCGTCACGATTCAAGAACTCTCTTTGGTTGGTTTTTGCGGAAATCCTAAGGAATTCTCATGTTTTCCGACATTTTTTATTGGATGGGTTGCCTGAGAGAGCGATTCGCCGGCGTGCCCTCATATACGTCCCATTTTTGGAACACGTTGTTCCAAAAATGGAACAGACACCGGAATGGTTCAGCGACTCTCGATACCGAATTTTTTCATTTTTCGCCAGAGGGTATTCCTACCCATGCCCAAAGCCTGGGCGGCCCGGGTCTGGTTGCCATCGGCATCGTGGAGAGCCCGCAGGATTGTTTCCTTTTCCGCGCCTTCCACCGTTCCGGAGGGGGGCGTCGTTGCCGGCATGGAAAGCTCGGAAGCGGAGGCCTGACCTCCAACGCGGCCGAGCGAAAAGATAGCGCGGAACTCGTCCACCGAAATCACCGGAGACGATGACAGGGTTATGGCACGCTCTATGACGTTCTCAAGCTCTCGAATATTCCCGGGCCAAGGGTGTGAAAGCACGAGCTCCAGTGCCTCGGGTGAAAGGGTTTGCGGCGGTCGGCCTAGTCTCCCGCCATGGAGCGTCAGAAAATGGCGGCACAGCGGGATGATGTCCTCGCGGCGTTCCCGCAGCGGCGGGACAACCAGGGGGATGACATTGAGGCGATAAAAAAGATCCTCGCGGAAGCGACCCTCGCGGATGAGATCGGACAGATTCCTGTTCGTCGATGCGAGAATGCGCACATCGACGCGCCGCACGGCCGTGCTTCCGACTCGTCGGATTTCCCCCTCCTGGAGGACGCGAAGAAGCTTACCCTGCAAGAGAAGGGGCATATCGCCGATTTCGTCGAGCAGAATCGTTCCCCCGTCCGACTCTTCGAAAAGCCCTTTGCGCTCGGTCGCGGCGCCCGTAAAGGCCCCTTTGGCGTAACCGAAAAGCTCGCTTTCAAGGAGTGCTTCCGGCAGGGCCGCGCAGTTGATGGCGATGAAGGGGCGCGCAGCGCGCGCGCCGCGGAAATGGATGGCGCGGGCGACCAGTTCCTTACCTGTGCCGCTTTCCCCCTGGATGAGAATGGCGGAGTCGGTGGCCGCCACCATGTCCACCAAATCGAGCACGCGACGCATTCCCGGACTGGCGGCCACGATACTCTGCGGCGCGTAGCGCTCTCCCACTTCGCGGCGGAGATTGGTGACCTCGGTCTTCAAGGAACGTCGCTCGATCGCTCGGTCCACGGTGAGAAGGAGCTTCTGGGCCGCGATGGGCTTTGTCAGATAATCGAAGGCGCCGCCGCGGACGGCTTCCACGGCGGAATCGATGGTGCCGTAGGCGGTAATGACAAGCACTTCGGGCTCGTAGGGACGGGCCCGGGCGGCGCGCAGAACGTCCAGCCCGTTGCCATCGGGAAGCATCAGGTCGGTCAGGACAACCTCGTACTCTCGATTGCGAAGCATCTGGATGGCGCTTCTCGTGTCGGCCGCGATTTCCACCTCATGCCCATTGGCCGAGAGAAGGTCACGCAACAGGTTGCGGATGATCTCATCGTCATCAACAACGAGCAATCGGTGGCCGCGCGACATTCCGTCTACCCCTCTCCCTTACGCGCCGCGCCGTCAAGGAAGCGCGCGACGTCGGATATGAAATCCCGGGTGGAAAGAGGCTTCACGATAAAACCGTCGCACCCTGCGCGGGCCGCTTTTTCCCCGTCCTGTTTCATTGCCTGCGCCGTGAGGGCGATCACGGGCACTCGTTTCGTTTCTTCCTGCCGCTTCAATATCTGAGTTGCCGCCAGGCCGTCCATACCGGGGAGGGCGACATCCATGAGCACCAGGTCGGGCGGGCTCCGCGTGGCTGCCGCGATTCCTTCCTCCGCCGTCGGGCATTGGATGACCTCATAGCCCTCCCGCTCCAGCAAGATGACGATGAGATTCATGATGAGAGGGTCATCCTCGACGACCAGGATTCTTTTCATTGAGCTCGATGGAGTATGCACCAGGGAGGGAAAAAGCGCCAGTGGAACAGGGGACAAATCATGACTACTTTGATCGGGGGTGATCGGAAATGAAACGCATTGGGGCGCTTGTCGACGATATCTACGAGGACCTCGAGCTGTGGTACCCGAAAATCCGACTGGAGGAAGAAGGCTGGGTGGTCACCGTCGCGGGACCTGAAAAGGGACGAACATTCGCCGGTAAGCACGGCTATCCGTGCCGCTCGGATGTATCCTATGGCGATCTCGCCCCGGAGGAGCTCGACGCGCTTCTCATTCCGGGCGGCTTCGCCCCGGATCACATGCGGCGCGAGCCCTGCGTACTTTCACTCGTGCGCGCGATGCAGGAACGGGGACGCCTCATTGCGTTCATCTGCCACGCCGGTTGGGTGCCGATATCGGCCGGTATTCTGCGCGGCCGTCGCGCGACGAGCACGATCGGCATCCGTGATGACATGGTGAATGCGGGAGCGCTGTGGGAAAATGCCCCCACCGTGGTGGACGGCAACCTCGTGAGCGCCCGAACGCCGGCTGACCTCGCACCATTCGCTCGGGCCATGGTGGAATGGCTACGCGGCGCTCCAGACGCTACGCAAGAATGAAGGCGCTCACCGAGGAGCGCCTTCGTGTCCGAAGCTCGTGCCGGGAGCGAGGATCCGATACGCCTATTGTGCGAGCTTGATCGCCAGGGCGCCGCGGAACATGTGCCGGGGCACGAATGAAGCCTCCGTCCCCTGGGCATAGATGACGTCAAGCTCGGTCTGCCCTGCCTTGATGTAGGAGCTGGGCTTCAACGCCACTTCGAGGGTCGTCTTGCCATCGACCAGTTTCATCGCGTACGAAATGATTGTGCTCTGTACGTCCTGACCGGCGTCCTTGTGCGTATGGCCTTGCCCGGCCTGTGGCTTGAACTGGACCTTTCCGGATGCATCGACGAATCCCATGAGGATCGTCGAGCCGTCCATGCGCATGGATCCAAGCCCGAGCGCCACCCAACCCTTTGTGTTCCCGACCACCGCAAGGTACAGGGCGTCAGCGGTACGATTCGCATAGACTGTCATCTGTCCGAAATCTTGGGTAAAGCTGTATTCAGCGGCATTCACGACACCGTCGACAACAGTCTTGTTCGTCGTGATCGCAAGGGTCTTTGCCTGAGCGAACGACGAGGCGCCGACGATGACGAAGAGAACGAGAATGGCGGCAGAAATGAGAGAAAAACGTTTCACTTGTATACACCTCCAGGCCAAAGATAATCGCACCGTGTGAGGGAGGCAAATAACGATGAAGCGCCGAGGCCCCCTCACTTTGCGGAAGGCGTGAAGGTGAGAATCTTGCCCGGGTGTATTTTGTCGGGATTGCCCAAGTCATTCAACGATGTCGCGCTAGAGAGGAAGCTGGCCCACCCCTTTGCCGCCGCCTGGCTTCCCTTCAGGGACATGAAGATGCGCCAGAGGCTATCTCCCTCCCGAACGACATAGACTCCGGAATCGTCGGAGCTCGTCGCCGCGGCGGGGGGCAGGGCGGACGGCGTCGGCGCGATCGATGGGGTCGCCGTCACCTGTGCGCTCTGGGGGCTTGCGCGCGCGGGCAGGGAGAGGGGAACACTCACGAGCACAATGCCTACCAACACCGCGGCGACGATGAGCGGGGCAAGAGGAATGAGCCGCGCACCGAAGTCACGAAGCGCGGCGCCGGAACGCTTCCACCAACCCGTCGGTCCGGGGGTGCGCGCTTTCGGGGCCTTTTGCGGTTGACGTGGGGCGGCGGCACGCCGCGCGCCCGGCGGATTTGGAGACTGAATCTTGCGGGAGGAGGCGAGATCCAGGTCGGGCGGGGCAATGGGGGGCGCCGGCTGATCGGCGGGTCGCACGGCCGTCTCTCGAGCAGGCGAGCGTTGAGAGGGTCGTTTCGTCGTGCGAACCGTCAGGGTGGGCTCCTCATCGCGGGGACGCCGCGCGATGACGGCCGGAGCCGGCTCCACGGGAGCCGATTCTCGCCGTCTCCGTTCCGAGATGCTGGACAGGGGGACGTTCACGCGCACCTTCGAGAGGGCAGCGTCTGAG